>ERZ761602.1144-NODE-1144-length-50696-cov-7.082759_pt1 | contig 50696 bp, 43 predicted proteins | sample MGYA00512165_ERZ761602 | MGnify/ENA primary metagenome ERZ761602 (study PRJEB28899, sample SAMN02445085) | bioreactor sludge metagenome | biome: EBPR sludge; isolation source: Thorneside wastewater treatment plant | place: Australia: Brisbane, Thorneside...
GCCCCGCCGAAGACGCCGCCGACCCGTCGCGCGGGCTCGAGGGTGTGCTCGAGCACGCACGACCACACAAGGTCGTTCCCGGCGAGCACGACGACGGCGGCACCTAGCGCTAGGCTCCAGGGGTGAGCGACGCCCTGCCCCACGCGATGCGCGAGCTCGTCGGCCCCGTCGACGGCGCGTGGCTGCGCATGGACCAGCCGACGAACCAGATGATCATCACGAGCATGCTCGTGTTCGACGGCCCGGTCGATCACGACGCGCTGCGCAGGCTGCTCCAGACCAAGCTGCTCAGGAACCCGCGCTTCACGCAGAGGGTCGACCAGCCGCGCCTGCCCTTCCTCCCTTCGCACTGGGAGCCGGATCCCCGCTTCGCGCTCGACGCCCACCTCTCGCGGGTCGAGCTGCCCGAAGGCGCCGGCGAGCTCGAGCTGCAGCGGCTGGTGAGCGAACGCATGAGCGCGCCGCTCCCGCGTGACCGCCCGCTCTGGGAGATCGTCCACGTCGAGCGCGGCGGCGCTGGCTCGGCGCTCGTCGCGCGCGTCCACCACGCGGTGGGCGACGGCGTCGCGCTCGTGAAGCTCCTGCTCTCGCTCACCGACGAGGGCGCCGAGCTCGAGCCCGAGGTCGTGGGCATCGCCCACGCTCCCATGCCGCGAGGGTTCGCGCTCGTGAAGAAGCTCGCCGAGCAGGCGCGCACGCTCGCGAGGCTCTTGCTGCTGCCCGCCGACCCGCCGAGCGGGCTGCGCGGCGCCCTCGGCACCCAGAAGCGCTGCGCGTGGTCGAGCTCGCTCCCGCTCGAGCCGCTCAAGCAGCTCGCGAAGCGACACGGGGCCAAGCTCAACGATCTCTTGATGGCGCACCTCGCGGGAGCGCTGCGCGAGCACCTCGGTGAGCACGGCCGCGTGCCCCGAGAGCTGCGCGCGCTGGTGCCGGTCTACCTGAGAGGGCGCGCCGGCGATCCAGAGCTCGGCAACCACTTCGGGCTCGTCTTCGTGCCGCTGCCGCTCGGTGAAGCGGCGCCCGAGGCGCGCGTGAGCAAGCTGAAAGCCACGATGGACGCCTTGAAATCGGCCGAGGACGCGCTCGTCGCCCTCGGCGTGCTCGGCGCGATGGGCCTCGCCAGCGAGGGCATCGAGCGGCTCGGCATCGACATCTTCACGCGCAAGGCCTCGCTGCTCGTGACCAACGTGCCGGGCCCACCCACGGCGCTGCACCTCGCGGGGCGCACGCTCGACAGCGTGATGGTCTGGGCACCGATGAGCGGCAGCATCGGCACCGGCGTGAGCCTGCTCAGCTACGACGGGAAGCTCAGGGTCGGCGTCACCTGCGACGCGCGCCTCGCCGCCCGGCCCGAGGCCGTCGTCGCGAGCTTCGAGCGCCAGGTGCACGCGATGTTGAGCGCGCCTGGCTGAGCGCGCCGAGCTGAGCGCGCAGCGCAGCCTGAGATGGAGCCGAGCGCGGAGCTCAGGCCGCCGCGCTCGACGCTCGAGGCCCCGTTCGCCGGCGCCGGAGCACCGCTCCATCGCAGAGCGAAGCGTGCCATGCTCCTCCGTCGCGATGGCCCGCTCCGCATCCATCTCGCACCTCAGCTCGCTGGCGCTCCTCGCCGGGCTCGCCGCCTGCGACGCCGCGACGGCTCCCAGCACGGAGACGAACGACGTCGTCGTCGACACCGAGAGCGAAGCGGCCTGGGCTCAGTACGTCGCGAACCACGCCTTCGCGTCCAGCTATGCGCCGCGCTGCAGGCCCTACGAGCCGAGCGCGATCGACGATCTGTCGCGCAGACCGCGCGTGCTGGTGACGGGCTTCGGGCGCTTCCTGAACATCCGCGAGAACGCGACGGGTCGCATCCTCGAGCGTTTCCTCCCGGGTCTCGCGTACCCCGAGACGGAGCCGCCCGCGCCAAGCGAGGTCGACGACCCAGCGGCGCAGACCTCGGTCGAGAGCGGCGTGGTCGCCCTGCCGCGCTCGGGTGAGGTCGAGGTCTGCGCGATGGTGCTGCCGGTCTTCTGGGACCTCGCGGGTGCGCTCTTGCTCGCCGAAGCAGAGTCCTTCGCGCCCGACCTCATCGTGATGAACGGCGTCGCTGGCTACACGCAGCCGCTCTGGCTCGAGCTCGGCGCGGTCAACGAAGCGGTCGGCCTCGAAGACGGCTCGGGCGTGCTCGCCGCCCTGCCCGACTCGCCCATCCTCGCCGAGATCCCCGATGGCCTCGACGCTCGCCCGAACCTGCTCTCCTGGAGCGAGGTCCGCGACGCGGCCGAACGCGAAGTCGCCGCGCGCCGAGACTCGCTCGAGGGCTCGCGCAGCTTCGGTGAGGTGCTCGGCGGCGTTCGCTACGCGGGCTTCCCGCGAGGCAGCAACACCTACCTCTGCAACGACACGACCTTCCTCGTCTCGACCGTGCTCGATCACCCGGGGCACGTATTCCGCGTGCTCGAGCCGAGCCACCCTCGTGAGGGCGGCCCCACCGGCCTCGACGTGTCGACGAGCCTCGACGGCCCGAGCCTGCCGCGGGTCTTCGTGCACTGGCCGAGCAGCCTCTCCGGTGAGCACCTCGGCGACGCGGCTGCGCTGCTCGGCGCGATCGTCGACGCGCAGCTCAGCGCGAACGAAGCGCCCACACGCGGCGATCCGAGCCTGGCCGAGGTCTGGTAGCTCGCGCGCCGCGCGAGCTGCGCTATGCCGTGCCTCGTGAGCCACGCCGCAGCGCCCGAGCCCCCCACCGACACCGAGTGGCACCACGCCGAGGTGCCGAGCCGCTTCGAGGACATCACCCAAGACGGCAGGATCCAGCTCGCTTCGCTCCTGCCGGGCCTCGGCGCCACGACCTGGCGTCACCTCTTGGCGCACCCCGACTCGAAGCGCCTGCTCGAGGGTGGCATCGTGCCGATCTTGTCGCGACTCGTCCTCGAGGGCGGCGTCGGCCCGTTCTCGGCAGGCCATCCACTCTCGGCGCGTGGAACCTACGCCTTCACGCACACCGCGGGCGCGGGCGGCGCGGTCGAGCGCCTCTTGCTCTCGATGTGGCTCGAGGTCCACGCCCCGATCGGCCGCACCTACGGCGCGCCTCCCGACGGCGCCGGCACGCCTGCGCTCGCTGGGCGCGTCTACGCAGAGCACACCGTGACGCGCCCCTTCGCGAGCTCAGCCGAGGAGCGCCGCGTCCAGCCGGCCGAGCTCGCGGGCATCGAGGGTGTTCCAGGCGAGCGGGTCGAGGCGGTGGCGCCCGCCTCGCTCGAGGTGCTGCCCGAGGGTGCGCACGCGCTCGACGAAGGCGCGCGCGCCGACGCTGCAACGATCCACTTCGGCCTGATGCACACCGACTCGAACCAGCACGTGAACTCGCTCGTCTACCTGCGCCACTTCGAGGAGGCGGCCCTTCGAAGGCTGGCCGAGCACGGCGTGCGTGGCGCGCGCATCGCTCGGCGCGCGCAGCTCGCCTACCGCAAACCCGCATTCGCGGGCGACGCCCTACGCATCGAGCTCTGCGCCTACGAGCACCACGGCCGACACGGCGCCGTCGGCAGCTTCGTGCCTGAGGGCGGCGGGCGCCCCACCTGCCACGTCGCGCTCGCCTTCGACTGAGGCGCGGCTCCTCGCCCGCACCGTCCGTGCAACCCCTCCCGGCCCGGCTATGCTCGCGCGCATGAACTTCCCCCCCGGGCCGCGTGGAGTCATCGAGGTCGCGCGCGCCTTCCGCGCCTTCAACGCAAGCCCGGCGCCCTTCGTCCAGGAGCTCGCCGCGCGCTACGGCGACATCGCGGGCTTCCACATCGCGCGTGAGCCGCTCGTCTTCGTCACCGACCCCGAGGTCACCGGCGAGATCCTGCTCGACAAGGAGGGCGAGCTCCTCAAAGACAAGCCGACGCATGCGCTGAGCGCGATCCTCGGCCAGGGGCTGCTCACCAGCGAGGGCTCGCTCTGGCGCAGGCAGCGCAAGCTCATCGCGCCTTCGCTCAGCAAGAAGCACATCGCGAGCTACGCCGACAGCATGGTGCGCCTCGGCGGCCGCTACGCCGACGCGCTGCGCGACGGCGAGGCGCGCAAGATCGGCGACGACATGACCGCGCTCACGCTCGACATCGTCGTGGAGACGCTCTTCGGCACCGAGCTCGGCGGCGGTTACGAGGAGGTCGGCCACGCCATCGACGCGGTGATGGACGACTTCCAGGCCCTCATCCAGACCTGGCGCAGTCTCTTTCCGGAGTGGGTGCCCTTCCGGGCGCGCAGGCGCACGCGCCAGACGGCGGAGCGCATCCACCGCATCGTGCTCGACGTCATCCAGAAGCGGCGCGCCTCGGGCACGCTCGGCGACGATCTGCTCTCGCGCCTGCTCGCCGCACGCGACGAGGCGGACCCCGAGCGCGGCATGAACGACCAGCAGCTGCGCGACGAGGTCGTCACGCTCTTCATGGCCGGCCACGAGACGACCTCGAACGCGCTCTCCTGGACGCTGCTCCTGCTCGCGGAGCACCCCGAGGTCGACGCGCGCCTCGTCGACGAGATCGATCGCGTGCTCGGCGACCGACCGGCCACCGCCGAGGATCTCCCGAAGCTCGTCTACGCCGACGCGATCATCAAGGAGACGATGCGCATCTACCCGCCGGCCTACCTGCTCGGGCGCGAGAACACGCGGCCCATGAAGCTCGGTCGATACGAGGTGCCCAAGGGCACGACGCTCATCCTCTCGCCCTGGGCGATGCAGCACGACCGCCGCTACTTCCCCGACCCGGAGGCCTTCCGGCCCGAGCGCTGGCTCGACGGCAGCACCGCGAACCTGCCGAAGCACGTCTACGTGCCCTTCGGCGGTGGGCCGCGCGTCTGCGTCGGCAACCACTTCGCGCAGATGGAAGCCGTGCTGGTGCTCGTGACGCTCGCCCGACGCGCGCGCTTCGAGCGCATCACGCGCGACCCCGTGCCGATGCAGTACGCGATCACCCTGCGCCCGCTCGGCGGCGTGCCGCTCTACGTGCGTCGTCGCTCCCCTGCGCGCGCGGCCGCCTGAAGCGCGGCCCGGCCGTCGCTCGGGTCACACACGGCTCCGGCCGCTCCGGCGTAGTACGGTGAGCCCATGACGAGCGCTCCCACTGCCGGCATGCACCCGGAGACGACCAGCATCTCCGAGGGCTTCGATCCTCGCCTCAGCGTGATGGCGGTCCGCCCGCCGATCTACCCGGTCTCGACCTACTGCTTCAGCTCCGCGGAGCACGCCGCGCACCATTTCGAGGTCGCGCTCGGCAAGGCCAAGCAGAGCCCCGGAGAGACGCTCGGGCTCATCTACGCGCGCCTCAACCACCCCAACGCCGAGATGTTCGAGGACGCCCTGCGCTCGGTGGAGCGCGGCGCGACCGCCGCCGCCGCGTTCACGAGCGGCATGAGCGCCATCACCACGACGCTGCTCACGCTCACGCGCCCGGGCCAGAAGATCCTCTACCAGCGCCCCGTCTACGGCGGCACAGATCACGTGCTCCGCCACATGCTGCCCGAGTGGCAGGTCGAGGCGATCGCCGTCGACGAGGGCCACTGGGACGAGGCGCTCGCCGCCCACGCGCGCGAGCTGGCGCTCGTCTACATCGAGACGCCGGCGAACCCCACGCTGCGCATGATCGACATCCGCGCCCATCGGCGCGCGATCGATCGAGCCGTGGTCGATCGCCACGTGCCGCTGCTCGTCGACAACACCTTCCTCGGCCCGGTCTTCCAGTCACCGCTCGAGCACGGCGCCGATCTCGCGCTCTACTCCGCGACGAAGTACCTCGGCGGTCACAGCGATCTGGTCGCAGGCGCGATCACCTCGAAGGACCCCGAGCTCGTCGCGCGCATCAAGGGCACGCGCGCCTTCCTCGGCACGATCTGCGAGCCCTTCACCGCGTGGATGCTCCAGCGCAGCATGGCCACGCTCTGGCTGCGCACGACCAAGCAGTCGAAGAGCGCGAGCAAGCTCGTACAGAGCCTGCGCGACCACCCGGCGGTCGAGCGCGTGCACTACCCCACGCTGCTCGAAGGCGAGCAAGCGCGCATCTACGCCGAGCAGTGCCGCGCGCCCGGCTCGATGATCGCCCTCGAGCTGCGCGGCGGTCGCGAAGCGGCCTTCCGCTTCCTCGACGCCTTGCGCGTGGTGCGCCTCGCCGTCTCGCTCGGCGGGGTCGAGTCGCTCGCCTGTCACCCTCGCACGACCACCGCCTCCGAGATGAGCGACGACGACCTGCGCGCGAGCGGCATCACCGAGGGCCTGGTGCGCCTGAGCATCGGCGTGGAGTACTGGCGTGATCTCGCGGCCGATCTACGCGCCGCGCTCGACGCCGCGAGCGCCCTGCCCGACCAAGGCGCGGGCATCTGAGCCGCGCAGCATCGGAGCGCGACCGCCCGTGCCGGCCGAGGCTTGCACGGCTCTGCTGCGACCCCATGATGAGTGGGCCCTCCGAGGGCGAGCCCACCATGAAGAAAGCGAAGCTCTGGGGATTCTTGGGTGTGGGCGCGCTCCTCGCGGGCCTCGGCGCGCTCTACGGCGCCACGCGCGTCGAGGAGCCGAGCTACGCCGTCGAGCGCCACGCCGATGCCTTCGAGCTGCGCCGCTACGAAGCCCGCGTCGTCGCCGAGACGCGTGTGTCCGGCGACTTCACCGAGGCCGGCAACGAAGGTTTCCGCAGGCTCGCGGGCTACATCTTCGGGAAGAACTCGGGCGACTCGAAGATCGCGATGACAGCGCCCGTGGGGCAGAGCGAAGCCGGCACCAAGATCGCCATGACGGCTCCGGTCGGCCAGACCGAGACGGCCTCGGGCTTCATGGTGTCGTTCACGATGCCCGCTGGCTCCACGCTCGCGAACCTGCCGAAGCCGCTCGACGAACGCGTGAGCCTGCGCGAGCTCGAGCCTACGCGCGTCGCCGTCGTGCGCTTCCGAGGCAGCTGGTCCGAGGAGCACATGGCCGAGCGCACCGAGGCGCTCCGCCGCTGGATCGAGCAGCAGGGCCTCTCGGTCGCAGGCGAACCCGAGGTCAATCGCTACGATCCGCCGTTCGTGCCCTGGTTCCTGCGTCGTAACGAGGTGTGGATCCCCGTCATCGACGCCGCCCCCGAGAGCGGGGCCTGACGACCGACGCGCTCAGGCGCGCTCCGCCCCGCGCCTCTTGCGCACGAGCGCGTCGAGCGGCTGCAGCGGCTGGTCGGGCTCGACGAGCTCCGCGAGGGTCGTGCTCGCGAAGGCGCGCTCCACCTCGGCGAGCGCGTCGTCGAGCTTCTTGTGGAGCGGACACAGCTTGTCGGCGTGCGCGGCGAGCCCGAGCGGACAGCGCTCGATGCGCTGCACGGGCTCCACGGCGGCGATGACGTCGAGCACGGAGATGCGCGCCGCCGGGCGCGCCAGCTTGAACCCGCCGCCGACGCCGCGCTTGCCCTCGACGATGCCCGCGCGCCCGAGACCCTGCAGCACCTTCGACAGGTAGCTCGGCGGCACCTTCGTCGTCTCGGCGATCTCGGGTGTGGTCTGCCCCTCCGGCTGCCCAGCGAGGCACACCGCTGCGCGCAGCGCGTACTCGACCGTCTGACTCAGGAACATCGCTCGTCCGCAATTCTGGACCTTGACATCCACTTTGACCGAGCCCAAGCTCCGTATCGAGACGTCACGTAGCCGAAGGGAGGCTCGTTCATGGGCAACACATCCTCGTCCGCGACTGTAGGCGATCTGGTCCTCGAGCGTCCGAGCCGCAGCCGCGTCTTCTCCGAGCTGGGCATCGACTTCTGCTGCGGCGGAAAGAAGACGCTCGAGCGCGCCTGCGCCGAGCGCGGCCTCGACCTCGCGGAGGTGGTCGCGCGCCTCGAGGCCGAGCCTGCACCCGCGGCCGCGGTCGACTGGCGCACCCAGCCGATGAGCGCGCTCTGCGACCACATCGAGGCCACGCACCACGAGTACACGAAGGCCGAGCTGCCGCGCCTGCGCGCGATGCTCGACAAGGTGGCCAGGGTGCACGGGGAGCGCCACCCCGAGATGATCGAGGTCGCCATGCTCTTCGGTCGCCTCGCCGATGATCTCTCGGCCCACCTCATGAAGGAGGAGCGCGTGCTCTTCCCCGCGATGCGTGGCATCGACGCGGGGCGCGTGGTCGATCTCTCGCCGCCGGTGCGCGTGATGCTCGCCGAGCACGACGACGCGGGCGCGATCCTGCACGAGCTGCGCACGCTCACGAAGGGCTACGTGCCGCCGAGCGACGCGTGCAACACCTTCCGCGCCTCGCTCGCCGGGCTCGAGGACTTCGAGCGCGATCTCCACGAGCACGTGCACCTCGAGAACAACGTGCTCTTCCCTCGCGTCATGCGTAGCGAGCAAGCGGCGAGCTGAGCGAGATGCCACCACCAGCCGAGCGAGGTCCCGCGATGAACCACAGCCTGGTCGCGAGCACCGAGGCGGCCGCGCCCACGCGCACGCGACCCACCGAAGGGCGCACGCGCTCGCTCTGGCCGAAGGAGCACGGCGCCTACGGACAGCTCGCGATGCCGCTCGTGGCAGCGCTCGCGAGCGCCCGGCCGAGCGTGGCGAGCTGCTTCTTGGTGCTCGGCGCGGCGGCGGCCTTCGTGGCGCACGAGCCCTTGCTCGTGCTGCTGGGCGTACGTGGCAGCCGCGCCCGCCGCGAAGACGGCGCACGCGCGGCGCGCCTCGGGCTGTCGTTCCTCGTCGGCGCCTCGCTCTTCGGCGCGACGGGCCTCGTGGTCGGCGGCGTCGACGTGGCGCTCGCGAGCCTCGTGCCGCTCGCGCTCGTCGGCTTGCTCACGCCTTTCGTGCTGCGAGGCGCGGAGAAGTCCACCGGCGGTGAGCTCGTCGCCTCCGCCGCGCTCTCCGCGGCGGCCGTCCCGGTCGCGGTTTCGGCGGGCCTCTCGCTCGGCGCGGCCACGCTGGCCTGGAGCGTGTGGGTGCTCGCCTTCGCGGCGAGCACGGCGGGCGTGCGCTGGGTCATCAGCAAGGATCGCTCGACGCTCGACGCGCGTGTGCTGCCGTCGATCGTCGTCGCCTCGGCGATCGGCCTCGTCGCGCTCGCGAGCATCGCGCCTGGCCTGGCCGCCGCGGGGCTGCCGATGTTGGGCCTCAGCGTCTGGCTCGTCGCGCGCCCCCCTCCGCGGAGCGCGCTCCGTCGCGTCGGCTGGACGCTCATGGGCGCCTCGGTCACGACGGCGATCGTGATCGTGCTGGCGACGCGCCTCGCGAGCTGAGGCGAGCGTCGCCTCTCAGGGCGCGCTCGACCCCGACGCAGCGGCGCTCGCACCGGCCGAGGCGCTCGCGCTGGGCACAGCGCTCGAGGCGCCGCTCGGCGACGCGCTCGCCGAGCCCGTCACCGCCGGGTACTCCTTGCCGCAGAGCAGATCGACGCGCACCTCGTCGACCACCCACTTGTCGCCCTTGCGCAGGCAGGCCGAGAGCTTCGCGGGAGGCGACTTCAGGCACTTGACCTCGTCGACGTAGCTCTTGCCGCCTTCCTTGCGCATCGCGGCGCCATCGCAGTCGAACGCGCAGGTGCTGGGGACCCCGGCGGGCTTCTCCTTGAGTATGTAGAGCTCGACGAGGCGGCAGGCGTCCTCGGCGTCGAGGCTCTTCTCCTCGCGGGCCTCGGCGAGCTCCGTCTCGAGCTCCGCGATGCGCTGCGAGCGGCCGATCTCGTCGAGCACGATGAAGATCCACATGCCCGCGCCGAGCAACACCGACAGACCGCTGAGCGTGATGCCGACGAGCGCGCCGTTGGGCGTGGCGAGGCGGAGCTCACGCGCGATCTTGCGCGCCGTGAGCGCCTTCAGGAGCCCGATCACGCCCGGCACCGGCAGGATGCAGCACACGAGCGAGGCCACGCTCCACCCGAGCGAGGCGCTCGCCGCGGCGTTCATCTGCCGCTCGAGCGTGTACCTGCGCTGCTGCTCCTGCGTGTGCTCGGCTTGCTGCTGGTAGTGCTGCTGCACCGCGTGGCGCTGCTCGCGCTCCCAGCGCAGCCGCGCAGCCCACGGGGTAGGAGCGTGGCAGTAGTTGCAGCTCTCCAGCTCGGGAGCCACCTGCGCACCACAGCTCGTACAGCGGTTCTGATCGGCCACCGCGACCGAGCTTACACCATCGACCGATCGCACCGATCCGTCCTCGATCGATGCCGAGAGGCCCCGGCGTCGCTCAGACCTGAGGCTCCGCCACGCCGTTCGCACGCGCGCGGCAGCACGGGGGCAGCTCCGCGCGGATGCAGTCGAGCGCACGCGTCGCCTTCTCCATGAAGCCGTCGGAGCTCTGCACGACGTAGCGGCGCGGGTGACCGTGCCAGGCGCGCGCGATCGCGGCGTCGATGCGCGCCGCCTCTTCGGCCGTCTCGATGCGGAAGGGGTTGTCTTGGTTGTAGCTCTTGGGCTCGGGCGTGCGCAGGTGGATGACCGCCGCGTACTTCGCGAGCTCGCGCTCCTTCGTCGAGCCCACCTCGGTGAAGAAGGAGTCCTCGTCGCCGGGCCAGTACGCGAGGCCGTCGAGCGTGCCGCGATCGCAGAGCACGAGGCCGCCGCGTGGTTCGCCCGTGCCGAGGCGCTCGAGCTCGCACTGCACGTGGAAGATCGCGCGCTGGCAGCTCTTCCGCGCGATCCCCGAGTCGAGCCTGGGAAAGCCGCCGCTGAAGAGCACGCTCGCTGCTTCCGGCAGCACGACGAGGTGCTTGCAGAAGCTGCGGCGCACGAGCTCGAGCACGGCCGTCTTGCCCGCGCCCGGTCCGCCGGTCACGACGACGAGCCTGGGCGTGACGAGCTCGACGGCGCAGTGACAGGGGCGCGATCCGGTGGCGAGCGAAGAGACGGAGGTGTTCGGCACGTCGGGTTCCTGGGGAGAGTGTGAGGTGGCGCCGCGCGCGACCGGTGCCGTCGCGCACGCGCGGTGAGCCGCGCTCAGCTGCGCGCCACGCCTCGGATCATGGTCTTGATGATGCGTGGCGCACGAGGGATCAGCTCCCGGTCGAGGCGCTCCATCGTGAAGCCCGCGCGCTCGAGAACCTCGCCGGTGCGGCGGTTGAGCCGGCACCCTCCAGCGACGTGCCTCCAGAAGGGGTCGAGGCGCTCCTGCCAGAGGCGCGCGTTCGGGTCCTCCTCGGCGGCCACGTGCTCGAGGAAGACGAGCTTGCCGCCGGGCCGGAGGAGCGTGCGCAGGTGGCGCGCGGCGCGATCGGCGTCGGGCACCGTGCAGAGCACGAGCGTACAGACGATCGCGTCGAAGGGGCCCTCGCTCGGGGGGATCGCCTCGACGGGGCGGTCCGAGATCTTCGCGCGCCCCGCGACCGGGCTCTTCTGGAGCTTGCTCGCGAGCCGCGCGCGCATCGCGCGGTCGGGCTCGTCGAGCACGAGCGACTCCACTCCGTCGGGGTAATGGGCGAGGTTCGCGCCCGTGCCGGCGCCGATCTCGAGCACACGCCCCTCGAGGCCCTCGAGCAGCTCGCGCCGCCAACGCGCGCCGTACTTGCGCTCGAGGCCCGCCATGAACGGGTCGTAGACGTAGGCGAGAGGCCAGGCCATCGAAGGGGAGCGTAGCAGCTGGGCAGGTGCACGCGGCGCGCCCGCGCCGCGCGCGCGCCGCTCAGTCCGGGTCGCAGGTGCCGCTGCAGGTCTGCGCGATCTGCCCCGTGAGCAAGAGCGCGGCGATCTGCGCGTGCGCGGCGGGCTCGAAGTTCATCGCGTGGTGCACGTCGTTGTCCGACGAAGGGGCGGTGTTGGTCTTCGGCGGCTCGGGGTTGTTCCAGTCGGGCAGGCGGTACTGCACGAGGCAGCTCCGGTTGTCGGAGGCCTGCACCACGTCGAGGCCGTAGGGTTCGTAGTGCAGGGGCGCGAGCGCGCCCGCGCCGACGGCGCGCACGAGGATGTCGGTGGAGATGTTCGGCACCTGCGAGTCGCCGATCGCCGTCTGCCAGATCGCGATGCGCCCGGGAGGTGCGTCGGGCAACGGCTCCTTGAACATCATCAGGCCGAGGTTCGCCGGGTCGACGAAGTCGAACTGCAGCTGCGCGAGCGTGAGCAAGAGCGTGAGATCGAGCGGGTCGGGGTAACGCGGGTCGAGGAAGACCTTGATCGGCGAGAAGACGATGCTGCGCGTGAGCATCGTGCTCCACGCCGCGCCAGGCACACCGAAGACCGCGCGCGCGATATCGGGAGAGATCGAGATGTAGTTCGTGCCCTGGATGCCACCGAGGCTCGCGCCCCAGTAATAGACGCGCTCCGGATCGACGAGCGGCCCGCCGTAGGTGAGCGAGGCGTCGTCTTTCAGTGGTCCCATCGCGAGGCGCGTCATCGTGAGCACGTTGACGAGCGCCTGCTGGAGCTGGTCGGTGATGAGCGGCAGCCGGTTCAGATCGACGACGACCTCCTCGCCGATGCGCAAGAGATCGCTCGACGAGAGGCCGATCCAGTCGGTGGCGATCACGACGGCGCCGAACTGCTCGGCGAGCGCTTGGATGTCGCGCCCGTCGCCTCCGGTGAGAAAGCTGCGCCCGCTGCCGAAGATGCCGTGCCCGAGCACGACGAGCGGCAAGGGCTCACCGGCCTCGGCGCGCTTCGGGATGATCATCGTGAAGGGGTAGGAGCGATCCTCGGCCTGACGGATGGGGCGATGCTGCGCGTCGTGCTCGATCGTGTCGTCGGGCGCGAGGAAGCTCGGCACCACGAAGCTGCCGAAGACGAGCTTGGAGACGTCTTCGTTCGGGTCCTCGGTGATCTCGTCGATCGTGTAGCCGAGGCCGCCCGCTTCGCTCACACGGATCGCCTCGTCGCGCATCGTGAGCACCGGATCGAAGAGCCAGTCGCGGCTCGCGACCTGGTAGTCGAAGGCGGTGAGCAGCTCGCCGCGCGGGTAGCCGTGGGCCTCGGCGAAGGCGAGCACCTCCTCGGTCGTCGCGCGCACGGCCTCGACGTCGGCGTTGGTGGTCTCGCGCCCGGTCGCGAGCGCCTCGAAGGCCGGCGTGCGCGCGATCGCGCTGCCGCTCTCGTCGACGAGGCCCCGCTTCACGAGCACCGCCAGGCGCGCGCCCATGCGCGCCGGCGCCATCGGCCGCACGATGAACGCGTAGCGACCGGGGTAGCCGTCCTTCTGGTTGGCATCCATCTCGACGAAGTGCGGCACGCGCTCGCCGGTCTCCATGTCGAAGAGCGCGACCATCGAGCCCTCCAGCATCGAGCGCTCGATCGACTCGATGCCTGCGAGCTCGCTCGTGTCCACGTTCACGCCGAAATGCAGCAAGATCGGCATCACCGGCGAGAAGCCGTCGGCGAGGTTGTAGGGCGCGATGTCGAGCGGAGGCGCCGCCGGCGGCACCGGCTGCGACACCGGCAGGAGCGCCTCGTCGATCGCGAGGCGCACGCCCGTCGGCGAGCTCTCGTCGACCACTTGGTGGAAGGAGCTCGGGAAGGGAAAGAGGCAAGCGTCGGTCGCGCCGAGCGGGTTGCATCCAGCGGGGCGGTCGATGTCGACCGGCCCTTCGGTGACCGGAAGCGGGTCGAGCGCGCAACCGGCCCAGGCGGTGGCGACGAGTGAAACGATCGTGAGCGCGGCGAAGGATCGGCGGAGCATCACCGGCGATCGTCGGCGGCGCGCGCCGTGCGGTCAACCTGGCTGCGCAGCGCGCGGCCTGCGTGCGCGACGCGGCTCGGCTCAGGGCGGCGTGAAACCGAGGCGCGAGAAGTCGCGGTACACGCCCGTGCTCGAGTTGCCGAAGCCCATCCAGACGGCGCCGCCGAGCTCACCGTCGCCCGCGACGAAGGCGCCGAAGCCGCTCGAGCGCAGCTCCGGCTCGCCCGCGCGCACGACCTCCGACCAGGCCTCGCGCCCGGGCCGAGCGTCGAGCGCGTAGAGGCCAGGCTGGGTCGTCATGCCGTCGCTCGTGCCACCGAAGACGAAGAGCTGCTCGCCGGCCGGGTCCCACACCGAGGTGCCGTTGCGCCGCCCGGGCGGCGTGGCAGGAAGTTGGAGCTCCGTCCATCGGGGCGGATCGGATCGGAAGTCGAAGACCCACACGTCGTCGCCCATGCGCAGCGCCGAGCCCGTCTGGCCGCTGTAGAGCACGAGCCTGCCGCGCTCTTCGTCGACGCCGTAGAACGCACCGAAGCGCCCAGGCGGCCGCACGTCGAGCTCGAGCTCGGTCCACTCGGCCACGCCGTCGACGATGCGCATCGTCCACGTGTCGTCGAGCAGGCCGACGCCCACGCCGCCGAACATCATGAAGGTGTCGCTTCCCGGGTCGTAGGCGAAGACGTGCAGGCTGCGCGCGCTCGGCCGCGTGGTGCTCTGGGCGATCTCGGTGTAGCTCACCGTGTCCCCCTGCACGGCCACGCGGTGCAGCGTGTCGGGGCCGGTCGGCCCGCCGTCGACATAGCCGCCGTGCAGGTAGCCCGCGCCGGTGCCGCGCGCGCCGGCGAAACGCTTCGAGCCTCCGGGCAGCGGCACGTCGCCGGTCATCGTCACCGGCGACCAGCTCTTCGTCGCGACGTCGAAGCGCGCGCCGTCGCCGAGCCCGGAGAGGTAGGGCGCGTAGCCGCTGCCGAAGAGCACGTAGGCGCTGCCGCTCGCGTCGTCGACGACCACCGACGCGTGCTCGCGCGCCTCGGGTGCGCTGCCCGCGGGCCAGCTCACCAGGTCGGTCCAGCCGAGCTCGGCGACGTCGATCCTGAGCACGTACTCGACGGCCGGGTTCGTTCCGTCTTCGAGCGCGACCTTCACGTCGATCGTGCCGGTCACGCCGTACGACGCTCGCACGACGAGCTCCTGCGCCTCGGCGTCGTGCTCCAGCGCGACACCCTCGGGCCCCTCGAGGCGCACCGTGAGCGCGTCGCCCTCCGGATCTTCGGGCGTGAACGCGACGCGCAAGGATCGCCCCTGCCCAGCCAGAAGCGTCTCGGTCGGTGCTCCGAGCCACGCGGGTTCGGCGTTGTAGTCGGTCGCGTCGTCGTCGTCGCCGCAGGCGGGAGCGATCGCAGCCAGCGGAGCCGAGAGTAGGAGCAGGTACGCGAAGGAGCGGTTCGAGGGCCTCACACGAGCAGCATCGCGCGAGAGCGATTCGGTGGGTAGCATCGAGCCATGCTCGGACGTCGACGTGGGGATTGTTTGAGGGCGCGCTCGGCGCGCGGCTGGCTCGTCGCTGCGGCGGCCACGGCGGCGCTCTTCGCCGCAGCCTGCGGCGACTCGGCGAACAGCGACGGCTCGGGCGGAGGCTCGAGCGCTTCGACGAACAGCGGCAGCGGCCTGAGCGGCAGCGGCGCCGGCACGGGCGAGGGCGGCAGCGTCGAGGTGGAGAACCCCCTCACCAACCCGGAAGACGGCCCGCCCGCCGGCAACCCCGACGGCGACTGCGAGATCCCCGCCGCCGCAGGCCTCGCCGACAGCTCGAACCCTCGCACCGTGGTCGGCACCGGCACACCCGAGAGCTGCACCGGCCAGGCTTTCGTCGACGCCGTCGCGCAGGGCGGAGTCATCACCTTCGACTGCGGCCCCGACCCGGTGACGATCACGCTCACCGAGCCCGCGAAGGTCGTGAACGACACCGGCCCTGAGATCGTGATCGATGGCGGCGGGCTCGTCACGCTCTCCGGCGGCGGCTCGACGCGCATCCTCTACATGAACACCTGCGACGAAGCGCAGAAGTGGACGACCTCCCATTGCAACGACCAAGACCACCCTCGCCTCACGGTGCAGAACCTCACGTTCGTCGACGCCGACTCGCGCGGTGAAGGCGAGTACGACGGCGGCGGCGCGATCTGGGTGCGCGGCGGGCGCTTCAAGGCCGTCAATACGCGCTTCTTCAACAACGAGTGCGCCGACACCGGGCCCGACGTCGGCGGCGCGGGCATCCGCGTCTTCGACCAGTTCCAAGACCTGCCCGTCTACGTCGTGAACTCCACCTTCGGTGGCGCCGAGGGCTTCGGCAACCGCTGCGCGAACGGCGGAGGCATCAGCAGCATCGGCGTCTCGTGGACGGTCATCAACAGCCTGTTCACGCACAACGAAGCCGTGGGCAACGGCGGCAACCCCGCGCAAGAAGGCACGCCGGGCGGCGGCTCCGGCGGCGCCATCTACAACGACGGCAACGAGATGACGCTCTCGCTCTGCGGCACGAAGATCCAGCACAACACCGTGACCACGCACGGCAGCGCGATCTTCTTCGTCACGAACAACCACACCGGCAACATCCGCATCGAGCGCTCGGTCATCACCGACAACGTCGGCGGCAGCTGGTACCCCGTGCAGCCGCAGATCTCCTGCCACGACGACACCCCGATCGAGGTCATCGACTCGACGATCCAGTGAGCGCGAAGCGCGGCGGAGGCTGAAGCGCGAGGCGAGCGCGGCGAGGCGGGCGCGGAGGCCGAGGCGGGCGAGGCCAGGCGGGCGCGGAGGCCGAGGCGGGCGAGGCGGGCGAGGCGAGCGAGGCGGCGGCAGCGACCGAGGGGAATCCCCTACGAAACGATTGCGTAGCGTCGGTGCGGCTGCGCGCGCCGAATCGCGTGGGCGGAGATGGTTGGCCTGCGTAGGATGCCGGCGTGAACGAGACACTGGGTTGGGTGATGTTCGCGGGCTTCATGGCGAGCCCCTTCGTGATCATAGGCCTCGTTCACTGGGGCCACGTTCGGGCGGCGCGGGCCCACGCACAACGGTGGCGCGGCGCGGTCGCACGCCTCAACGCGGACGGCACCGCTGCACCCGTGACCCACGACGCCGCCCCGCTGGGTCACTCTCAGGCAGCACTGGTCCGCTACCCCGGCCATCGGGCAGACCTGAGCTTCGCGGGGGTGCGCGTCGCCGTCGAGTGTGGATCAGCCCGCGGGCGTCGTTACGAAGGCCTCTTCCACTGGTCGACGGTCGTTGCGCACTTGTCTCCCCCTCTGGATCTGGGTCTCACCGTGCGACGCGGGATTTCGCTCCCCAAGCCTGAACGTGTCGGCAGCTTCGGCTCACTGAGATGGCTCGAGACTCTCGGAGCCGACATGTTCGACCAGCGTGGAGTGCCGACTGGAGATTGGGAGCTCGACCGTAGATTCCACTTCTGGGCGCGTGAACCGGCGCGTCTTCATTCCTTGATGAGCCCCGAGGTTCGCAGAGGGCTCATCGGCGCGAGCAGCGTGCTGAGCGTGTCGATGACCGACCTCGCGATACGCTTCGAGCACAGAGGGAACGTCGACGATCGACTCGCCACCTGGATGATCCACGACGCAGCCTGGCTCGCGAACGCGATCACGCACGCAGCGCAGCACGTACCGCCCAGCGCGTGGGCGCTCCACTATCGGCCGCTCTTCGAGCACGCCGCGAAGGCGCTCGGCTTTCGCTACACGCTCACGCCCGCGATGCTCGCCGGCCAGCTCGGCGGCCTCCAGGTCTGGTGCTGGCTCGTGATGCGCCGCACCGACGAGTCGCCCGGCGTGCGCCTACAGGTCGCCTTCGCCGAGCCGCTCGGCCTCGGCTTGAAGTTGCGCCCAGCCCAAGACGGCAGCTTTGGTTTGTTGCGCCCGCGCGACGTCCAGATCGGTGACCGCCTGCTCGACGACAAGCTCGACATCCACGCGGACGACCTCATCGGTGTGCAGGTCGCCTTCGATCAGCGCGCCCGCGCGCTGCTCCACCACCTGCGGGATCGAGGCCGCGTCTACATCGACGACCAAGCCGTCGCGCTCGAGTCGCAGGGCTCGCTCGACCCGCGCGATCTCGTGCCGCTGCTCCAGCGCGCCCGCGACCTCGCCGCGCTGCTCAGCGAGGGCGCGAGGGTGCGGCGCACCGGCGTGGTGGGGGCGGGGTGATGGGGGTTCACGGCGGCTCTGGGTGGCGCTCCGCGCTGCGGGCGCTCGATGAGGTCTTTGCGCCGAGAGCTCCGACTCCGCCGGCGCAGGTTTGGCGGCGAGCGGTGGAGCACCTCGTGAGCACGACGCCGGCACGTGTCGTTGATTCCCAAGCATCCGCTCAGTGGAGACGCGATCCGAACACTTGGGTCTCCGTGGCAGTTCTCTCCCACGGGGTCCATGTCGAGATCCACGTGGGCTGGTTCGAGAACTCCCGTCGAAGCCGGATGAGCGGAATGGTGCTGAAGTCGAGCGTCACGGCTTACCTGCCCATGTCGCTCGAGCTGGGCCTTCACATCCGCCCGGGGCGCTCGACGTCCTCCGAGCTCGGCGATGCGGTACTCGAGTCAAGGTACTTCGTCCGCGCGCACGAGCCCGAGCAACTCCGAGCGGTCCTCACGGACCCGATCCGCGCCGCGCTTCGCAGCGCGTGGGGTTCCGCGACCGTTCGGGTGACCGACAGGTCGGTGGAGCTGGAACGACTTGACCACGTCGACGAGGCCTTCGCGGTCTGGGCGATCCACGACAGCGCCTGGCTCGCTCGGGCCCTCGCCGATGCGGCGGCGCACGTGCCCGTCTCGCCGCGGCTGCGGCCCTACCTGCCGGCGATGAAGCAAGTCGCGGCGCACACGGGCCTCGCCTTCACGACGACGCCGCTCGGCATGCGCGGTCTGCTTCGCGGCATCGACGTCGCGCTCACGGCCTTCCGCGACGAATCCACCGACCAGCCCGGCCTGCGCCTCCAGGCCGCCTTCCCTCAGCCGCTCGGCTTCGGCCTGCACCTGCGCCCGAGCGAAGACGGCACCTTCGGCTTTCTCCGCCCACGCGACGTGCAGATCGGCGACCGCCTGCTCGACGACAAGCTCGACATCCACGCTACCGACCCGCTCGGCGTGCAGGTCGTCTTCGACGCGAACGCCCGCGCGATGCTGCACCACCTGCGCGATCGCGGCCGCGTCTACGTCGACGACCACACCGTCTCGCTCGAGTCGCGGGGCTCCGTGCATCCGCAGGACCTCTTGCCCACGCTCCACCACGTGCGCGACTTCGCCGCGTTGCTCAGCGAAGCCGCGCGCGCGCGCCGCACCGGCGTGGTGCGTTGACCGTCGCGCCGGCGCTGCGCACCGACAGCGCCGGGGCACATCGACGCCATGTCCCCTCACCGTGACGGCGCCGCTCGCCGCCGCACGCCGCCGCACGCCGCCGCGCGCCGCGGCGCTCCGCCGCGCACCCCACCTCCCGCTCAGCGCGGCGTCGGCACCGCGGGCGCGCCCGCAGCTCGCCTCTCGTACTTGAAGTCGGCGCAAATGAGCGACAGGCCCGAGAAGCCCTTCGCGCCACTCTCGAAGCGCGCACCGACGGCGACCTGGTTCCCTGGGCAGGTGCGACGCTGCTGCCACCCGTTGTTGCCGCAGTTGGGGCGCTTGAACTCGGAGTGGATCGCGTCGTCTCGACGCGGGTTGCCCTGCGCGTCGAAGTCCGCTCCCCACACGCGCACGCCCTTGATCTTGTCGTTGTTCAGGCACACCTGGATCGACGTGATCACCCGCTCGGCCCCGACCTGGACCGACTGCATGGTGCCGTTGTTGAAGTCCGCGGAGCCCACGGCCTGAGACGGCGCGTAGCTGGTCTGCGTTCCGCTGACGATCACGGGTAGCCAGCCAACCACCGAAGCGCGTACGGGGTCGTCGGACTTTTCGTAGAAGAAGAGCTGGACCAAGGGCGCCAGGTCCCCCTCGGTGGCGTCCTTCACGAGCGAGCGGAGCGTGTGCGTCGCGGGCGCCCCACCCTTGCCCGAGATCGTCGTGGTGCTGGTCGTCGAGCCCACCGTGTAGAGCTTGTTCACGACGGCCACACCGGGCGTCGAGCGCTGCGCCACCGCCGCCGTCGTCAAGAGGGCCGTCGCCGCGAGCGCGAGCGCGAACGTTCCGTACTTCGTCATCGTCTTCCTCCGTGGGGCGCGCCCTCGAGGCGAGACCACCTCGCCCTCGGCCGCACACGGAGTTGGACGATGAACGCGCTCGTCCCGCAAGCTTGGTGGTGCGACTTTCAGGCGGCTTTTCGGCTGCTCTCAGTCTGAACGCTCGCAGTCCTCGGCGCGGCGCCGCGAGGTGCGACCCGCGAAGTCCGCGGGGCCGCGCGCAGCGCGAACGGCGCTCCGCCCACCGAAACGACGAGGAGCCGCCACGCGATCGACGTATGGCGTCGGCCATGGACGCACGCCTCCTTTGGGCCTCGCTCGCGCTGCTCACGCTCGCGACCTCGACCGCCGCCTGCTCGAAGCACGACTGCAAGCTCGACGAGAAGCAGGCGAAGTACTTCGGCGAGATCGCGCTCACCACGAAGGGCGCCGACCTCTGCATGCCGGGCGTCGAGCCCTACGGCTGCGACCTCGCCGGCGATCGCTGCTCACCCACGCTCACGACGATCCACTACGAGCTCTCGCCCAGCGACGCCGAGGCGCACTTCAAGAGCGCCCTCGTGGGCCAGGGCTGGAAGTACTACGGCGAGAAGGTGTCCGAAGACGGCAGCCGCGCGCTCGCCTTCACCAAGAGCGACAAGGACGAGCTGTTCATCACCTCGGGCAAGGCCCCCGGAGGCAAGGGCTCGGAGACCTACATGATCCGCAGGCCCGAGAGCGCGACGGGCTCGATCCTCGAGAAGTTCACCAAGGCGAACGACTGAGCGCGCCTCGCACTACGCGCGGGCGCGCTCCAGTCAGCTCGGTGTTCGCTTCACTTCGGCAGGACGACCGTGTCGATCACGTGGATCACGCCGTTGCTCGCGGCGATGTCGGCCTTCACGACGGTGGCGCTGTCGTCGAGCTTGAGCGAGCCCGACGCAGCCGAGAGCGAGAGCTCCTGGCCGTTGACCGTCTTGGCGTTGCTGAGCTTCACGGCCTCGCTCGAGGGCACCTTGCCGGCGACCACGTGGTACGTGAGGATGCCCGCGAGTTTGTCCTTGTTCTCGGGCTTGAGCAGCTCGTCGATCGTGCCGGCGGGCAGCTTCGCGAAGGCCTCGTCGGTGGGGGCGAACACGGTGAAGGGCCCGGCGCCCTTCAAGGTCGACTCGAGCCCTGCGGCCTTCACCGCGGCGATCAGGGTCTTGAACTGACCCGCGCCCTCGGCGACCGCGATGATGTCACCCGCTGCAGCCGCCTCACCCGCGGCAGGGGTGCCCGCGGCCTCGGCTGCGTCGCTCGGGCCAGGCGTGGCACCACCGCAGGCGGCGAGAGCGAAGAGACCAAGCGAAAGAACGAGCGATTTCATGGACGTATCTCCTGGAGACTGAGGGCTACGCGCGCGGCGACCGAGCCGCGGGCCGCTTATGTCTAGGTTCTGTCCAACTTCCGTCAAGGCTCGGGTGGACAAACACGGCGCCGAGCGCCTGGCTCGAGCGATAACCTTGCAAATCGGGAGTTCTACTCCATGATTGCAAGGATGTTCGCGCGCCACCTCCACGCCGAGCTCGAGGCGCGCCTTCGCGAGAGCCCGTCGGTCGCGCTGCTCGGACCGCGCCAGGTCGGCAAGACCACGCTCGCCCACGAGATCGGTCAGGCTCGCGATGCCATCTATCTGGACCTCGAGTCCGAGCGCGACCGCGCCAAGATCGACGAAGCAGAACTCTACCTCGAGCCTCTGCTCGGGCGCCTGGTGGTCTTCGATGAGGTCCACCGAGTTCCCGGTCTGTTCCCCCTCCTGCGCGGTCTCATCGACCGGGCGCGCCGAGTCGGCCGCCGCCACGGTCTCTACCTCTTGCTCGGCTCCGCTTCGCTCGACCTGCTGAAGCAGTCAGGCGAGAGCCTCGCCGGTCGAGTGGACTACCTCGAGCTCGGTGGCCTCGACGTGCTCGAGATCGAGGGCGCGGCATCGAGCGACGAACAGATGCTCTGGGAGCGCGGCGGCTTCCCGGAGAGCCTGCTCGCCCCGAGCAGCGAGGCGAGCGTGCGCTGGCGCGAGGCCTTCATCCGCACCTACCTCGAGCGCGACATCCCCCAGCTCGGTCCGCGCATCTCGGCGGAGAACCTCCGTCGCCTGTGGACGATGCTCGCGCATCACCAAGGTGGTCTGCTCAACGTGGCCGCGCTGGCGCGCAGCCTCGGCGTCGATGCCAAGACGGTCACGTCGTACGTCGACCTGCTCGTCGATCTGTTGCTCGTTCGCCGCCTCGAACCTTGGCACGAGAACGTCGGCAAACGCCTCGTGCGCTCGCCCAAGGTCTACGTGCGCGACAGCGGCCTCGTGCACGCGCTGCTCGGTCTGCGTTCGCCGGATGCCCTCTTGGGCCACCCCATCGTGGGGGCAAGCTACGAAGGGTTCGTGATCGAGAACCTGCTGAGCGCTGCGCCTCGCACGGTCACACCGTACTTCTATCGAACGAGCGGAGGCGCGGAGGTCGACCTCCTGCTCGTATGGCCGACCGGAGAACGCTGGGCGATCGAGATCAAACGGAGCCTGAGCCCCAAAGCGAAGCGCGGCTTCCACCACGCCTCGATCGATCTGAGGCCCACACGGCGCCTTCTCGTCTACCCGGGCAAAGAGGCGTACCAGATCAAGGAGGGTCTCGAGGTCGTGCCGCTCGCCGCGCTCGCGCGCGAGCTGCTCGCTCGCCGGCAAGGCGAGCTTCGCTGAGACCCGACGCCGCCGCGCTCAGCCCCGCCTCGAGAGCGCCCGCAGGCTCGCGCGCGCGGTGTTCGCGTGGATGCGCAGCACCTCGGGGATGCTGCCGTCGGGCTCGCGCTGGTAGCCGCCGGCGAGGTTCCACACGACGGGCACGCCGCGCGCCGCGAGCGTGTCGAAGACGAGCTCGTCGCGCAGACGCAGCTCGTCGGTCGTCAGCCAGCCACCGAGCGGATCGTCGACGTGTGGGTCCGCGCCTGCTTGGTAGAGCACGAGATCGCAGGCGGCGGCCTCGTCGAGCTCGCGCGCGAGGCGCTCGAAGAAGGCGGGCACCTGCGCGCGCGCGTGGAAGGACTCGCCCGCGCTGAAGTGGTGGACCGAAGCGCGTCGCTCGAGCCGGCGGAGCGGCTCCTCGGTCCCGTCACCGTGGTGCTGGTCGCAGTCGAGGATCGCGACGCGGCGGACGCGCTCCTCCGAGAGCAGGGCGAGGGCGGTGACGACGAGGCCGTTGAAGGTGCAGTAGCCCGCCGCGCGCGCGTAGCCCGCGTGGTGAAACCCCGAGCAGGGCGCACACGCGATGCCGCCTCGCTCGAGCACCCAGCGCGCCGCCGAGAGCATGGCGCCCGTCGTGTAGGGCAGCGAAGCCGCCACCTCGGGGGAGCGATCGCCGAAGCCGTTGTCGCGCTTCGAGGCGAGCACCGCGCGCACGAAGTCCGGGTCGTGCGCGCGGCCGAGCTCGGCTTCGCTCACAGGCTCGGGTGCGATGAGCTCGATCGGGAGGCCGAGCGCGAGCCAGTCGTCGACCACCCGGGCGGGCTTCTCGGCGCTGGGCGAGTAGCTGCGTGGGCGAGCGACCATCTCGGGGCGGTAGAACACGGGCAAACGAGGCGTCGAGGGAGCGTTCATGGCCCCACGATGCGGCTCCCCCCTGAGCCGATCGATGCAGGAATCCGCCGCCTCCATTACTCTTCGGTCATGTCATCGCCAGCGCTCGATCGCAGCGGGCTCTCGCTCGACAGGCTGAAGACGCTCCTCGCGGTGGCCGATGCGGGCGGCATCGCGCGCGCCGCTCCGGGCGATCCTTCGCGTCAGAGCCTGTACAGCCGGCAGATCGGCGAGCTCGAGGCCGCGCTGGAGCTCGCGCTCTTCGAGCGGCGCGGGCGTGGGCTCGTGCTCACCGAAGAGGGTCGCAGGCTGAGCGCGCTCGTGCGTGAGCTGCGCCAGGGCCTCGACGAGCTCGGCGACCTGGGGCGCCCGCGGAGCTTCTCGATCGGCGCGGGCGACAGCCTGCTGCACGCCTGGGTCATCCCGCGCCTCGCAGCCTCGCCACGCTTCGTCGAGCTGAGCACGACCCTCGTGGCGCTCTCCTCGGCCGAGATCCTCCGCCGCGTCGAAGACGCGAGCCTCGACTTCGGCCTCGTGCGCGCGAGCGAGGTGCCCAGAGGACTCGGCGCGCGCAAGCTCGGCCAGCTCGACTACGCGCTCTACGCTCCGAAGGCCTGGCGCAAGCGCTACGCCTCGACCACCGAGCTGCTCAGCCGCGCGCCGCTCGCGCTGCAGACCAGCGAGCCCGAGCTGCACACCCGCTTCCTCGCGCGGGCAGAGCGCGACCCGCACGCGCGTGTCCTCCACACCGAGACCTTCCCCCAGGCGCAGCGCGCGCTCACGAGCGGGCACTTCGCCGCCGTCTTGCCGAGCCTCGCCTCAGGCGAGCTGCCGAGCACGATCGAAGCCCGCGAGCTGCCCGGCCTCGCGAAGCACGCCCTGAGCTTGCGCCTCGTCTACCGCGAGCGCGCGATGCGAGCGCGGCGAGGCGGCGAGGCGCTGGTGGACGAGCTCGCGGCGTGTCTGGCGTTGGGCTGAGCTAGCCTGCCCGGGCCATGACGAGACTCCGCCGCGGCCTCCACGAGGCGCTCATCACCGAGCGGATCGAGCGCGAGCTCGCGGCGCTGCCGACGTCGCTCCTCGCCCAGCGGACGGCGCTGCACCCGGCCGAAGCCGCTGACCGCATCGCACTCCACCTCTCACGCATCGTCGAACGCACGCTCGCGAGCTTGGACGAGAAGCACCGCGTCGGGGCTGGGGTCGCGTTGGCTCGTCGCCTGGTGGAGCTCCTCCAGACCGAGGGCGCCCCAGCCGGCGCGCGTCGCGCAGAGCTCCTGGACGAGCGCCCGATCGACGGCAAGGAGCAGCTGCTTCGGGCGATCCTCGGGAAGACTCCGGATGGCAGAGCGGAGGCGCTCGCTGCACCGCAGATCCCGCTGCTCGACAGCGCGCTGCTGACCAACGCGCCGGGCGAGCCCAACCTGAGCCACCAGCTCGGCTCCGAGATCGCGTCAGCCGACCGCGTCGACGTCATCATGGCCTTCGTGCGCCGAACCGGCGTGCGCGCGCTCGCCGAAGCGCTGCGACGCCATTGCGACGAGGGTCGCAAGCTCCGCGTGCTCACCACCGTGTACACCGGCTCGACCGAAGCCGCCGCGCTCGAGGACCTGCGAAAGCTCGGCGCTGAGGTGAAGGTCTCCTACGACACTTCGACGACGCGTCTGCACGCCAAGGCCTGGCTCTTCCACCGCGAGTCCAGCTACTCGACCGCCTACGTGGGCTCCTCGAACCTCACGCACTCGGCGCAGGTGACCGGCCTCGAATGGAACCTGCGCGTCTCGGGCGCGCGCACACCGAGCGTCATCGAGAAGATCGCCGCCGTCTTCGAGACCTACTGGTCGTCGGGCGACTTCGTGGAGTTCAAGCTCGCCGACTTCGAAGCGCGCACCAAGACGACGAGCTCCGCGAACGCCTTCTTCCTGAGCCCGATCGAGCTCCGCCCGGAGCCCTTCCAGGAGCGCATGCTCGAGCAAATCGACCTCGCGCGCTCGCAGGGCCACCACCGGAACCTGCTCGTCTCCGCGACCGGCACCGGCAAGACGGTCATGGCCGCGATCGACTACGCGCGTCTGCGTACGAAGCTGCCGCACGCACGCCTGCTGTTCGTCGCTCACCGAGGCGAGATCCTCCAGCAGGCGAAGGGCACCTTCGCGCACGCGCTGCGGGAGCCCTCCTTCGGTGAGCTCTGGGTCGGCGGCGAACGTCCGAAGCGCTTCGAGCACGTCTTCGCTTCCATCCAGAGCCTCGACGCCTCGGGGCTCGAGCACCTCGATCCGAGCCACTTCGACGTCGTGATCGTCGACGAGTTCCACCACGCAGCGGCGCCCTCGTACGAGCGCCTGCTCGCGCATCTCAGGCCGGTCGAGCTGCTCGGCCTGACCGCCACACCCGAGCGCGCCGACGGCCTGCCGATCTTGCATTGGTTCGACGACCGCATCGCCGCCGAGCTCCGCCTCTGGGACGCGATCGAGCAGCAGCGGCTGGTTCCCTTCGCGTATTTCGGCATCCACGACGGGCTCGACCTGCGTGACGTCGCCTGGACGCGCGGCAGGGGCTACGACATCGAGGGGCTGAGCAACGTCTATACCCGGAGCGACTTCCTCGCTCGCAAGGTGGTCAAGGAGCTCTCCGAGCACGCCGACGACATCTCCACCGTGCGTGCGCTCGGCTTCTGCGTGAGCGTCGAGCACGCGCGCTACATGGCGAGGGTCTTCAACGACGCCGGTGTCGCAGCGAAAGCCATCTGGGGTGAGACGAAGCAGGAGGAGCGTGACGGCGCGCTCGGCGAGCTGCGCGACGGCAAGCTGCGCGTGATCTTCTCGGTCGACCTCTTCAATGAAGGCGTCGATCTTCCAGCGGTCGATACCCTGCTCCTGCTCCGACCGACCGACAGCCCCACGCTCTACCTCCAGCAGCTCGGGCGCGGTCTGCGCAAGGCCCCAGGCAAACGCCTCTGCACCGTGCTCGACTTCATCGGTCAGCACCGCCGCGAGTTCCGCATCGAGCGGCGCTTCGCGGCTCTGCTCGGTGGTACGCGGCGCGAGATCGAGCGCCAGGTCGAGCAGGGCTTCCCGTTCCTGCCGGCGGGCTGTCAGCTGCAGCTCGACCGCAAAGCGAGCGAGATCGTGCTCACGAACCTTCGCGAGGCGATCCCCTCGCAATGGGCCGCGAAGGTCGAGCTCTTGCGCACGATGAATGCGCAGGGCGGCGCGCCCTCGATGGAAGGCTTCCTCGACGAGAGCGGGCTCGCCATCGACGACCTCTACGAGAACAGCCGGGGGTGGTCGGAGCTGCTCGAGGCCGCGGGGCTGTGCACAGACGCACCGGGACCACTCGAGCGCGTGATGCGGCGGGCTGTCGGGCGACTGCTGCACGTCGACGATCCTTCGCGTCTGGAGCAGTACACGAGCTGGCTCCGCCTCGATGCCCCGCCCGATCACCACGACCTCTCGGTGCGAGATGCACGCCTCTTGCGCATGCTGGTCGCGTCGCTACACGGGCGCGAAGGGGAGAAGGGCAGCTCCCTCGCTGCCGGGGCGTCGCGCGTGTGGGCGCATCCACAAGTGCGCGCGGAGCTTCGAGAGCTGTTCCAGCTCCTGCTGCGACGACGCTCACACCTCACGCGGCGTGCTTGGACGACGAGCGAGGGGATGCAGAGCGCCGTTGGCGACGTGCCTCTCGAGCTCCACGCGCGCTACACCCGCATCGAGATCCTCGCAGCCTGCGGCGTGGGCTCGGGCGCCAAGGTCGCATCTTGGCAGCAGGGTGTGCGGTGGGTCGAGCCGCTCCGCGCCGATCTGCTCGCGTTCACGCTCGACAAGACCGAAGGGCATTTCTCGCCGAGCACGCGCTATCGCGACTACGCGATCAGTCCCGAGCTCATCCATTGGGAGAGCCAGTCGGTGACGCGCGCGGACAGCGCGACCGGTCGTCGCTACCAGGAGCACGCCGCGCGCGGCTCGCACGTCCTCCTGTTCGCGCGCCTCCGCCAGAGCGAGCGCGCGTTCACGTTCCTCGGGCCGGCGCGCTACGTCTCTCACGAGTCGGAGCAGCCCATGCGCATCACGTGGCGGCTCGCGCACCGCCTGCCCGCCGAGCTCTTCGCCGCCTACGCCGCCGCCGTCGCCTAGCGCCGCGCCCCTCCCCTCAGGGATCGCACAGGAACCCGAACTGCGGCGCCGCGGGTCCGCCGTCGAGCAGGCCGAGCGCCGTGACCCAGCCGTCGTCGATGCGCGCGGCGTCCTGGTAGCTGAAGTACTGCCCGGCCTCGGGAGGCACGACCTCGTCGCAGAGGTCTTCGTCGAGCGTGCCGAAGCAGTAGTGGGCCTTGCGGAAGTCCGCGCCGACCTCGGTCGCGCCGCGGAAGAGGCGCTGGCCCGCGGCGACGATCGACCAGGTGCCGAGCTTCTCGAGCGGCCTGCGGCCCAGCTCGAGGCCGGCCCAGTCGAACCAGACGAGCTCCTCGGCGCTGGGGTCGAGCGCGTCGACGATCACGACGGCGACGCCCTCGTCGCTGAGCGCGACCCTGCGATCGAGCGAGGCGCTCGAGGGCCTCGCGCCTTCGAGCAGCTCCATCGGCGCGCCACCGTCGACGCTCGCCCAGAGCGAGCTCGCACCAGCGTCGCTCCTGAACCAGACGAGCGCGTCGTGCTGCGAGGTCTCGCCCCAGTGCACGCCGCTGACGAGCTGATCGATCTCGACCGGCGGCCCGGCCGCGAGCATCGCGATGTTGAGCGGGGTCTCGGTGAGCACCCCGCCGTTCGGCGCGAGCGCGTAGAGGAAGTAGCTGCCCCCTCGCTCGGCGAGCGCCTCGAACCTCGCGCCGGTGGGCACGTCCACGTTCGCGGGCACGCCTTCGACGAGCGCGTCCTCGCCGAGCGAGGCGATCTTCACGAAGTCCTGGTCGAGACGCTGCCAGAGCGACCACGTGCGATCGCCGGCGCGCCTGAGACGCAGCTTGGTGAAGGCCGGCACGACGAGCTCGGTGCCGTTGGGCGTCTCCTCGGGCTCGGTGCGCGCGAGTGAGCCGACGCGGCCGCCCTCGCCGACGCCCGCGTACCAGACGCGCAATCCGTCGCCGACGAGCTGGATCGGCCCGTCGCTCGCGGTGAAGAGCCCCGGGGGCACGTAGAGCGGCGCGCAGGCCGAGCCCGCGCCCGCGCCACCGCCGCCGCCCTGTGCGGCACCGCCCTCACCCCCCGCGCCACCTGCGCTCGTGGTGCTCGCCACCGAGCTCGCGCCTCCGGCGGCCGTGCTGCCGACCTCGGAGTCGCCACAGGCGAGCAAGACCAGGCCCGTCGAAGCGAGCACGAGCGCGCGGAGCAGGAGGCGAGACATCGGCGAAGTCTACACCCGGCCCGAGCTCGTCGATCGGGCCGGGACGCAGACCACGCGCGCCTCTGCGCCCACACCGCAAGAGCTGCGCGCCTCTACGCGCCACCGCGCGCCGCATCCGCGCATCAGGCGCTACTCGCGCACGTTCGATCCGTGGCTCGATCGTTGCTCCTGCGTCTCTCTGGAGGCGCGTCATGAGCCACGTACTCTTCGCAGTGTTCGATCACCCCGAGGCCGCAGCCAAGGCGCTGGAGCAGCTCCAGGAGCTGGGCGCCGACAAGGAGGGCTTCAGCTTCATCGTGCACCGGCGCGCGCTCGGCGAGCGTGGCAGCGAGGAGCTGCCGCTCTCGGAGACGGCCGCCGCATCGGCTACGGCCAAGGGCGCCGTGCTCGGCGCGCTCGGAGGGCTCTTCGTGGGCACCGTGCTCGCTGGGCCCATCGGCCTCATCGGCGCCGGGCCCATCGCCGCGGCCTTCTTCGCGACGGCCACGGGCACCGCGGTCGGCGGACTGGCAGGGCTCTTCGCCGGCGCGACCGAGCCCGACACGGCGCTCGAGGAGCTCACCAAGCACGTCGAGGAGGGCAAGCTCGTCGTGAGCGTCGAGGCCCGCAAGCTCACCAACCAAGAGCAAGCCGAGACGATCCTGAAGCACCACGGCGCACACGTCGTGCACCGCCGCGTGCTCCGACCCGCCGAGGTCTGAGGCGGGCGCCCCGCGCGGGCGCGGGCCCGATGGGCGACGCGGAGGACGAGCCCCGACGCCGGAGCTGAGCGAAACGCTTGCCTCTCTCCGTCATTGGTGACATACAACGCAGGAACTGAGTTTCATGTGTTGTGGGTCACCAGTGATGGAGGTGTGTCGATGAGTCTGATCCTGATCGTCCGTCGCCCTGAAGACCTGAACCTCGCCGTCTCGGAGGCGAGCCAGCTCCTGGCGCTGCAGCGCCAACAGGAGTGGTACCTCGGCGAGCCCGAGGAGCTCGAGCCGGTCCTGGGCGTGTGGATCCACGAGGCGCTCGACGAGGCGCTGCCGATGTGGGCGCCGGGCTTCATCGACGACGGCGACGCGCCCGCGTCCTCCCCCGAGCGCTCGGTGCTCCGCGCCCGGCCCAGGCTCGTCGTTCGTTCGCTCATCCAGCGCTCGGGGGCTTGGGCGCTGTGCTGGATCGACGACCTCGCGCTGCTGCGCGCCTTCAACGCGAACGAGCGCCTCTCCGCCATCGACGGGCTGCTCGAGGCGCTGAGCGCGCCCGAGCTCGCATGTCGCGAGGCGAGCTTCATCCCCGTCTTCGACGAGCGGCTCAGCCCGAGCGCGATCGACGAGCACATGCGGGAGCTGCGCGCGCGCCACCCGACGGCGACGAGCGAGCGCTACCTGCTCGAGTCGCGCGCCACGGTTCGGCACACCAACGCGCGCAGCGCGGCCTGAGCAGGCGACGGCGACCTGTCATCGATCCCGAGGGCCTGACGCATGACGCTCGCGACGCTGCTCAACCCGGCCATCCTCTTCTTCCTGCTCGGCTTGGTCGCAGGTTTGGTGAAGTCGAGCCTCCGGCTACCCGAGGGCCTGAGCAAGACGCTCTCGCTCTACCTGATGATCGCCATCGGCCTGCGGGGCGGCGTCGAGCTCGCGCACGTGGGGCTCGACGGCTCCGCGCTGCTCGCGGTGGGCGTGGCGCTGCTCTTGAGCCTCGGGCTGCCGGTGGTCGCGCACAACCTCTTGCGCCTGACGACGCCGCTCGATCGTCAGGAGCGCGCGAGCATCGCGGCCCACTACGGCTCGGTGAGCGTGGTCACCTTCGCCGCGGCGATCGCCATGCTGCAACGCGAGTCGCGCGTGTTCGAGCCCTACATGATCGGCCTGCTCGCCGTGATGGAGGCCCCCGCGATCGTGACGGGCCTGACCCTCGCGCGCGCCAACCAGGAGCCGCCGGCAGAGGGGAGCAAGTCGAGCTCGCTCGGCGCCCAGCTCGTGCAGCACGTGTTCCTGCACGGGAGCATCGTGCTCTTGCTCGGGAGCTTCACGATCGGTTGGCTGATCGGGCCTCGAGGTCTCGGCGAGCTCCAAGGCGCCTTCGTGGTGCCCTTCCAGGGCGCGCTCTGCATCTTCCTGCTCGACATGGGCCTCGTGGTCGCCGAGCGCACGGCCGACCTGAAGAAGCTGCGCCCGAGCGTGATGGCCTTCGGCGTCTACATGCCGCTCATCGGCGCGGCGCTCGGCCTCTCCGCCGGGCACCTGCTCGGGCTCTCGGTCGGGGGCATGACGCTGCTCGCGGTGCTCGCGGCGAGCGCCTCCTACATCGTGGTGCCGGCCGTCATGCGCAGCGCGCTCCCCTCAGCGAGCCCGGCGCTCTCGCTGTCGCTCGCGCTCGGCGTCACCTTCCCGTTCAACGTCACCGTCGGCATCCCGCTCTACAAGGCTGCGGCGAGCGCGCTCAGCACGCCGGAGCAGCGACGCAGCGAGGCGCTCGGCGACGCCCCGCCGCCGGCGCCGCTCGAGGCGCCCGTGGCGCCGAGCTCGGCGCCCCGAGCCGAGGTGCGCGTCTCGGGCCTCGCCCGCTGAGGCCACCGCGCGCCGAAGACTCCACCCCTTGGCATCCACCCGCGGCCTTGCGTAGCCTCCGCCGCGGGGGGAGGCACGGCTGCCTTCCGCACGGGCCGTTCGAATCGGCACGCCCACGCGAAAGGCACAGCATGCGCACTTCGACCCAGCTCTCGATCTCGATCTCGCTCCTCGTCTCGACCCTCGCGCTCGGTGGATGCGACGCCATCGACAAACTCAAGCAGGCCGCCGACCAAGCCCAAGGCAAGGCCGCCGCGACCGCCGAGCGCGACGAGAACGAGCCGCTCTCCGACGACCCGGACGTCGCGCTCGGCCTGAAGCTCAACCACCCGATCGAGTGCTTGAACTTCAGCTCGGGCGCCGTGTTCAAGAGCCAGCAGCGCTACGTCTCGTGGTTCGACGAGAAGACGGGCCCGACGGGCAAGGAGAAGGTCGTCTACGGCCTCTACGAGGTGTCGAGCGGCTACGTCGACCGCTGCAAGAAGGCGCTCGCGGAGCTCGAGAAGGTGAAGCAGCCGCCGACGCCGGAGCTCGACGGCTTCGCGAAGACCTACGGCGAGAAGCTCGACGCCGTGGTGAAGGCCGTCGACGAGGCGCACGTGTATTACAAGTCGAACGCCTACAAGAGCGACGACTTCGCGAAGGCGAAGAGCATGCACCCTGGGCTCGTGAAGGCCTTCGACGAGTTCGAGGCCGCAGACAAGGCGCTGCGCGGCGAGCTGCGCAAGCTTCAGGCGGGTGCGTCGGAGCGCGAGCTCGCCAAGGTGGAGAAGAGCGAGGGCAAGAAGCTCTACTGGCACAAGCTGAACCTCGGCATCGTCGCCGAGAAGGTCGTCATCGCCGGCAACCAGGATCTCGACAAGCTCGACGTCGCCGCGCTCGAGGCCGCGATCGCCGAGCTCGACAAGGCGAACCTCGATCTCCTGGCCTACGCCAAGGCCAACTCGGCGGAGACCTCGAAGGTGCTCATGTGGAGCAGCTACGAGGGCAAGGCCACCGACGTCCTGGCGGCCGCGCGCGCGGTCGCCGAGCGCGTGAAGAAGAAGACGCCGTTCCAGCAGAGCGAGATCATGATGATCAACGGCGGCAACCCGCAGATGATCGCGGGTCACCCGGCGAACCTGCTCGAGAAGTACAACGACCTCGTGAAGGCCTCGAACAACCTCAAGTTCTGAGGCGCGCTCAGTCTGCGGGCAGGTCGGGCACGCGCGAGACGCGGCTCTTCGGCGGGATGCCGTCGACCGCGTCGAGCGCGTGCCGCACGAGGCCGAGGCCGGCCTCGGCGAGCACGTGGAAGGCGACGTCGGCGCCGGCCGCGCGCAGCTCCTCGAGCTCGTCGCCGTAGCGCGCGGTCGCGGCGATCACGCCTCGGTACTTCGCCCCGCGCAAGAGCTCGATCGCGCCGAGGTTCTCGTGGTGGCTCGACATCGCGAGCATGACGAGCTCGATCCTCTCGGGATCGATGTGCAGGCGCTCCCAGAAGTCGGCGTCGGTCGCGCTCGCGAGCACGACGCGCCTGCCGTCTTCGCGGCTGCGCTCGACGGCGTCCATGTCGAGATCGAAGCCGACGACCTCGCCGTCGTAGCGCTCGACGAGCGCGTCGTAGGCGCCGGTGCCCACGCGACCCATGCCGAAGACGAGGACCTTGGCGTCGCTCGCGTCGACCGGCTTCTCCTCGGCGATGTTCTCGCTGGTTTCGAAGCGCGCGAGTCTGTCGCGCAGGCGCTGGTAGAGCGCGTAGGTGCGCGCGTTGAGCGGTGACGAGGCGAGGAAGCTCAGCGCGAGCGCGGTCGCGAAGATGACGAGCCAGTCCGCGGAGAGCCAGCCCTTCGAGGCGGCGAGCGCGCCCACGATGAGGCCGAACTCGCTGTAGTTGCCGAGCGCGGCGCCCGCGTAGAGGCTCGAGCGCGCGCGCAGGTGGAAGCGCGTGAGCAGCCAGAAGAAGAAGAGGCCCTTGAGCGGCGCGAGCACGACGAGGCCGACACCGATGAGCGTGGTCTCGAGCGTGGGCAGGCCGGTGAGCCCGACGAGCAAGAAGAAGTCGACGAGGAAGACGTCCTTCAGGCTCGCGAGCGACTTCGCGAGCTCGTTGGTCTTCACGTGACCTCCGAGCAGCACGCCCGCGGTGAGCGCGCCGAGGTCGCCCTTCATGCCGACGAGCTCGAAGAGCGCCGAACCGCCGAGCGTCGACGCGAGCCCCGCCAGCACCAAGAGCTCGCCGTGCCCGACGAGCGTGAGCGCGCGGTGGATGAGCGGGCGCAGCGGGATGAGCGCGAGGAGGCCGAGCGCCCAGATGCTCGGCAGCTTGCCGCTCGAGGCCGCGAGGAAGACGACGGCGGCGAGGTCTTGCACGACCAGGATGCCGATCGAGATGCGCCCGTAGACCGAGCCCATGTCGTCGCGCTCCTCGAGCACCTTCACCACGTACACGGTGCTCGAGAAGCTCGCCGCGAAGGCGACGAGCGCCGCGCCCTTCAGATCGAGCGCCGCGAAGGTGCCGAGCCCGGTGCCCGCCAGGCCGAGGGCGAGCGCCACGAAGAAGCCCGTGATGCCGACCATGTGGATGAGGCTCACGCCCCAGACCTGCGGTCGGAGCACCGTCTTCAGGTCGAGCTTGAGCCCGATCGTGAAGAGCAGGAGCTTCACGCCGAGGTCGGAGAGGTCACGCAGCGACTCGTCGGGCCTCGCGCCGAGGAGCTCGAGCAAGAAGCCAGCGGCGAGGAAGCCGAGCAGCGGCGGCTGCCCCAGCCGTAGGACGATGAACCCGAGCGCGAAGGCGACACCGATCCACTGCAGCTCCATGCTTCTCCGCCAACTGGTCCGCCGCGCGCTCCCCCCGCGGGAGCTGGGCGACCTCGACCGGCATGGATATCAGAACCGCGGCAGGTTCGTCGCTGCTACGACGATCGACGCACGCGCGCGTCGATCGCCGCGAGGTGCTCGGCGACGGCCGGTTCGGGCGCCCGCGCGGCGAGGGCCTCCGCCGGCGAGGCGAGCCCCAGGTGCGGCGCGAGGCCGACCGCGAGATCGCGCAGCGCGTGGAGCACCGAGCGCTCGTCGCCCGGATCCTCGACGTGGCCCTGCTCGTGCAGCACGTCGACGAGCAGCTCTCGCAGCCACCCGCCGAACACGGCCCCGCGCCCTCGCGCCTCGCGATCGAGCTCGCCGAGCTCCTCGTCGGCCAGGCCCTCGAGGCGCTCACGCACGGCCGCGAGGATGTCGGCGACCGAAGGCAGACCCTCGCTCGCCGGGGTGGGCAGCTCCGCCGGCGCGAGGCTCTCGGCCGGCGCGGGCAGCGCGTGCTCACGCCCGAGGCTCGCCGCGATCTCGTGCGCGACGTAGCGCCCCGACTCGATCGCGCCCGACATGTAGCCGAGGTCGGCGCGGCGATCGGAGTACTTGGAGTAGAACGGCGGCTTCGAGCTCGCGAGCAGGCGGCTCTGTGCGTCGTAGGCCGGGATGTTCTCCTCGGCGAAGATCGACCAGCGCGAGGAGCTCGAGCGCGGCGCGAGGCGCTTGGCGTTCTCGGCGCTCGCGAAGAAGATCCGATCGCCGACGTGCTGGTCGAGCGCGCGGCCGACCTCGCTCGTGAGCTTGCCCGGCGAGAAGATCGTGTTCGGGCCTCCTCCCACGAAGGGGTCCGACGGCAGCCAGCGGTGCGTCACGACCTTCAGGAGCTCACCCTGCCCGGGCAGCGCGCGATCGTCGTCGAAGAGCTTCGCCAGGGCGCTCGTGACCCAGGCGGTGATCGCCTCGTCGCTCGGGTTCGGGCCGAGCTGATCGGCCTGATCGCCCACGGTGAAGGTCATCAGCACGTAGGAGCCGAGCTCCGCGGCGTCGGGCGGGGAGTTGTCCATCACCCAGAGCACCGGGTAGTTCGCGCCACCCACGTAGCCGTCGTAGTCGAGGCCCTTGGAGTCGTGCCACCAGGGCGTGCGGTAGTAGAGCTGGCACTTGATGGTCTTGCCCATGGGCTGCGCCATCAGCTCGCGGTGCGCGGCGTCGAGCTCGGGCAGGTAGCGGATGCGCCCCGCGGTGCTCGGCGACACGGCCACGAGCACACGCTTGGCGCGCAGCTCCTCCCCACTGCTCGTGCGCACGACGACGCCTCCCTCGCCGTGCTCGATCTCGCTCACGCGCACGCCCTGGCGAACGCTGTCGCGGAAGGGCTCGGCGATCGCGTCGGCGATCTCGTCGGTGCCGCGACGCAGCCAGTACTGCTGGGGGCCGCCCGCGTCGTCGTTGATCTCGTTGAGAAAGCCGTCGTTGCAGGCGGTGTACCAGAGCAGGTAGTAGGGCGAGATCTGCTTGGGCTCGACCGAGAGCAGGGCCTCGATGCTGATGCGCATGAGATCGCGCACCGCGGCGGTGAGCCACCACTTGCTCTCGAGGTAGCTCCAGCAATCGATCTGGTCGAGCGCGAGCAGGGCGCGATCCCCCTGCCAAGGCGAGACGACGTCGATGCTCCACTCGATGAGCGTCATCTCCGCGAGCATGCCGATCATGCCGAAGGCGTCGGCTGCGCTGAGCTGGGGCGGCACGCCGGGGATGCCGAAGAGGACCTGATCGCTGCGGAAGCAGTAGCGCTTCTGCGCGAGCACCATGACCTCGTAGGGGTGCGAGAGGCGCAGGTTGGCGCCGTTGACGAGCGAGCCCGCGGGGAGCTTCTCGCGCACGATGTCCATGATCGCGTTCTGCGCGTCGCCCACGTACTGCGCGCCGTGATCGAAGCGCAGGGGTGAGCCCGATGGCACGGGCGCGTCGTAGCTGTAGGCGCGCCCACCCAGATGATCCGTGTAGGCGTCGAGCACGACGTAGCTCGCGCCGAGCTTCGATAACTCCGCGGCGGCGGCGAGCCCCGTGAAGCCTGCACCCACGATGATCACGTCGAGCTCTTCGTCCTGCGCGGCCATGCGAGACTCCTCTTCGTGGGCGGCCTCGAGCCTCGTGCTTCGAGGGGCGACGCCCGGTGCCCGCATCTTACGCGCCGCGATCACCCAGGCTTCCGCGAAACCATCCCCGGGCCTGACGCGTACCAGCGCTCGCCCTCCGACCCCTCACCGAGGTCCTCCCGATGTTCCAGCGAACCAAGCTCAGCTCCGCGCTCCGTGTCACCCTCGCGGCGGCTCTCTCGCTCTCGGCCGCGAGCTGCACCGACGACCAAGACCCCGAAGGCGCCGCCACGCTCTACGAGGAGCTGCAGGCATCCGACTACCGCAGCTGGGCGCGCGCGCCGGGCTACGAAGCGCGCCGCAGCTCGAGCGCGCCTCACGGCGGCGAGGTCGACATCTACGTGAACGAGGTCGTCGCTTCTGCGCTCGGCGCGGGTGAGCCGCTCGAGGCCTGGCCCGAGGGTTCGCTCATCGTGAAGGACGGCTGGGACGGCAGCGATCTCGAGCTCATCGCCGCGATGGAGAAGCGCAGCGACGGCTGGTACTGGGCCGAGTGGGACGGCGAAGGCAGCTCCCTCTACTCAGGCAAACCCGAGCTGTGCACCGACTGTCACGCCTCGGGCGACGACTACGTGCGCGCCTTCGGCTTTCCCTGAGCCACGCCATGGAAACGACCGAGGCGCCCGCGTGGAGCGCCTCGGTCGAGGTGCAGCTCGGACCCGGCCGGAGCCGGGTCGGCGAGCTCAGGCCGGCGGGCCGATGACGATCTTCTTCGGCGGGATGAGGAAGTACACGTCGCGCGAGTCGAGCGGCGAGCCGTCGCCACGCACCGTGAGCGTCGCCTTGAAGATCTGCGGCGCGTCGGTCGCGGGCACGGTGTCGTTCTGCACGACGGGGTGCAGATCCCAGCAGACGCGGCTGCCGGGGATGAGCGCCGGGAAGGCGTCGTTCAGCGCGTCGCCGAGCGTCGCGGGCAGGTTGCTCACGCCGACGTCGGCCACGTTGGCGATGTTCTGGCAGTCGCCGTTGCCGGAGATGTTCACCTCCAGGTAGTCGATGAACTGCAGCGCATCGACGGCGTCGCTCGGATCGTCGTCGGCCGCGAGCGTGGTGTTGAGCGCCTGACCGCGCACGAGGCGCAGGATCGCGTTCACCGAGTTGGGCACGATGGCCGCGTCGATCGCCTGGTAGACGAAGGGCTGGTTGTTGGCGTCGACCGTGCCCGACGCGACGCCGATCGCCTGCGCGACCGACTGCGGCGTGCCCGTGCCACCCGCGTCGTCCGTGCCGTAGAGGCTCACGAACTTGATGCCGGCCGCCTGCAGCGCCGCACCCGCCGTCGCAGCGGTGAAGTTGGGGCAGGCCGCTCCGCTGCACTGCTGATCGGCGTCGGTGACCTGCACGTAGATGCGCACGGCTTCGTTGCGGAAGCCCGGGCAGCCGATGCCGCTCGCCGCGCAGTTCATGTTCGCGGCGGAAATCCCCGGGCAGAGCGCGGGGTTCGAGATGCAGTGCGGCGGCTGGTAGGGCGCCTCCGCGCTGCCGCCGCCGGTGCCCGGCACGGCCTGCGCCGTGGCGACCGGGTTGGGCTGGAGGCTCAGGAGGTTGCGGTAGGTGTTCAGCTGATCCCAGCGCCCCACGCCGGTCCACAGGTTGGGGATGCAACCAGCTTCGAGGCCTTGCTGCACGACGCAGAGCCCCTGCGCCGAGGGCAAGGTGTTGTTGCCGCACACGTAGGCCTGCGGCGCCTGCGGGCAGTCGCTGTTCTGCGTGCAGGGGATGCCGCTCGGGTTCGTCACGCACTGGTTCGAGAAGCAGACGTAGTTCGTCGGGCAGTCCTGATCGAGCACGCAGGCCGTGTTCGCCGGGTCCGGGTCGCAGGTGAGCGCGTTGACGATGGCCGGCACGCCGGTCGTCGTATTGGCCATCGCCGCGAGCTCGGCGCTCATCGAGCCGGTGGTGTCGAACGCGAAGTACACGTCGGCGAACTGCACGTTGGTGCGGAACTTGAGCGTGTCCTCCGGCGGCGTCGTGGGCGCCTGGTAGGGGATCACGAACACGAAGTCGCCGTTGGCGAGCGGGTTGTCGTTCGCGTCGGTGGGGTTGGTGCCCGCCGCCACCTCGATGAGATCGCTCACGCCGTCGCCGTCGCTGTCGGGGTTCGTCGGGTCGGTGCCGAGCGCGACCTCCTCGCCGTCCGAGATGCCGTCGTCGTCGGAGTCGGGATCACGGAAGTCGGGCGTGCCGTCGGCGTCCGAGTCGACGGGCGGCGTCGCGACGTCTGCGTCGCCAGCTTCGACCGAGTCGAGCAGGCCGTCGTTGTCGCTGTCCGGGTCGTAGCGATCGCGGATGCCGTCGGCGTCGGTGTCTGCCGAGCCCTCGTGCAGATCGCCGATCGTGTCGCCGTCGCTGTCGAGGTCTTGGTAGTCGGGCTGGCCATCGCCGTCGCAGTCCTTCGGTGCGGCCGGCGAGCCGTCGTTCGCATCGACGACGCCGTCGCCGTCGCAGTCGCTGCCCTGACCGACCATCTCGAGCGAGTCGACGAGGCCGTCGTTGTCGTCGTCGAGATCGGCGAAGTCCGGCTTGCCGTCGCCGTCGAAGTCGGCCGTGGAGTCGTCCTCGTCGAGGATGCCGTTGCCGTCCGAGTCGTCGTCGAGGAAGTCCGGTGTGCCGTCACCATCCGAGTCGACGGGTGGCGTGGTCAGATCCGAGTCGCCCGCCTCGACCGAGTCCGGGATGCCGTCTCCGTCCGAGTCCGGATCCTCGTTGTTCGGGATGCCGTCCCCGTCGGGGTCGTCGGTCCCCTCGTCGGCGTCGGTGATGCCATCACCGTCGGTGTCGGTGAGGTCGGGCCCGCCTCCACCCGCTCCAGAGCCACCGCTCGAAGTCGTTGCACCTCCATCGTCTCCGCAGGCCGCGGCGGCGAGCAGGGCGATGAGCGAGACCGAGTAAGCGACACGCTTGGACAGAGCACGACCCATGGGTGACCTCCGTGCGAGAAGGACCCCATGGTAGCTGGATGTTCCGTGCTGCCAGGAATTTTCCACCCTGACTACACCGGCCCACAGTGGCCGACGCTCGGCGCCAGCTGCACGCGCGCACCCGAACGCGCCGTGCTTCGCGTGCGCCCCGACTACTTGCCGACGCTGCCGCTACCCTGGACCTTCACGCTGCCAGGGCTGCCGCCGCCATCGCTCTTGCCGTCTTCCTTCACCGAGGCCTTCAGATCGAAGCTCGGCTTCGTCTCCGGGTTGCAGTCGGGCGGCGGGCCGAAGCCGTCGGCCTTGAAGGTGTAGTCGAGCGAGCCGGAGGACTCGGTCTTCGGATCCTTCGCTTTGATCGTGACCTGGTGCTCGCCTGCGCGCGCCGGCGTGCAGTACGAGAGCAGGTAGAAGCGCTTCATGTGGCGGTCGATGCGATCGGCGATCTTGTCGAAGGCCTCGCCGAGCTTCTTCTGATCGGTGGCGCGCTCGGAGCCGTTGGGGCCGACCGCCGTGAGATCGCCCTCCTCGATGTCCGCGCCGACACCGATCGAGAGCTTCTCGTAGTTGGCGTACTTCTCCTGGCCCATCGCCTCGTTCATCTGGTCCTGCGTGTAGCGACCGGCCCGATCGGCGCCGTCGGTGAACGTGACCAGGGTGCCGAACTTCAGCGGGCGGCTGTCCTTCTCGAGCTCCTTCTCGAGCTCGTCGAGGCCCTTGATGACCGCGCCGTGCAGGTTCGTCGACGGATCCTTCGACTTGTACTTGCGCAGCTTCTCGAGGCCGCTCTCGACGCTGCCCTCGGACTCGGTGAAGCCGACGATCTTCTCGAGCTTGTCGGAGCCGTCGAAGGCGTAGACGCCGACCTTCTGCGTCTTGCCGACCTTGGTCGCGAAGCGCTTCGCCGCGTCGACGAGCGGGTCGATCTGGTCCGACTCGGTGATGCTGCCGCTCATGTCGACGAGCAGCATCGTGTACATCACGGCCGCGACCTCGGGGTTCTGGATGACCTGCTTGCTCTCGAACTTGGAGACGATCTTGCCGTCTTCGTAGATCTCGAAGTTGTCCGCGGAGAGCCCACCCACGGGCTCCTCGCCGTCCTTCACGGTGAAGAAGACCCACACGTTGTTGGGCTTCTTCTCCGCGGAGTTGATGCGCTTGACCTCGAGTCCGCCACAGCCGAGCGCGCCCATCGAGACGAGGCCGGCGAGCGCGGGCGCGGCCCAGCGGAGCAGCCTCGAGCGGCGGGGGGTCGCGGTGGAGTCGGAGCCGATGCGGCGAGCGGGCTTCGTTTGCATGGCGGCATGACAATGCCGCGAGCGCCGCTTGTCAAACCTCGACTTCGCTGCCCGCGCGTGGGCCTCGCTCAGGGCAGCGCGCCGATCCAGCGCGGGACCATGTCGCGCTTCACCACGACGTACTCGTCGGGCGTGTCGCACTCCATGCAGCGCGCGTCGTCGTCGAAGACGACCGCGTCGAGCGCGCCCATCGCCATGAGCCGGCCGGTGATGTCCTCGTGCTCGGTGCGCGTCTTCGCCGTGGAGAACTTCATGCACCACGCCGCCGCGCGCAGCCACGCGTCGTGGTCGCCGGGCTCGAGCAGGAGCAGGCCGGTCGCCTCGCCGAGGCAGCGCAGATCGCGCACCATCGGCGTGCCCAGCAATCCCTTGCCGTGCAAGCGCGGCACACCCTGGGCGTCTCCGAAGACCATGACCTCTTCGTCGGTCTCGCGGAAGCGCCCACACACGAGCGTCTTCGACCTGGGGCCTGGCGCGCCTGCGAGCTCGGCGAAGAGCGAGGGGTCGTAGACGACGTCGGCGTCCATCAGCACGACGCGCGACTTGCCGTCGAGGATGTCGTTTCCGCTCGTGAACGCGAGGTGCGTCGAGTGCCCGCTCCCCGAGACCTCGCCCGGGAAATCGTTGAGCACCCACTTCACGGGGATGTCGGCCATCGCCGAGGTGGTCGCGCCGTAGGTCGCCGTGCTGCCCACGAGGTAGATCTCGCGCGCGCCGTGCGCCGCGAGCGAGCGCAGGTGCCAGTCGACGAAGGTGAGCTTGCCCGAGTCGTCGAGCGGCAAGAGCGGCTTCGGGGGTGCGTCGGGTACACCCGCGATGCGCTTGCCCATGCCGGCGGCGAGGATGATGGCTTTGTCGATACGAGCAGAGTCGATACGCGCGCTCACGCCTCCACCTCCTCGGCCCTCACCTCTCCACCGAGCGCGAGCGTGGCGAAGACGCGACCCATCACGATCATCGTCAGCCCGTAGGCCACCGCGAGCGCCCAGGACTCCAGCACGTAGCCAGTGAGCAGGCCGAGGTGGATGAGGAAGATGCCGTTGTCCCAGGACATCAGGCCGACGAAGCGCGTCATCAGCTGCACGCCGGGGCGGTGGGCGCGCTCGAGCACGGTCTTCACCGGGTCGCCGCTCTGGTACTTCGTCTCCCAGTAGACGAGCTGCCAACGATCGACCCAGATGCCCCACTCGGTGAGCGGGCCGGCCTTCTTGGCGCGCGCCGCGACGCGCTTGATCTCGAGCTCCTCCTCGATTCCGTCTTTGCCTTCCTTGAGCGCGGAGCCGAGGCGGCGCTTGTAGAAGTCGCAGCCGTGCGCGCAGAAGGCGCCCACGATGATGCCGAAGATCGCGAAGGCCGCGTAGAGCTCGGAGGGGATGTCGGGGAAGTGGCGCGAGCCGTAGATGGCGAGGCCTATCGAGAGCGCGATGAAGCTCATCGCGTCGGCGGCCTCGTCGAGCGCGCGCCCTCGCGGCGAAGAGAGCTTCTTCGCGCGCGCGAGCACGCCGTCGTAGCAGTCGAGCACGTCGCGGATCTCGAGAGAGACGAAGGCCGCGACGAGCGCCCAGGGTGATCCGTAGGCGACGAGCACCGCCGCGAGGACCCCGAAGGACATGTGGATGTAGGTGATGTGGTCGGGGCGGAGCGGCAGGCCGCCGAGCAGGCCGAGCAGGGCGCGCGCCGCGGGGTAGCGGTACCAGCGGTTCAGCGGATCATCGAGCCACTCGGCGAGCTTCTTGCGCTCCTCGAGCGTGAGGCGCCCCACGTCGGTGCGGAGAGAGTCGCTCGCTTGATCCACTGCGCGTCCGGTACCGCCGTCCATCGATTCACCCCAGTGCAGCGCGGAGCGAGGCCGCGAGACGATCCAGATCCCCCGTCGAGAGCGCACCCATGACGGCGATGCGGAAGATCGCGCCGTCGAACTTGCCCTGGCCCGCGTAGATCACGAAGCCGTCGCGCTTGAGCTGCGCGTGCAGGGCCTCGTAGGTCTTGCCCTCGGGCAGGCGGAACGAGGTGAGCGTGGCGCCGTAGACCTCGCCATGCTCGAGCAGGATCGGCGCCGAGACCTCGGCACAGACCCCGCGCACGCGCTTCGAGCGCGCGGCGTAGCTCGCGTGGCGCGCGCGCCAGCCGCCCTCGTCGGCGAGCTCGGCGAGCGCCTCGTCGAAGGCGCGCGTCACGTGCGTGGGCAGCGTGAAGGGCGTCGAGCCCTTGGCTTGGTCGGCCGCGTGGCGCGAGAGATCGAGGTAGACGCTGGTCGCGCCGCCGTTGGTGGAGGCGCGCGCGATCGAGGCGTCGGTCGCGAGCACGAAGGACACGCCCGGCGCGCCGTGCACGCACTTGTTCGCCGTGGCGGCGAGCGCCTCGATGTTCCACTCGGCGAGGCGGAGCTCCTCACCCGCGAAGCTCGACACGGCGTCGAGCAGCATGGGCACGCCGTGCTTCGCGGCGAGCTTGCCGAGCGCGGCGACGTCGTTCAGGCGGCCGGTCGTCGTCTCGTGGTGCACCGTGAGCACGCGCTGGAACTTGCCGCTCGCGAGCGCGCGCTCGGCCGCCTCGAGGTCGATGCCGCTCGTCCACGCGGAGGCGATGAGCTCGTGCGCCTTGCCCTGCGCCTTCAGCATCGCGGCCATGCGCTCGCCGTAGACGCCGTTGGCGACCACCAGCGCGCACTCGCTCTTGCCGACGAGCGAGAGCATCGCCTCGACCGCCGCGGTGCCGGAGCCGCCGAGCAGCACGGGCGTGTAGCCCGGCTCGCCGTAGACCGCGGCGAGGCGCGTGCGCACGCTGGCGACGAGCTCGCGGAACTCGGGCTCGCGGTGACAGACGTCTTCCGAGGCGAGCGCGCGGCGCACCCGCTCGGTCATCGTGACGGGGCCAGGGTTGAGCAGGCGCATGCCGTGCTCGGCCGCGCCCGTCTTCGCCTCGCTCGTGCCCGCGCCGCTCACGCCTTCGCTCCTTCGCGGGCCGAGAGGCCGAGGGTCTGCTTGATGCGAGCGGCGACCTCGCGCGGCGTGACCTTCGGGCGCGGCAGATCGGCGGGCACGCCGTGGCGGGTCTTCAGCGAGACGAAGCGCAGCCCCGGCGAGCGATCCTTGGCGGCCTCCTCGAGCTCGGCGGCCGTCGAGAGGCGGCGCACGTTCTCGTAGCCGCACGAGAAGGCGACACCCGCGAGGTCCATCGAGTGCGACACGGTGGACTGGCCGCCGGTCGACTCGTGCGCCTCGTTGTCGAGCAACACGTGCAGCAGGTTCGAGGGCTGCTCGTAGGCGAGCGTCGCGAGCGCGCCGAGGCGCATGAGCATGGCCCCGTCGCCGTCGATCACGATGACGCGGCGATCCGGGCGCGCCCAGGCCATGCCGAGGCCGATGCTCGAAGCGCAGCCCATCGAGCCGACGACGTAGAGCTGGTTGGGGCGGTCGTCGCAGGCGTAGAGCTCACGGCCGGTGAAGCCGGTCGTCGCGATGACGATGTCCTCGGGCGAGGCCGCGCGCTGAATGGCGCGCAGCGCCTCTTCACGCGACGGGCGCTCGGCCGTCGTCGCGGCGGGGCTCGCATCGACCGGGGGCTTCGTGCGCGCGGCGCCCTGGGGGCGCACGGCGGGCTTGGACGTGAGCTTGTGCGGCGCGACCGAGTCCTTCTTCATCACGAGGCAGAAGGGCAGACCGGTCTTGTCCATGTGGGCGACGGCCTTCTCGATGGCGGGGCCGATCTCGGCCTCCTCCATCGGGAACCAGTCCCAGGCGACCTTCATCGTCTCGAGCATCTGGGTCGTGATCGCGCCCATGAGCTCGTGCTGCGGCTCGTCGTGCGGGCCGCCGGGCTCACCACGAAGCGTGACGATGAGCAGCACCGGGATCCGGAAGACCGCGTTGAGCGAGGTCAGCGGCGAGACGGCGTTGCCGAGGCCGGAGTTCTGCATCATCACGATCGCGCGTTTGCCGGCGAGCTCCGCGCCGGTGCCGATCGCGACCGCGTCGCCCTCGTTCGTCGCGCCGATGTACGTGAGATCGGGCGAGTCGATGACGTAGTTGATGAAGGGTTTGACGTAGGAGCAGGGCACGCCCGCGTAGAGCGAGTAGCCCGCGGCCTTCGCCGCGTCGCAGAAGGACTTCGCCTGGATCACTGGAACGCGCTCCCTTCGAGCACGTCGCCGATGGTGTCGACGTCGAGCCAGCCGCCGCGCGTGTACACGACGTGCACCTCGCGGCCCTCCTTGACGAGGCGGCGGAGCAAATCCGGCACCGTCGCGCTCGCGAGCTCCTTCTCGGAGAGCGACGCGACGATCTCGCGCACGGCCTTCGCGCCGCTCGCGGAGAGCTTGAGCAGGCCCGTCCACTCGCCGTGGATGCCCTCGGCCTTCGCGTCGGTGGTCACGTCCTTCAGGAGCACGTTGCTGAGCAGCGTCTTGCGCGAGTGCGGCACCGAACAGAGCGCCCAGTCGGCCTTGCGGCCCTTGGCGGCGTCGTCGGCGCGGTGCTCGGTCGCCATCGAGTCGACGGCGACGACGAAGTCGCCCGTCGTCTCGAGCAGCTCGTCGAGCACGTACTTCTTGAAGAGCACGTCGCCGTAGGAGACGACGCAGGGGCCGTCGAGCGAGGACTTCGCGGCAGCGAGCGAGGCGAGCTCGCCCGTGGTCGCGTAGGCGTCGTTGTCGACGAAGCTCGCGCCCTGCACCGTGACGGCGGCCTTCGCGAAGCCGCGCACGACGACCAGATCGCGCACGTTGGCGGAGCGGTAGGCGTCGAGGATGTGCTCGAGCAGCGGCTTGCCGGCGATCGGCACCATCGACTTCGGGCGGTCCTTCACGAGCTCGCCGAGCTCGTCGCCTCGGCCGGCCGCGAGCACGATGCCGCGCGCCACCGGGCCGCCCTTGGGCAGGTAGGCCTTCTCGGCCTGCTCGAGCTCGCTCTCGCCCTGGAGGCGGAAGACCTCCGAGAGCGGCGCGACCTTCTCCTCGACGCCGACGAGCGTCTGGTTCGCGTGGATCGCCTTCGCCGTGGCCTGCATCGCCGAGAGCGCCGAGCGCATCAGGTGGTTGGCCCAGATGACGATCTTGAAGCCGGCCTCGCGGAAGGCCTCGGTGGGCGTCGTGTAGTACTTGGTCGGCACGATCACGAGCGGCAGGCGATCGCCCCACTCCTTCTTGAACTGGAGGATCTCGTCGGCGTGGCGCTCCTTGGAGTGGATGAGCACCGCGTCGGCGCCCGCCTTGCGGTAGGCCTCGCCACGCTTGAGGGCCTCTTCCATGCCGTGACCGGCGATGAGCGCCTCGACGCGCGCGACGACCACGAAGTCCGGGTCGCGCTGAGCTTCCTTCGCCGCGCGGATCTTGCCGGCGAACTCGTCCATGTCGGCGAGCGGCTGCGCGGTCGAGCGCAGGAAGCTGTTCGTCTTGGGGAAGATCTTGTCTTCCATGCAGACGCCGGCGACGCCGCGCTGCTCGAGCTTGGTCACGAGGCGGCGCGCCGAGTTGAAGTTGCCGTAGCCGGTGTCGCCGTCGAGCAGGATCGGCACGGTGGTGGCGTCGGCCATGAACTCGACGACCTCGAGCACCTGCGTCCAGCTCGCCTCGTTGTTGTCGCGCACGCCGAGCGCCGCGCTGATCGAGAGGCCACTTCCCCAGATGCCCTCGAAGCCCGCTTCCTCCGCGATCTTCGCCGAGAGACCGTTGTGCGCCTCCATGAGGAAGGAGAGGCCGGGGCCCTGCAGCATGCCCTTGAGGCGGGTGGTCTTCTTGGCGGAGGAGGCGGGCTGGGTCATGTGGGCACCGTCGGGGGCAGAGAGGCGAGAAGCCGCGCCGCGACCCGAGGGTCGCAGTAGGTACTTCTGCGTGGGTAGTTCTTGCGTTTCGCGTAGACCGACAGGCGCAACGCGTCACGCGGATTTCACGCGGCGGACACGTGCTCAGGGGCCGTGCTGCGTAAGGATTTACGCAGCTCGCGGAGCGCCGCTCGCGACGCCGAAACGCTCGGGGGCGCGAGCCTGGACCTGAGGCTCAATCCACCGGAGCAGGCGCCGCCGGCGAGGTGCAGCCCTCGCTCGAGCCGCAGAGCTTCTTGCGCGGCGCACCAGCCTCCCGCACGACGAACTGCACCGCCCGACCGGCCTGGCGAGCCCGCACGTCGGCGCGGGGGAACCACGTGAGCTCCCAGAAAGGGCAGCCGCCACGCGCCTCGGCGCGCCTCGAGCAACCCCCCGGGATGTCTTCGGTCACGTAGCGGACGGCGACGCCGTCGCCTTCGTCGTCGTCAATCACCTCGCGGCTCACCGCGTCGGCGATCTGGACGCGGATGCCGCGACGCAGCTCGCCGCCGCCGTCGAGCTGTCGGAGCTCGACGCGCAGCCCCTGCTCGCCGTCGCGGGTCCAGTACGCCGGGGTGCCGAGCCGGACCTCACCGGGGAAGGGCAGCGTCTTCGGAGAGAGCGCGCGCAGGTGGGTCTGCCAGGCGACCGGGCTCAGCGTGTCGCGCGCGGGGTGGCCCAGGCAGGGCTCGCCGAGCAGCAGACGCCGCGTGAGACAGAGCTGCTCGTTCACGAGCAGGCGCAGTGTGGCGGGGCCATAGAGGTTCGAGGCGCTCTCGTAGCTCTGGCGTGCGTATTCGTCCTCCGTGGTGACGTACTGGAGGTATTCGTTGGCGAGCGTGATCGGCACGAGCTCGGTGGGCAGCAGAAGCTCCGGGCGCTCGGCGGAGGTCGCGTCGAGCCAGCGAATCATTCGCTGCTGCGCGCGTTTTCCGCCAATTACGGTGAGCTCGGCCGGGAAGGTGGTGAGCAGCGTGCGCCCCACGACGGCCGCGTGCATCGGCGCGACGCTGGGGAAGGATTCGCGGCCCTGCCCGATCGTGGCGACCTCGCGTTTGGGTGCGTGGCAGCCCGCTCCGTCGGGGTCGACGCTGAGCGGCCCCGACTCGCGGAAGGCGTCGCCGAGCGGGTGGAAGAGCGTGTAGTTGTCCTCGAGCCCACCCGAAGCGACGATGCCGAGCGCGGGCTCCTCGCAGAGGCGCGAGGTGTCGAGGCGGGAGCGGCTCGGCGGCCAGGGGGCGACCCGGTCGACCTCGCCGAAGAAGGCCGGATCGGGCGCGGCGAGGGCGCCGTTCATCGCGACCTCGCCATAAGCGACCGCGAGCGTCTGCGGCTCGCAGCTCGCAGCCTCGCCGCGAGACGGGTGCTCGCCGGGAGCGCAGGCGTCGGTGCGGATCCCCTCGAAGGTGTCGGCGACCGCCGCGCCGAGCAGCTCGCCCAGGCGCCTCGCCTCGCGCGGCCCAGGGTAGTCGGCGGCTGGGCCGACGTCGGCCGAGAGGCCATTGGCGATGCCCACGCGGCAACCCCTCGAATGGCGCTCGAGGCATCGGCGCGAGAAGGCGCGCGTCGCGAAGCCGAAGAGGTCGCCGTGGTAGAGCTCGTTGGTGCTCGGGATCGACGTGCCGTGCACGCCGAACACCGCGAAGCCGCCGATGGGCGCCCCCGAGAGGTCGTCGACGCGCAAGACCGCGACGCGTGGGTCGATCGCACGGCGCGCGAGCGAGGCCTCCTGCCCGCCTTCGAGCGAGGCGCGCTCCTCGGGCGTGAGCAGGTTGTTCGCGAGCGCGTCGAGGCTGCGGTTCTTCGACACGCCGTGGAGCTCGGTGAAACCCCAACCGATCTTCGCCGGGGCGAGCTCGCGGTAGGCCTGGGCGATGCCGTGAGCGATGCGCCCGGCGACGAAGGCCGCCACCTCGTCGCTGTAGCCAGGCTGGGGTGAGCTCATGAGCCCCGAGTAGTTCGTCGAGGCGAATTGGTGGCCTGGCGCGGCGTGCGTGTGCGTCGCGAAGAGCACGATGTCCTCGGCGCCGATCGGCGGCGGCGTCTTCGAGCCCGGGAAGTGGCCGAGCTCGAGCTGCACACGCTCGGCGATCTGGCGCTGCACCATGAACGAGGGCCAGCCCAGATCGCAGGGCACGAGCGCGAGGATCTCCTCGCCCTGCGCGAGCAAGAGCGGGTGGCAGCGCAGGCGCAGCATCGTGCCAGTCGCGACGCGCCCCGCCGGGCCGTGGCCCTGCAAGCTCAGGCCGGGCGCGGGGGTGATGTCGACCACCTGCGCCGCCGCCATGAGCACTGGCCTGTGGGTAGGGCTCGCCAGCGGCGGCGTCGGCGCCTGACGCAGCTGGGCGCAGCCCGTGGAGAGGGCCGCGGCCGCAGCGAGGAGGAGCATCGGCGCGCGCATCAGAACACCTGCTTCAGCGTGTCCATGAGGGTCATGTCGGTCCCCACGATGAGGCGCAGCGCGAGGCCGCCCTCCAGCCCTGGGCGCACGACGTCGGAGCGAGGCGCGACCGGGAAGATGAGATCGCCGTGCACGTAGGGCACGATCGCGGCTCCGAGGTACAGAGCGCGCAGGCGCGACGACGAGGGGCTCGGCGTGGCGAAGAGCGGAAAGGGCGCGTCGACGCGCGCGCCCATCAGCGGGCCGAAGCTCGCGCCGGTCGCGTCGTAGGTCTCGCGCCCCACGCCGGCGGCGAGCGCCAGCTCGAGCGAGGGCGAGCTCGCGCCGAGCTCCTGGTCGCGGATGCGAACGCCGCCGAGCAAGGCGCCGTGGCGCGCGCGGAAGCCCTCGTCGACGTCGACACCGAGCTCCGCGCCCCCGAGCAGCGGCCCCTCGCGTGACATGGGCCCACGCCCGGAGAGCTTGAGGGCGCGCGGCGCGGCGTCCGGGTTGCCGAGCGCGTAGCCCGGGCCGGCGGAGATGGCGCAGCCGCTCGTGAAGGCGAGCAGTCCGAAGAGTCGCACCGCCCTCATCGAAGGCGCAGACCCGGAAGCGTCGAGGTGGCGCCCTCGAAACGTCCCCGCGGCAGCGGATCGCCCAGCGGGCTCGAGACTGCGGCGCGGCATGGAATCCGGGTGAGCGTCGGGGAACGGTGGCATCTGGGAGGGCTCCAGGCGCGCGATCCTACAGCCACGCTCCCGAGAGGGGTGCCTCGACCACCGGGCGACACTTCGCTACCGGCCGTGCTCGACCCTCCACGTGGAGCCAGGGCGCCGCTCGGGTCCGCACGACCGGCCCAGTGACGCCGTGTTCTCCCCACTGCGCACGGGAGGGCCCTTCAGGCAACCACGGCTCGGTAGGATCAGCAGTCGATGCTGCGTCGAGTCCTCCTCCTTCACGACCGCCTGTGCAGCGCGGCAGTCTGGCTGCTCCTCGGGCTCGCGAGTCGGCTCGAGCAGTGGCGTCGCCAGTTCAATGCGCGTGCTGGAGCAATGCAAAGAGAGCTTCGGAAGCTGCGCGGCTCGCTGCGCAAGCTGCGTCACTCGTACCTGAGGTGGCGCGGGGTCGAGCTCGAAACGCCCCCGCGCAGGCGCAAGGCCCATAACCGGATCCCGGACCACCTCGAAGGGAGCATCCTCCGATTGCACGTCGACGCCCCGACGCTCGGGGCGGGGCAGCTCCGACACGTCGTGGAACGCGTCCTCGGCGTGAGGCTCGCGCGAGAGACGATCCGAGCCGTGCTGAAGCGAAACCGGGGCGCGATCGCCTCGATGGAGCACGCGCGGCGCCAGCGGCCGCGCACCGTCGTCCTGAAGGAGCCTCGCTCGCTCTGGGGGCTGGACCTCACGGTGGTGTGGGTGCTGGGCTTCGTGCCGGTGTGGGTGCTCGGTGTGATCGACCACCATGGCAGCCGTCTCGTCGCGCTCGAGCCGCTGAGGTGGCCGACCACTGCGGCCGTCGTGCGCGTGCTCGAACGTGTCGTGGGTGAAGAGGGGGCGCCGAAGCGCCTGCTCACCGACCGCGATCCGATCTTCCGCTCGGCCGCGTTCAGCGCTGCACTCGCGCGGCAAGGGATCTCGCACACCCTGACGAGGCCGCATCACCCATGGACGAACGGCCGCATCGAGAGGCTGTTCCGGACCTTCAAAGAGACGGTGCGGCGGCACTACTGGGTCGTAGGCAGTCGAGGTCGTTGGGCGAGGATCTGCGCCGACTTTCGAGTGTTTTACAACGACCACAGGCCGCATCAGTCGTACGGCGGGCTGACGCCCCGAGAGGTCTACGAGGGGCGGAGGCAGCCCCGGCGCGCGCTCGGCTCGATGACCTTCTTCGAGGGACGAATGCGCTGGTGGCGGCTGTCGTAGCGACCGGCGCCGGGGAGCAGGCTGGCAGCCCGGCGCCGAGGTCTTTGGCAATACATCGATGCGAGCGTCGCTCATCAGGAGGGCCGAACTGGTGACTTGTGCCTTGAAGTGCAGCAGAGCACGAATGCGACGACCGGTGACGTGCCGAACTGGGGGCGAATGGGGTGGAGCACGGGGGGCTGCGCATTGCTTGGGCAGTACAG
>ERZ761602.1146-NODE-1146-length-50686-cov-16.183405_pt1 | contig 50686 bp, 42 predicted proteins | sample MGYA00512165_ERZ761602 | MGnify/ENA primary metagenome ERZ761602 (study PRJEB28899, sample SAMN02445085) | bioreactor sludge metagenome | biome: EBPR sludge; isolation source: Thorneside wastewater treatment plant | place: Australia: Brisbane, Thorneside...
TTCGCCCGCGTCGTCCAGCGGTCAAGACACCGGCTTTTCACCCCGGGTAGGAGGGTTCGACTCCCTTCGCGGGCCCGATCCAACGCATCACCGAGGAGAGATCCGTCATGAGCGACGCACAGCAGAAGCGAGACCTCGTCCTGCCGCCCGGCGGCTACGCCTACATGCAGGACGTCACCAAGGGCGTCGTGAAGACGTACACCGGACCGACCGTCATCAACCCGACCGCGCAGGAGCGGCCGGTGGTGTACGACGCGGTCACGGGCACGTTCCGGAACGCGACCTCGCTCGAGGAAGCGATGCGCATCGCGCCCGTCGCGGCCGAGGGCTTCTACGTCATCCTGCGCAACCCGGCGCGCGCCAACAAGCATCCGGACGAGGGCAGCGCCCAGCCCGCCGCCGAGCTCGAGATCGGTCGCACGATCATCGTGCCCGGCCCGGCGACGTTCGCGCTGTGGCCCGGACAGTCGGCCGCCGTGATCGAAGGTCACCACCTGCGCTCGAACCAGTACCTGCTCGTCCGCATCTACAACGAGGACGAGGCGCGCAAGAACTGGAGCCAGGCGGTCGTGAAGCCCGCGGTCGCCGAGGGCGAAGCGCCGGCCAAGTTGCCGCCGGCGGCGCCGCCCGATCTCACGGTCGGCAAGCAGCTCATCATCCGCGGCACCGAGGTGTCCTTCTACATCCCGCCGACCGGCGTCGAGGTCGTCGCCGACGGCGACGGCAAGTACGCGCGCGAGGCGCTCACGCTCGAGCGGCTCGAGTACGCGATCCTGGTCGACGAGAACGGCAAGAAGCGCTACGAGGTCGGCCCGCAGGTCGTCTTCCCGCTGCCGACCGAGCGCTTCGTCGAGGCGCGCGACGACGGCGGCCGCCCGTCGAAGAAGTTCCGCGCGGTCGAGCTCAACGAGATCCAGGGCCTGCACATCAAGGTCATCGCCGACTACGTGGAGGGCGGTCGCACGCACAAGGCGGGCGACGAGCTCTTCATCACCGGCAAGGACACGGCCATCTACTTCCCGCGCGAGGAGCACTCGGCGATCAAGTACGACGGCAAGGCCAAGCACTTCGCGACCGCGATCCCGGCCGGCGAGGCGCGCTACGTCATGGACCGGCTGACCGGTGCGATCCGCACCGTCCGCGGGCCCGCGATGCTCTTGCCCGATCCGCGCACCGAGGTGATCGTGCGCCGCGTCTTGACCGACCGCGAGTGCGAGCTGTGGTACCCGGGGAACGGCGACGCCCTCGAGTACAACCAGGGCATCCGCGCGCTGCTCGGCAACGTGCCGACGACGCGGCAGGGCGTCCTCTCCGAGGGTGACGTCGAGCGCGGTGGCCGCGGCCGTCGCGGCGGCGGCGCGGGTCCCTCCGGCCAGTCGGTCGGCAAGACCACGGCGATCAACGCGCCGTTCGCGATGGAGTCGAGCCGCGTGAGCGGCGACCAGGCCCTGGTCTCCGACGAGTTCTCGCGGGCGTCGACCTACACCCAGCCGCGGACGATCACGCTCGAGACCAAGTTCCAGGGCGCGCCCCAGATCGCGCCGTGGATCGGGTACGCCGTGTGCGTCACGTCCAAGACGGGCAAGCGCCGGGTCGAGCGTGGCCCCACGACCGTGCTGCTCGACTACGACGAGACCCTCGAGGTCCTGTCGCTGTCGACCGGCACGCCCAAGTGGGATGCCAGCACGCACGAGACGCCGTACCTGCGCGTGGAGAACAACCGGGTGAGCGACGTGATCCAGGCCCAGACCCGGGATCACGTTCCGGTCGAGATCCGCGTCGCGTACCGCGTCGACTTCGAGGGCGACCCCATGCGCTGGTTCGCGGTGGCCGACTACGTGAAGCTGCTCTGCGACCACGTGCGGTCGCTGGTCAAGGGCCAGGTGTGGCGGCTCCAGGTCGAGGAGCTGTACGCGACCGCCACCGACAAGGTGCGGGACTTCGTGCTCGGCGTCGCCGTGGACGGCGCGCGGCCGGGGCTCGCGTTCGCCGAGAACGGCATGCGCGTCGTCGACGTCGAGGTGCTGGCGGTCGTCATCCGCGACGAGGCGATCCGCACGCTCCTCGATCAGGCGCAGCGCGACGTCGTCAAGTCGAGCATCGACCTGTCGAACCAGGCCCGCGGGCTCGAGGCGACGCGGCAGCGCGAGCGCATGAGCCGCGACGAGCTCGAGGTCAAGGCCGAGACCAAGAAGCGGCAGGACGAGCTGGTGCGCGAGCTGGCGGCGAGCGAGCTGGCGACGGCGCTGGCGCGGATCGGCAACGCGATGAAGGAGCAGGCCGACAAGCAGAAGCTGGTCGAGGCCGAGCAGGCCGTGGAGGAGCTGAAGTTCGGCACCCGGCTCGCGCGCGTCAAGCGCGAGCGGGAGCAGGAGCTGGTGATCCACGCCCGCGAGCAGGAGCAGCAGCTCGAGCTCCTGCGCGCGCAGGCCGAGGCCGCGGTGCAGCGCTTCGGCGCGGTGTCGGGCAACTTCAGCGAGGCGTTGCTCGCGCTGTCGCGCAACGAGACCCTGGTCAAGGTCGCCCAGGCGTGGGACGTGCAGCGGATCGTCGCCGGCGAGTCGCTCGGCGACACGCTCCAGCGCCTGTTCCACGACACGCCGCTCAAGGCGCTGGTCGAGCAGCTCGTGCCCAAGAACGGCGAGCGCAAGACCTCCGTGACCCCGCCGGGACCGATCTCGTAGTGGATGGAATCGTGACGCCGCGTACGTCGGGCCGAGGCCCGGCGGCGCGGCGTCGCCATTTTCGGCCAGGACGATCGCCTCAGACGTGGACCTGGTGGGCGAGCGGCGCGCCGCGCTCGAACGCGGTGACGCTGGCGAGCGTGGTCTCGGCGATCGCGGCCAGGGCCTCCCGGGTGAGGAAGGCCTGGTGCGACGTGATGATCACGTTGGGGAAGGTGAGAAGCCGGGCGAGGACGTCGTCCTGGAGGACCTGGCCGGATAGGTCCTCGAAGAAGATGCCCTCTTCTTCTTCGTAGACGTCGAGGGCGGCGCCACCGAGCCGGCCGCGCTTGAGCGCGCCGATCATCGCGCGCGTGTCGATGAGCGCGCCGCGGCCGGTGTTGATGAGGATGACGCCGGGCTTCATGCGCTCGATCGCGGCGGCGTCGATCAGGTGGTGGGTCGCCGGCGTGAGCGGCACGTGCAGCGAGATCAGATCGGCCCGCGCGTACAGCTCCTCGAGCGAGACGTACGAGAGCGCCGGGTTCGGCGTCGGGAACTTGTCGTATGCGAGCACCGTGCAGCCGAAGCCGGCGAAGATCGTCGCGGCGACGCGCCCGATCTTGCCGGTCCCGATCAGGCCGACGGTCTTGCCGTGCAGATCGAAGCCGACGAGGCCATCGAGCGAGAAGTTGCCCTCGCGCACGCGCGCGTGGGCGCGGTGGATCTTGCGGACCAGCGTGAGCACCAGCGCGACCGCGTGCTCGGCGACGGCGAAGGGCGAGTACTCGGGGACGCGCACCACCGGCAGACCCAGCCGGGCGGCGGCCGCCAGATCGACGTGGTTGAATCCCGCCGAGCGGAGCGCGACGAGCCGGATCCCGGCGCGCTGGACGCCCGTCAGGACCTCGGCGTCGAGGTGGTCGTTGACGAACGCGCACACGACCTCGTGACCCGCGCACAGGGGTGCGGTGGCCGCGGTGAGGCGGGCCTCGAGGAAGGCCAGGACGTGCGCGCGATCGCGATTCGCGGCGGTGAACGAGTCGCGGTCGTAGCGATGCGCGTCGAAGAGGACGATCTTCACGGCGCGGAACCTACCAGAACCTACCAGATCAGATCCCGTGGTGAACCGGGTCCGCGTGGCGTACCCGCACGCCGCGCGTGAGCGCCGCGGGGTCGCGGTAATCGTGCGCGATCGGGCCACCTCCGCGGACGATGGCGTCGAGGCTGTATCGTCCCGCGCCCGACGCGACGATCATGAGGAGGCCACCCATGATCGAGAGGTTCTTCGTGAACTGGACGGTCTGCGCCACCCGTTCGGCACCGGCCAGATTCCAGAAGTCGTGGAAGACCAGGCTCGTCACGACGAGGAACGCGGTGAGGCCGAGCGCGCCGATGCGCGTCAAGAACCCGAACAGGAGCGAGATGCCGCCGAGCAGCTCGGCCATGCCGGCGACGTAGACGAGCAGGCTGGCCGCCGGCACGCCCATGCTGTCCATGTAGGCCACGCTACTGGCCGGATCGCTCAGCTTCCCGTATCCCGCGACGAGGAAGATGGTCGAGAGCGCGATGCGCGCGACGAGCGCGGTCAGGTGCCGCATCCTGACCGCGCCATCGCTCACCACGGGCTGGCCGAAGAGGAAACGACTGACGGAGCTGGTCGTGGTCGTGATCGCCATGGGGTGCCTCACGTGGAAGGAGAGCAATGTCCGGGCCAGGTCTGGCGTACACTGGCTCGATGAACCGCGTCGAACGCGCGCTGGGAGTCGCCGCCGAGCTGGCGGACGGCGAGCGGCGCGCCGAGCGAGCGGCGAGCGCGCGACGGGCGGTCGCGATCGGCGATCCGCAGGCCCACGCCCACAAGCTGTTCGCGGTGCTCGATCACCACGGGTTACTCGGCGACGACGGCTGGTTGCGCGACGACGTCGAGCTCGTGTCGATCGGCGACCACTTCGACTTCGGCACCCGCGCCCAAGGCACGACCGACGCGGCGCGCGTCGATGGCCCTCGCTTCCTGCGCTGGCTGTGCGCGCATCCGCCGTCCCAGACCACGGTGCTGATCGGGAACCACGACACCGCGCGGGTGATGGAGCTCGCGTCCGCGAGCGACGTCCGTTTCGACGCGGCGGCGCTGCTCGCCGGCGAGCTCGTCGCGCTCAAGGAGACCGCGCCACACGAGGCGCAGGCGCGGCTGCGCGACGAGTACATGGTCGCGTACCCCGAGCTGCCGACGCTCGGGCTCGTCCACCGCGACTTCTCGGCCTTCACCGAGGCGCAGCGCGCGCTGGTGCAGCACGAGCTGCTCGACGGTCGATTGCGGCTGGCCGCGTCGGCGCGCGCGGCCGACGGCGTCGACGTGCTGCTCACCCACGCCGGCGTGACCGCGCGCGAGCTCGCGCTCCTCGGGCTCCCCGACGAGCGCGACCCACGCGCGCTCGCCGCGGCGCTCGGCGCGCAGCTCACCGCCGCCGTCGACGACGTGCGCGCCCGGTGGCGTGCGGGCGCGGCCGCCGCGCTGTCCCTCGCGCCGCTCCACGTGCCCGGCGCGACCACCGCCGACGGCCTCGGCGCCCTGCCCGAGGGCGGGGGGATGCTCTACCACCGGCCCTCGGATCCCGACCGTCCGGGGGCAGATCGGTCGTGGGAGCGCGAGGTCACGCGCCCGCGCCGCTACCACCCGCGCACCCTGCCGGCCGGGCTCGCCCAGGTCGCCGGGCACACCGGCCATCCGAAATGCGTCGCCGAGCTCGTGCGCTGGCGCGATCCGGCGATGGAGGAGACGCTGTCCGGCCGCCGGACCCTCCGCGTCGCGGGCGATCGGATCTCCTACGACCTCGGCGTCCACGCGGCCGGCCCGACCGACGCCGTCCTCTACATGATCGATCCGTCGTTCCACCGCGCCACCGATCCCGCGGCGATCGAGCTGTTCGAGCTCGCGCCGGGCAGCATCACCTGAGCGAGCTACGGGGTCGCGGCCACCGCCCGCTGCCACGCAGGCCGCGCGCCGAGCCGATCGAAGTACGCCGCGATCGCCGGAAACTTCTCCAGCGGGAACTTGTCGCGCTTCATCATCGCGGGCACGAAGCCACAGTCGGCGACGGTGAAGTCGTCGCCGAGCATCCATCGGTGCGTGCGGAGGTGACGCTCGAGCGCGCCCAGCAGCGTGCCGAGCGTCTCGAGGTCACGCGCCGCGGCGGCGCGCGCGAGCCGCACCGCCTGGAAGTCGAGCCAGCGATCGACCTCGGCCTGATCGAACCGGTCCGCCGGCCACAGGCTGCCCGCGCCGTAGGTACGAACGACGTGGCGCAGGATCGCGCCGACCTCGACGAGGGTGTGGTCGCCGTCGACGAGCTCGGGGCCGGGGATGCCGTAGCGCGCGGTGAACGTGCCGTCGGCCGCGGTCTCGAGCCGGTACGGTACGCCCATCTCCTCGAGCGCGAACAGGATGCGGGGCGTGTTCACGCAGCCGGTGGTCGAGCGCAGGAGGACCATGCCTCGCACCATACTTCAGGTATGGTTGCAGGAGCCGTGATGACCATCGAGATCCGCTACTGCCAGGCTTGAAGCTATCGCCCCCGGGCCGTCCGTGCGGCGGCCGCGATCAAGCACGCGCTGGGCGCCGACGTGACGCTGACGCCGGGCGGCCGCGGCGAGTACACCGTGTGGGTCGACGGCCGGAAGGTCGCCGACAAGTCCGGCGGTGAGTTCCCGACCGAGGCGGAGGTGGTGACGGCGGTGACCAACGCCGCGGGTCCGTCGACTCGTCCTCGCTGACGCTCGGACTCGCTCAGGACGAACGGTGGCTCAGGGCGAGCGGGGCTCGCGGACGGAGTACTCGAGCTTCCAGCGGCCGGCGCCGACGCGCGCCTTGCACCAGAGCTCGAGCGTGCCGACCTCGGTGACGTGCGCGGTGAGCGCGACCGGGACGACCTCGCCGGCGTCGCGGTCGCCCGAGACCTCGACCTCCTGCTCGACGGGCGCGAGCTCGACGAGCTCCGCGGTGTCGGGATCGACGAGCGTGCCGGCGACGTCGTCCTTGCGGCTCGACGACGCGAAGAAGCGGAACGTCGACGGCTCGCCGACGACCAGGCCGAGCTCGTCGTCGGGAAGCTCCGCGCTGGCGCCTTCCTCCATGCCGAAGGGCGCGACGCACAGCGCCTTCACCGGCGGCGGGAAGCCGGGGATCGCGGGCATCGACGACTCGATCCCGATGTAGTACGCGCGCGCCGTGCCGCCGCGGATGCGGATGCCCTTGCCGCGGCGGACCTGGCCGTAATACGAGGCGCCGAGCGCGACGGCGCGATCGAGATCGGTGCCCTCGAGCTCGCGCGGCGCCCGCCCGTACCAGTCGCTCACGACCTGGAGGATGCGGTGGCGGATCGCGGCCGCCTTCATGACGCCGCCGTTCCACAGCACCGCGGTCGGCGCGCTGTCGTGGCGGTCGAGGAACTCGGCGAGGTGGCGCGTCACCGCCGGATCGGCGGCGTAGTGCAGGCCGAGCTCGCGCAGGCCGCCGGCGCGTCGCCTCGCCGGGCGGTCCTCGGCGGCGCATGCCGGGAAGAAGCCGTCGACGAGCAGCTGGTGCGCATCGTCCTTCTTCAGATCGACGCGCAGCGTGCCGCCGATGAGCTTGGAGCCGCGGCCGAGCAGCGAGACCGGCACCGACGCGGGTGCGTCGTCGGCGAGGAGCGACTCCTTGGCCCGGCGGCACGCGTGCACGAGGCCGCGCTTCTGCAGGACGTCGAGCTGCTTGCCCTGCTCGGTCAGCGTGCGCTCGGCGATCGCCGCCAGCGCGAGGTCCATGTTGTCGCCGCCGAGGAGGATGTGGTCGCCGACGGCGACGCGCTCGATCGCGAGGTTGCCGCGGCCGTCGTCCTTGACCTCGATCAGCGAGAAGTCGGTGGTGCCGCCGCCGACGTCGCAGACGAGCACGACGTCGCCGGGGACGAGCCGTTGCCGCCAGGCGTCGCCGGCGGCCGCGAGCCACGCATAGAACGCGGCCTGCGGCTCCTCGAGCAGCGTGACCCGCTCGAGCCCGGCCTGGCGCGCGGCGACGACGGTCAGCTCGCGCGCCGCCGCGTCGAACGAGGCCGGCACCGTGATGAGGACGTCCTGCTCGGCGAGCGGGGCGTCGGCGTGGTCGGCGTCCCACGCCGCGCGCAGGTGCGCGAGGTAGCGGGCCGACGCCTCGACGGGCGAGACCCGCTCGCCGTCGACCTCGCGATCGGCGCCGCGCCACGGCAGGATCGCCGCGCCGCGATCGACGTGGCTCGACGAGAGCCACGACTTGGCGCTGGAGACGAGGCGATGGGGGAGCTCGGCGCCGCGGCTCTGGGCGAACGCGCCGACGGCGAAGCTCGCGGGGCCCGTCCACGGCAGCGCCATGGTCTCGGGCGGGACCTCGTGCGCGGCGGGCAGGAGCAGGAACGAGGGCATCGTCGCGCGCGGGGCGACCTCGCCGGGGCCGACGACCTGCGTGATCGCCACGTGCTCGGGGCGCGGCTCGGCCTGCGCGGTGTCGACCACGGCGACCGCGCAGTTGGTGGTGCCGAGATCGATCCCGACGACGAACCTGGCGTCCCGGCTGGCGCTCATCGGTCAGACCTCGACTTCGGCGGGAGCGACGATGGCGCGATCGACGCCGTCGGCGAGCGCGGGCAGCTGCGTCTTGGTCGCGCGCCAGCCGTGATGCCGGAGCGTGCCCGCGAACGGCGGCTCGCCGCGCGCCTCGCCGATGAGCCGCACCTCGCCGGGATCGAAGCCTCTGGGCACCGACACCTTCGTGTCCTCCTCGCCCGGCATCACCGCCTCGAGCGTGAAGCACTGCTCGAGCACCTTCTTGCAGCCGCGGTGGACGTCGCGCGCGGCCGCGCCGATGTCGGCGTCGCCGTAGGAATCGAGCGGCTCACGCAGGAAGTCGACGAGCCGACCCTCGCGCTGGAGGAGCGCCAGGAGGGCCAGGGCCCCGTCGCGCTGCGCCGAGCCATCAGGCTTCTTCGGCGCCGCGGGCTTCTCGGCGGGGGAGGGCTCCGCCTTCTTCTCGGCCGGCTTCTCCACCTTCTTCTCGGCCGGCTTCTCGGGCGCCTTCTCCGGCACCGCGGGGAGCAGCGCCTTGATCGCATCCTCCGGGAGGAACTTCGCGGCCTCGGGCGCGAGCCGCTTGCCGAACAGGAGGCGGAAGAACGACGAGAACGCGAGGCCGATGCGGCTCATGTGCGGGGGGCCATGGGGGGTCTGGGGCCTGGGTAAACCGCGATCGTCCCCGAGTCAAGCCTCGGAAATCCGTGCCGGTCTCGAGGCGCCGGCCAGCGACGTCGCAGGGTTGCGCGTGGCCTGCGCCTTGCTCACCCCGAAGCAGCTTCTTCCCACCTCTCCACTGGCTTACCATCTCGAGGAGCACCCGATGAGGAACCGGCTGTGTACCGCGCTCTTCGTCCTCGCCTCGCTCACGCTCTCGGCGTGCAGCATCTACTTCGGCGGCGACGACGACTGTCTCGATTACGGCGACGGCGCCATCGCGCCCGTCGGTCTACGCAACCCCGAGACCGGGGCGTGCGAGTACCTGGGCGGGCCGGGCGGCGGCTGCCGCGACGTGTACCCCGCCGGAGCCGCGGAGGATCGCGCACCGCTCCCCGACTGGGGCGAGTGCCCGAGCGCGTGCGAGTCGCTCACCGAGAACCAGTGCATGGCGGCGGAGCGCTGCCGCGCGGTCTACGTCGAGACGCCATGCCCGCCCGATGCGCTCTGCGAGGAGTCGCCGCGCGCCTTCCACGGCTGCTGGAGCATCGCGCCGTCGGGCCCGGCCTACGAGCGTGTCGCCTGCGAGAGCCTCGACGCGTACGAGTGCTCGCGCCACAACGACTGCGTCGGCATCTACGCCGACAACTACTGGTACGCGGCCGAGGCGCCGCCGCTCTCCTTCCTCTCGTGCGCGGCCGAGCTCGTGCAGGGCTGCTACGGCGAGCAGGACTGCCCGGCGGGCTGGAACTGCACGGCGGACACCGAGTGCCTGCCGCCGCCGGGATGTGATCCGTCGTCGGGCATGGACTGTCCGGCGGTCTGCTACGGCCGCTGCGAGCCGCCCGCCGGGACGTGCGCGGCGATCGACTGCGCGCCGGGCTGGCACTGCGAGGAGACGTGCTTCCCGTGCGACTCGCAGGACATGGAGTCGTGTGATCCGATCTGCCGCGGCGAATGCGTGCCCGATCAGAACATGTGCCCGCTCGACTGCCCGCCCGGCACCCAGTGCGTCGAGGTGTGCAGCGGCGGCGGCAGCGGCGGCGGCGGCGGCAACGGCGACGAGGATCCCGGCGCGCCGCAGCCGGATTGCCAGTGGCAGTGCGTGCCGGTCGGGCCGACGTGCGCCGACGTGACGTGCGCGCCGGGCGAGACGTGCGAGATGCAGTGCAACGCCGCGGGCGACTGCCGGCCGGTGTGCGTCCCGTCGACGGGCGGCGCGTGCGCCGCGGTCGACTGCGGTCCCGGCTACCACTGCGAGGAGAACTGCAGCGCGAACGGGCAGTGCACCGCGGCGTGCGTCCCCAACCAGGATCCCGGCGCGTGCACGGGCGACGTCTTCTGCGACTCGCTGCCGCCCTCGTGCCCCACGGGGACGGTGCCCGGCATCCGCGACGGGTGCTGGACCGGCTACTGCATCCCCCAGTGGGCGTGTGGATTCATGACGCCGAACCCGTGAGAAACAGCTGGTAAGATCCGGGGGAGTGGCAGAAACGGACACCCCGGAGGCGCAGCTGGTCGGGAACGACCTCTCGCTCGGCGACGGCGACGGCGACGCCGACGAGGGCGCGCTCTCCGACGGACCCGAGGGTACGTCCGAGGAGACCCGCGAGTCGCGCACCCAGGCCGCGGCGCCGGCGGCCCGGCGCAAGAGCGAGGCAGTGCGGGTGCCGGCCACGCCCGCCGAGCCGGTCCACAGCCAGCCGACCCAGCAGCTGCCGGCGACGCGCGGTCTGCCCCCATCGGCGGAGGGGGACACCCGGCTCTCGACGGCGACCACGCCGCTCGAGGCCATGCGGGCCGAGGAGGTGGAGCGCACGCGCGCGTTCTCCAAGCTCGCGATCGCGATCGGCGTCTTCGCGACCGTCGCGGTGTCGCTGGCCGCCGGCCATCCGCTCGCCAAGGGGCTCTTCGCCGCCGCCGTCGCGCTCATGATCGGCGCGGTCAGCTGGCTGCTGTTCCAGCTCCGCGATCCGCAGCGCTTCACGCCGAGCCGCGTGATCGTCCCCGGCATGACCGGGTTCCTCGCCGTGCTCGGCGGCGTCCTCTACTGGGGCGTGGCGTCGCCGGCCTCCGCGGTGATGCTCTTCGGGATCTACTTCTTCGCGCTCGGGCAGGACCTGCGGTCGACGCTGGCGATGATCTCGATCGGCGTGATCGGGCACCTCGTGCTCGCGATCCTGGTGATGACCGAGGTCATGCCCGACATCGGCGTGATCAAGACGACGCAGATGCCGCTGCGCGAGCAGATCATCAGCCAGATCACGATCCAGCTGCTCTATGCGTCGGCCTTGTTCTTCGGGCGCCGCAGCCGGCGGGCGACGATCGAGGCCGTGGAGCGGCTCGATCGCGCGGTGCGCGCGATCTCGATGCGCGAGGCGCTGCTCGCCGAGGTGCGGCAGGAGCTCGATCGGGCGCTCAAGGTCGGTGGCCCGGGCCGGTACACCGAGCAGGAGGTCGGCTCGTATCGCCTGGGCAACCTGATCGGACGCGGCGGCATGGGCGAGGTCTACGAGGGCAAGAGCGTGCACGACGGCAGCGAGGCGGCGATCAAGCTGCTCCATCCCAGCACGCTCGCCGACCCGCAGGCGGTCGCCCGCTTCCTGCGCGAGGCCGAGGTCGCCGCCCGCCTCGAGAGCGAGCACCTGTGCGCGGTGTTCGAGGTCGGCATGACCGCCGGCGAGATCCCGTTCATCGCGATGGAGCGCCTGCGCGGCTTCGATCTCGCGCACCACCTGCGCCGCTCGCGCCGTCTGTCGCTGGCGCAGACCGTGAGCCTGCTCAAGCAGATCGCCGGTGGCCTCGCCGTCGCGCACAAGACCGGCGTGGTCCACCGCGACATCAAGCCCCACAACCTGTTCCTCAGCGAGCGCGACGGCCGCTTCTCGTGGAAGCTGCTCGACTTCGGCGTGTCGAAGATGGCGGGCGGCGGCGGCACGCTCACCGCCGGGCACGTGGTCGGGACGCCAGGCTACATGTCGCCCGAGCAGGCGCGCGGCGAGGACGTCGACCTGCGCACCGACGTCTACGCGCTGGCGACGATCGCCTATCGCTGCCTCACCGGCCACCCCGCGTTCACGGGCAAGGACGTGCCGACCACGCTCTACGACGTCGTCTACAAGATGCCGACGCGGCCGTCGGTGCTCGCCGAGCTACCCGAGGACGTCGATCGCGTGCTGGCGGTCGGCATGGCCAAGGACCGCGCCGATCGCTTCGGCACGCCGGCCGAGCTGGCAGCGGCGATGATCCTCGCCGCCGAGAGCCAGCTCGACGCCGGGACGCGGGCGCGCGCCGATGCGCTGGTCGCGCGCCACGCGTGGGGGCAGCGCCTGTAGGTCCGCTGCGACTCGCTTCGCTCGCTCAGGACGAGCGGAGCGGTCAGATGTGCAGGCGGCCGTGCAGGCCGATGAACAGGAAGTCCGAGGCTTCCTTCAGATCGAACCAGCCGATCGACGCGCCGACATCCATCGTGTTCGACGGCGAGAAGAAGGCGCCCGCGGTCAGCGGGATGTAATCCGCGCCGAACACGACCGTCTCACTGTTCGAGATCGAGATGCTGGCGAGCTCCGTGGTCACGAACGCGAAGAGCTGCGGCGAAGCCTGGTAGCCGACGCCGACCGGAAGGCCGAGGGTGATCGGTTTGGGATCGCCGTCGAGGGCGATCGAGAGCTGGCCGCCGCCCGACTGGATGGAGAGCTGGTCGTTCAGGCGGAAGCGCACGCGCGCGCCGAGCTGGAGCGGCTCGATCGCCTCGCCGATCAGGCTGTAGCCGGTCGCGACGTCGGCGGCGACGGCCAGGTTGCCGTCCATGATGCGGTAGGCCGCCTCGACGCCGAGATCGCCCTTGGCCTCGAACTCCTTGAGCGAGAACACGTACGACGCGCCCACCTCGATGTTGTCGTCGACGCCGTAGCGGCCGCCCAGCGCGAGCCCCATGGAGGTCCCGATCGGGTCGGGCGCGATGAGGATCAGGAAATCACCGCCGGCGGTGATCTGGCCGCCCGGGGTGGTGAGTGGCCGCATGATGAGCTCCTGCGGCTGGTTGACCTCTGCCATCGAGATCGAGGCGGTGGCCGTGATGCCCAGCAACGAGGAGCAGATGATCAGGCTCTTCTTCTTCATGATGTCCTTTTCCGAGCTGGCCGGACCCCCCTGGGGACGGCGTTGGTGAGGCCGCAGGCCAACCCTGGTGGCCCTTTTACGTACAAGCATCACGTTCGATGTAACCGGGCGGCAACTTTTCGGACTTCTGCCTGTAAAACCTCCCTGCATGCGCGCGTACTTGTTGATGCACGCCACGGTCGTCGTCGCGCTCGGATGCGGGGGCCAGGCGACACCTCGGGTCGCACCGCCGGGCGCGGACGAGCCCAAGCTCGATGTTCCGGTGCCATGGATCGACAGCGAGGGCTTCTACCCGCGCGGCGTGGCGCCGGTCACGCCGCCGCTGGCGGCCTCGCTCGAGAACCCGCGGGCGACGACGATCGCGATCCGGGGGGCCACGATCCTGACCGCGACCGGCAAGACGATCGAGCGCGGTGTCATCGTGCTCGAGCGCGGCGCGATCACGCAGGTCGGCGGGCCCGGGACGGAGGTGCCGTTCGGCGCCCGCGTCGTCGACGGCGCCGGCAAGTTCGTCACGCCGGGGATCATCGACACCCACTCGCACATCGGCGTCTACGCAGCGCCGGCGAGCCGCGCGCACGCCGACGGCAACGAGTCGGTCGCGCCGGTCACGGCGCAGGCGCGGGCCGAGTACGGCTACTGGCCGCAGGACCCGCAGATCGAGCGCGCCGCCGCAGGTGGGGTGACCGCGGCGCTGATCCTGCCAGGCTCGGCCAACCTCGTCGGCGGGCGCGGCTTCACCGTCGCCATGCGCGCCGGACGGACCGCCGGGGAGGTCGCGTTCCCGGGCGCGCCGCCGACGGTGAAGATGGCGTGCGGCGAGAACCCCAAGCGCAACTATGGCGACAAGGGTGGCCCCGCGACCCGCATGGGTGAGTACGCGGCCTTTCGCGCCGCCTTCCACGAGGCGGCGGCGTACGCCGCCAAGCGTGCGTCCTACGCCAGCGCCCGCGCGCGCTGGGAGGAGCGGCGCCGGCGCGCGGCCGAGCTCGACCAGCGCGCCGGCGGGAAGGGCAAGCCCATCCCCGGCGAGGCGGCGCCCGAGCCGGTGCCCGTCGATCTCAAGCTCGAGACGCTGGCGGCGGTCCTGCGCGGCGAGGTGCTGGTGCAGGTGCACTGCTACCGCGCCGACGAGATGGCGAACATGATGGCGATCGCGCGCGAGATGGGCTTCCGCATCCGCTCGTTCCACCACGCGCTCGAGGCGTACAAGATCCGCGACCTGCTCGCGGCCGAGGGGATCGCGATCAACACGTGGGCCGACTGGTGGGGATTCAAGCTCGAGGCGTACGACGGCATCCCCGAGAACGCGGCGCTCGTGACCGCGCAGGGCGGGCGCGCGACGATCCACTCGGACTCGGCGATCGGGATCCAGCGGCTCAACCAGGAGGCGGCCAAGGCGATGGCGGCGGGGCGGCGGGCCGGGCTCGCCGTCGACGAGCACACGGCGCTGCGCTGGATCACCGCGGACGCGGCCTGGGTGCTCGGCATCGACACGGTGACCGGGACGCTCGAGCCCGGCAAGCGCGCCGACGTGGTGCTGTGGAGCGCGTCGCCGTTCTCGGTCTACGCCAGACCCGAGCTGGTGGTCGCGGGCGGCGAGGTGACCTACGAGCGCAGCGCCGGGTTGCGGCCCGCCGACTACGAGCTCGGGATCTCGACCGACGGGGGTGCCCGGTGAGCCGCGCGTGGCTGGTGGCGGCGGCGCTGGTGATCGCGAGCACGGGGACCGCGGCGGCCGAGCGGATCGCCATCGTCGGCGCGAAGGTGCACGTCAAGCCGGGGCAGACGCTCGAGACCGCGACGGTCGTCATCGACGGCGGCAGGGTCGTGTCGGTGACGGCCGGCAGCGCGACGCCCGCCGGGGCGCGCGTGATCGACGGCAAGGGCAAGGTCGTGACCGCCGGCTTGATCGAGTCGATCTCCGGCGTCGGCCTCGTCGGCGTGATCCAGGAGCACGGCGCCAACGACGGCCAGCTCGGCGCGCGCGACGAGGTGCATGCCGATCCGGTCCATGCGGCCTACGACGCGCGCGACGGCTTCGACCCCAGCGGCGTCACCGTGCCCATCGCGCGCTCGGGCGGGATCACCACGGTCGTCGCCGCGCCGAGCGGCGGGCTCATCGCGGGCCGCGCCGCGGTGTTCACGCTCGACGGGGCGAGCGAACCCGTCGCCGCGGCGGCGTCGATGCACGCGCAGCTCGGCTCCCAGGGCGGCGGCGCCGTCGGTGGCTCGCGCGGCCGCGCGATCGAGCTCCTGCGCGAGGTGCTGGACGACGCGCGGGTCTTCGGCCGCGATCGCGCTGCCTACGAGCGCAACGCCAAGCGCGACATGATCGCGGATCGCCTCGACCTGGAGGCGCTGCAGCCGGTGCTGCGCGGCGCCGCGCCGCTCGTCGTGAGCGCGCACGCCGAGGCCGACATCCGCGCGGCCCTGCGGATCGCGCGCGACTACCGCCTGCGGCTGGTCATCGCCGGCGGCACCGAGGCCTGGCGGGTCGCCGCCGAGCTGGCGAAGGCGCGCGTGCCGGTGGTGCTCGATCCGACCGACAACCTGCCGCGCATGCTCGAGGCGTCCCACGTGCACGAGGCGCGCGCCAAGCTCCTCGCCGACGCCGGCGTGCCGGTGGCGGTGTCGACCCTGGGCAACGGCCTCCAGGCGCGCACGCTGCGCCAGCTCGCCGGCGTCGCGGTCGGCGACGGCCTCTCCTGGGATCAGGCGCTCGCGTCGGTCACGACCGTGCCGGCGGCGATGCACGGCCTCGCCGGCCGCGGCACCGTCGAGAAGGGCGCGATCGCCGACGTCGTGGTGTGGAGCGGTGATCCGCTCGAGGTGATGACCGCGGCCGAGGTCGTGATCATCGGCGGCGTCGTCCAGCCGATGACCAGCCACCAGACGCTGCTCCTCGATCGCTACCGGACGCTGCCGGGCGCGGCCCGCTGACGCTCACCAGCGCATCGCGACGCCGACGGAGGTCGGCGACACCAGCGGCGTGATCTCGGTCCGTCGGGTGTGGACGAAGCCGGGGATGGCGTAGCCGATCCCCGCGCCGACCAGCCAGCCGATGAGGATGTCGCTCGACCAGTGCTTGTCGGCGGCGACGCGCAGGTACCCGGTGGTGAGCGAGAGCGCGACGCCGCCGCCGTAGATCGCCCTCGCGTGCCGGTAGCCGCGCAGCGACGCGACCGTGCCGGCGGAGACGGCGAGGCTCATCGTCAGGGTCGAGTGCCCCGAGTAGAACGACTGGTTGTTGTCCTGCGGGTGGTCGGTGCTCGCCTTCTGGTCGGGGGGGAGCTGGTAGACGAACGGCCGCTCGCGCGCGACCACCGCCTTGATGACGTAGTTGAAGATGCCGGCGACCGCCGCCGACTCGGCGACGATGAGCCCGTCGTCGAACCAGTTGGCGCGGCGGCCGTCGAGGTGCGCGACGAGGCCGACGCCGGCGAGCGCGAAGACCGGCGCCGTGAAGAAGCCCGTGGCGTCGCTGAGCGTGTCGGCGCGACCGGTGTCGTCCCAGACGAGCCCGGAGCGGATGCCGTCGTCGAACCCGACCGGGCCGCACCAGCGACAGGTGTCCTTGGAGAGCGGCGCCTTGAACGGCGCCTCGGCGAGGAAGTAGGCGACGCCCAGGCCGAGGGTCAGCGGCACGTGGATCCGGCGGTCGGGATCCTTCAGCCGGTCCTCGGCGCGCGCGTCGCGCGCCGCCGTCGCGACCACGAGCGCGGCGGCCACCCCCAGGCACACGGTCCAGCGCGACACGTCGATCATCGTAACGCAGGCGCCGCGCCGCCGTCAGTCGTCTGACGAGCCCGAAGCGCCTCGTGCTCGAGATCGCTTGATTCGCGGTGCTCGAGCTCATGGGAGACATCGGCAGAGCACGATGCTGACGTCATCCTGGAGGTCGCCGCTCGGGAGGCGAACGAGGTCGGCGAGCGCGCGTGTTGCCACGGCGAGGTCAGTACCGTTCGCGATGTGTGCGATGTGTTGCGGCTTCGCGTAGCGCAGCAAGCCATCCGAGGCGACCAGGAGCGTGCGGTCGCCGAGGGGCGGTGCCGTCACGCGGAAGGGGTTGCAGCCGTCGCCGACCAGCGGCTTTCGAGCCTGGCCGTCGGTGAGGTCGAGAATGCTGGATCCGGCGATCATCCACGCGCCCGAATCACCTACGCTCGCGCCGATGAGTCCGGAGGCGGTGACCGAGAGGATGACCGCCGTACTTTGTCCTCCGGCCAGGCGCTTCCCGTCCTGATCGAGGCCTGCAAGGAGCGCGGACCAGTCGACGTCAGGGCTGGCCGCGCCAGCGGCGTCGATGATCGCCTGCGCTGCCGCGGCGCCGTTCCGGGTGCCGCCTGCGCCATCGGCGAGCGCGACCACGATTCCGTCGTCGCGCTCGAACACGCGGGCGAGATCCTGCCCGGATCCGCGGGCCGCGGCGACCTCGACGACGTGCGCGAACCGACTCGACATGACCGTCAGGGTCGCGCAGAAAGCACCCCCGAGGGAACATCGCCGGGCCGACAGGCGCTGGTTATCGCTTCGGCACCAGGCCGTACTTCTTCAGCTTGTCGACGAGGGTGACGCGGCTCGTGCCCAGGCGGCGCGCGGCCTCGCTCTGGTTGCCGCCGGTGGCGGCGAGCATGCGCGCGACCACGCCGCGCTCGAACGCCTCGACCTGCTCCTTGAGCGACGGGCCGAGGGGCTCGTTCGCGCCCGCGGGCTCGCCGCGCTCGCCGCGCTCGACGTCCTCGGGCGCGGGCTCGGGCTCCGGCGTCGGCGCGGGCTGCTCCGTCCAGTCGACGAGGCGCAGCGTGGCGCCGGTGGAGAGCGCCGCCAGCCGCGCGATCACGTTCTCGAGCTGGCGCACGTTGCCGGGCCAGGGCGCGGCGACGAGCGCCTCGACGAGCGCGGGCTCGAGGGTGAGCGGGCCGGTGCCGAACTTGTCGCCGTAGCGGCGCGCCATCTCGGCCGCCAGCGCGGGGACGTCGTCGCGTCGATCGCGCAGCGGCGGCACCACGAGCTCGACGACGGCGAGGCGGTAGTAGAGGTCCTCGCGGAACGTGCCCGCGCGCGCCTCGGCGGCGAGGTCGCGGTTGGTCGACGCGACGACGCGCACGTCGACCTTGTCGATCTTGCCCGAGCCGACCGGCTGGATCTCCCCTTCCTGCAGGGCGCGCAGGAGCTTGGCCTGCACCGCGAGCGGCAGCTCGCCGACCTCGTCGAGGACGAGGGTGCCGCCGTCGGCCTCGGCGAAGAAGCCGGCGCGCGCGCTGGTCGCGCCGGTGAAGGCGCCGCGGGTGTGCCCGAACAGCTCGGCCTCGGCGAGGTCCGCCGGGATCGCCGCGCAGTTGAAGCGCACGAGCGGGCCAGACGCGCGCCTCGACTGCGCGTGCAGGAGCTGGGCGATGAACTCCTTGCCGGTGCCGGTCTCGCCGCGCACGAGGACGGTCACGTCGCGCGTCGCGACGCGCGCGGTGGCGTCGAGCAGGCGCCGCATCACCGGGCTGTCGCCGACGATGCGGCGGCCGAGCGCATGCTCGACCGCGAGGCGGCGGTTGGCGACGCGCAGGTGGCGAGCCTCGAGCGCGCGCTCGATCACGACCGCGACCTCGTCGATGTCGAACGGCTTGGTCAGGTAGTCGTAGGCGCCGGCCTTCACCGCGGCCACGGCGACGCGCTCGGAGCCGTGCGCGGTCAGGAGGATGATGGGCAGCGCGGCGTCGCGCGCGGCGATCGCGGCGATGAGCTCGAGGCCCGACATGCCCGGCATCTGCAGATCGGTGATCACGACCTCGGCGTCGTCGAGCCGGGTCAAGGCCTCGGCGCCCGAGCTGGCGGTCACCACCGTGTGACCGCGATCGACCAGGACCTCCCGCAGCGTGAAGAGGACCCCCGGCTCGTCGTCGACGAGGAGCACGTTGCTCATGGGGCGCTCATGCGGCGGGCTCGACGGACGCGGCGGTCGAGGTGGTGAGGACGTCGGCGACGGCCGTCGGCGACGGACGCGCGGGCACGCGGATCGTCACGGTGGTGCCGCGGCCGAGCACGCTCGCGTAGTGCATCGTGCCGCCGTGCTGGGCGACGACGGTCGTGGCGAGCACGACGCCCAGCCCGGTGCCGCCCTCGCGCGTCGTGAAGTAGCTCGTGCCGAGCCGCACGAGGTCGTCGGGCCTGATGCCGCGGCCGCTGTCCTGGATCTCGACGTTCGCGCCGCCGCCGCCGTTCGCGGGGCCGACCGACACGCGGATCGTCCCGCCCGCCGGCGTGGCCTCGACGGCGTTCGACAGGACGTTGAGCAGCGCCTCCTTGAGCCGGCGCGGATCGCCCTCGATCGGCGTGTGGCGGCTGTCGACGTGGAGCGAGATGCGTCCGCTCTCCATGCGGCCGGCGACGGCCGCGAGCGCGGAGCCGGTGACCTCGGCGAGATCGAGCGCCTGCGGCCGCAGGTCCTCGAGCGGCCGCGAGAAGGAGAGGTACTCGGCGAGGATCGCCTCCATGCGCGCGATCTCGGCCTGCATCACCTCGAGGCGCTCCTTGGTGCGCGGCGCCTCGGGCGCGCGCGAGACCAGCTGCACGAGGCCCTTGATCGATGCCAGCGGGTTCTTGAGCTCGTGCGCGACCTTGGCGCCGACCGCCTGCAGGCGGCCGGCGTGCTCGGCGGCGGCCGCGACGCGCTCCTCGTTGAGCACGTCGACCGCGCACGCCGCGTCCTGGGTGGCCGCCAGCACGCGGGTGATGAAGTTGGTGACGATCGCGATCGTCCAGCCGAACGAGACGATCGCCGCGGCGACGAAGTGATCGTGCGGCAGGGCGGGGCCGAGCCAGCTCGTCGGCAGGAGCGCGACGAGCGAGAAGAGGACGAGCATCGACGCCGTGAGCCAGCGGGTCGCCGGCTGGGTCCCGAAGAAGACGACCGGCACCACGGAGGCCGTGCCGAGCGCCGGCAGCATCGGGCTGCGCAGCCCGCCGGTCACGGCGACGAAGGTGACGAGGTACACCTGAGCGAGGCCGTGCATCATGAAGGCCGCGGCCTCCATGCGCGTCTTGTCGCGCGACACCACGTGCAGCACGCCGAACTGCGCGAGCACGAGCGTGGCCCACGCGACGAACGAGGTGAGCACGCGCCACGTCGGATAGTCCGCGTGCAAGAGCACCGCCGAGATGAGCCCCATCGAGACGAGCCCGCACGACGCCATGAAGACGACGTTCTGGCGTCCCGTCGCCATGATCAGCTCAGTCCGCGTGCCACGCCACACGGCCGCCCGCTCTGCGAGCGCCGGGCCAACCTTGGCCGGCGGTTCGGGCGAAGGCGGTTCCGCAGACATGCGTACATCCTATCGCGCGCTCCGCCGGTCGGCGGACCGTCACCCGTAAGGTGAACCGTCGATGGCTGTAAGGAGAACCGACAGGCGGTCACGGCCGAGGCGCGTGGGTGATCGTAACTGCGCGCTTTTCGTGGGGGACTTCCATGGCATGGGCGCTGCTTGGAGAACCAGCCCATGCGTTCGTATCTCCCGGCGATGGTCCTGGCTGGTCTGGCCGGAACCGCGGCTGCGCAGCCCGCGGCCGCGACCAAGCCGACGTTCGACGAGGAGCTCGGCGCGCTGCTCGCCCGACCGGGTGGCCTGACGGCGGACGCTGCCGCGGCGCGCGCCGTCGCCGCCAGCCCGGCGGTGAAGCGCAAGCTCGCCGAGTCGGCCGCCGCGAAGGCCGGCCTCGACGACTTCAAGTACTCGCTCGTGCCGATCACGACCCTGACCGCCGGGTACACGCGGCTGTCGAAGATCGAGGTCCCGGAGATCGCACCCGGCTTCTCGTTCCCGGTCTTCTTCAACTCGTACCATCTCGGCGCCGAGGTCGCGATCCCCGTCACCGACCTCACGCTGCGCCTGCCGCACCTCAAGAAGGCGACCGAGCACGGCGTCGCCGCCGCCCAGAGCGGCAGGCGATCGGCGGAGCTCGCGGCCGCGGTCGACGCCCGCGTCGCCTACTACGAGTGGGTCCGCGCCGAGCTCCAGATCGTCGTCGCGACCCGTCTCCTCGAGCAGGTGCGGGCCAACCTCGGCCAGATCCGCGCGCTCGCCGAGGTGAGCCGCGTCTCGCGCGCCGACGTGCTGCGGCTCGAGGCCCAGGAGGCGCAGGTGGAGCTGGGGCTGGCCCAGGTGACCGAGCTGGCCGGCCTGCGCGCCGAGCAGCTGCGGTTCGCGATCGGCGCGGCGCCCGACGAGGCGCTGGCGATCGGCGAGGACGTGCGCGAGGTCGGCGCCGAGCGCGAGGTCCCGCCGGCGGCCGAGCTCACGCGGACCGCGCTCGGCAAGCGCGGCGAATTCGTCGCGCTTCGCGAGGCCAGGAAGGCCGTCGAGCAGCAGCGGGCGGCGGCGAAGATCGATCGCCTGCCCCGGCTCAACGTCTTCGCCCAGGGTGTCTACGACAACCCGAACCAGCGCGTCTTCCCCTCGGAGGACAAGTTCAACTTCACGTGGGCCGCGGGCGCGTCGGTCTCGTGGTCGCTCAACGACTACCTGCACGCCGGGCCCCACGACGTGAAGTGGCAGGCCGAGCTCCGCCAGCTCGACGCCGACCTCCAGACCCTCGAGCTCGGCGTGCGCGCCCAGGTCACCGCGGCGCGCCAGGGCGTCGTCCTCGCCGATCACGCGTACGCGGCGACCCGCCGCGGCCTCGCCGCCGCCGAGGAGAGCCACCGCGTCCGCCAGGAGCTGCTCGCCGCCGAGCGCGCGACGGCGATCGAGCTGATCGACGCCGAGACCGAGCTCACCCGCGCCCGCATCGCTGCCATCGACGCGCTGATCGATCGCCGGATCGCCCGCGCGCGCCTCGCGAACGTCATCGGAGAAGATCAATGAACCAGCCGTCGACTCGTTACCTCCTCGCCGCCGGCGTCGTGGGCCTCACCGGCCTCGTCGCGCTGGGGGGCTGTGGCCGCTCCGACGCGAAGAGCACGGACGCGAAGGCCGCCGAGCCGATCGTGCAGGTGCCCCTGCACCAGGTGGTGGCGATGCCGGCGCCCGAGCGCCTCACCCTCACCGGCACGGTGATGGCGAAGGAGAGCTCCGACGTGACGGCCTCGGTCCCGGGCAAGGTGCTCGCGGTCCTGGTCGACCGCGGCTCGCGCGTGAAGTTCGGTGACCCGCTGCTCCGGCTCGACGCGTCCAGCGCGACCCTGTCGGCGCAGTCGATCCGCGCGCAGCTCGGCGCGGCCGAGGCGCAGGAGAAGCTGGCCAACGACGAGTGCAAGCGCTCGCAGCAGCTCCTCGACAAGGGCGCGATCACCCGCTCGCAGTACGAGCGCGAGATGACGAGCTGCACCGCGGCCGCGAAGAACGTGGCGGCGACGCGCGCGCAGCTCCAGCTCGCGTCGAAGTCGGTCGCGGACGGCATCGTGCGCGCCCCGTTCGAGGGCGTCATCTCCAACCGCATGATCTCGCCGGGTGAGTGGGTCGGTCCCGGGGTTCCCCTGGTCACCCTCGTCGACGACGATCCGCTGCGGGTCGATCTCAGCGTCCCCGAGGTCTGGGTGCCGCGGGTGAAGGTGGGGCAGGACGTGTCGGTGGCGGCGGTCGCCTATCCCGGTGAGCGCTTTCCGGCGAAGATCACCCGGCTCGGCTCCGAGATCGGCCGGATGAACCGCGCGCTCGTCGCCGAGGCCGAGCTCGGTGCCGGGACGCCGCTGGTCCCGGGCATGTTCGCCGAGGCGTCGATCACGGTCGGCACCACGCCGATGCCGGTGGTGCCGAAGTCGGCGGTGGTCCGGCGCGGCAACACGTGGCGCCTGTTCGCGGTGAGCAAGGGCCACCTCGAGGAGCGCGTGGTGCAGCTCGGTCCCGAGCTGCCCGGTGACCTCGTCGCGGTGGCGCGCGGCGTCGAGGCCGGCGAGAAGGTCGCGGCCAGGATCGACGAGCAGGTCGTCGACGGCGTGAAGGTCGAATAACGGCAGCGACGCACGGAAGGAGCACCCCATGCACTGGCTCAGTCAGCTCACCGTTCGCCGGCCGGTCCTGTCGGCCGTGATCATGCTGACGATCGTCGTCGTCGGCATCGTCGGCTACCGCACGCTCGGCGTCGACAAGTTTCCCAAGATCGACTTCCCGCTGGTCACGATCACCACGGTGTACCCGGGCGCCGCCCCGACGTCGGTCGAGTCCGACGTCACCGACAAGATCGAGGCGGCGGTCAACACCGTCGGCGGCATCGAGACCCTGTCGTCGGTGTCGACCGAGGGCGCGTCGCTGGTCATCGTGCAGTTCGCGCTGGAGAAGGACGCCAACGTCGCGGCCCAGGAGGTGCGCGACCGCATCGCCACGATCCGCGACCTGCCGACCAGCGCGCAGACGCCGATCATCCAGCGCGCCGACCCCGACGCCGCGCCGGTGCTCATGCTCGCGGTCAAGGGCGACGCCAGCGTCCGCGAGCTCACCCGCGTGGCGGAGGACATCGTCAAGCGCCGGCTCGAGACCATCGACGGCGTCGGGCAGGTGCGGGTGATCGGTGGCCGCAAGCGCCGCATCGAGGTGTCGGTCGATCCGATCCGCCTGCAGGCGGCCGGCGTCTCGGCGCTCGAGATCTACCGCGCGATCAACGTGTCCAACGTGAGCGTGCCGGGCGGTCGGCTCGAGCGCGGCCCCGACACCGCGACGATGCGCATCGAGGGCCGCGTGGGCTCGCCCGAGGAGATCGGCGAGATCGTCGTGCGCCAGAAAGGCAACCACCCGATCAAGGTGCGCGACGTCGCCACCGTGCTCGACACCGAGGTCGACGCCGAGTCGGCGACCGTGCGCGATGGCGTCGCGTCGGTCGGGCTCGCGATCCGCAAGCAGTCGGGCTCGAACACCGTCGAGGTCGTCGACCGCGCCAAGGCGGCGGTCGCGTCGATCGCCGGCGAGCTCCCCCAGGGCATCCAGCTCGACGTGGTGCGCGACAACTCGGAGGTCATCCGCACCTCGGCGTCGCAGGTGACCGAGCACCTGGTGCTCGGCGCGATCTTCGCGGCGCTGGTCGTGCTCCTGTTCCTCGGCTCGGTGCGCTCGACGATCATCGCCGCCATCGCGATCCCGATCTCGATCATCGGCACCTTCGCGCTGATGATGGTCGTCGGGTTCACGCTCAACATGATGACGCTGCTCGCGCTCGCGCTCGCGGTCGGCATCGTGATCGACGACGCGATCGTCGTGCTCGAGAACATCCACCGCCACATCGTCGAGAAGGGCGAGAAGCCGTTCCCCGCCGCGGTGAAGGCGACCAAGGAGATCAGCTCGGCCGTCATGGCCACCACGCTGTCCTTGCTCGCGGTGTTCCTCCCGGTGGCGTTCATGGGCGGCATCGTCGGCAGGTTCCTGCGCAGCTTCGGCCTCACGATGGCGTTCGCCATCGCCGTGTCGATGCTGGTCTCGTTCGCGCTCACGCCGATGATGGCCGCACGCCTGTTGCCGATGCCGCCGCCGCCGGGCGAGGGCCACCGGAGGTCGTTCCTCGAGCGGGGCATCGATCGCCTGTACGGTCCGGTCGAGCGCGGCTACCACAAGGTGCTCCGGTTCCTCCTCCGTCGTCGCTGGATCGTCGTGGTCGCGTCGGTGGTGGTCCTCCTGTCGGTCGGCGTCCTGGGCCCGCGCGCCGGCTTCGGCTTCCTCCCCGAGAACGACGAGGCGCAGTTCGAGATCTACGTGGCGACCAAGGAGGGCACGAGCCTCGACGCCACCACCGTGATCGCCGAGCGGATCGCGCGCAACACGCGCAAGATCCCGGAGGTCACGCACACGCTGGTCAACGTGGCCGACAACGACCAGAAGATCCAGAACGTGGCGAGCGTGTACGTGCGCCTCTCCGACCCGGGGAGCCGCACGCGCACGCAGAACGAGATCATGGACGACGTGCGCAAGCACGTGCTCGTCGATCTGCCCGAGGGCACGCGCGTCGCCGCGCAGCTGGTCAACGACTTCTCGGTCGGCGCGCAGCAGAACGCGATGGTCATGTACCTGCTCTCCGGGCCCGATCTCGACCGGCTCACGCTCTACGCCAACCGCATCGTCGAGCGGATGAAGCAGGTGCCGGGGGTCGTCGACCTCGACTCGAGCGTGCCCGAGCCGCTGCCCGAGCAGCGGCTCATGCCCGACCTCGATCGGGCCGCGGCGCTCGGCGTCGACCCGGCGGACATCACGTCGAGCCTGGCGCTCATGATGGGCGGCCTCGAGGGATCGACATACGAGGAGCGGGGCAGCCAGTACAGCGTGTTCCTGCGCGCCAACGAGCGCTTCCGCTGGGATCCGTCGCTGCTCGGCATCATCACCGTGCCGTCGCGCACGCTCGGCCAGGTGCCGCTGTCGGACGTGGTGACCGCGGAGGAGGGCACCGGCCCGTCGGTGGTGAACCGGACGTACCGCGCCAAGAGCATCGTCATCACCATGAACGTCGCCCCCGGCTTCAGCCAGGGCACGATCTCGGCGGAGCTCGAGAAGGCGATCGCGGAGCAGCAGCTGCCGCCCGGGTACCACGCGATCCCGTGGGGGCAGACGCGCGAGATGGGACGCACCGCCGCGGCGTTCGGCTTCGCGTTCCTCATGTCGTTCCTGTTCATGTACCTCGTGCTCGCGGCGCAGTTCGAGTCCTGGCTGCACCCGTTCACGATCATGCTGACCTTGCCGCTGACGTTGCCCTTCGCGCTCGTCTCGATCATCGTCTCCGGAAACTCGCTCGACATCTTCTCGATGCTCGGGCTCCTCGTCCTGTTCGGCATGGTGAAGAAGAACGGCATCCTGCAGATCGATCACGCCAACCAGCTGCGGGCCAGGGGCATGGCCCGCGACGAGGCGGTCCTCCAGGCGGCCACCGACCGGCTCCGGCCGATCCTCATGACGACGTTCGCGTTCGTTGCCGGCATGATCCCGCTCATCACCAGCGACGGCATCGGTTCGGGCTTCTCGCGTGCGATCGCCGGCGTCGTCGTCGGCGGGCAGACGCTGTCGCTCGCCCTCACCCTGGTCGCCATCCCGGTCTTCTACTCGCTCTTCGACAGCCTGTCGTCGATCGTGATGCCGATCGTCCGCAGGGCGCTCGGGCGCTCGAAGCCGGTCGACCGCGGCGAGGCCGAGGTCGGCGCGCAGGGTCTCGAGCCGGGCCCGATCACCACCTGACGCCGAGGCCGAGCCCGGCGCCGACGAAGTCGTCGCCGGCGGTCGAGCCGCTGGCGCCGAGCGTCAGCTCGGGGAGGAACCGGCGCGAGACCGGGACGGAGAACCCGAGCTCGCTCTTCCAGGCCAGGCCGAGGTTGCCGTCGAGGTCGACGCCGCCGCCGGCGCCGAGGCGCAGGTCGATGTGGCGGAGGATCGCCAGCCGCGCGAGGGTCAGCATGAGCTGGACGAGGTTCGACTGCTCGCCGCGCGCGTCGAACCGCGTCTCGAGGCCGAGCGCGAGCAGGCGCGTCGGTCCCCGGCCGCTCCCGAAGCCGCGCTCGAGCCCGAGCCCGATCGAGGCGAAGTCGCCGTCGCGCGCTCCGACGCCGAGCCCGGCGGCGACGGAGAGGCGCGGCACGAAACGTCGGCGCGCCACGTAGGAGCCGGCGGCCGTGGCGGTCAGGTTCACGCCGTCGACGTAGTACGCGCTCTCGACGTCACTGGCCCCGGAGAACGAGACGCCGTAGGCGTCACCGCCCGCGCCGCCGGCGGCGTCGAGCGCGCTCTCGAAGATGCGGCCGGGGACCGGGATCGACGCGCTGTACTCGGCGGTGATGACGTTGCCGGCGGCGGGCGTGACGCCGGCGGGGAGCTCGACCGGCACCGCGACCGTGTGCGTCGGCATGCCCTCGGCGCGCGCGATCTCGTCGATGGCGACGAACGCCGTCCACGGCGACAGGAGCGCGTGCTCGAGCGCGACGCTGGTGACGTCGTCGATGATCGCCTGGCGAACGGGGTGGGCCGCGGTGGCGAAGCGGTCGAGCTGCTCGCCCATGCGCTTGCGCGCCCACAGGCGGGCGAGCACCTCGCCGTCGCCGCCGCGCGCGGGCAGCTCGACGGGGATCGTGAGCTCGAGGAGCCGGCCGCCGGCCTTGCCGGTGACCTTGATCGTGCCGCGGCCGCCGCGGCCGTAGCGCGCCGCCACGACCAGCGGCTGGCCGGCGAACAGGTCAGCGAGGTCGGACGGCGTCGCGTCACGGACGTCGAGCCCGCCCCAGTCGACGCGGAGATCGTGGAGGAGTGGCGCGTCGAGGCGGGCGTAGAAGGTCTCGATCTGCGGCTCGGGCGCCTCGTCGAGCAGCAGGTACTGCGCTGCGCCCTTGCCGCTCCGGGCCAGCCCGTCGAGGAGGTGGCGGTTCACCGAGGAGCCGACCCCGAACGAGAACAGGTGCGTGCGCCGGTCGAGGTGCTTGGTCACGGCGGCGAAGATCTCGGCCTCGTTGCCGATGTAGCCATCGGTCATGAAGACGATGAAGCGCTCGCGGCCGTCGGACGGAGGGCTCGACAGCGCGGCGACGATGCCGCCCATCATCTCGGTGCCGCCGCCGGCGCCGACGCCGTTGACGTACGAGAGCCCGGCGCGGACGTTGTCGCGCGACGCGGTCATGGCGCGACCCTCGGCGAAGCCGGCGACCGCCGTCGAGAAGTTCAGGATGCGGAAGGTGTCCTCGGGGCGCAGGTGATCGAGCGCGTAACGCATGCCGCGCTTGGCGAGCGCGAGCGGCTCGCCCGACATCGAGCCCGAGGTGTCGACGACGAAGACCAGCTCGCGCGGCGGCGCCTTGCCGGCGTCGACCGGCGGCGGCTGCACGACGAGGGCGAGGTGACCGTGGCCGGCCCCCTTGTGGGCGAGCGCGGCGAGCGTCGGTGAGGCGACGGTCACGCGCCAGCGCAGGACGAAGTCGCGGTCGGCGACCATGTCGCCGGCGGCGAGCCCCACCTGGTAGTGGTCCGCCGCGAGCTGCTTCGTGACGATGCGGTGCGTGGGGCTCTCGATCGCCGCGATCGGGAGACCCGCGTCGACGTCGAGGTCGAGGGTGACGGTGTTGCCGGTGAGGAGGCCCGGGGGCGCGGCCTCGGGCGAGATGCGCGATGCGTCGGGCACGCGGTGGGTGTCGGCCTGGACCCCGGTGCCGGTGCGCGTGTCGATCGGCGTGCCCGGGTTGTAGCGCGGGCCGACGACGGTGGGCAGCGCGAGCTCGTAGACGTCGCCGTCGGGGTCGAGCAGCACGTCGTAGACCAGGGCGACGTCGATCGACTCACCGGGCATCACGTTGGCGACCGACTGCGTGAAGATGTTGGGCCGCTCCTGTTCGAGCAGCGCCGCGGTCTTGCCCTCGCGGCGGGCGCCCTCGTAGGCGGCGCGGGCCTCGTCGCGCTGCTTGATCTGGGCGCGGATGATGCGCGACCCGACGCGCATGGTCATGGCGCCGACCGCGCCGTCCTCGTGCAGCGGGAACACGTAGACCAGCTCGATCGGCCGGTCGGCCGGGTTGGAGAACGTCTGGGTGACCTGCACCTGCGCGATCGGGCCGCGCACGTCGACGTGCATCGCGCTCGAGACCAGCGGGAGCTCGGTGCGGGTCTCGCCGTCGACGGCGAGCAGCATCGGCCGGCGATCGTCGTCGGCGGCGTGGGCGGTGGACAGACGCGTGGCGAGCGCCAGCGCCAGGGACAGGGCGAGCGCGAATGCGCGGGGCATGGAAACCTCCTGCCGGGGACAAACGGCGGGGCTTGGATCGCGGTCTCTGACAGGCGCTGGCACCTGCGCGGCCCGCGACACGTCGCGGGTCGCGGAACGATCGCCGAGTCAGCGCGGTTTCCAGGCGCTCTCGATCGCCAGCTCGAGCAGCTCGGACGGGCGGTCGGGATCGTCGGCGTCGACGGCGGCCAGCAGGGTTCCGGTCTCGTCGTTGACGACGATCCCTTCGAGCTTCGCGACGAGCGGCGCGCCCCGTTCGTCCACCACGCGAGACCATTCGACCTGATGGCCGCTCAGCGAGCCTCCGACGAACCCCACGACGCTGCCCGTGACCAGCCCGTCGTCGTAGGCGCTCGCGGTCCTCTCGGCGGCCGCCGCGAACACGAGGGTCCCCGACGCGAGCTCGAGATCGGTGAGGTGCAGCGGCGCGTCGTCGAGCTGGCCGAGCGCGAGCGGGTGCCACACGATCGGCGGCACCGGGGCGTGCGCGGGATCGTCGATCAGCCAGCGCAGCGCGCTCACCGGGACGCGGGCGATCGCGTCCCGGGTCGGGCGGCCGTCGTCGCCGACATCGCCGCCCCGGTTCCCGAGCACGACGGCGTCACCCCACACGGCGGCCGCCTCGAGGTTGAGCGCGCCGCGCCCGAGCACGGGCTGGCGCAGCGCCTCGTACAGGCGACCGAGCGGGACGACGCGCGGCGCGGCACGCTCGTTGTCGATCACGACGAGCTGCTGGCGCACGGCGAGTCCGCTGTCCGATCCGAACGCGATGAGCCGTCCCCCGACGGAGATGATGCACTCGAGGTCGAGCTTGTCGGCCTTGTTGCCGCGCGCGGTGTCGAACTGGCGCCGCGCGCCAGGTGCATGGGGAAGCGTGATCGGCTGGGTGGCGCCGGTCACCGGGTCCACGAGCCCGACGAAGCTCGCGTCGTCGGACACGACCGCGAGGTAGGGCCCGATCCAGCACAGGCCGCTCGCGGCGCGCACGTGGGCCGGACGGTCGAGCGCCGGCTCGGCGCCGCCGACGTAGTGCAGTGCGACGCGGCGCACGACGCGAGCGATCGAGCGCGGGTCCTCCACGGGGTGCATGATACCTTCCCCGGATGCTGTCGCGCCGTGTGGTCGCCGTCGCCGCCGCCTCGCTCCTCGGCGCCACGGTGGCGGACGTCGCGGCGCAGGTCTCGGTGCGAGCCGACGAGACGCTCGACTACGTCGTCGTCGAGCCGGCGCCGCCGACCTTCCACGCCGGGCCCGACTACCTCTACCTGAATCGCTGCGCCAGCGGGTGCACGGCGACGGCGGGCCGCGACGACGCCGTCGCCGATCGCTCGTCGATCCTCGGCCGCGACGGCGTACCGGCGAGCGTGAGCCTCGCGCCGTTCATGTGGGACCAGGCCACGTGGGATGGCGTGGTCTCGTGCGTGCGCGCGACCTACGCGATCTACGGGGTCGAGGTCGTGACCGAGCCGCCGTCGGGCGCGCACGTCGAGGTGATGGTCGCGGGCACCGCCGCGTCGCTGGGGCTGGCCGGCAACACGCTCGGCATCGCGCCGCTCGCCAACGACTGCTCGCCGTTGCCCAGCGCCGTCGCGTACGCGTTCGCGAACGCCCACCTCTCGGGGCCCGACCTCGTCAACGAGCTGTGCGCGACGGTGGCCCACGAGGCCGGCCACATCTACGGCCTCGATCACGAGTTCGAGTGCAAGGACCCGATGACGTACCTCACCGGGTGCGGCGTGAAGGTCTTCCTCAACCGCACGGTCGCGTGCGGCGAGTTCGACGCGCCGCGCTCCTGCAAGTGCAGCGAGCGGCAGTCGTCGCACCGCAAGCTCTACGACGTGCTCGGGCCCGGCACGCCACCCGCACCGCCGCCGATCACCGTGCGCAGCCCGATGCCCGGCGCCACCGTCAGTCCGACGTTCTCGGTGTTCGTCGATGTCGGCGGACGTCCGGCGACGACGGTCGAGCTGTGGATCAACGGCGCGCAGATCGGCGCGGTGCCGGGCAAGCTCACCGACTCGCCCTACGAGCTGGTGACCCCGGCCGCGCTCTTCGACGGCGTCCTCGACCTCGAGGTGCGCGTGTACGACGACCTCGGCACGCTCGGCACGTCCACGCTCACGGTGCAGAAGGGCGCGGCGTGCGCGAACGCCAGCAGCTGCCCGGCCGGCTACGCGTGCGACGCCGGGCGCTGTCTCGCGCCGGCCGGCACGACGCCGATCGGCGACCCGTGCACGCGGCAGGAGGAGTGCGCGACGCGCGAGTGCGTCTCGCGCGGTGGCGAGGCGGTCTGCACCCAGCCGTGCTGGCAGGGCACCGGCGGCTGTCCCGGCGGCATGGCGTGTAGCCAGGCCGACGACGAGCGCTTCGCCTGCTTCATCCCCGTGGACGAGGGCGGCTGCTGCAGCGCGAGCTCCGACCCGCGGGCGCCGCTCGCGCTCGTCGGGCTGGTCGGGATGCTCCTCGTGCGCCGCCGTCGGCGCCGGAGTCAGCGCCGGAGTCAGCGATCGACGTCGTCGTACTCGTGAGGCGCGGAGACGCGTGGCAGCCCGGCGGCCGGCGTCCCGCGCGGCAGCCGCGACTCGACGAGGGCGGCGGGGGCGCTGGTCTCCGGCTCGATCGGGATCGGCGCGCTCGAGTCGCGGCGGGCACGTCGCGGGTCGGCTCGTGGCTCGGGTGTCTGCGGCGCGGGCGGGGAGAGGGCGATCATGGGATCTGCGCCACGCAGCATCCGTCAGTGCAGAACTGGCCGGCGGCGCAGTCGCCGTCGATCGAGCACTCGGACGCGCCCGTCGGACACTGCGTGGTGCACTCCGAGGACTGCTGGCAGGGCGGACAGTTGACCGGGTCGCCGCAGACGTTCTCGAACTGGCAGGTCGGGAGGATGAGGAACTGGTAGCAGCCATCCTGATCGGCGCAGGCGCCGGTCACGCCGCAGATCTTGCAACAGCCGAAGCAGTCGCAGCCCGGCGGGGCCGCCGGCGCGCACGTGTCCACGCACTGCTGCGTGACGTCGCACGCACCCGAAGCGAGCTGCTGCTGGGTGCACGCAAGGGCGTGGCCCGGCGGGTAGAGGCAGCACGTGTGGTAACGGCAGCCGTCGTTGCCGTGGCCGCTGTTGCCGTCGAAGAAGCAATCCTGCCAGTTGGGATCGCGGTTGTCGCCCGGCAGCCCGGTGCCGAAGCTGCCCTCGTCGTTGTCGCAGGCGCTGGTGCACTCGACGTCGGCCAGATCGATCATCCCGTCCATGTCGTTGTCGATGCCGTCGGTGCACTGCGACGTGCCCGTGACGCACTCGCCCGGCGGCGTCGGGGCATCGACGCCGCCGTTGCCGCCGTCGCCGCCGCTGTTGCCGCCGTCGCCGTCGCTGTTGCCGCCGTCGCCGTCGTTGTTACCGCCATCGTCTCCACCGCACGCGGCGCCGCTCAGGAGGGCGACGACCAGGACGAGAGACAGCGCGAAGCCTTCACGGAGGCGTTGCATTCGTGGCTCCTTCGAGGCGAGTGATGAGGCGCGCGGCGTCACGGACGTTGGCGCCGGCGGGGAACCGCTTCGTGTACTGACGCGCGAGCGCGAGCGCGAGCGCGGGCTGGCCTTCCTGATCGGCGAGGCGCGCCGCCGCGTAGAGCGCGTTGGCCGCCCACGGGCCGGTGCCCCGGGCGATCTTGCGATACGCCGCGAGCGCGGCGACCGGATCCGCCGGTTCCAGCGACGCGGCCGCCTCGTACGCCGCCTTGGGATCGATCACCTGCCGAGGTCTCGGCTGGACCTCGGCGGGCTCGACGGCGGGCTCGACGGCGGGCTCGACGGCGGGCTCGACGGCGGGCTCGACGGCGGCCGTGGCCCCATCGCGACTCGAACTCCACGAACTACCGGCGAGCAGCAGCTCGCGACGGCCGTGGGCCACGACCTCGACCTCACCGTGCGTGACCTCGACACGAGCGGCATCGCCGCTGCGCGTGACCGTGAACCTGGTGCCGACGACCCGGATGTCCGCGACGCCGGCGTGGACGACGAACGGCGGGCGGCCCTTGCGTGGGGCCACCGCGAACGTGGCGCTGCCTTGCTCGAGCACGATGTCGACGCCGCGCGCCGGCGTGCCCGCGAGCACGACGGTCGACGCCGGCAGCACCGTGATCTCGGCGTCACCGAAGCTGAGCGTGGTCTCCGCCTCCGCGGTCGCGACCCGCGACGGCAGGTCGTGGGAGCGAGACGTGCCGTCCGGCCAGAGCAGGAGGAGCGCGGCCGCGGCGGCGAGCGCCAGCCCGGCGGCGACGCCGTAGCGCGCCCAGCGGCGCGTCGACGACGACGGCGGCGTGGCCGCGACCTCGGCTTCGGCTTCGTCGAGCGCAGCCCACAAGCGGCGCTCCACGCGCGCCCACGTGATATCCGGCAGCACCTCGACGGACGGTGGACCCAGGCGACTCATACACCCTCCCTTGCCGGTGCGTCCTCGGCGAGCTCGGCGACGTACGCCGAGAGCACCGGGTCGCGACCGGCGAGACGATCGAGCTCCTTGCGTGCGCGCCACACGCGAGTCTTCACGGCCGACAGGGAGGAATCGGTGAGCTCGGCGACTTCTTGCAGCGACTTGCCGTCGACGACGGCGAGCGCGAACGCGATGCGATGGACGGGATCGATCTTGTCGAGGGCCGCGTAGAGGCGGCGCGCGGCCTCGCGGGCCAGCGCGATGCGCTCGGCGTCGGGTGACGGCGCGGGCAGATCGTCGGAGAGCTCCACCATCGGGCGGCGGCGGCCACGCAGGTGACCGAGCGCGACGTGGGACGCGATCGCGCAGCACCAGGTCACGAGGCTCGACCGCGCGGCGTAGCGCTTCATCGAGCGGAAGACCTCGAGGAAGGTCTCCTGCAGCACGTCCTCCATGTCCTGGTTCGAACCCAGGATCCGGTAGAGCGTGTGGTGAACGGCGGCGCGCGTCATCTGGAAGAGCTCCCTCTGCGCCGCGCGGTCTCCGCCCACGCACCGAGCTGCAAGCTCGGCGTCGCGGCTACGGGCGGCCGGCGCGGGGGAGGTCACTGCTTCGTTAGTGACGGGGCGCGGAGAAAAGTCACCGCAGGACGAAGCCGACCCGCACCAGGCCCCTGGGTTCGATGTGGGCAGGTGTAATCAACCGCATGTTGCGGTCCTGTAGCTTCTGGGACGTCAGGACGTAGGTCGCGCCGACCTCGGCCGCGACCACCAGCCGGTCCAGCCGCGCGGGGCGCCACTCGAGGAGCCCCGCCGCGTCCAGTCCCGGGGCGAGGTCACTCGCGACGAACGTGCGCGCCATGTCGTCGGCGCCCTTGAACGAGCTGCGTACCAGGACGATGCCGGCGCCGGGGTACGCGGTCAGCCCGGCGGTCATCGGCACCGGCAGCCGCGCGTGCGCGCTCAGCTCGACGGTGGAGAGGTCACCGCTGGCGACGTTGTCGGCGGTCGCGCGCGCAGGTCCGAGCTCGAAGCCGAGCGCCAGATCGATCGGTCCCGTGCGCGCGACCACACCGATGGACGCGCGGAACGAGGCGCGGCCGTCGTCGGCGATGTTGCCGCGCGCGCCGGTCGAGGCCTCGACCCGCAGGCGGGGCGGTGCCAGCGGCGCGGGGACCACAGGCACGAGCACGGAGACCCCTCCCTCGGACGGCGGCGGGGCATCGACCGGCCCGTCGGGCGGATCGTCCATCGAGCTGGTCGGCGGCGCGCCGAGGTGCATCCACGTCTTGATCGAGAGGGCGAGCGCCGCGGCGCTCGCGTCGTCGAGCTTCGCAGGGATGTCGCGGCGCTCGCCGACCCCCGCGCCGGCGTCCCAGAGCACGAGCTCGTCGTCGTCGGCCCACACCACGAAGCCCGCGCCTTGCGCCAGCGCCAGCTCCGCCGGCGTACCCGACGCGAGCTGGACGACGATGATCTTCACGCGCCACGGTGCCAGCGACGTGCGCACCGCCGCATCGAGCGCGGGCGGCGGCGACACCAGCACCAGCGTCTCGGCGCCGGCACGATTCGACGCGAACGCGGTCGCGCACGCGCAGATGAGTGCGACTGCCGGGAGGAGGCGGCGCAGGAGCACGTCCCCATCGTAGCGCACGGCGCGCGCGTGGGGACGCGAGATGCCTCACGTTCCCCGCGCCGTACCGCCGCTCACATCCGCGTCGGCGAGAACTGCGCCGGGTGCTGCACGATGATGCCGTTGCTCAGGAAGTCGGCGAGCCCGGTGGCATGGCTGCGCAGTCGCTCGTACGCGGCGAGCTCGACCTCCCAGTTCCGGATCGATCGGCCGGCGATCTCCGCCATCGTCAGCTCGAGGTACGTGAGCAGTCGGTCCTCGAGCTCCGCGGCGTCCCAGCCCGGGTTGAGGGTGGCGAGGTATGCCGAGACTTGCTGCGCGCTCCCGACCCAGTGGGCGCGTGTGCGCGGCACGGCCTCGACGTCCCCCTCGCTGATGATGCGCACGAGGTCGACGGTGATCGTCGCATGGGTGCTCAGGCGCGCGGCGAGCTCGCGGCTCGCGTCGGCCCCGTAGTACGGCGTGAACGCGTCCGCCAGCGCCGCCTGGTGGCCGAGGAAGGCCTCCGTCACCGGGAACTGGTCGGGGCTCATGGCGAGCGTGCTGATGATGAAGTTGCGCGTGAAGATCAGCTGGTCGTCCCAGAGGCGACGCATCTCGATCCGCAGCTCGCCGGGTGTCCTCGGCGGTAGATCGGCGCGAGCGGCTCCGATCGCGGCGCCGAAAGCGAGTACGAGCGTGATGACGATGGTCTTGCGCATGGCCCGGTCTCCTGCTCGAGAGCAGATGCACGGCATGCGCCACCCGGCACGCGGCTACGAGGCGGGGACGACCGCGGCGAGGATGGTCGCGGCGTCGCACGGCTTCTGCAGCAGGCGGACGGCGCCGCTCGCCACCAGCTCGTCGATGCGCGTCGTCGACGCGCCACCGGTGACGAAGGTGAAGCGACGCGCGTACTCGGGGCGCCGCGTGATCAGCTGGTCGTAGAGATCCGGGCCGGAGAGCCCCGGCATGTTGATGTCGCAGAGCACGTGGTCCGCGAGCTCGCCCTCGGCGAGCGCCGCCAGCGCCTCGCGTGGATACGTGAACGTCTCGACGTCGTGGTGCGCCGACAGGAGCGCGGCGAGCGAGCGTGCCACGAGCCTGTCGTCGTCGATGACGACCACGCGCCGGCGCGTGCCGGAGGCCGCTGCTGGGGCCTCGGGCGCGGACGGCGCACGGATCGTGGCCACCGGCAGACGTACCTCCATGCCCGTGCCGCGGCCCGAGCGCGCCGAGGCCGTGATCGTTCCACCCAGCTCGGTGACGATGCCCTTGCAGATCGAGAGGCCGAGCCCGGTGCCGGCGCCACGCGGCTTGGTCGTGAACAGCGGCTCGAAGATGCGCGCGAGGAGCGCCTCGTCGATGCCGCGCCCGTTGTCGGCGACGGTGATGGCGACGTGGTCGGCGTCTGCTGCGATCGTGATCTCGATCCGGTTGTCGGCGTGTGGCTCGTCGAAGGCGTCGGCGGCGTTGAGCAAGAGGTTGACGAACACCTGGCTCAGGCGACCCGGGTTGGCCAGCACCGGCGAGACGTCGTCGTAGGACCGGACGATCTCGGCGCGCTCGCCGACCGCGGCGCCGGCGAGCTTGAGCGCGGTGTCCATGACCTCGACCACCGAGATCACCGAGGCCTCGTGGTCGTGGCGCGCGACCGAGAGCAGGTCGCGCACGATCGTGCGGACGCGTTCGCCGCCGTCGCGCGCGGCGGCGAGCAGCTCGTTCACGCGCTGGCGGGCGCCGCGGTCCGGCACCGCCTCGGGCAGCATCTCCTCGAGGCGCTCGAGGTGGAGCAGGAGATAGGTGAGCGGGTTGTTGACCTCGTGCGCGACGCTGGCGGCGAGCAACCCGATCGACGCGAGGCGATCGGCGCGCATGAGCTCGGCCTGCCACGCGCGCCGCTCGGCGGTGTCGCGGCCGAACGACAGGGTCGCGCGCCGGCCGTCGTAGACGATCGGCGTCGTCGAGATCTCCATCACCGCGACCGAGCCGTCCTTCTTCCGTCCGCGGTACTCGCGCGGCATCAGGCGCTCGCCGCGCATGATGCGACCGATGCGCTCGCCCATGTCGCGCATCTCCTCGGGATCGATGAGGAGCTGGCCGAGCGGGCGGGCCATGAGCTCCTCCGGCGTGTCGAAGCCGAGCACGGTCGCCGCGGCGGGGTTGGCGTAGAGGAAGCGCCCGTCGGCGATGACCGTGATCGAGTCGGCGGAGGCCTCGGCGACGGTGCGGAATCGCTGCTCCGACTCGCGCAACGCCGTCGCGACGCGATGGCGTTCGCGGATGTCGCGGACGAAGCTGTAGGTGAGCGTGCCATCCGCGGTCGGGACGTTGCCCATCGACACCTCGACCGGGATCGAGGTGCCGTCCTTGCGACGGAGCTCCGTCTCGATGGTGGCGGGGTGGCGTCCGTCGCGATGGAACGCCTGTCGCATCTCCTCGATCCGCGCGCGCTCCGGTGCCGCGACGAGCGCGGTCGGGGGGACCCGGCTCAGCTCGTCGGCGCTGTAGCCGGCGAGGTCGCAGAACGTCCGGTTCGAGTAGACGCGCTCGAGCGTCGTGCCGCGGATCCGGATGATCGTCAGGCCGAGCCCGGCGCGCTCGACGGCGTCGAGCAGGCCCCGGCCGAGCTCGGCTGGGTCGCAGGGAGGATCCACGGCGGTCGATGATACGCGATGTCGGCGGCGACCCCGACCACGGAGCCGATCACGAGCACGCCCGGTGCTTCCGGATCATCGATGCCGGCGGCTCCGAGATTTTCCAGTGTGCCCGTCCACGCCGCCTGCGTCGGGTGCGAGGCCGAGAGCACGAGGGCGGCCGGCGTCGCGGCGTCCCAGCCGCGCGCGAGCAGGTAGGTGGCGAGGTCGCTGCGGCCGCGCACGCCCATCAGCACGACCAGGGTCGCGGCGCCGGGGCGCAGGCCGTCGAGGATCGGCGTGTACGCCGCCGGTGCGTGGCCGCTGACCACGACGAAGCCGGCGGCGAGCCCGCGATGCGTCACCGGGACGCCGGCGAGCGCAGGCGCCGCGATCGCCGAGCTGACCCCGGGGACGACCTCGAACGGGATCCCGGCCTCGGTGAGCGCGAGCGCCTCCTCGCCGCCCCGGCCGAAGACGAACGGGTCGCCACACTTGAGGCGGACGACGTGCTGGCCGCGCTTCGCGGCGCGGATCATGAGCGCGTGGATGCCGTCCTGCGTGATCGAGTGGCGGCCGGCGCGCTTGCCGACGAAGAAGCGGCGGGCGCGCGGCGCGAGCGCGAGCAGGTCGGCGGAGACCAGCGCGTCGTTGAGCACGAGGTCGGCGCGGGCCAGACGGTCGAGGGCGCGGCGGGTGAGCAGATCGGGGTCGCCCGGACCGGCGCCGACGAGCGAGATGAAGCCCAGGCTCATGATCGTTCCTCCTCGCGGGCGGCCGCGGTCCGCGCGGCGATGAGCGCGTCGAGCAGGTGCGCCCGGCGCAGGGCGATCGGGGTCGCGTTGCGCTTCCAGTTGGCGCGATACGCGCGCGCGACCTCGAGCCACGCGTCGAGCTCCTCGGGCAGCGCGGCGTCGAGCGCCTCGCGCAGGAGGCCGGTGAGCGCCGGCGCGGCGCCGCCGGTCGAGATCGCGACGGTGACGTCGCCGCGGCGGATCACGCCGCCGAGGTACGCCGACGCCGAGGCGGTGTCGTCCACCGCGTTGACGAACAGGTTGCGCGGCGCGGCGGCCGCGGCGACCGCGCGGTTCACCTCGGGCGTCGCCGCCGCGACGACGAAGCGCACGCCGTCGAGGTCGCGCTCGACGAACTCGCGCTCGACCCGCTCGACGCCGTCGCGCTGGCACGCGGACGAGATCGCGGGCGCCACCACCGTGGGGCGCGCGCCCGCCGCGAGGAGGCCGTCGAGCTTGCCGGCGGCGACGGCGCCGCCCCCCACGACGAGCACACGCTCGCCCTCGAGGCGCAGGAACACGGGGTAGACCTTGGCGGCTTCGCTCACGACGCGTGCTCCCTGGTCTCGGCGACGTGCAACCCGCACTCGGTCTTCACGCTGCCGCGCCAGCGGCCGTTGCGTGGGTCCTCGCCGGCGCCGACCGGCGACGTGCATGGCGCGCAGCCGATCGACGGGTACCCCTGCTGGTGCAGCGGGTTGGTGGGGACGTCGTGCAGGTAGAGGTGGGCCCACACGTCGTCGTGGGTCCAGTGCGCGATGGGGTTCACCTTGACCAAGCCGGGACGTCGGTCGCGCTCGACCATCTTCGCGTGCGCGCGGTCCGGCGTCTGGTCGCGGCGGATCCCGGTCACCCACGCGGTGAGGCCGTCGAGCGCCGCGCCGAGCGGGATGACCTTGCGAAGGTGGCAGCAGCGATCGGGGGCACGCTTCCACAGCTCGGCGCCGTGCGCCGCCGCTTGCTCCTCGATCGACTGCGCCGGCCGCATGGCCCGCACCTTGATGCCGTAGCGCGCCTCGACGTCGCGCCACAGGGCGTAGGTCTCGGGGAAGAACACGCCGGTGTCGAGCGTGAAGACGTCGATCGGTAACCGGTTGCGCGCGATCAGATCGACGAGGACGAGGTCCTCGGGACCGAAGCTGCAGGCGAGGGCGAGCCTCCTCCCGAAGCGGGCGACCGCCCATTCGAGCGTCGCGACCGGATCGGCGGCCTCGAGGAGCGCGGCGGCGCCGCTCAGCTCCTCGTCGGTGGGCGCAGCCGTTTCCGCCATGTTGGATACATGTCTACCACGGCGGATGCCCGGACTGTCAACTATAAAGGATGAGCGTCTGCTATCGCGGAACGAGATTCAGGCCGCATCAGGCGCTCGATCACCGAGAACGTGCGCGCCGTGGGCTGGATCCAGGCGACAGCGAAACCCGCCGGTGTTCCGCGCGAAACCCGCACGACACGCGCCTCCTGGACGGTCTCGACCGTGCCCGCGGCGATGTGCACGCGCACGGTCTCCCCGACCGAGACCTCGTCGCCCGAGTGGAGGAGGAACGCGCCGCCGAGCGAGACGTTGTTGACGCTGACGACGACGACCTGGCTGCCCCATTCGAGCTCGACCTGCGCGAGGACATCCTTGCGCACGTGCACGCGTCGTTCGGCACCGGGTGGCGGAGGAGGAAAGGCGCTCACGTCGATCGATTCGAACACAGCGGCGGCGCGTGAAGGGGTGCCGCCGGGGTAATTCGTGCGCGGCGCGCGCTCCCGCGTCTCAGCCGGCGTGCTCGCGCGTGGTCAGGAAGCGGATGCCAGGCCAGTCCTGCTTGGCGCGGTTCAGCTGCCAGTCGTTGCGCGCGAGGAAGACCGTGGCGCCGGCGTGGTCGGTGGCGACGTTGTCGCGGTTGGCCTCGGCGAACTTCTTCACGTCCTTGGCGTCGTCGGCCTCGACCCAGCGCGCGCGCTCGAACGCGGTGCCCTCGAAGATCACCGGCAGCTCGTACTCGGTGCGGATGCGATCGGCGAGCACGTCGAACTGGAGGCCGCCGACGACGCCGACGATCCAGTCGGAGCCGAGCTCCATCTTGAACGTCTGCGCGGCGCCTTCCTCGGCGAGCTGCTCGAGCGCGCGGCCGAGGTGCTTGGCCTTCATCGGATCGACCGGGCGAACACGCCGCAGGAGCTCGGGCGCGAAGCTCGGGATACCGGTGAAGCGCAGCATCTCGCCCTCGGTCAGCGCGTCGCCGATGCGCAGGCCGCCGTGGTTGGGGATGCCGATGATGTCGCCGGCCCACGCGTCCTCGGCGAGCTCGCGCTCGTTGGCCTGGAAGACCATCGCGTTGTGGACGCTCTGCGCCTTGCCGGTACGTGGCACGACGAGCTTCATGCCGCGGGTGAAGTGGCCGGACGCGAGCCGCACGAACGCCATGCGATCGCGGTGCTTGGGATCCATGTTCGCCTGGATCTTGAAGACGAACCCGGAGACGCCCGGCTCGTCGGGCGTGACCGCGCGCTCCATCGTCGGCTGCGGGCGTGGCGGCGGGGCCAGCTCGGCGACGCCCTGGAGCAGCTCGCGCACGCCGAAGTTGTTGACCGCGGAGCCGAAGAACACGGGCGTCAGGTGACCCTCGCGGTACGAGGTCGGATCGAGGGGCTTGCACAGGCCGCGCGCCATCTCGACGTCCTCGCGCAGCTTGGCGACGGCGTGCTCGGGGAGGAGCTTGTCGAGCTGCGGGTCGGCGAGCCCCGAGCACGTCACGCCTTCCTGGATGACCTCGCCCTTGGTGCGCTCCATCAGGACGAGCTGGTCGCGGCGCAGGTCGTAACAGCCGAGGAAGGCCTTGCCCATCCCGATCGGCCAGGTCGCCGGCGTGACGTCGAGCGCGAGCGTCTGCTCGATCTCGTCGAGCAGCTCGAACGGATCGCGGCCCTCGCGGTCGAGCTTGTTGATGAAGGTGACGATCGGCACGTCGCGCAGGCGGCAGACCTCGAACAGCTTGCGCGTCTGCGACTCGATGCCCTTGGCCGCGTCGATCACCATGACCGCCGAGTCGACGGCGGTGAGCGTGCGGTACGTGTCCTCGGAGAAGTCCTGGTGGCCCGGCGTGTCGAGCAGGTTGAACGTGCAGTCGGCGTAGTCGAAGGTCATCACCGACGTGGTCACCGAGATGCCGCGCTCGCGCTCGACCTTCATCCAGTCGGACGTCGCGCGCCGGCGATCGCCGCGCGCCTTCACCGCGCCGGCGAGCTGGATCGCGCCGCCGAAGAGCAGGAGCTTCTCGGTCAGCGTGGTCTTGCCAGCGTCGGGGTGCGCGATGATCGCGAACGTGCGGCGCCGGGCGACCTGCGGCGGGAGGGAGTCGGACATCGGGGCGGCGCAATCTAGCAGAATGCGCCGGCGGGGAGATGCTACACATGGGGGATGTCGGAGTCGTCCCCCCTCAGCATCGGTGAGGCCGAAGAGATGCTCGACGGGCTCCCGCTCGTCGCGGTGCTGTCGGGCTCGATCGAGGAGATGAAGCGCATGCGCGCGCAGTGCCTCGCCGCCGGCATCCCCGTGCTGATGGGATGCCCGCCCGGCGCCGGCAAGGGTTGAGGGACCAAGACACACCTCCTGGTCGAGGAGGACGACATCCCGGCGGTCGCGCAGCTGATGCGCGGCGCGTGGCACGAGTCGGTCTCGCGTGAAGGGCTCGCCCCGGTCGCGCGGGCCTCGGCGGAGGCGTGCCCTGCGTGCGGGGCGACCGGCGAGCTGGTCGCCGGCGCGTGCCCGGACTGCGGGCTTCAGCTCGCCTGAGCCGTCCCTCTCTCACGAGCCTGCATGGCCTGCGCTCCCGATCCGGCGCCGCGCATCGGGTGCGCGGTCGGGATCGAGCTCCCAGGCGAGCAGGGTGACGAGCAGCGCCGCGAGCATGGTCGCGGGCTGCAACCACGAGACGGCGCCGATGATCGCGATCTGCGTGGCGATCCAGCCCGTGACGATCATGGCGGCGCCGAGCGAGGCGGGCCGCGCGTAGGGCCTGTCGGCCAGGACCGCGGCGGCGGCGGCGATGCAGGACCCGCCGACGACGAGGAACAGGATCGCGCCCGGGACGAAGTACGTCGAGAACGGGCTGCCGGCGAGCCACTCGGTCGGGACGCCGCCGGCGCCGGCCATGCCATAGATGCCGCCGCCGAACGCGTTGAACGCGATGAAGGCGAGGAGCGCGCCGAGGGTGTAGCGAATGGCCGCCATGTCGGGACGAGGAGCAAGACTCGGGCCGCCTGGGAACCGGACTTGCACGGGTGACGAGACATGCTCAGCACGGCGGAGATCCTCGAGCACTGGGCGAAGCATGGGCGCGGTCCGGTCGCGTCGGTCTTCCGACGCGCTGCGACGAGCGCCATCGGCACCTATGGTGCTTACGTCGGCTACGGGTTGATGCACGCCGCGCTACGCGAGCCCTTCCGTGGCGCCGAGGCGTTCGAGCCGTTGCCCGGCGACGGGCTCGTCGGCCTCCCCGACACCGAGAAGACGTTCGTCATCGACATCGCGGCGCCGCGCGAGGTCGTCTGGCGCTACCTCGTGCAGATGGGCTACGGGCGCGCCGGCTGGTACGGCTGGTATCCCATGGAGAACGGTGGGCGCGGCAGCGCCGACGTGATCCTCGAGGAGTGGCAGGGCCTCGCCGTCGGAGACCTCATCCCCGACGGGCCGCGCGCCGGCGAGGGCCGCGGCGTTTGGCGCGTCGTCGAGCTCGAGCGCGACGTGATGATGGTCCTGTTCTCGCGCCGGGTCGCCACCGATGGACGGGAGATCGCCGCGGGGACGGCGACGCACGAACCGACGATCGAGTGCAGCTGGGCGTTCGTCCTGCGTCCCACGCCGCGCGGATGCCGGCTGGTGGTGCGCGTACGGGTGCGCTTCCTCGCGATCGATCGCGGCCTCTCCGGGCGCGTGCTACGCCGCTTCTTCGACCTCGGGGACACCGTCATGGAGTGGACGATGCTCGGCGGCATCAAGACCCGCGCCGAGCACGCCCGCGACCCCGACGCCTCCCGAGTACCTCCCCGAGATTAGTGAGATCCTGGCAGGTTGTAAAGACGCGCGTCGTGTCCAGAATGGGCGGCTCCCATGCGGAGCTCCATCCCTGCGATCGGCATCGACTTCGGCACGACCAACAGCGCCATCGCCGTGGCGGGTGACGGCGGAGGAGCGCGCGTCCTGCCGCTGCCGCGGCCCGGCGGAGGGACGGTCGCTTACTGGCGGACCGTCCTGTGCTTCGAACCTGCCGATGACGGCGTGCCGATGCGGACCACGGCGGGCGCGCCGGCGATCGCGCGCTACGCCGAGAGCGAAGGCGTCGCGCGCCTCCTGCAGTCGATCAAGAGCCACCTCGCGGCGGCGTCGTTCGTCGACACCGTGATCTTCGGGCGGCGCTTCAAGGTCGAGGAGCTGGTCGCGACGTACCTGCGGGCGCTGCGCGCCGCGGCGCCGATCGAGCTCGGCCGGCGCGCGGTGATCGGGCGGCCGGTGCGCTACTGGGGCGCGGAGACCGAGGCCGACGACGCGCGCGCGGTCGAGCGGATGCGCGCGGCCCTCGCGCTGGCCGGCTTCGACGAGGTCACGTTCGCGTACGAGCCGGTCGCGGCGGCGCACGCGTACGCGTCGCGCCTCGACCACGACGAGCTCGTGCTCATCGCCGACTATGGCGGCGGCACCAGCGACTTCTCCGTCGTCGAGGTCGGACCCGCGGGCGCGCGCGTGCGCGCGACCAGCGGCGTGGCGCTCGCCGGCGACGCCTTCGACGCGCGCGTGGTCGACGCCGTGATCGCGCCGGCCCTGGGCAAGGGCTCGCGCTACCGCGTCGAGATGGGCGGCGAGGCGCCGGTGCCGGCGTGGCTCTACAACAGCCTGCGTCGCTGGCACCACCTGTCGATGCTGAAGAGCGCGGAGACCCTGCGGCTGCTCGAGCGCATCGCCGACGGCGCCCTGGCGCCCGAGGCCATCGCCCGCCTGATCCGCGTGGTCGACGAAGACCTCGGCCTGCCGCTACACGGCGCGGTCGAGGCGACCAAGGTCGCGCTCTCGCGCGAGGACGTCACGCGCTTCGACTTCGCGCGCCCCGGCGCCGCCATCGCCGCCGACGTCGCGCGCGTGGCCTTCGATGCCTGGATCGCCGAGGAGCTCGAGGCGATCGACCAGGCGATCGAGGCCGCGCTCGCGCGCGCGGGCGCGTCGGCGCACGACGTCGACCGCGTGTTCGCGACCGGCGGCTCGTCGCTCGTGCCGGCGGTGCGCGCGCGCCTCGCCGCCCGGTTCGGCGCCGGACGCATCGTCGGCGGAGAGGAGCTCACCTCCGTCGCCGCCGGCCTCGCCCAGATGGCGGCGGCGTAGCGGTCAGCGGCCCTGCGCCGGCGGCAGCCCGAGCTGCTTGGCGAAGAACGCGTAGGCCATGGCGAACATGTACGCCGTCTGCTTGTTGTCGGCCGCGCCGCCGTGACCGCCCTCGATGTTCTCGTAGTAGAGGAGGTCGTGGCCCTGCTCGGTCATGCGCGCCACCATCTTGCGCGCGTGGCCGGGGTGCACGCGGTCGTCGCGGGTCGACGTCGTGAACAGCGTCCGTGGGTACCTCACCCCCGCCTTCACGTTCTGGTAGGGCGAGAACCTCGACAGCACCGCCCAGTCCTCGGGCTTGTCGGGATCGCCGTACTCCTCCATCCACGACGCGCCGGCGAGGAGCTTGTGGTAGCGCTTCATGTCGAGCAGCGGGACCTGGCACACGATCGCGCCGAAGAGGTCGGGGCGCTGGACGAGCATCACGCCCATCAGGAGCCCGCCGTTCGAGCCGCCAATGATGCCGAGCTTGGGAGGCGAGGTCACCTTGCGGGCGACGAGATCGAGGGCGATCGCGATGAAGTCGTCGTACGCGCGCTGGCGGTCGTGCTTGAGCGCCGCCTTGTGCCACTCGGGACCGTACTCGCCGCCGCCGCGGATGTTGGCGATGACCAGCACGCCGCCGCGCTCGAGCCAGGCGGCGCCGGCCGTCGAGTTGTAGCCGGGCGTCATCGAGATCTCGAAGCCGCCGTAGCCGTTCAGGATGGTCGGGTTCTGGCCGTCGAGCGTGAGCTTCGTCCGCGAGACCTGGAAGTAGGGGACCTTGGTGCCGTCGCGCGAGGTCGCGAAGTGCTGCGTGGACTCGAGCCCGGTGGCGTCGAAGAACACCGGGTTCTGCTTCAGCTTCTCGCGTGTCTTGCGCTTGATGTTGCCGAGCGAGAGCGTCGTCGGTGTGGTGAAGCCGGTCTCGGTGAACCAGAAGTCGTCGCTCCGGTCCTCGTCGTACGCCGAGACGCCGAAGGCGCCGACCTCGGGCGTCTCGACCCGCGTGCGCTTCCAGCCCGTGCGCGTGCGCTGGTGGAGGTAGACGCGGCTCTTCACGTCCTCGAGCTCGGTGACCAGGATCGCCGTCTTGGTCCCGGTGTAGCCGTCGAGCGAGGTGTTGGGCCGGGGCTCGTACAGCATCGTGAAGTCGCGCTTGCCGGCGAGGAAGTCGGCGAGCGGCGTGACGAGGAGCGCGCCCGACGGCCAGGTCTTGTCACCGATGGTCCACGCGCTGCGCAGGTTGATGAGGAGCTGGTCGTCCCACGCGCTCGCGCCGGCGTCGTCCGGCTTCTCGATGCGGGTCAGCTTGTCGCCTTCGCGGAGGAACAGCTCGCTGGTGAAGAACGACGGCGAGCGTCCGACCCAGTCCCGGATGCGGCCGTGATCGAACTCGCGGAAGCCGTACGCGGACACGTCGGACGGCTTGCCCTCGAAGACCGTCTTCGCCTCGGCCAGCGGGGTGCCGCGCTTCCACTCCTTGACGATGCGCGGATACCCGGAGTCGGTCATCGACCCCGGGCCGAAGTCGCTGCCGACGAGGATCGTGTCCTCGTCGACCCAGCCGACGTTGTTCTTGGCCTCGGGGAGGAAGAAGCCGCCCTCGACGAACTGCTTGGTCTTCGTGTCGAACTCGCGCACGACGTCGGCGTCGGCGCCGCCGCGCGACAGGCTCAAGAGGCACTTCTCGTACTTCGGGAAGAGGCAGTCCGCGCCGTGCCAGACCCAGTTCTCGCCCTCGGCCTTGCCCAGGGCGTCGAGGTCGAGGACGACGTCCCACTTCGGGTTCTTCTTCTTGTACTCGGCCAGCGTCGTCCGCCGCCACAGCCCGCGCGGGTTCGCCTCGTCCTTCCAGAAGTTGTAGAGCCACTTCCCGCGCACGACGACGCCAGGGATCTTGTCCTTGGAGTCGTAGATGCCGAGCAGCCGGAGCCGCAGCGCCTCGAACCCGGGCGTCGCCTCGAGCTCGCCCTGCGAGATCGCGTTCTTCTCCTTGACCCACGCGAGCTGCTTCTCGCCGGTCACGTCCTCCAGCCACTCGTGCGGGTCCTTCTCTCCCGTGCCCGTGCCCGTGCCCGTGCCCGTGCCGGTCTCGGCGGTCGCGGTCGCCGTCCCCGTCGTCGCGCCTGTGCTCGGCGACTTCTTCACGGCGCCGCCACCACCGCCGCACGCGGCAACACACAGGATCGAAGACGCCATCGCAGCTCGCATCGCCATGAGCCCTCCATTCCTCATCCTCCCCGCGCCCCGTCCCTCCGCTGCAGCACCTGCGCGTGGGGCGGTCCACACACCGCGCAGTGCGCGGTGAACATCACGGGGATCTCGGTTCCCGTCCCGGTCGCGTCCGCAAACCTCGTCCGCGCCATGACCGATGGCGGATCGAGGCACTCCTTCAGTCCGCAGCTCGGACACGGCTGGATGTCCCAACCGACCCGCTCGGTGAGGTATTCCGGCGTCACGTACAGCGGGTGCTTGCCGCCCGCGCGTCCGAGGAAGCGGACGCGATCGCCGGCCTTCACCGTCACGAGCTGGTGCGGCTGGTTCAGGAGCTCGCCTTCGTACAACCCCTCGTCGGCATCCACCGCTGCGACCACGCGCACCCAGCAAACCTCGGTGCGCTTGCCGCTACGACGCGGCTCGCCATCGTGCACCAGCACCTGCAGGTCATCCGGGTACTGCGGATGGAAGCGTCCGCGCAGCCCCGGGTCGGTGCGCCACGGTCCGTGGGCCGGGGGCTGCGGACCGTAGAAGGAGAGCCACGACGGCGACGCCGGCAGCCCGCGCCGCGCGACCTCGTCCTCGTCGAGGATGCGGCCGGGGACGCCGATGGGCAGCCGCACCGTCAGCGACGGGCTCTCGACCTGCGACGCGTCTCCCGCGCGACCGCCCTTGGCCGACAGCCCGGCCTGCGGGTCGAGGTACACGAACCCCAGGAACGGCTCGCGCTCGCGCCACGGCGGCTCGGGCAGCTCGAGCTCGACCCAGCGCAGGAGCGCGGTGCCGTCGAGGGCGGGCGGCTTTGTCATTGCGCGCAGTATGCCATCACTGCGACGATCCCATCATGCGCGCCGTCTCCTCGTGTCTCGCGCTGGTAGCCGCCGCTCTGTGCTCCAGCGTCGTGTCGTCGTGCAGCTGCGGTGATCCGACGGACGTCGGCGGTGACGTCGACGCCGCCGGCTGCGGCGCCGGCGACGTCTGCGCCGATCCGCTCGTGTGTCGCTTCGACACGTGCATCGATCCGCCGCCGCCGTGCGACGCCAACCAGGAGTGTCCGGGCGATCGCTGGTGCGACGTGGGGACCAACGAATGCATCCCGTACGGCGTGGGCCCCGGCGGCACGTTCGACGACACGTGCACGCGCGAGGTCGTGCCCGGCGTGTTCTTCCCCGGCGTGCAGTGCGAGTGGCTCGGCCCGCCCGCCGGTGATCCCTTCCCCGATCACCGGAACGTCCTCGGCGCGCCGATGGTGGCCACGTTCGGCGGCGGTGGCGGCGGCGGCGAGTTCGGCAGCCCGTCGATCGCCTTCATCTCCTACAACTTCACCGACGGTGGCGGCCAGAGCTGCACCGGCACCGATCCGCTCTACTTCGGCATCCTGCGCGTGATCGACGGCCGCAGCTGCGACCAGCAGGCGACCTTCCCCGATCAGGTGATCGCGTCGCAGTCGATCGCCATCGCCGACCTCGGCGGCCCGGACGCCTCGCCCGAGATCGTCGCGCACCGTCAGGACGGCGGGCTCATCGCCTTCACCCGCAACCCCGACGGCACGTGGGCCGTGCTCTGGCGCAGCGCCGACAACTACGGCGACGCGTTCTGCAACTGGACCGGGCTGGCGATCCACGACCTCGACGACGACGGCGTCGCCGAGATCCTGTTCCAGGGCGCGGTCTACTCCTCGGCCGGCGTGCTCCTCAACACGCCGCTGGTGCCCACCACGCTCGACCCGCGCTCGACCGGCTACATCCCCGTGGTCGCCGACGTCGACAACGACGGCGCGCCCGAGCTGGTCACGGCCTCGCAGCTCTACCAGTGGGACACGGCGACCACCGAGTGGGTCCCCGACGGCCCAGCGCTCGGCGGCGCCAACGGCCGCATCGCCGTCGCCGACCTCGGCACGTTCACCGCCAACGCCGCCGAAGACGACCGGGCCACGCTCGACGGCGTCGCCGAGATCGTGTCGGTCAACGCCGGCGTGCTCCGCGCGTACACCCGCGCCGGGCGCCTGATCTTCACCGGGAACCTCCAGGGCGCCACGCCCGGCAACGGCGGTGCGCCGACGATCGCCGACTTCGACGGCGACGGCCGCGCCGAGATGGCGTCGGCCGGGGGCACCGCGTACACCGTCTTCGATCCCGACTGCGTCGCCGGTGGACAGGCGGCGACGTGCGCGAGCGGCCGCACCGACGGCATCCTCTGGTTCCAGCCGTCCCAGGACCTGTCGAGCAACGTCACCGGCTCGTCGGTGTTCGACTTCGAGGGTGACGGCCGCGCCGAGGTGGTCTACGCCGACGAGTGCTACACGCGCGTCTACGATGGCACCACCGGCCAGGTGATGTACTCCCGCTTCCGCCAGTCGTGCACCTGGTACGAGAACCCGATCATCGCGGACGTCGACGCCGACTTCAACGCCGAGATCGTCGTGCCCTCGAACACGAACTGCAACGTCACCTGCGCGCCGCTCGATCCGATCTTCGACGGGGTGAACTGCCTCGACGACTCCGACTGCCCGCGCGCGACCACCTGCGGCCGCGAGATGGCCGGCGACACGCTGGGCCGCTGCCGCTGCACGGCCGACGCCGACTGCGGCGGCGACGGCTTCGTCTGCCGCGATCCGATCGCCGGCCCGTCGGCCGCCGGCCAGGTGTGCCGCGCCGCGAACCCGGGCGGCGCCAGCGCGTTCGGCGTGCGCGTCCTCGCCGACCAGGTCGACCGCTGGGTCAACACCCGCACGATCTGGAACCAGCACGCGTACTCGGTGACCAACATCGGCGAGGACGGCCGCGTGCCCCGGACGTCGCAGTGGCTGCGCAACTGGACGCAGGCGGGGCTCAACAACTTCCGCCAGAACGTGCCCGGCGAGGGCCTCGGCGTCGGGCTCTCACCCGATCTCACGATCCGCGGCGCGACCGTGACCTGCATCAGCGGCGGCGCCCGCATCTCGGTCGACGTGTGCAACCGCGGCACCGAGCCGGTGGCGCGTGGCTTGCCGGTCTCGGTCTACGGCGGCAACCCGCCCGGCGCGCTCGGCTGCACGGCGACGACGATGCTCACCCTGCACCCCGGCCTCTGCGAGACCGTGAGCTGCGACTGGCTCGCGGCGGGCAGCGTCGGCACCATCATCGTCGACGACGACGGCGCCGGTCAGTCGCAGAACCTCGAGTGCCGCGAGAACAACAACACCCTCGTCCTCACCGACCTCAACTGCCCGGTCGGGCCATAGCAGACGTCACGGCTTCCGTGACGTCTGCTCCCGTGCCCGTGCCCGTGCCCGTGCCCGATCACCGCCGTCGCAGCGCGCGCGACTCGATCATCAGCGACACCCCGCGCGCCGCGGCGCGCTGGTGCCGCTCGTCGGCGGTGAGCGCGCGATCGGCGGGCCGCTCGTCGCGCGGCGCCGGGATCCGCCGCGCGTAGTCGCTCCACACCCGGCGATCCTCGCGGCAGTCGTAGGCGCGGCACACGGCCGGTCGCTCGGCGTACACGGTGCACGAATGATCGGCCGACTGGTACGCGCACCGCCCCGCGTCGTCGTGGGCGAGGAGGTACGGCGCTCCCTCGTCCCACCGCAGCACCCCCTCTTCCAGATCCTGGGTACCGAGCGGCACGTCGAACGTGCAGCAGCGTGCCTGGCAGATCGGCAGGAGCTCGAGGCACGGCGGTCCGCCGTCGGCCAGCGGTGGTACGGCGTACTTGTCGACGGCGTCGCCGAGCAAGAGCCGGCCGCTCGCCCCGACGTCCGCCGCCTGGATCTGCTTCACCAGCTCCGGTGTGCGTGCGTCGAGCGCGGCCTGGACGGCGTCGCGCTCGTCGGCCGGGACCCGGCGTACGAGCTCCTCCTCGAGCGCCACCACCCGGGCGGCGAGCCGGAAGAGGTCGCCACGCAGCTCCTCGATGGCGAGCAGCGCGGCGCGGAGGTCGCGCATCAGAAGTCGAAGCCGGCGGAGACGGTGAACGTCTTCTGCGCGTTCGCC
>ERZ761602.1148-NODE-1148-length-50580-cov-5.588679_pt1 | contig 50580 bp, 40 predicted proteins | sample MGYA00512165_ERZ761602 | MGnify/ENA primary metagenome ERZ761602 (study PRJEB28899, sample SAMN02445085) | bioreactor sludge metagenome | biome: EBPR sludge; isolation source: Thorneside wastewater treatment plant | place: Australia: Brisbane, Thorneside...
AGGGGGGGATTAAACCGTCGATGCCGCACCCCTGCCACGGCGACGCCTCCGCCTCCAGCACCGCCTCAAAACTCCGCCGTCCCCGGCGTGCGCGCAAACGGGATCACGTCGCGGATGTTTCCGACACCGGTCACGAACATCAGCATCCGCTCGAACCCGAGCCCGAAGCCCGCATGCGGCACGGTGCCGTAGCGACGCAGGTCGAGGTACCACCAATATTCCTTCTCGGGCAGCTTGTGGTGCGCCATCGCTTCGCGGAGCACCTCCAGCCGTTCCTCGCGCTGGCTGCCCCCGATGATCTCGCCGATGCCGGGCACGAGCAGGTCCATCGCGGCGACGGTTTTTCCGCCCTCGTTCACGCGCATGTAAAACGGCTTCAGCGTGCGCGGGTAGTTGTAGACGGTGACCGGACACTTGAAGTGCTCCTCCGCAAGGAAGCGCTCGTGCTCGCTCTGCAGGTTGTCGCCCCACTCGACCGGGTGCTCCCAGGTCCTGCCGGACGCGTTGATGATCGCGATAGCCTCGGTGTAGCTGCAGCGCTGGAACGGCCGCTCGAGCACGAAGTCGAGCCGCGTGAGCAGTTCCTTGTCGACGAACTTGCCGAAGAACTCGAGGTCGGCCGCGCAGTGCGTCTTCGCGTCGCGGATGAGGTGCTTCACGAATTCCTCCGCCAGCGCCATGTTCCCCTGCAGGTCGCAGAACGCCATCTCCGGCTCGATCATCCAGAACTCGGCCGCGTGCCGCGAGGTGTTGGAGTTCTCCGCGCGAAACGTCGGGCCGAACGTGTAGATGTTCGACAGCGCGCAGGCGAAGATCTCGCCCTCGAGCTGGCCGCTCACGGTCAGGTAGGCCTTCTTGCCGAAGAAATCCTTTCCGAAATCCACGTCCCCCTCCTCCGTCATCGGTGGGTGCGACGGGTCCAGCGTCGTCACGCGGAAAAGTTCGCCGGCTCCTTCACAGTCGCTGGCGGTGACGATCGGCGTATGCACGTAGTGGAAGGAGCGCGACTGGAAGAACTCGTGGACCGCGAACGCGAGCCGGCTGCGCACGCGGAACACGGCGCCGAACAGGTTCGACCGCGGCCGCAGGTGCGCAATCTCACGCAGGAACTCCAGCGTGTGGCCCTTCTTCTGCAGCGGGTAAGTGGCATCGGCCTCGCCGACGATCCGGAACGACTCCGCGACCACTTCCCACTGCTGGCCCTGGCCCTTGGACGGGACCAGTTTGCCGCGCACTTCGATCGAGGCACCGGTGTGCGCCCGGGCAATCTCGTCGGCGTAGCTGGGCAAGCCGGCATCGGCGATCACCTGGATGCCCTTGAGGCACGAACCGTCGTTGACCTCGATGAATGAAAAGGCCTTCGCATCGCGTCGCGTGCGCACCCAGCCCTGGAGCAGGAGCGAATCCATCGGAGCCGTGGCGTTGAGGGCGTCTTTGACGAGCGTGCGGGACATGGCGGGTGGGACGCGGAACGAAGCGCAGCCGTGCGCGCGTGGCAAATGAGGAAAGTGAGGTGGAGCAGCGTGTCCCCAGGCTGCCCGGATCGACCGGCGTTCGATCCCGGAAGCGACCGGGCTTCTCGCGGCGCCTCGATCGCCCGAGGCATTGCCTTCGCCTTGCCCGCCCCGCCCGCGGCGACCAAGAAGAAGAAAAAATAGCGCCGAGGCAGCCGGTTCGTACCCGTCGGGCAGACTGCTCCTCCTCACAGCTTCGGCCGCCGGCGCAGGTGCGCCGGCCGGCCGATCTGCCCGAGCGGGTGCATTTTTTCGGAAAGCGGGAGCGCGGACGTCCTCGTCCGCACCTCGATCCCTGCGGACGCGGGCGTCCGCGCTCCCAGGAAAGGACGAACGCCTCATAATTTCAGTTCCCTGGCGTAGCCGGTGAGTTCCATGTAGGCGGAGCCTACTTCGTTTCCGGCGGCATCGCGAATGCGGCAGGCGCCCTCCCAGTACGGCACCCCGCCCAGCGTGCCGGGCAATTCCTGCGCCGCCACCAGTGGTTCCACGGTGAAGGCGACCGACTGGTTCGTGGCGGGATCGGTGGTGACGATCCGGACGCGCGCGGGATATGAGGCCCCGGTCGCGGGGCTCGTCCACCGGCTCAGCACGTCCCAGGTGAACGGCATCCGCTGGGTGCGGCCGGCGGGGTCGATCCAGGTAAGCGTCGACGCCGGATCGGCCGAACCGTCGCGCAGCCGCAGGCGATAGAGCATGAGTTCGCGGCGGTCCTTGAACTGCACGCTGAGCCAGTCCCAGCCGACCTGGCCGGCGCTGAGCTGGCTGCTGCTGATTTCGTGATCCATCCACGCCTCGCCGGTCACGCGGAGCATCTCGGCGCCGCGCTCCGTCTGCAACGTGAGCGCACCCGTGACGGCCAGCCGACTGAAGGTAAGGTAGTAGCTCGCAGCCGTCGGGTCGGAGCCCTTGCGGGAGAGCCCGTTCTCGCCAAAGAGCACGAGCGGCTTCTCGGCGCGCAGCGACAGGGTGAAGGTCGCGTCGGCGTGGATGCCGCCGTGGAGATTCAGTGTCGGCATCGGCGACGCGTCGCCGGGGTCGGCGAGTTGGAGCGACCAGTTGCCGTTGCGAACATCCAGCGTGCTGGTCGAGGCGGCGGCGTCCCAACCCTCGCGGCTGAGCCGCTCCTGATGCAGGAACCGGCCGGTCTCGACGTCGACCAGCGCCATGTGCGCGAGAAACAGGTGCGCGCTGCCGAAGTTCGGAGAGGGTTCGCCGGCGTCGCCGGGTGCGGGCCGCGGGCCGGCCTGCCGGAAGAAGGTGGCCTGAAATCCAAACCGCCGCGGCCCGGCTTCGCCCGGGCGGTCCGCGTAGAGGTGGCCGGTGAGATACCACCACTCGATCTTGAAGTCGGGATGGCTCCCGTGATCGCGCGGGAAGACGAACCGGTGGCCGGGCTGCGGCACCGAGAAGCCGTCGGCGGTCGTGAGGGGAGGCGTGGCGGCCAAGGCGGCAGCGGCAAGCCCGGGGACGAATTGCCCACGGAACATACGGAGTACACGGAAGAGCGCTCCGTTTTCGCGTGTTCGGTGGGTTACGTGGGCCGGCTCCATCGTATTCGTTTGCTGCTTCATTCCTCGCGATCCGCCGGCAGGTTTGCGCCCCAATGGCCGACGGCGTAGCTGACGCCGCCGCCCGTCACGATCACGGTCACGGCGAGGGCGGCGAGCTGGGCCCAGGGCAGCGCGAAGCCGAGCGTCCAGCCGAACGACTGCTTGTTGATGACGTGAATCAGCAGCCAGCCGAGCGCCAGGCTGAGTGCGAGCCCGCCTGCCACCGCACCCGCGGCGACCACCGTGCCCTCGAACGCGGTGGCCCGGGCGATCTCGGCGCGGCGAAACCCCAGCGCCCGCAGCGTGGTGAGCTCGTCCCGGCGGTCGAGCAGGACGCTCACCAGCGTCAATGCCAGTCCGACCACCGCGACGGCGACACCGATCACCTCGAGCGCGTACGTGATCGAGAACGTCTGCCGGAAAATGCGCAGGATCTCCGCCCGCAGCGTCGCGTGGGTGTAGATCATCAGGCCGGGGTACTGGCGGAGGAGTTCGGCGCGCAGCGTGTCGGCGTCGGTGCCTGATTTGAGAAACAGGGAGAGGCTTGCCGCCTGGTCGTCGCCAAACCATGCGACGAGGTGGCGGCGCTCGACGAGCAGGGCGCCACGTTCGTTGCCGTAATCGGCGAAGACGCCTGCGACGGTGACCGTGCGGGGTCCGGCGGGAGTGGGCAGTTGCACGCGGTCGCCGACGCCTTTCCGAAAACGGACGGCGAACGCCTCGCTCACGAGGACCCAGGCGTCATTGCGCGCCGGATCGAAGACCGTCGGATCGCGTGGCGCCTCGATCCACGGCAAGTCCGCGCGGGTACGGAGAAGGGCGAGGTCGGCCCCGGTCAGCGTGGTGGGCAGGCCGTCCAGCAGCAGGGGGAACGCCGACAGCGGGCTGGCGGCCTCCACCGCAGGGTGGCTCGCGAGGGCGCGCCAGGTGGCGGAGGAAAGCCGGCCCTGCGCCGAGGCGCTCTGGCCGCCGTTGGTGGACACATACAGGTCCGCCTGCAGCGAGCGGCTGACCCAGCCCTGCACCGTGCGCTCGAAGCTTCCCACGAGGATCGCCATGCCGGCTGTCATGCCAATGGCGCAGAGCAGGGCGGCGACAGCCAGCCGGTGACGTCCGGACGGCCGCGCCAGGTGGCCCAGCGCGACGCGGGCCGCCGCGGAATGTGCCCGCGCCCGGCGCGCAGCGCGGGCAAACCACGGCAGGAGGAACCCGCACAGCACGCCTCCGCCGAAGATCCAGAGGAAGGCCGCCGCGTAGCCGGCGAGCGGAAACCGGCCGCCGCCCTCGAGGCGAAGCGGCGGCAGCAGGGCGCACAGGGTTCCGGCCGCGACCAAGCCGAAACCGCTCCACGCGTGGCGGGCCGGGCCCGCGCCGGGAGCGACGGGGGCGTGGCGCACCAGGATCTGGGCCGGCGGGGTGCGCGCGGCTGCGCGCGCCGGCCACCAGCCGGCGGCAAGGCTCGCGAGCAGCCCCAGGGCGATTCCGAGCAGGACATCGCGGGGCCCCGGCGTCGCGGAGGCGACCGTGGTCGCGTAGTACAGCGCGTTGACGGTCTGGCCCACGGCGCGGACGGAAACCTGCGCGCCGGCCCAGCCGAGCAGGACACCCAGCGCCCCGCCGGCGACGCCCAGCACGGCGGCCTCGGCCAGCCAGGCGCGCCGGATGGCGCGCTCCTCCACGCCGAGCGAACGGAGGATCGCGATCTCGCCGCGGCGGCGCACGACGGCGCCATCGAGCGCCTGGAAGATGAGGTACAGGCCCACGAGCAGGGCGATCAGCGACAGCACGGTGAGGTTGAGGCGGAACGCGCGCGTCATCGTCTCCGCCGTCTCGCGCCGGGCTCCCGGCGACGTGACGAGCCAGCGTTCGCCGTCGCGGCCGAGCTGGGTGAGCAGCGTGTGCAGCGCTTCGCGGCGCCCGGCTGCGCGGGGGCCGGGATCGAGTACGAATTCGATGCGGTCGAGCCGGCCGGTCTTGCCGCTGATCGCCTGGAGGTGCGGCAGGTCGAGCAGGAGCAGCGAGGCGGGCGCGCGCGGCGCGTCGCGGGCCGAGGGAATGACGCCGGCGACGGGCATGACGCGCGGCGTATCGTTGACGACGAGCTCGAGGGTGGAGGCCGCGCCGAGTTCCGCGGCGAGCTCGCGACTGATCCACAGCTGGGGCCCCGCGCGGAAGCGCGCCCAGAAATCGCGCGTGGGATCGGGCGCTCGGCCGGTGGAGGCGGCGCCGGCGGTGCGCTGGCCGAAGACGCTCTCGCCGGTTGCCTGCTGCCGCGCGAGGCTCGAGAGCGCGATCAGATCGACGCCGAGCAGCGTGAAGGTGGTGCGCGCCGAGGTCGGCCCGTACGCTTCGCCCGGCGGGCGCGGCCGGGCGGCCGTGGTCTCGACGACCGGAATGACGTGGACGGCATGGTCGCGCAGGGCTTGGCGCAGTTCCGGCAGCACGCTCTCGGGCAACGTGCCGGCGGCGGGCTGGATGATCCAGTCGCTGCGTCCGGTGAGCGTATCCGTAAAGTGGAGAAAGCTGGCGACCGCAGCCTGGTTGGCGAGGCGGACGGAGACGTAGACGGCCACCCCGAGCGCGAGGATCCCGGCGAGCAGGGCCGTCTGCCGCGGCGCCTGCCGGGCATGGCGGAGCGCGAAGCGCGTGAGCAGCAGCGTGACCGTGGTCGCCGGCCTCATGGCGTGAGGCGGCCGTCGCGCAGATGCACGCGCTGGTGGCAAATGGCGGCGGCCTCCTCGCTGTGGGTGACGAGTACGAGCGCCGTGCGCGTTTCGTCCGTCAGCTCCCGCAGCAGGCGCAGGATGTTCCCGCCATTGGCGGAATCGAGATTGCCGGTCGGTTCATCCGCGAGAATCAGCGCGGGCCGGTGGACGAGGGCGCGGGCGATGGCGATGCGTTGCTGCTGGCCGCCGGAGAGCTGGCCGGGGAGGGCGGTGGCGCGGTGGGCGATGCTGACGCGATCGAGCAGGGCGGCGACGCGCGCGGCGCGCTCGGCGCCCGGGACGCCCAGGAGCTGGAGCGGCAGCTCGACATTCTCGGCCGCGGTCAAGGTGGGCAGCAGGTGGAAGAACTGGAAGACCGTCCCCACCTGTTCGCGGCGGAGGCGGGCGAGCGCCTCGCGGTCGAGCTGATCGATGCGGTGGCCGTTGAGAGTGAGACTGCCTGTATCCGGCCGATCGATGCCCCCGAGGCAGTTGAGCAGGGTGGTCTTGCCGCTGCCGGATGGACCGGTGAGCGCCACGCGTTCGCCCGCGGCAGCGCGGAACGAAACGCCGTCGAGCACGCGGCGGGCCCCGTAGCTCTTGGAGACGGATACCACCTCGAGGACGGTGGCGGCGGAAAGGGAAACCGGATCCATGCGCGCTGATTCAAAGCGATTTGCGGAGGAATGCGAATCGGCGGCCGCCGCGCCGCGGTCGGAGGTTCCCAGGCACGACGCGGCCGTGGAGAGGAAGTCAGCGCATCCTGCTGGGAAAACCTACCATCCTGCGGCGAGGTCATTGCCCGACCACAGGGCAGGGAGGAACTCTCCCCGGCGGCGCGCTACCATGGGTGACATCATGAACTCACCCATCCTGCCTTCCGTGGTTGGCCTCTGCAGTCTGGGTTGGTTGCTGGGCGGATGCGCCTCGCAGCCGGACTCGTACCTTCTCTCCTCCCCGCCGCCCGCGCCCCCGACGGCGTCGGCCGCCGCTCCGGCGGCTCCGGTGGTGGCGACTCCCGCCCCCGTCGTCGTGGCGCCCGCTGGGACCGTCCCGGCGGGGTATGTGGTGATGCAGGCGCCGCCGGCGTCGCCCCCACCCGAAGCCGTTCCGCCGCGGCCGTCGTCGCAGCACGTGTGGATCGCCGGCTACTGGACCTGGCGAAACAATCGCTATGAGTGGATGGCGGGCCGTTGGGAAGTGCCGCCGCATAGCACGGCCACCTGGGTTCCGCCTCGCTGGATGCCCGAAGGCGGCTCGTTCCGGTTCTACGAGGGGCATTGGAACTAAGCGCCCTTTCGCGGGGGCCCGGCTCCTCGGAAGGTCCGCCGAGTCCCTTCCGCTGCGCGATCTTTCGTCCACCACACCACACCTCCCATGAATACCCTCCTCCTCGTCCTCATTCTGCTCCTCCTGTTTGGCGGCGGCGGCTACTATTTCGGCGGTCCCGCGATTGGCGGCGGCGGTCTCGGCCTGGTCCTCCTGATCTGCATCATCATCTATCTGATGGGCGGGTTCCGATCGCGCCCCTGACGCATCCCTGCCGCGACCCGCGGGAGCGAGAGAGGGCGGTAGGCGTCGGAAATGCCGCCTCCGTCAGCAGAGAGCGCCGCGCGTGCGACGAGGGCAGCGCTTCGAAACCCTGCGAGGCCCGGAGCAGATTCAACAAGTCTGTAGTCCAACCCGGAACGCGAAGTCGCAAAGGAACGCGAAGTTTCGCCAGGTTTTCCTTCGCGAGTCTTTGCTTTCCTTCGTGTCCTGACGTTGAGGATCCCGCGCTGAGTGGCTACGATCTTGCTCAGGCTCCAGCGCGAAGCCGCCGGTGTCGTCACGGGGCCTTGCTCATGACGTCGCGGCTTGCAGGGGCCAGAATTTGGGCACGAGCCAGAGTGCGAGGGCGAAGAGCACCACGACCAGCGGCGCGCCGACGCGAACAAAGTCCATGAACCGATACCGGCCGGGGCCATAGACCATGAGGCAGGCGGGCTCGAGCGGCGTGAGGTAGGAGCAGCTGGCCGCGACAGCGATGGCGATGACGAAGGCGCGTGGGTTCAGGCCGAGTTGAATCGCGGTCTGGACGGCGATGGGAACGATCACTGCGGCGGCGGCCTGGTTCGACATCGGCTGCGTGAGGATGACCGTGAGGAGGAAGAACCCTCCCAGCAGCCAAAGGGGCGAATGTCCTTCGGCGGCGGCGGCGACGTGCTGCGCGAGGTACTCCGCGGAGCCGGTCTGCATCATGGCCTGGCCGAGCGCCAGCATGCACGCGATGAGGATGACCACGCGCCAGTCGAGGTTGCGGTAGGCCTCGTCGGGCGCGACGCAGCGCGTGGCGAACATCGCGAAGGCGCCCACCATCACGGCCACGGCGAGCGGCAGGACATTGCAGGTCGCCAGGATCAGTGCGCCGGCAAAGATGGCGAGCGCACGCCAGGCCCTGGGGCGAGGCTGGGGTTGGTCGATGACGGCGTTGAGGACGCTGACCAGGCCGTCGGTCGCGAGCCGGGCCACGCCCGTGGTGCGACCCTGGATGAGCAGCACGTCCCCGGGACGGATCGAGATGTGACTGAGTTTGGCGAGCAGGTTGCGTCCGTGGCGGTTGAGCCCGAGTACCTGCACGCCGTAGAGTTCCCGCAGCCCGGCGCGCCGGAGCGTGCGGCCCACGAGCCGGGAGCCCGGCACGATCAGCGCCTCGACCAGCGACGAATCCTCATCGTTCAGGTCCGGATCGGAAAGCTCCACGTCCGGCCGGATCTCGATGCCGGCGGTATCCTTGACCTTCAGCACGTCGGCGCGGGCGCCCTCGACGAGCAGGATGTCCCCGGCTGCGATTCGCAGGCTGGGGCGGGGCCAGAGGTGCCGGTCGGGGTCGCGCAGGACCCGCACGATCTCGAGGTCGAGATCGCGGCCGAAGTTGGATTCGGCGATGGTTTTGCCCACGAGCGCGGAATCCGGCAGCACGAGCACCTCCGTCACATAGGAGCGCACGCCGAACTGCTCGAGCAGGCCCGTGGTCGGGGCGCGGTCCGGCACGAGGAAGCGGCCGATGAAGAACATGTACAGGAGCCCTGCGATCGCGATGGGGATGCCGACGGGCGACAGTTCGAACATCCCCATGGGCGGCAGCCCGGCATTGGTCATCAGCCCGCTGATCACGAGATTGGTCGACGTGCTGATGAGCGTGACGGAGCTCGTGAGGATCGACGCGAAGGCGATCGGCATGAGCAGCTTCGACGGGGAAAGCTTGGCCTTCGCGGAGATGCCGAGCGCGACGGGCAGGAAGAAGGCCGCGGCGGCGGTGTTGCTGATGAAGGCGCTGAGCAGCGCGCAGGACAGCATGATGACGGCCAGCAGGGGGGTCACCCGTTCGCCCGCATGGCGCAGGATCGCACGGCCGACCAGATCGACGACGCCCGTGCGCACGAGGGCGGTCGTCATGATCAGCAGGCCGAGGATCATCAAGACGGTGTCGCTCCCGAAGCCGGCGAAGGCATCCCGCGCCGGCAGCAGGCCGGTGACGATCAGGAGCAGGAGCAATCCCAGGGCGACGACGTCAGTCGGGATCCATTCGAAGGAAAAGCAGACGAGGGCGGCAAGAATCAGGCCCAGGAGAAGGGCGATGTCGAAAGTCACACCCCATCGTTGCTGCGGCGCCCGGATAGTTCCCAGCCGGAACTGCCGCCCTTGCCGCGCTTACGGCTGGAGGGGCCGAGCCGGCCAGCGTTGCGGCACCCGGCGCAGCTTGGAGACGTCGTACCCTTGGGCGGCGAGCTCGCGTACGAGCCGGTCGTAGTCTGCCGCGGGGATCTCGGGTGTGCGCGCCATGATCCAGACGTAGTCCCGCTTGCTGCGTCCGACCACGGTCTGCGAGTAGTCGGCGTTGAGGTGCGTGACGAGGTACTCGGCCTTGAAGGGCCAGACGAAACGCATGCCCCAGGTGGACTTGTGCACGGGATCCCGCACGAAGCCGCGGGGGTTGTAGCGTTTCTCCGGCCCGTCGAACCCGCCGGCGTTGAACGTGAACACCGTGTCGATCGTGCCGTCGGGGTCGAGGCGGTAGGTTTCCACCGCGTTGTACGCGTCCTTTTCGATGAAGGTGGGAATGCTCGCGATGACGTACCACGGTCCCATGAAGCGCGGGAGGTCGAGGTTCCGGACGGTCGGTAAGGGAGGCATGGTCGAGGTGCAGCCTGACCCTGCCAGCGCTGCCAGCGCACAAGCCAGCAGCGCTCCCCAGATACGCCCGGGATGGGGGCGGAAGCGAACGGACGGGACCGGAGCGAAGGGACGGGACCAAGGCACGTGGATGGTTCGTTTGAAAGGCGCCGACGGAGGCGGCGAACGGCGGATTTTCTCCGCTTGCGGCTCCGACGCGCGTCGGTCTTCGGCTGGGGCGTGGAACGGCTCGGTGTCGCGCAGCACCACGCCGCGGGCGGCCAGCCAGGTTTCCTCGAATGCAGCCGGACGTCGTTCGCCGGCGTTGCATGTTTTGTCCCGCCCCTCTTCAACTCTCCCGACCCCCAACCCCGCCCCGTCATGCGACTCCCGCTTTGCGTTCTCCTGCTCGCGTCGTTCGTCCTGCCCGGCGTCGCTTCTGCGGCCGCGCCCGACCGGCCGAACATCGTCCTCATCTTCGCCGACGACCTCGGCTGGAAGGACGTCGGCTGGCAGGGCAGCGATTTCAACGAGACGCCCCACCTCGACCGGCTCGCACGCGAAGGCATGGTGTTCACCAACGGCTATGCCGCCGCGGGCAACTGCGCCCCGAGCCGGGCCTGTCTCCTCTCCGGCACCTACACGCCCCGTCACCACGTCTACGCCGTGCAGACCACCGACCGCGGGCCGAAGGAGGCCCAGCGGCTCGTGCCGATCCCCAATCGCAGTGGACTCGCCCGGGACAACGTCACGATCGCCGACGCGCTCAAGGCCGCGGGCTACGCCACCGGGATCTTCGGGAAGTGGCACCTCGACGGGCCGGAGGGCGCGCAGCCGGGAGAGCAGGGCTTCGACACCGTGCACCAGTCGTTTCACACCTGGAAGGACGCCAACATCAGCGACCCTGCGAATCCGAAGGGCGCATTCTCGCTGACGCAGGGCGCGATCGACTTCATGCGCCGTAACCGCGACCGGCCGTTCTTTGCCTACGTCTCGCATTACGCGATCCACACTGCGCTCGAGGCGCGACCTGAATCCCTGGCGAAGTTCAAGGCCAAGCCGCCCGGCCGGCAGCACGGCCACCCGCTTTACGCCGCCTGCCTGTACGATCTTGATGCCAGCATCGGCCTGCTCCGCGACGCGTTGCGCGAACTCGGGCTCGAACGGAACACCCTGCTGATCTTCACCAGCGACAACGGCGGCACGCAGCAGTCGTCCCAGGAACCGCTGCGCGGCAACAAAGGCTCCTACTACGAAGGCGGCATCCGGGAGCCGTTCCTCGCGTACTGGCCCGGCGTCACGCCGCCCGGCAGCCGCTGCGAGGTGCCCGTGATCAATGTGGACTTGTTTCCCACCTTTCTCGCCGCGGCGGGCGCGGCCGTGCCCGCCGGAAAGGTCCTCGACGGCGAAAGCCTTCTTCCGCTGCTCCGCGGCGGCGACCGGCTCCAGCGCCAGGCGATCTTCTGGCACTTCCCGGGCTATCTCAACTCGCCGGTGATCCGGGGTCGTGCCCTCGACGTGCGCACGGGATTTCGCACCCGGCCGGTCAGCGTGATCCGCCAGGGCGACTGGAAACTGCATCTCTTCCACGAGGAGTGGCAGCTCGACGGCGGGCGCGCGCAGCTCGCCACGAACGGTGCCGTCGAACTCTACCGCTTGTCCGATGACGTCGGGGAATATCACAACCTCGCGTCGGCGCAGCCGGCCAAACGCGACGAACTTCTCGGCGCGCTGTTCGGCTGGATCGATTCCACCGGCGCGCCGCTGCCCTCCACGCGCAATCCCGCCTACGATCCGGCCAGCGCCACCGCCAAGGGCGGGAAGGGCGGACGCAAGCGGGAGAAGTAGGCCTTGCCGCGACGCACTCCGGCGTCCGCGGTCGCTCCCCAACCTGAACCCGACCCCATGTCTACCTCGCGCTCCCGGTTTCTGCTCCCATTCGCGCTCGCGTCCCTGCCGGCCGGCCTCGTCGCCTCGGCCGCTGCGGCGGTCTTTCAGGGCAACGGCATCAAGCTCGGCGAAGTCACGGCCGACTCGGTCGTCGTCTGGACGCGGCTCACCGCCGCGCCGGAGGCGAAATGGGACGGCGCCGCCTGGGTCACGCCCGCGAATCCTCCGGGCCAGCGCGCGACGGAGAGCGACTGGAACTGGCGGGTGCAGCTTCCGCCCGGCCGCGCGGTGAAGGACATGGTGGGCGCGCTGCCGGGGGCGCCCGGAGCGGTGCAGGTGACGGTGGCCGCCGCCGATGGATCCAGTCGCATCCAGATTCCGTGGACCGATGTCCGGACGGAGCGCGATCATACGCGGCAGTTCGCGCTCGACCGTCTGCGCCCCGGCACGCGTTACGAGGTGACGGTCGAGTCGCGCGATCCGCGCGGCGTGGCCGGGCCGACCGAACGCGGCTCGTTTCGCACCGCTCCCGCGCGCGACGCCACGACACCGGTGCGGTTCGCCGTCGTCACCTGCGGCGATTATCCGCGGCGGGACGATCCGGTGAACGGCCATCGCATCTACGCGGCGATGCGGCAGCTCGCCCCCGACTTCATGGTCCACACCGGCGACGTCGAATACTACGACAAGGCCGATCCGTGGGCGACCACGCCCGAGCTGGCGCGCTTCAAGTGGAACCGGCTGTATGCGCTGCCCTACCTGCGCGCCTTTCACCGCGAGACCGCCGCGTACTTCACGTACGACGACCACGACATCCTGCGCAACGACTGCTGGCCGGGCCTCACGTACGGCGACCTGACGTTCGAGGCCGGCGTCGGCATTTTCCACGAGCAGACCCCCTCGGGTCCGCTGCCGTATCGCACCGTCCGGCACGGCCGCGACCTCCAGATCTGGATCACGGAAGGTCGCGTTGCGCGCAGCCCGAACACCGATCCGGACGGCCCGGCCAAGACCATCCTCGGCGCCGTCCAGAAGGCCTGGCTCAAGCGCACGATCGCCGAGTCGGATGCCACCTTCAAGGTGCTGCTCTCGCCCACGCCGTACGTCGGTCCCGACCGCGGCAACAAACGCGACAACCACGCCAATGTCGGCTTCAAGGCGGAAGGCGACGAGCTGCGCCGCTTCCTCGGCGCGCAGCCCAATCTGGTCGTCGTGAACGGCGACCGGCACTGGCAGTACCGTTCCGTGGATCCCGTCACGGGGCTGCGCGAGTTCGGTTGCGGTCCGTCCTCCGATGTCCACGCCGGCGGCTACACGCCACAGCCGGGCGACGATGCCGTGCAGAAATTTTTCCGACTCAAGGGCGGCTTCATCACGGTGACGGTCGAGCGCATCAACGGCTCCCCCCGGATGAGCGTGCGGCATCACGATGTGGCCGGCGCGGTGGTGCACGAGACGCCGATCCTGCCTGCGCGGGGCGGCTGACGCCTCGTCCGATGGGGTGGAGCCGCCTGTCCCCAGGCGGCTGACGTTCGGCCTTTCCGTAGGCAGCGGCTTGAGAGGACAAGCCGCCCCATCTTTCAGCGTGGAAGCACTCAGGGGTGAGCTGAAACCGAACTCCACCGTTGCCCTGCATCCTCTCATCGCCGCCACGTGCCTGCTCACGCCGCCCCTTTCGTGTGGTTCGTGGTTCCCTCCGCGTGCTTCGATGGACCTGCGGGAGAGACCACGAAACACCCGAAGCACACGAAAAGCTCGGCCGGGCGGGCGCCGCATATTCCACGGAGTGAAGTGCCGCTCCGGGAGCGTTCGGGGTTGCTTCGGCTCCCGGACTCGCTCTTCAATCGAGCCGGCGGCGGTCGTTTTACCCCTTCGAAGAGATCGGCGCCACGTCAGTCGCGGCCGGGCGCGGATGAGCCGGCCCGAAACTCCAACCCCTGCATCCCATGACCTCGTCCCTTCGTGCGCCTGTGCGGGCGCTTCTTGCCGCCGTCCTTGGACTGGCGTTTTCCCCTGCCTTCGGAGCCGAGGCTGCGACGGGATTGATCGAGGGCCGCGTGATGAACCAGGCCACGGGCGAGTACCTCGAACGCGCGCGCGTGACCGTCGAGGGCTCGGCCCTCGAAACGTTCACGGACACCACCGGCTTCTTCCGGCTCACGGGCGTGCCCGCCGGCAGCGCGCGGGTGCGGGTATTCTACACCGGATTGCCGGCGCAGACGGCCGTGGTGGCGGTGGCGGCCGGGACCGTGGCCACGCGCGATTTCAACCTGTCCATGGCCGCCGGCGCTCCGGGGGCGGGCCGCGACGCCGGCGTGGTGAAGCTGTCGGAGTTCCTCGTCAGCACCTCGCGCGAGATGGACGGCGCCGCGATCGCGATCAACGAGCAGCGCTTCGCACCCAACATCAAGAGCGTCGTTTCCACCGACGAGTTCGGCAACGTCGCCGAGGGCAGCGTGGGGGAGTTCCTGAAGTTTCTTCCGGGAATCACGATCGAGTACGAGGCCGGGGCGCTCGCGCGCGGCATCTCGATCAACGGCGTGCCGTCGGAGAATGTTCCCATCACCGTCAACGGCTTCACCATGGCGAGCGCGGGCGGCAACAGCGGCACCGCGCGCGGCGTGCAGATGGACATGACGTCGATCACGAGCACGTCGCGCATCGAGGTGGAATATTCCCCGACGCCCGAGTCGCAGGGCACGGCGCTGGCGGGCTCGGTGAACATGGTTCCGCGCAGCGCGTTCGAGCGCTCGCGGCCCGAGTTCAAGGCCAACGCCTACCTGATGTGGCGCGACAGCGCGAACGAGCTCGAGCCGACGCCGGGGCCTTTCGAGGGGAAGACCTGGAAGATCAAACCCGGCTTCGACTTCTCCTACCTCATGCCGGTGTCGAAGAACTTCGGCTTCACGCTCTCGGGCGGCCACTCCGAGAACGGCACCAAGGAGGAATTCATCCAGAACACCTGGCGCGGCGTGAGCGCGACCACCAACGGCAATGCGTTTCCGCACACCACGCCGGACCGGCCGTACCTGACCAGCGTGGCCGTGCGCGACGGGACCAAGCGCGCCGCGCGGACCTCTTTCGGCGCCACGGTCGACTACCGGCTCTCGCCCAACGACCGGCTGTCGTTCTCGTACCAGCACTACTATATCGATTTCCTGGTCCTGAACCGCACGATCACCTACACCATCAACCGCGTGAACGCCGGGGATTTCACGCCGTTTCTCACCCGCGGCGCACCCGGTCAGGGCACCCTGCAGCTCGGGAATGTCTATCGTGACCGGCGCAATTCGACCAAGAGCCCCTCGCTGGTCTGGCGCCACGACGGCCCGGTCTGGCGGATGGAGGCCGGAGTGGGCCTTTCGTTTGCGAACAACACGTTTCGCGCCGTGGACAAGGGATACTTCAGCAACTCCACCGCGCAGCGCAGCGGCGCGACGATCACGTTCGCCGACATCGCTTACCTCCGGCCCGGCACGATCACCGTCACCGATGCCGCGGGCGCCCCGCTCGATCCGTACAACATCAATTCCTACGCGGTCACGCAGGCGACGTCGAATCCGGTGACCAACTACGCCACGCAGCGCGGGCTGTACGGCAGCGTGCGCCGCGATTTCGGCGGCACCACGCCGTTCACGCTCAAGGCGGGCATCGACCTGCGCCAGGACATCCGCGACCAGCGCTCCGCCAACTATAGCTTCCAGTACGTCGGCGCCGACGGCCGCGGCAGCACGACGCCGGTGGGCAGCGACGACAGTGCGGCGCCATTCTTCGCCCCGGGATACTCGCAGCGCAGCATGCCCTTCGGAATTCCGAAGGTGCAGTTCCTCGACAACGTGAAGCTCTGGGAGAGCTATCAGGGGAACCCGGGCCACTGGACGCTCGATCGGAACGCCGAGTACCTCGCGTTCGTCAACGGCTCGAAATACGCCGAGGAGCTCGTCTCGGCGGGCTACCTGCGCGGCGACCTGCACCTGCTCGACCGGCGGCTGAAGCTCATCGGCGGCGTGCGCGTCGAGCAGACCAACATCGAGGCGCAGGGGCCGCTGACGGACCGCACGCTCAACTACCGCCGCGACGCGACCGGCAATGTCATCCTCGTGAACGGCGCGCCCCAGCTCATCGTGCCCGCGAGCAACCCCCTTGGCGTCTCCCAGCTCACCGTGCTCGATCGCGGCAGCCTCGTGGAGAAGGAATACCTGCGCTGGTTCCCCAGCCTGAACGTCAGCTTCAACGTGACCGAGCAGCTCATCGCGCGCGCCGCGTATTTCACCTCGATCGGCCGGCCCGATCACAACCAGTACGCCGGCGGACTCACGCTGCCCGACGACGAGCAGCCGCCCAGTGCGACCAATCGCATCGCGGTCAACAACGCCGCGATCAAGCCGTGGAGCGCGCAGACGATCAACGCCCGGCTCGAGTATTATTTCGCGGGAGTGGGCCAGCTTTCCGTCGGCGGCTTCGTGCGCGAGTTCGAGAATTTCTTCGGCAACACCACGTTTCGCTCCACGCCCGAGTTCCTCGCGCTCTACGGGCTCGATCCCAACACGTACGCCCCGTTCGAAGTGGCGACGCAGCACAACATCGCGAGCACCGTGCGCATGTCCGGCGTCGACGTCAGCTACCGGCAGGCGCTCACCTTCCTCCCGCGCTGGGCGCGCGGCGTGCATGCCTTCGCCAACGCCGCGGCGCAGCGCACGGAGGGCGACGCCACGGCGAACTTCAACGGCTACATTCCGCGCAAGGCCAGCTTCGGCTTCAGCGTCGTGCGCGAACGCTTCAATTTCCGGATGAACTGGAGCTTCCAGGACAAGAACCGGCTGGGCGAGGTCGGCGCAGGCAACAGCATCGGCCCCGGCACCTACAACTGGCAGTCGAAGCGGGTGTTCCTCGACGTGCTGGGCGAGTACTATTTCACGAAGCGGCTCGGGCTGTACTTCGCGCTGCGCAACGTCGGGGACACGCCCGACCAGCGCGAGGTCGAGGGCCCGCAGACCCCGCTGCACGCCCAGTTCCGCAGCCGCGAACATGCCGGTTCACTGTGGACCTTCGGCGTCAAGGGGACGTTCTAGAGAGCGGCCGGAGCCCAGGGCGTGATTCGCTCCGGCGGAAGTCCCGGTAAATATATCAGGATCGTTACGGTACCGCGCTTACCTTGCGTCCCGAGCCGCGATGGGTTGGTCGTCGCCTCCCGGCCGCCGAGACCGCTTCCCGCGGGACCGGCACGCGGGGCATCCACCACGCTCCGATTGCAACCACCGACCGCGCCACCCATGTCGCACTCCTCGCTCCCTTCCCGCATCCTCGCCACGCTCTGCCTCGCCGGCCTCCTGGCTGTCTCCGCCTTTCTTCTCCCGAGCCGCGCCGGCGCGGGCGATTGGACGGTCAATGGCAACGTCATTACCTACGCCGACCAGGTGGGCTTCACTCCCGATGGTTCGGCCTTCTCCGCCACCGTCGCGCTCCGGATGGAGATCATGGTGGTCAGCGGCCAGACCAAGATCCTGACGACCCTCGTCTCGGTCATCCCTGAGCCGGGTTTCACGTACGTCGTGAAAAAGAACGGAGGTCTCAACAGCGCGGTCGAGATCGTCTTCACCAGCGCGACCCAGCAATCGAAGTTCAGTTTTCTCTACAAGCCGGGCCTGACGAAGGTCGACTACGGCGTGCTGCGGGATCGTTGAGGGCTCGGGCCGCCCGGGCGAACGCTTCCGGGTCCCTCGTTTTTCCCTCCACCCGGTCCGCGCCCACGCATAGAAGCCGGCGAAATGCGCATCCTGATCGTGGAGGACGAACCGCAGCTGGCGCGGCATATCCGCGCGGCCCTCATCCGACACGGGCACGCGGCGGAAGCCGAGGCCGACGGGAGCGTCGCGCTGCAGGTCGCGATCCGCGACCAGCCCGACCTGGTGATCCTGGACATCAACCTCCCGTCGATGGACGGGTTCGAAGTCCTGGCGCGGCTGCGCCAGGCCAGGTGCGTCGCCAGGGTGCTGATGCTGACCGCGCGTGGCGACGTGGCTGACCGGATCAAGGGGCTCAAGGCCGGAGCCGACGATTACCTGGCCAAGCCCTTCGCGGTCGAGGAGCTGATCGCCCGGGTTGCCACCCTCGGCCGGCGGGGCGGGGCGCCGTCTTCCGCCGGCCGCATGCACCTCGACGATCTTCACCTCGACGTCCCCCACCGGCAGGTTGTCCGCGGCGGGCGGGCGGTGGCGCTTTCTCCGCGGGAGTTCGATGTGCTGCAGGTGATGATGCAGGAGCCCGGACGGGTGTTTGCGCGCAGCGAGCTGCGCGACCGGGTGTGGCAGGGAGAGCCGGATTTCGACGTGCGGATCATCGACATGTTCATCACCCGGCTGCGCAAGAAGATTGACGCCGAATCCGGCCGTCCGCTCATCCATACGGTGCGCAACGTCGGTTACACCCTTCGCCTCCCCTCATGACTCCCGCACTGCGCAGGGCCGCCCGCAAGGTTGCGGGCGGGCTCCTCGCCCTTCTCCTTCCGCCCTGCGCCGCCGGCGCCGAGATCGCCGGCCGCGTGGAATTGCCCCGGCAGCTCAACGCGCCGGTGAAGACGCAGAACTACGAGCCCGTCGCCTCCGGCGGCGCCCTCGCGCCGGTCAAACCGGCCGCCGTCGTGTACCTCGAAGGCGAATTCCCTCCGGCCAATCCAGCGCCCACGGTGCAGTTGGTGCAAAAGGGCCAGGCGTTTATTCCGGCCCTGCTGCCGATCCAGGTGGGAACGAAGGTCGAGTTTCCCAACTACGACGATCTCTACCACAACGTGTTCTCCTTTTCGCCGCCCAAGCGTTTCGACCTGGGCCGCTACCGCACCGAGGATCGGCCGGTGCCGTCGCAGGTCTTCGACAAGCTCGGCCTGGTCACCCTGCGCTGCGAGATTCACAGCCACATGCGGGGCCAGATCCTCGTGCTGGGCACGCCCCACTTCGTCACGACCGATGAGCACGGGAACTTCCGGCTGACCGGCCTGCCCGCGGGCAGGTTCGTGGTGAAGGCGTGGCTCGACGCCGCCACCACGCACGCCCGGCCGGTCGAGCTGGGGCCGGACACGGTCCTGCGGGTGGATTTCCCCTGACCGGCATGGACGCGGCGCCGAACCGTTTCCGGACCTTTCGGCGCCGGCTGGTGGCGGCGATCATGGTGGTGGTGGGCGGCCTGACCTCGGCCGGGCTTTGGTTCGCCCACCGTCATGCCGGGGCCGAGGCCGGACGGGAAGTCGAGCGCGACTTCCACGCGGCGCTCGACGGCCTGCGCGTCGTGCGCGAGACGCGGATCCAGGCTCTCCAGCAACGCTGCCTGAGCCTGGTGCAGAAGGTCCGGATCCACGCCGCGCTCGAGGACGACGCCCTCGACCTGCTGTATCCGAACGCTCGCGACGAACTCAGCGACCTGATGGCCGCCGCCGCACCCGGTCCGCGCCGCGGCCCGGCGCACCCCGCCACCTTCTGGCGCTTCCTCGACCTCCGCGGGGTCGTCATCCCGGCCGAGCCGGCGGACGACTTCGGCCCGCTCTCGGCCGCGGAGACGGCGCGCCTGGCCCTGCCGCGGGTGCCATCGACGCCCCAGCTCGGCTACCTCTGGCGCGCCGCGGAGGGGAGTGAGGGCGGCGGTTTCGACCAGGTGATCACGACGCCGATCTTCTCGACCGCGACGCGAAAGCCGATCGCCGCCCTGGCCGTGGGTTTTGCGGCCCACGACGAACGCGCGATCGGCGGCGAATCGGCCGTGCGGCGCGGCCTCTGGGCCGAGCACCGGCTGCAGATCGGCGGCCTCGCCCCGGAGGCGCGGCGGGCGCTCGACGATCACCTCCGGCGGGTGCTGCCGCTCGAACGGGGGGCGGGTCGCGCGACGCCGCTCACGCTGGAGGGCTCGGCCTACCTGCTCCTGTTCGAGCCGGTCAATCCCGGGTCCGATTATCCGATCGCCTACGAGATCTCGCTGTATCCCCTCGCCGCGACCCACGCGCGCCAGCGCCGGCTCCGCTGGCAGATCCTCGCGCTCGGATCGTTGCTGCTGCTGGCGGGCCTTGCCACCAGCCAGGTCGTCGCCGCCCGGCTCGCTCGTCCCGTCGAAAAACTCGCGGCCGATTCGGCGCAGAACATCGTCCGGCGCGACCGCGCCGAGGCCGCGCTCGAGCTCACCCAGGCGGAGTTGCAGCGCGCCGCGCGATTTTCCGCCGACGCCTCCCACCAGCTCAAGACGCCCCTTGCGGTGCTGCGTGCGGGCCTAGACGAATTGCTGGCCCGGACCGATCTCACCGAGCCGGTGCGCGAGGAGCTTGCCACCCTCGTGCACCAGACCCACCGGCTCACCGGCATGATCGAGGACCTGCTGCTCCTGTCGCGCGTCGACGAGGGACGCCTGAAGATCGATTTCGCGGAGGTGGATCTCTCGCACCTGGTCGCGTCGTGGCTGGATGACCTCAGTTTCCTGCCCAACGAGCTGCGGATCTCGATCACGACCGACCTGCCGGCGGCGGTCGCCATCGCCGGGGAACGGCGCTACGTTTCGATGGTCCTGCAGAATCTCTTCGAGAATGCCCGGAAGTACAATCGGCCGGACGGGCGGATCCATGTCGCGATCGAGGTGTCGGAGTCGGTCGCTCGCCTCACCGTGGGCAACACCGGCCGCGTGATCCCCGTTTCCTCGCAACCCCACATCTTCCATCGCTTCCACCGGGGCGCCGCCAGCGAGGACGTGCCCGGCCACGGGCTGGGCCTCAATCTCGCCCGCGAGCTGGCCCGGCTGCACGGCGGGGACGTGCGGCTGCTCCGATCGTCCGGCGACTGGACGGAGTTTGAGGTGATTTTTCGGCTAGCAACCTCCGCCCGGGGCCCCATGCGTAGTCGGACATGAGGTGGGTCAGGGTGGTGATTTCATGTCTGGCGGCAGGAGCCGCGGCCACGGCGTGGGCGAGCGACGCGTGGTTCGACCGGCTGGAGGAGAGGCTTGCCGTCTCGGCATGGGACGACGCGGTGCGGGCGCGGCTCAGCGGAATCCTTTCGCTGGAAGGCTATGCGATCTCGCAACCTCCGCCGGGCCTGGTTTTCACCCGCAGCAACCGCCTGTTCAACCCGCGCCTTGCACTCTTCCTGAACGGCCAGGCGGGGCCGCGGCTCTTCGGCTTCGTGCAGGCGCGGGTCGACCGCGGTTTCGATCCCGCCACCGAGCGGCTGCGCCTCCGGCTCGACGAATACGCCGTCACCTTCGTGCCGCGGGCCGGCACGGCGCTGAGCGTGCAGGTGGGCCAGTTCGCGTCGGTGATCGGCAACTGGATGGCGCGGCACGATTCGTGGGAGAACCCGTTCGTCACCGCGCCGCTGCCCTACGAGCACCAGACCTCGATCTACGACAGCGAGGCGCCGCTGTCCCTGGACGACTTCGTCAGCTTCGATCCGGCCGAGAAGTATGAATACAATCCCATCATCTGGGGACCCAGCTACGCGACGGGTGCGGCGGTGGCCGGGAAGCTGGGGCGGTTCGAGCTCGCGCTGGAAGTGAAAAACGGCGGACCTTCCTCCCGCCCCGAGCTTTGGTCGATCCGCGACCTGGGTTTCGACCGCCCGGCTTTTGCCGCGCGCCTCGGTTTCCGTCCCGATCTCCGCTGGAAGCTGGGCTTTTCGGCCAGCGACAGCGCCTACCTGGCGCCGGGAGCCGAACACCTGCCGGCTGGCACGAGCTGGCGCGATTTCCGTCAGCGGCTCCTGGGGCAGGAGGTGAGCTACGCGTGGCGGCACCTGCAGGTATGGGCCGAAGTCTTTCAGGTCTGGTTCGAGGTCCCGCGCGTAGGTACGGTGCGAACGGTTGCCGGCTACATCGAGGCGAAGTACAAGTTCAACCCGCGGATCTACGGCGCGGTGCGCTGGAACCGGCAGGGATTTTCCGCGCTCAGCGACGGCGCCGGCGGGCGCGTCCGCTGGGGCAGCAGCCTCTGGCGGGTCGACGTCGCCGCCGGCTATCGTTTCACAGCGCGCCTCGTCCTGAAGCTCCAGGCAAGCGGCCAGCGCGAGGCAGGCCAGCACGAGAATCTCCGGATGAACTACGCGTCGCAGTTGAACCTGCGGTTCTGAGCCGGAAGCATGCCGTTGCGGTGGAGCCGCCTGTCCCCAGGCGGCTGGCGTGCGAAGGACCGGTCCGCAGCGGCTTGAGGACTAGCCGCTTCACCTTTTGGTCCGGCCTTCTTCGTGGCTGATTTGAAGGCCAGCGGCATGCGTCCGGCTCAGGTGTGACCAGGCAGGTCGTCCCGCCCGCCGCGGCCTTTGCCGCCGCGCTTCCGGTCGCCGCCGCGATCGTCGCCGAGGTCGTGATTCGCCGGGTCATCGAAGCCGCCGCGGCCGCTTCCGCCGCCGTCGCGCAGTCCGCCGTGGTCGTCGCCCGCCGGGTCGTCGGCGCCGCCGCGATCGTCGCGATTCCGGGCGCCGCCGCGGTCGTCGCCCAGGTCGTGATTCGCCGGGTCGTCCTGGCCACCGCGGCCCCGCTTGCTGTCGTCGCCTGCCTGCTGGCCGGCGGGGTCATCCTTCCCGCCGCGGGCCTCGGCGGCGGGAACACAGAGCACCAGGGCAAGAACGGCCAGCGCGAGCGCGGTGGCCGGACGGAGGAGTAGGTTCGTATGCTTCATGACGCCGCCCAGCGTGCGCCCGCCCGCGCGCGTCGCGACGGTGCAATCGTAACCGGTTTGATATAACCCGCCGCGCACCCGCCGCGTGACGATGCGACGGCCTCGATCTCACCGCGCCCCGCCGGCGCCGCCCGTCCTTGCCGCCGCGACGGTCGCCGCGATCGCTTCCGTCACCGTATCCACGGTCTCGAGACTGACGTGGCGGAAGTCGAGCTGGAGCAATCCCGGGCCCGGCGCCTCCCGGACGATGATGGCCGGCCGCCCGGCGCGCAGGCGCGCGGCCAGCGTGGCGGCGTCGAGGCCGGCCGCGGGGCCGACCGCGATGTGCAGCCGCGAGAACAGGCCGCTCGTCGCGTCGGGGGCGATGTTCACGGCCAGACCGGGGACGCCGGCGAGCCGCTCCCGGCCGCGAACGAGACGCGCCTCGAGCGCGGCGCGGGCGGCGGGCTGGTCCGTGCGGCGCCAGCGTTCGAGGGCGGCGAGGGCGCCGACGAGCGCCTCCTTGCCGGCTTTCATCGGCCGGCCGAGACCGGCCTCCTGCGCGAGGCAGGCTCGCACGAGCGCGGCCCGGCCGGCGACGATCGCCGAGGTCACGCTCGCGAGGCGCTTGTGCGCGCTGGTGATGACGAGGTCGGCCCCGGCGGCGAGAAAGGGACGAACGTCGGGCTCCGCCGCGGCGTCGACGATGGACGGCACGCCGGCTTCCCGGCAGGTGCGGCAGAAGGTGCCGACGTCGATCAGGTCGCCGGGCGGCACCTGATGGGAGACGACAAACAGCGCCGCCGCGGTGCGCGGCGTGAGTGCGGCGGCGAGGTCCGCCGCGGTGCAGCGGGAGACGCTGCCGACTGTGACCACGCGGGCGCCGGTCATGGCGACATTCTGCCGGATGGGCGCACCGTAATCGATGTCGTGCGCGAGCGGCAGGACGACCTCGTGCCGGAGGCCGGTGGTATCCGGGAGCTGGTGGATTCGCGGCAGGTCCTCGCCGGTCATGCAGCCGGCGATCGCCAGCGCGATGCCGGCGGCCGAGCAGTGCGCGACGGCTCCGGCCTCGCAGGAAAAGGTGCCCGCGATCGCGTCGGACGCCGCCCGCCGCAGTTCGCGCATGTCGACCCACTCCGGCCCCAGGGCGGCGATGGCAGCGATGACCTCAGGGCAGACCGGCGACGCGCCGTAGGCGGTTTCGGCGCCGGACACGTTGATCACCGGCGTGAGATCAAGCGGGGCGATCGCGTCGCGCGGTGAGACGGCAGGCACGCCTGGTAGGAACGTACTGCCCGCAACCGGGGACAACCCGAAACGCGACGAGTGTGCCGGTGCGTCTCGATCGGGCGCGAGCCGCTGGTGGCAATCGGGGCGAGGTGGCGACTCCGCCCTCTCCGAACGGACGGGGTGGACCGGTTCCGGTGAGCCTGCGGTGGCCGGGCTTTTTCACGGGACCACGGTTGACCGGAACGAGCGATTGCGGCGAAGTGACGTCGCTGCGCGCGCCGATCCCCGTCGCGGAGTGCCAACTTTCCACCCCGGTCCCGCCATGCCTGCTGGTCTCTCCCTGCCCGCCTTGCGCACACGTTTGGCGCGCGCCGGCTTTCTCGCGCTGCTCGCTGCGCTCGCCACGCCGGCCCGGGCGCAGCCGGTGGAACTGCTGCTCAAGGGCGGCCACGTGATCGATCCGCGCAACGCGATCGACGGCGTGCGGGACGTCGCCATTGCGGGCGGGCGGATCGTGGCGGTGGGGACCGGCCTGGCGGCCGGCGCGGGCACGACGGTCATCGACGCGGCCGGTTTGTATGTCACGCCCGGCTTGATCGACCTGCATGTGCACGTCTTCGCGACGACCGGCGTCAAGGGCGCGTGGGCGGGCGACAACAGCGTCCTGCCGGACGGCTTCAGTTTCCGCAGCGGCGTCACGACCATGGTCGACGCGGGTTCGTCGGGCTGGCGCAATTTCGAGACCTTCCGCCACACCGTCATCGATCGGGCGCAGACCCGCGTGCTGGCGATGATCAACATCGCCGGCCTCGGCATGATGACCAATGCCGCGGAGCAGGTCGTCGCCGAGTTCCAGCCGGCCGAGGTCGTGGCGCTCGCGCGCAAGCACCGGGACGTCGTGGTCGGGGTGAAGACGGCGCACTACGAGGCTTCCGACTGGAGTTCGGTCGAGCGGGCGGTGGAGGCGGGTGCGGCCGCGGATGTCCCGGTGATGGTCGATTTCGGATACTTCCGGCCGGAACGTCCGTACTGGCAGCTCGTGACCCGGAAACTGCGACCGGGCGACATCAGCACGCATGCCTATCGCGCGAGCGTGCCGTGGATGGACGAGAGCGGCGCCGTACATGCATATCTGCACGCGGCCCGGCAGCGCGGGGTGAAATTCGACGTGGGGCACGGCGCGGGCAGCCTGGTGTTTCGCAACGCGGTGCCGGCGATCAAGGCGGGGTTCTACCCGGACTCGATTTCGACTGACCTGCACACGCTGAGCATGAACGTGGCGATGCTCGATCTCCCGACGACCCTGTCGAAGTTCCTCGTGATGGGCATGCCGCTGCGGGAGGTGGTCCTGCGCGCGACGTGGAACCCGGCGCAGATGATCCGGCGGACGGAACTGGGGCACCTTTCGGTCGGGGCGCCGGCCGACGTGGCGGTGCTGCGCGTGAGCCAGGGGGAGTTTTTCTATGTCGACAGCAAGAGCGGCCGGATGCGGGGCACGCAGCGGATCACCTGCGAGCTGACGTTGCGCGACGGGAAGATCGTGTGGGATTGGAACGGCCGCGCCGGGACCGATTATGCGCGGCTGCCTGGCGACTACGGTCTGCGCGAAGGCATCGATGTCGTCGTGCCGCCGCCGCGGCCGTAGTCCCGACGGCGCGTTGCACCGCTTTATGGAACGCCGCGAATTCATCGAACGCACCCTCACCGCCAGTGCCGCCTTCGGTGCGGCGACCGCGTCGGCGCACGCGGCCTCCGCCGTCGGCGCCACGGCCGACATCCGGCCGCCGGCGCCGCCGCCTCCGACCGGCGAGCTCATCGCGGGCGGGGGCAGCGGGACCTCGTATCAACTGCCGGTGACGGTCGAGCGTCGCCGCGAGGGCAGACCGCATCGCGGCAAGGTGCTCGCGGCGATCCAGCCGCATTGCGACGACATCGCGATCTACGCCGCGGGCACGGTGCTCAAGCTGCTCGACGAAGGCTACGAGGGCATCCTCATCACGATGAGCGACGATTCCATGGCCGGCTCCGGCCAGTGGCATGGCGACGTGGCCGCCCGCAACGAGCGCGACACGATCGAAGTGGCGCGCCGGCTCGGCCTGAAGGAGTGCCTCTTCCTGAATTACCCCAACCACAACATGGATGCCTGGCCGGTCGTGGAGATGCGGGCGCGGCTCGTGTTCCTGTTTCGCGCGTTCAAGGTCGACACCGTGCTCACGTACGACCCGTCCGGTCTGTACGAACGCAATCCCGATCACACCGTCGGGGCCAAGGCGGTCGAATCGGCCTGCTGGATGGCGCGCTCGTCGTGGGATTACCCCGAGCATCGGGCGGTGGGCCTGCAGCCGCATGGGCCGGCGGACAAGTACTATTTCTCCCGCGGTCCGCAGCTCGTGAATCGCGTGGTCGACATCGGGGACTTCTTCGAAGCCAAAGTCTGGGCGAACCTCGCCAACGTGACGCAGGGCCCGGCCGGCAACAGCGGCGTGAACCTGCGTGCCCGGCTCGCGGCCGAGGGCAAGCGGCTGCCGCTGCTCGATGGCACCGACGAACAGGCCAACCGCGCCTTCACGCGCGAGATCGCGCTGGCGCGGGACAGCCAGCGGGCCGTGGCGTACGGCTTGAAGCAGGCCGAGTATTTTCATTACAGCCCGCCCGACCAGTCGGCGGCCGACGAGTACGTGCGGCGGCACGCGGTGCCACGCTGAGCGCCCGCCGGCGGCACCGTGGGGTGCGCTCCCGCCGATGCTGGCGAGATGGGAGCCCGAATAGCCGGCTCGAGGTTACAGCTTACGACGAGGTCCTGCCGCCCTCTTCAGAGGGCGTCGCTCCGGTCGGCGCGGCGGCTGCGACGGGGCGCACCCCTCCGGAGGAAACGGCTGCTGGGGCGCGGGGCCGGGCGCGGCGTGGCAGCGTGGGCGGCGCTGGCGGGCCTGCTGGCGGCGGAGGCGTGCCGCCGCTTCCGCCCGACCGGCCGCGGACAGCGGTTGCGGCGGCTCCGGGGGAAGAAAGCAGAAATGGCACATGGCTGCCGCTCCTTGCTGGCGGCGGGGGCGGCCGGGCACAACCTCCCATTGCGGACGGGAGCCCCGGGCGGCACCAAACAGCATCGTGCGACTAAAGAAACGACTTCCGGGTTTGCCACAATTGCATCTAGTAGCGTGGGTATTCACCCGATGCTTGCGGTCACTGCCCTGAAAAAATCCTTTGTCGCTCCGGAGGGAGACAGGGTGAGGATTGTCGACGTGGCGCACTTTGGACTCGGCGCGGGCGAACAGCTGGCGCTGCGCGGCGAGAGCGGTTCGGGCAAGACGACCTTTCTCAACCTCATCGCCGGCATCCTCGCGGCCGACGAAGGTCGGGTGACGCTGGACGGCCAGGAGATGACGGCGCTCTCGGAAGCCCGCCGTGACCGGCTGCGGGCGGAGAAGATCGGATACATCTTTCAGACCTTCAACCTGCTCCAGGGATACACCGTGCTCGAGAATGTGCTGCTCGGGATGTCATTCGGCCCCGGTGCGGACAAGGCGCATGCGGCCGGCATCCTGGAGCGGGTCGGCCTGCAACACCGGCTGCACCACTTTCCGCGTCAGCTCTCCACCGGCCAGCAGCAGCGTGTTGCCGTGGCGCGTGCTCTGGCCAACCGGCCCAAGCTCGTGCTGGCCGACGAGCCCACCGGCAACCTCGACCGCCGGCACGCTGCGGAGGCGCTGACGCTGATCCGCGAGGTCTGCCGCGAGCAGAATGCCGCCCTGCTGCTCGTGAGCCACGATCGCGAAGTGCTGGGCGCGTTCGAAGCCCAGCAGGATTTCGCCCAGATCAACCGCGTGCTGGCGGAAGCGCCGCGATGAAGGCACGCGGTCCAGACGGTCGAAGCGGGGATTTCGTTCGTGCGCGATGCGCGCCGATCGTGCCCTTCGGTTTTGCGGCCGGGAAGGGCGCGGCCGGGAGGATTTCAAGACATTCTCCGTGACGCTGCCGCTGATCATCTACCGTTCCCTGCGCCAGCATGCGCTTTCGACCGTCGTGACCGCGGCGGGCATCGCGCTCGCGTGCGGGTTGCTCATGTGCGTGTGGATGGTGAAGACGCAGTCGCAGGCGGCGTTCACGCAGACCACGGCCGGCTTCGATGCGGTGCTGGGCGCGCGGGGCTCGAAACTGCAGCTCGTGCTCAACGCGATTTTCCATCTCGAGGCGTCGCCGGGCAACGTGGCGGCCGCCGACTACGAGATGATCCGGAAGCATCCGATGATCAAGACGGCCATCCCGATCGCCGTGGGCGACAACCTCCGCGGCTACCGGCTGGTCGGCACGGCGCCTGAGCTGTTCACCAACGTGGAGTATTCGCCGGGAAAAAAATTCGCGGTGCAGGCCGGCGGAAACGTGTTCACCGCCGATGCCAAGGAGGCCGTGGCGGGCAGTTTCGCGGCGCAACGATTGAAACTGAAGGTCGGCGATACGTTCCGGCCGTTCCACGGGCTGGCCTACGACCCGAAGGCGGAACACGCCGACGAGTTCAAGGTGGTCGGCGTGCTCGAGCCGACGAACACGCCCGTCGATCGCGTGATCTGGCTGCCGCTGCGCGGGCTGCAGACGATGAGCGGTCACGATCCGAAGGCGGCCACCGATGTGAGCGCCGTCCTGCTGCAGTTGCGCACGCCGATGGCGGGCCTGCAGATGGACATGATGTACAACAAGCAGGGCAACCGGCTGACCTTCGCGTATCCGGTGGGCGCCATCGTGGCGGAGCTTTTCGGCAAGATCGCGTGGTTCGACCAGGTGCTGGCGCTCGTCGCCTACCTGGTTGCGCTGGTGGCGGCAGGTTCGGTGCTGGCGAGCATCTACAATTCCATGAGCGCCCGGCGGCGGGACCTGGCGATCCTGCGGGCGTTGGGAGCGAAGCGGCGGACGATCTTCGGGGCGGTGCTGGCCGAGGCCGCGTGCATCGGCGCGATCGGCGCGGCGCTGGGTTTCGCCGTTTACTTTGGGCTCTTTGCCGGCGTGGCCAGCCTCATTCGTTCGCAGACGGGCGTGGTGCTGGACCTCGGCGCCGGTCATCCGGTGCTCTGGCTCTGCCCGGTGGGCATGATCGCGCTGTGCGCGCTGGGCGGCCTCGTACCGGCATGGAAGGCGTATCGGACGCCCGTGGCGGAGACGCTGGCGCCGGTGTCCTGAGGTGGAGCCGCGTGTCCTCACGCGGCTTGGAGCGTCACCGGGGAGTTCAGGCCGGGGAGCCGCCTGGGACAGGCGGCTTCACCTCGGGTACGAAGGTGCCATGCCGAACCGGCTTACGAAGGCCCTTTCCGTTTTGACGGCGGAACGATCGTGATTACGGTTCGCGCCACTATGAAGCTGGCCCCCTCCACTCTTCGGACTCTGGTCGCTGCGACGTTTGCCCTGCCGCTGGTGGTGATGGCGGCGGATGCCACCGGGGACAAGCCCGCGTCGGCGCCCGGTCCCCTCACGGCGCCGGAGGTGGAGAATGGTTACCTCAAGCTAGGCTTCGACCAATTGGCGTCGTACCCATTCACGCCGCCGGCGTTTGACCCGACGGCCGATCCGAAGGCCGTGCCGCCGACCGGCGAGGAGCAGATCCCGGCGATGGTGAAGGGCTGGAACGGCAAGAAGGCCGTGATCACCGGCTACATGGTCCCGGTGAAGATGGACAAGGGCCTCGTCACCGAATTCCTGCTGATGCGGAACACGATGGCCTGCTGCTTCGGCACGGTGCCCAACATGAACGAGTGGGTGATCGTGAAGATGGAGAAGGGCGTGCAGCCGATGATGGATGTGCCCGTCGCCTTCTACGGCGAACTCAAGGTCGGCGCCATGTTCGAGAACGGCTACATGACCGGCCTCTACGAGCTCAAGGGCGAGAAGATGGGCGAAGTTCAGGGCTGAAGGCCGGCCGGGGGCGGCACCCGTTTTCTACCGGCCCGTTCGTCCCGGCAAATCCACCGTCGCTCAGCGCGACACGTCGCCCTGCGTGAGGATGCGGAAGCCGCGGGTCGCCAGCGCCTGGCTGGCGACATCGCCGTCTTCGGCGTTGATGGCGAGCGCGGAGCGGCCGTCGGGTCGCTTGATGAAGCTGTAGATGTAGTGGATGTTGATCTCAGCCTCGAACAGCGCGGCCAGCACGTCGCGAAGCTGCGACTCATCGGCGATCTCCACCGCGAGCACGTCGCACTCCACGTAGGGAAAATCGTTATTGATGAGCAGCTCCCGCGCCTTCTCAGGATCGTCGACGATGAACCGCACGATCGCGCTGTCGGTGGTATCCAGCACCGTAATACCCATGACGTGGACGTTGTTGTCCTTCAGCACCGTCGTCAGATCGTAGAGTCGCCCCAGGCGATTCTCGGCGAAAACGGAAAACTGTTTCACCGGGTCAACCGGCGTAGTGCTGATCTGCGCGGCCATCGGCGCAGGCTGGGCGCAGGTGCGTCGCGGGTCAATGGCTGGGTGGAAAGCACCCGTTCGCAGTGCGGTCGCTTGAAGTCGCCGTACGGCTGCATCACGCTGAGGGCGTGACTCCACCCCCTCCGCCCGCCCATGCCCTCGCGGCGCAGGCAGCCCGGCGGGCAGCGCGGCTCGTGCTCCGGGGCGTGGTGCTCAACGTGGGCCTGGCCGCCGTCAAGTTCGCCGGGGGCGTCCTGGGCAACACGTACGCGCTCGTCGCCGATGCGGCGGAGTCGCTGGTCGATATCTTTTCGTCGATCCTGGTCTGGGCCGGCTTCCGGGTCGCCGCGCTGCCACCCGATGCGAATCACCCTTACGGTCACGGCAAGGCCGAGGCGCTGGCGGCGCTGCTGGTGGCGGCGTTCATCTTCGGGACCGCCGGCTGGGTGGGGTACCATGCCGTGCGCGAGATCATCACGCCGCACCAGGGGCCGAGTTGGTGGACGCTGCCACTTCTGGCCGGAGTCGTCGCTGTCAAGCTGTGGTTCGCCCGGCGGCTGCAGTCCGCGGGAATCGAATCGGGCAGCACGGCGCTGGGAGCGGAGGCGCTGCATCACTGGAGTGACGCGGTGACCTCGGCCGCCGCCTTCGTCGGCATCGCGATCGCGCTGGTGGGCGGGAAAGGCTGGGAGGCGGCCGACGACTGGGCCGCGTTGCTGGCCTGTGCCTTCATCGCTTTCAACGGGGCCGGCATGGTCATGCGGGGGCTGGCCGATGTGATGGACCAGGCCGTTCCGGTCCATTTCGAGCGCGAGGTGCGGGAGCTGGCGCTGGCCGTGGCGGGAGTGCAGGCGCTTGACAAGGTGCGCATGCGCAAGAGCGGTCTGAGTTATCTGGTTGATATCCAGATACGCGTGAAGGGTGAGCTCCCGGTGCGGGTCGGGCATGAGATCGCCCACGCGGTCAAGGATTCCCTGCTCGCTTCGGCGCGGCACCGGATCAGCGACGTGACGGTGCACGTCGAGCCGGCGGACTGATTTCCGCGTCGGTCTCGCCGCTTGCGCTCACGGACGCCTGTTCGTATGCTGCAGGTTGGCTTGTGCCGGGATGGTGACCTGTCCCGTCGCCTGTCCTGACCCAAACCGACTACCGCATGAACCCACCCGCCTCGCTTCGTCGATTCCGCGCCCTCGCCGCCCTCCTGGCGCTCGGCGCATCCGCCTCGGCCATCGCCCAGACCGCTCCCACCGCCCCCCGCGCCTCCGCTCCTTCCGGGGAGGAAGCCGTCCGGCTCGAGGCCTTCACCGTCACGGGTTCGAACCTCAAGCGCATCGAGGTCGAGAACGTGCTTCCGATCACGGTCATGAGCGCGGCGGACATCGACATCCGCGATGCGTCGCAGCCGTCGGACCTCCTCATGGCGCTGCCGCAGGTGACGGGATTGCCCGGCAACGAGACGGCGACGCTGGGCGCCACCGCCCGCGGCGACAACGCGAGCGTTTCCCTTCGCGGCATTCCTTCGAGCAACACGCTCATGCTCCTCAACGGACGCCGGCTCGTGCCGCATCCGATCAGCCAGGGCGAGGCGGGCGTGCCCACGCTGTCGACCAACGTGAACCAGATGCCGAACCGCGGCCTCGAGCGCGTGGACATCCTGCGGGATGGCGCCTCCTCCATCTACGGCACCGACGCGGTGGCCGGCGTGGTGAATTACGTCATGCGGCGGAATTTCCGCGGCACCGAGCTGGCCCTGCGCTACGGCGAGACGCGCTATGGCGACGGCGGAGAGTTCCGGGCCACGCTCACGCACGGGCTCACGTTTGCCGGCAAGCGGGGTCGCGCGATGCTCACGGCGGACCTTTACACGCGCCAGGCGATGTACGTGCGCGACCGCTCCTTTGCCGCCGAAGCCGACAACAGCAGCCGGGCGCCCGCGCCGTGGAACGTCTCGACCAACACCACCTTCAACCTGCGGTCGGCCACGAGCGAATACGGCAATTACTCGATCGGCACCGTGAACGCGGCGGGCGTCTTCACCGCAGGCCGCACGGCGGGCATCCCGGCGACCCTCACGGCCGCCTCGGGCCAGTTCTTCCTCGCCCCCAACGACGCGGGCGGCGTCTCATTCCTCACCGCCACGCCGAGCCGGCTCGGCACCACCGGTAAGTATTACTGGAACAACAACGAATATCGCGTCATCCAGCCGAAGACGCAGCGCACGAACGTCTATGCCGCCGGCGAGTTCGACCTGAACAGCCGCATCACGCTCTTCGCCGAGGGCAGCGCGTATCTGGCAGAGTCGGTCACCTACCGCGAGCCCGACGGCATCACGGCTTCGACCGACGGCAACATCATCGTGCCGGTGAGCAACCCGTACAATCCGTTCGGCGAGCGTTTCTGGTCTCCGACCGGCGCGCCGAATGCCGACGGAACCCCGCGCCTCACCGGCACGCCCGCCGTGGTGCTCATCAGCAACAAGCGCCTGACCGACCTGGCGACGCGTACCGACTGGGTTGATACCTCGGTGGTGCGCGGCGTGTTCGGTGCCCGCGGCCGGTTGCTCGACACCTGGAACTGGGAGGCGGCGTTCCTCTACTCGGCGGCGCGCGTGGACGAGAACGAGGAAGGTCCCTCGCGAAAGAGCCTGCTCGTGAACGCGATCAACCAGACCGATCCCGCGCGGGCCTTCAACCCGTTCACGCGCACGTTCGCCGTGCGCAACGGGACGCTGGCGGTCACGGGCGACTACCGCAATCCGGAGTCGGTCCAGCAGACGTTCCGCTCGTCCTTCGTCCGCAGCGGCATCACGAAGCTCTCGAGCGGCGATGTCCGCGCCGGGGGCGACGTGCTCCCGATCTGGGGCGGCAATGCGATCAGCGCGGCCTTCGGCGGCGAGTATCGCTACGAAGTCTACGACGATTTCCGCCCGCCTTACGCCGGGCTCAATCCGCCGGGCTCCGGGCTGGATCCGAACGCCAACGATTTCCTCGGCTTCTCGCCCAACTCGGACACGCACGGCAACCGGCACGTCAGCGCCGCCTATGTCGAGACGGTGATCCCGCTCGCGGGCCGCAACTTCACCCTGCCGCTCGTCCGTTCGCTCGAACTCACGGCCGCCGCCCGTTACGAGAGCTACACCGACTTCGGCGAGACCACCAAGCCGAAGTACGGCGTGAACTGGCGCCCGACGGGCTGGGCGATCGTGCGCGCCTCCTACAACGAGGGCTTCCGCGCGCCCAATCTCGCGCAGCTCTTCACCGGCACGCTCATCCGCACCGTCACGGGCAGCACCGATTCGTACCGCAGCGCCGTCACCGGCCTGCCCACCGACGGTCCGTCGAACCGCCGCAGCGTGGCGTCGGGCAACCAGAATCTCAGCCCCGAGAAGTCGACCGGCAAATCGGCCGGCGTCGTCGTCGAGGTGCCCGGCGTGCGCGGCCTGACGGTCTCGGTCGACTACTGGGAGATTCGGCGCCGGGACATCATCGCCTCCGGCGGCGGCATCGCCGACGACACCGCGGCGTTGAATGCCGCCACGCAGGCGGCGCTGGCCGCCGGCCAGGCCATCGGTTCGATCGACCTCGGCAGCGGCACCGCCGCCTATCGCGGCGATCCCTCGGTGGTGCGCCTGCCCGTCACGCAGGCCGATCGTGACTTCTTCAACGCGTACAATGCGACGCGCGCGCCGGGCAACCAGCGTGCCGTGGTTGGCGCGATCGACATCATCCGCACGACCTACTTCAACCGCGCGCAGGAGTTCGTGAACGGTTTTGACTTCGACGTGACCTACCGGCTGCCGCGCCTCGAGATCGGCCAGTTCACGCTCAATACGAGCTGGACGCGGCTCAACGACTACCACGCGTACAATTCCGCCGGCGCGCCGCGGACCGACCTCCTCGGCTCCAATGCCGCCTCGGGCGCGACGCCGAAGTGGCGCGGATCGACGACCGTCTCCTGGAGCCGGCGCCAGTGGAGCGCGGGGCTCGGCGCGTATTATGTGGGCGACTACACCGACACCGGTGCGACGACCTCGCTCGCGACTTGGGAGTCGCTCGGACGTCCGGACTACATCCGCCCGGTCTTCACCAACGGCGGCAACGTCTACCGGTTTGTCGTCTCCGACACGATCAGCTACAACACGTACGCCACCTACCGGTTCGACAGCCGCAACCGCTGGGTGAACAACACCAGCGTGCGCGTGGGCGTGACCAACCTCTTCGACGCGGAGCCGCCGCTTTCGAGCGACTCGCGCGGCTACGATCCGTCGCTGTACAACACGATGGCGCGCGGCCGCAGCTACAGCCTGCAGGTGACGAAGAAATTCTGACGGCCGGGCAGGAGGAACGGCCTGTCCCAGGGCCGTTCTGCAGCCTGCACGCCGGCTCGTACCGCCAGCAGCCGGGGGACCGGCTGCTCCATCCTTTCCCGTTTACTCGCGACGGGGGCCCGCCACTTTCGCCGGGATGAAGAAGCGGAATCCAGCCCGTCCCCTCGCCGAGAACAAACACCTGCTGCGGTGGGTCGAGAAGATGGCCGCGCTCTGCGAGCCGGCGGCGATCCACTGGGTCGACGGTTCGAAGGAGGAGTATGACCAGCTCTGCGCGCAGCTCGTCGCGGGCGGCACGTTCATCAAGCTGAACCAGAAACTCTGGCCGGGGTGCTATCTCGCCCGCTCCGATGCGAGCGACGTCGCCCGCGTCGAGGACCGCACGTTCATCTGCTCGCTTTCGAAGGACGCGGCGGGCCCGACCAACAACTGGGTCAACCCGTTCGACATGCGGAAGACGCTCAAGGGGCTTTTCCAGGGCTGCATGCAGGGTCGGACGATGTACGTCCTGCCGTTCAGCATGGGGCCGGTCGGCTCGCCGATGTCCCAGATCGGCGTGCAGCTCACCGACTCGGCCTACGTGGTCGTGAACATGCGCATCATGGCGCGCATCGGTAAGAAGGTCTTCGAGCTGATCGACCAGGACTTCAAGCGCGTCGTCCCCTGCGTGCATTCCGTCGGGGCGCCCCTCAAACCCGGGCAGAAGGACGTCGCCTGGCCGTGCAACCGGGAGAAGTACATCGTGCACTTCCCCGAGACCCGCGAGATCTGGAGCTATGGCTCGGGCTACGGCGGCAACGCCCTCCTGGGCAAGAAATGCTTCGCGCTGCGCATCGCCTCGGCGATGGCGCGCGATGAAGGCTGGATGGCCGAGCACATGCTCATCGTCGGCGTCCAGGATCCGGCGGGCCACAAGCACTACTTCGGCGCCGCGTTTCCGAGCGCCTGCGGCAAGACCAACTTCGCGATGCTCATTCCGCCCGAGCCGTTCCGGAAGCAGGGGTGGAAAGTCACGACCGTCGGCGACGACATCGCGTGGATCAAGCCCGATGCGAACGGCCGGCTGCGTGCGATCAATCCCGAGGCCGGCTTCTTTGGCGTCGCGCCCGGCACGAGCGCCCGGACCAACCCGAACGCGATGGCGGCGCTCGCGAAGAACACGATCTTCACCAACTGCGCGCTCACTCCTGCCGGAGGCGTGTGGTGGGAGGGCATGACCGATGAGCCGCCGCCGATGGCGACGGATTGGCAGGGACGCGTGTGGACGCCCGAGATCGCGCAGGCCACCGGCGCCAAGGCGGCCCACCCGAATGCACGCTTCACGGCGCCGGCGAAGCAGTGTCCCACCATGGACGCCGACTGGGAGAAACCCGAGGGCGTGCCGATCAGCGCGTTTGTTTTCGGCGGCCGGCGCGCCGCCACGATGCCGCTCGTCTATCAGGCGTTCAACTGGTCGAGCGGGGTGTACGTGGGCGCCACCATGGGTTCGGAGATGACGGCCGCCGCGGCGGGCACGATCGGCAAGGTGCGGCGGGATCCGATGGCGATGCTGCCGTTCTGCGGCTACAACATGGGCGACTACTTCCGCCACTGGATCAGCATGCAGCGCCTGCTCAGCGAGACGCCGCGGATCTTCCACGTGAACTGGTTTCGCAAGGACAAGGACGGAAAATTCATGTGGCCGGGCTTTTCGGAAAACATGCGCGTGCTTCGCTGGATCTTCGACCGCGTGCGGGCGGGCGGCCGGGCCAGGGAGACGCCGATCGGCTGGGTGCCGCGCTACAAGGACATCGACTGGACCGGGCTCGATTTCGCGGAGGAGCGGTTCGAGGAACTGCAGGCGTTCGACCGCGCGGCGTGGCGCGCCGAGGTCCTCGGCCATGAGGAGCTGTTCATCGATCTCCATTCCCACCTGCCGAAGGAGATGGTGTACGAGCGCGAGCTGCTGATCTGCCGCATGTAGGCGCAAACGGCGCTCGCACCGGAAAACACGAGAGGCGCGGTGTTGCCACCGCGCCTCCGTTTTTTGCCCTTTCAGACGTCAACGTTCCAACTACCGTAAGAACGTCCCCTTGACGTCGGAAAAGTGTGGGAATGGGTCTCTGAGGAAATTGGGGCCGCCCGGCGGTCCTCCCTGAACCATGTTACTTCCGCTGAAGCTGGTCTCCGCGTGGCTCGCGGGCCCGGCAGGGCGGATGTCGGGGTCTGGTGGGGTGGAGCGCCTCCGGGCGGCTGAACGGAGCAAAAGACGCCAGACGCGCGGCGTCACGAAGGGTACGCTGACATTTCGGACAGCCGCATGCGCCGCGTACGCCCGGTCTCTCGCGCCGCGCCCGGTGGTTTTCCCGCGCGCGCCCTGAGGTTTTTCGCCTGCGCGGGGATGCTCACGTTTGTCGCGATTGTGCCGATTGCAGCGGCGCATGGCCGTCGTTTCCGCGAGCAGTTCGACATTTTCCCGTGAAAAACTCCTGCAGGTGGCGCGGATGCTGCCGGCGGACCTGCAGGTACTCTCGCAGCTCGGCGAGATGCTGCAGGACGTCAACAGCGACCTCGACGCCGTGGCGGCGCTCCTGCGCAAGGACGTCGCGCTGGCGACGCGGATCGTGCGGGTGAGCAACAGCTCGGTTTTCGGTGGCGGCGGCCAGGTGGCGTCGACCGAGGAGGCCGTGAATCGCGTCGGCTTCGGGGAGATCCTCAAGCTTGTCGGCACCGCCTCGGCCGCGCGCTTTTCGGATCGCGCGCTGGAGCATTACGGCATCCCGGCGGAGCTGCTGGGCGACAACATGCTGTTCTGCGCGCTCGCCGCCGAGGCGCTGGCGTGCGCCGCCGGCGTCGATGCGCGCGTGGCGTATACCGCCGGGCTGATGCGTCCGCTCGGCCTGATGGTGCTCGACCGCGCCTGCCGGGGGCAGCTCGCCCCCGCCCAGGCATTCGCCCCGGACCGCTGGCCGAACTATTCGGCGTGGGAAGGCAGCCTCTTCGGCCTGGGAAGCGGCGAGGTCGCCGCGATGATCCTGGAGGAATGGCGCTTTCCCACGGAGCTGACGACGGCGATCCGCGGCCATCATCTTTCGCGTGCATCCGATCGAGAGGATCCCCTGACGGTGATCCTGCACGTCGCCGCGGGGCTCGCGGATCGCAGCGGGCGGGGCTTTGTGGGGGAGGCCAGTTGGTGGAACTTTTCCCCGCAGAGCCTCGCTCTTCCAGCGGCGGCCGGCATCGATCTTGCCGCCACGCTCACGGCGGTCGAGGAGGCGTTCGCCGGCGCGAAGGCGGCCCTCAAGGGCTGACGCGCGGCCGTCTCCGCCCGTGACGGCCGCGGCGGGCCGCTCAAGTGGCCGCTTCGCCGTGCCGATAACGGACGTCATGAGTGAATCCGTCGTCGCCCCAGCGATCGCGCTGACGCGGGAAAACATCCTCGTCCATGCCCGCCTCCTGCCCGCGGCGCCCCAGGTGTTGGGCGGGCTCTGTGAACTGCTGGCCGATGCCAACGTCGACCTCGATCGCATCGCGGCGGAGATCCGGCTTGAGCCGGCCCTCGCGGCGCGCGTGCTGCGCGTGAGCAACAGTGCCGCCTTTTCCGGCGGACAGCGCATCGGTTCGGTGGACGAGGCGGTGACGCGCGTCGGTTTTGGCGAAGTGCTGCAGCTCGTCGGGGCCGCCACGGTCGCCGGCGTGGTCGACCGGGAACTTTCGTGCTACGGCATCTCGGCCGACCGGCTGCGCGAGACGATGCTGCTGCACGGCCTGGCCGCCGAGGCGCTGGCCGCGCGCGCGGGGCTCGATTCGCGGGATGCGTATTCCGCCGGGCTGCTGCGCGCCGTGGGCATGATGGTGGTCGATCATGCGGGTCGACTCGTTCTAAAGGCCGCCGAGGCCTTCGACCCGGCGCGCCATGCGACCTACGCCGCTTGGGAGGAAGAGCGCTTCGGTGTCACCGGGATGGAAGCGGCCGCACTCGTGTTCGAATCGTGGCAGTTTCCTCCACAACTTGCGAACGCCATGCGGCAGCACCTGCGGGTCGACGACGAGGCCGCGGTCGACCGTTTCAGCCTGATCCTGCACCTCGCCGGTGGCATCGTCGCGGAGCGCAAACTCGCGCTTCCCGGAGAGTCGTCGTGCTGGAACGTGACGCCGGCGCGGCTGGAGGCGGCCGGCCTGGACGAGGAGCAGTACCTGCGCGCGAGCAACCAGGCGGCGGCCTCGTTCGAGCGGCAGCGCGCCGCATTGTACTGAGTTACTGCCGGCGGTTCCGTCGGCCGGGGAAGTTTTTCCTGGGAATTTCCTCCCGGGACGCCTTGCGGAAGGAGGTCGCGTACGGGAAATTGGCGGGGCTCATCCTCGCCCCCCTTATGCGCACGTCCGCCGTTTCCCGTATTCGTTTCCTCGTGGGTTCCCTCGCTCTCTCGGTGCTCGCCCTGGCTGGCGGCCCGGCTCGGGCGGAATCCGCCGCGGGCGGGGCGCGGACCGCGACGCGCGAGGAACTCGCGCTGCTGCATGACGTGCTGCACCAGACCGCGGAGCATTACCGCCGGTGGGCGTTTTCCGAGCACCGGATCGTGCGCGACACCAAGGGCCAGATCAAGACGGAGACCCGTCTGACGCACGATCCGTCGAAGCCGTATGCGGAGCAGTGGGTGCCGATTTCGATCAATGGCCGCGAACCGACCGAACGGGAAAAGGCGCAATACCGGCGTCGGGGCGAGAAGGGCGCGGACTCGGAGTCGCAATTCGGCTACGTGCGACATCCGGATGCGCGCAACCGCCGGACCTTGGGCGAACTGATCGAGCTGGACCGCGCGAGCATCGCGAGCGAATCGCCGACGCATCTCGTCTTCGAGGTCCCGTTGCTCAAGCAGGGCAACGAACGTTTCCCGCCCGAGAAGTTTCAAGTCCTGGCGCGCATCCGGAAGGAGGGCGCCCGGCTCGAGAGCATCGCGGTCAAGCTGCGCGAGTCGTTTCGATCGCGCCTCGTGTTCAAGGTGAAGTCCGGCGAAGGCACGCTGAACTTCGCGACGATCGACCCCAAGTATCCGCCGGCGCTGGTGGGGATCGAGGGCGATGCGGCGGCGTCGGTGCTCTTCGTGCCGATCGGTGGTTCGATGGAGTTGAAGCGGACGGACTTGCGTCACGTGAAGCTCTTTGACGAGCGGTTTGATGTGCAGATCGGGACGTTGAAGGCGATCGACTTCTGAGCGCGGCGATTTTTTTGCGGCGCGTGCGTTTTCTCCTCATCCGAAGGGGGGAATGTGCCGAAGTGTTACCATCTTTTTCGCCATGCCGCTTTCGCGCGAAGCCATCATCACGCTCGGTAACAAGATTGCCCCGGCCGCGGTGACGTTCAGCCGCCTGCGGTCCATGCTCATGGATCCGGACACGGATCTGAGCGAGATCTCCCAACTGATCCGGCTCGATCAGGCGCTGACCTTTCACGTCGTGCGCGTGAGCAACAGCGTGCTGTTCGGCATGCGGGAGCGCACGGACTGCCTCGACACCGCGATTGGGCGGGTGGGGCTCGGGGAGATCTTCCGGCTGGTCGGACTCGCGACGACGCAGCAGATCTGCCAGCGCGACCTGAAGGCCTATCGCATCACGGCCAGCCGGCTGTGGGAAAACGCCGTCGCCTCGGCGGCCGCGGCCGAGGTGCTCGCGCAACGCGCCGGACGCGATCCGGGCCTGGCCTACACCGCCGGCCTCCTGCGCACGCTCGGACGCGTCGTGATCGACGCGGCGGGCCTCGGCAAAGTGTACCCGGGCGAGGCCGAGTGGCCGTCGATCCTGGACTGGGAGCGGTCCACCTTCGGCGTCACGTCCATTGAGGTGGCGACGACGCTGCTCGAGCACTGGCGTTTTCCGGACGAGCTGGTCGACGCGGTCCGCGGACACTTCGAGCCCGTCGGCACGGACGGCGTGAATCTCAGCGCGTGCGTCTTGAATCTCGCCTGCGGTGTCGCGGCCCGTTTCGGGCTCGACCTGCCGGGGGAGGAGGGCGTCTGGGATTGCACCCCGGCCAAGCTCACGCTGGCGGGGGTCACCGAAGCCGATCTCGACGAGTGCGCCAACCGCGCCCGCGCCCACTACGTGCTGCTCTGCGCCAGCGTGGCTTGAGGTGACGCGAGGCATCCTGGCCCCGGGCCAGGGACCACGAAAGCGCGCCGGCAAGTAAAGGCCCGGCCACCGGCGGGGCGCGGGCGCATCCTTGCGTCCATCGGGTCGCCTCGGTAGGGCAGACCTGCACATGCCGTCCCTGCGCGAGTTTCCGCCGGACGAACCGGCTTCGCCGCGGCGGGGCGATGCGCGAGCGGACACCCCGCCGGAGAAACCCTGCAACTTTGGGCAGGCGCCGGGGGTTGTGCGGAGGAACGATGATCCTGCCGTGCACACCTCCGAGCCGGGCGTAGCGACGCCGGTCGACTTCACGACCTTCATGCGCAACTACCAGGACATGGTCTTTTCCACCGCCGCGCGGCTGACCGGCAACGACGCGCAGGCCGAGGACATCGCGCAGGAGGTGTTCCTCAAGGCCTACGAGAATTTCCCGCGCCTCGCCGCCAGTCCGACCGCGGGGGGCTGGCTCAAGACCGTCGCGACCAACCTGTCGCTGAACCACCTGACCCGTTACCGCCGCCGCTGGCGGTTTTTCTCCGAGTTTGAACGGGCGGAGACAGAGGGGGAGGGCGATCCGGTGCCGGTCGAGTTTGCTGCGCCGGAGGTCTTCTTCCCGGCGCTCGATGCGCGGGAGCGACGCGAGGTGGTCGAGGCCGCGCTGGCGGAGCTGCCGGAGCACCAGCGGCTCCCGCTCGTCCTGTTCCACTTCGAGGAGATGGCCTATGACGAGATCGCGCGCCGGCTCGGCGTGTCGCTCGCCAAGGTCAAGACCGACATCCTGCGCGCCCGGGCGGCCCTCGCGCGCATCCTCCACCGCCGGGGCGCCGCGCCCGGCCAGGCGGGAGACCTGACTCCGTCATGAAACCTGCCCCCGACCGCGAGGCGCGACTGGAACAGTGGGTGCGCGGGACGATCCGCGACCTGCCACCCCGGGCCGCGCCGCCTACCCTCGAGCTGCGCGTGCGGGGTTGCTGGCGCTCGCGCTCGCGGCGGCGGCCGTCGTGGTCGTATCCGGAATCTGGATTGGCGGCGGCGTCGAGGCCCGCCTGCCGGCGGCGCTCGACCCGGCGCCGCGCTGGCTCGAGCACGCCTGGACCGTCGGGCGCGCGCTGCATCGCTGTGGCGCGGTCGCGGAGCGCGCCATCCCGGCGGGCTGGCTCTATGGCGGGCTGGCGGTCGTTGCCTCCCTCTATCTCACCCTCTTCGGGCTCGGCGCGGCAGCCTACCGCGCGCTGCTGCCCCGGACCTGAAGCCCGTTGATGTCATCCGCGCTGTCCGCCGCCGCCGATTCCACCATGCCTTGTCGTCCCCTCCTTCGTCTTTCCTTCCTGCTGCTGGCCGCCTGGGTCGTGGTGGCGGGCGTCCGGGCACAGCAGCCGCCCGCCCCTCCCGCGCCGCCGGCGCCCGCGGCCGAGCCCGCGGAGCCGCGCGCGCCCGGCCCGGAAACGGAGGAGCGCGCGGGTCTCCGGCGGCTGGATACGTCGTCTCCCGCTGCGCCCGAGTCCGACCGGCGCGAGGGCTGGCCGCCCGTGGGTTACCAGCACGTGCCGGCGGGGCGGACGATGCGCGAGGTCATCGCGTTCTTCGGCGGCGCGGTCGTGGAAGGGAGGGTGACGCGGGACGCGGTCTCGATCTTCGGCCGTACCCGGGTCGAGGACGGCGGGACGGTCGGCGGCAGCGTGGTGGCGGTGCTGGGACGAATCGACCTGCGGGGCAGCGTCGGGGAGGATACCGTCAGCGTGCTCGGTGCCACCGCGATCAACGGGCCGGTGGGCGGAGATGTCGTGACCGTGCTGGGCAACTTGCACCTCGGGCCCAGGGCGGTGATCGCCCGCGATGTCGTCGTGGTGGGCGGCCGGCTGGAGCGCGACCCCGCGGCGGAGATCCACGGGGAGGTCGTGCACCTGCCGTTCCTGCCGCAGGGTGCCGACTTCGGCGGGCTGGGTGTCTGGTTCGAGCGCTGCCTGCTGTGGGGACGGCCCCTCGCGTTCGATGCCCGCTTGGGCTGGGCGTGGCTCGTCGCCGGCATCGCGCTGGGTTTCCACCTGCTGGTGTCGCTCCTGTTCCCGCGGGCGGTGGTGCACGGCGCGCAGACCCTCGAGACCCGGCCGGGCGGTTCCCTGCTCGCGCTCGCGCTCACGGTGATCCTGAGCCCGGTGGCGATCGCGTTGCTGGCGCTGACTATCGTCGGTGCCCTCGTGGTACCGCTGTTCGGCCTCGCGCTCTTCTTCGGGGCGATCTTCGGCAAGACCGTCATGCTCGCCTGGCTGGGCCGGCGCCTCACCCCGGCCGGCGGGGCGCCGGTGCTCGCGGTCCTGACCGGCGGTGTGCTCGTGACGCTGCTTTACACCGTGCCGGTGGTCGGGTTTCTCACCTTCAAGGTACTGAGCTGGGTCGGCCTCGGGGCGGTGGTGTATGCGGTGGCCCTCGCGACGCGACGCGAGGGTCCGCTGGCAGTGCCGGCGGCCGGCGTGGCGCCGGTCGGCATCGTGCCGCCGGCCGGTGGCGTCCCGCCTTCGCCGCCATTCGTCCATCGGGCGCCCGCGGTGCCGCCCGCGGCAGCCGCGCCGGGCTTCGTGCCACCGGTGGTTTCCCATGACACCGCTGCAGGTACGCCTCCCGCGGACGATGTCCCTGCTCCCGCCGGGATTCCGGTGGCGGTGCCGCCCGCGAGCGTCGCTGCGCCCGCACCCTCCCTGCCGGCCGCGGCGGAGACGACGGTCCCTCCGGCGGGCGGCGTGCCGCCTTCGGGAAGTCCGCCCCCGGCGCCGCCGCCGGCCGCGAGCGGGCCGCTGCCGGTGCCGCCGGCGCTGGCGTTGCCGCGCGCGGGTTTCTTCATCCGCATGGCGGCGCTGGCGCTGGACGCGATCCTGGTCGGCATGATCCTGAACCTGACCTCCGGGCTGCTGCCGCGCTTCCTGCAGATCCAGCACGGGCCGGGCGGGCTCCTCGTCGTGCTGGCGGTCTATGCCGCGTGTTTGTGGAAACTCCGCGGCACGACCATCGGCGGCATCGTGTGCGGCCTGAAGGTCGTGCGACTCGACCAGCGCGAGCTGGACTGGGCGACGGCGGTTGTCCGGGCGCTGGGCTGTTTCCTGTCGCTCGTGGTCGGAGGGCTCGGCTTCGTGTGGGTGGCCTTCGACGACGAAAAGCAGTCGTGGCACGACAAGATCGCCGGCACGACGGTCGTGCGGGTGCCCAAGGGCACGCCGCTGGTGTGACCGGCGGAACGGTGCGGCGCTGGCGGCGGCGCGTCCGAGTTTCGGGCTGACAGCCGGGAAGCGATGCGCGATGGGTTGCGCTCATGACCAAACCACTCGTCGGCGTCATCATGGGCAGCACCTCCGACTGGGAGACGATGCAGCACGCGGCCGCACAGCTCGAGGCGCTCGGCGTGCCGTTCGAGCGCCGCGTCGTCTCGGCGCACCGCACGCCGCGGCTGCTGGTCAGCTACGCGGAGAGCGCGGAGCGCCGCGGCCTGAAGGTCATCATTGCCGGGGCCGGCGGCGCGGCGCACCTGCCGGGCATGACGGCTTCGATGACCACGCTGCCGGTGCTCGGTGTGCCGGTGGAATCGAAGGCGCTCAAGGGCCTCGACTCGCTGTTGTCGATCGCGCAGATGCCGGGAGGCGTGCCCGTCGCGACGTTCGCCGTAGGCAAGGCCGGCGCGATCAACGCGGCATTGTTCGCGGCGTCGCTGCTGGCGCAGAGCGACGCCGGGACCCGGCGGGCCTGGAAGAAGTTCCGCACCGACCAGACGGCCAAGGTGCTGAAAGCGCGCCTGCCGTGAGGCGCCGCCGCCCCGGTGGCCGCGAGGCGAAAAGCCCGACCGCCGGCTTGCCCGGGCGGAGGTTTCTCCGTTCAACCTTCTCCTCTTGTCCGCAATCATGATTTCTCCCGGCAGCACGATCGGCATACTCGGTGGCGGCCAGCTCGGCCGGATGCTTGGCCAGGCGGCCCAGGCGATGGGGTACCGCGTGCACGTGTTCGAGCCGGTCGGGCCGTGTCCGGCGGGTGCGGTCGCCAACCTCGAGGTGAACGCGAGCTACGAGGACCTCGAGGCGCTGAAGGCGTTCGCACGGGCGTGTGCGGTGGTGACGTACGAGTTCGAGAACATCCCCGCGGCGCCCCTCGAGGCCATCGCCCCGCTCGTGCCGCTCCTGCCGCGGGCGGAGGTGTTGCACATCACCCAGAACCGTCAGCGCGAGAAGGCCTGGCTCCGTGCGAACGGATTCCCGCACGTCCGGTACGCGGAGGCGCTCGATGGCGACATCGCCGCGGTGATCGGCCAGGTCGGCCGGCCGTGCGTGGTGAAGACGGCAGACTTCGGTTACGACGGGAAGGGGCAGATGAAGATCGTCGACGACGCGGACCTGGAAAAGGCGGTCGCGATCTTCCGGGGCCGGCGGTGCGTGGTGGAGCGCTGGGTGGATTTCTCGTGCGAGCTTTCGGTGATCGTGGCGCGCTCCAGCGCGGGCGAAGTGCGGGCGTTTCCGGTGGCGGAGAACATTCACGCGCGCCACATCCTCGACCTGTCGATCGTGCCCGCGCGCGTCGGCGCCGCGGTGACGCGCGAGGCCGAACACCTGGCGGTCGCCATCGCCGAGCGGCTCGGGGTCGTCGGCCTGCTGGCCGTGGAGATGTTCGTCGCCTCCAGCGGCGAGGTGCTCGTCAACGAACTTGCGCCGCGCCCGCACAACAGCGGCCACTGGACGCTCGACGGCTGCGAGACGAGCCAGTTCGAGCAGCATCTCCGGGCCGTCTGCGGCCTGCCGCTCGGCCCGGTGGGAGTGAGGGAACCGACGGTGATGGTGAACATCCTCGGTGACGCCTGGCACTGGCGCGACGGACGCGTCGCGGGCGACCCCAACTGGCGCGCGCTGCTCGCCGAACCGCGCGCCAAGCTGCACCTCTACGGCAAGGCCGAGCCGCGATTCGGCCGGAAGATGGGACACTTCACGGTGCGGGACCGGAACCTCGAGGCCGCGCTGGCGCGCGCGAAAGAGCTGCAGGCGCAGCTCTGATCCGGAGCCAGGGTTTCAGCCTTCGGATCTCCCATGAGTGCGGTCGCGCGGAAAGGTGGAGCGGCTCGTCCTCATGCTGCTGCGGTCGGGGGCGTCGAACGTCAGCCGCCTGGGGACAGGCGGCTCCACCGCGACGAAATCGTTGGCTGATCGCGGCGGTCCGTTGCCGCAGTCTGCGCGCTACGGTCGGGCGCTGGCTTGCCAGGCGGCGACATCGGCCGGGGTGTCGAGGTCGACCGCGAGGGCGGGCAGGTCGACGGCCGCCACCTCCCCGCGGCTGCCGTCGAGCAGCGCGCGGGCCCCGGCTTCGCCCGTGAGGTGAGCGAGTTCGTCGAAGTGACGCGCGAGGAAGAGCGCGGGCGCCCCCAACCTCCCGCCGTAGCGGGCCGCGGCGATGGTGCGGCCGCTGGCGCGCTGGGCGGCGAGCAGGGCGTCGATGGCTGCCGCCGAAAAGGCCGGCTGGTCGCAGAGGCAGACGATCCCGGCATCGAGCCGACGGGAAAACTGCCGCAGGGTCGTGACTCCGGCGCGCAGGGAGGCGGCCATGCCCTCGGGCCAGGCGGCGTTCTCGATCACGAGCACCGGAAAGGGGGCAAGCAGCGGTCGCAGCGTCTCGGCGTGAGCGCCGAGCACCACCACCACCGGCCAAACCGGCGAAGCGAGGACTGCGCGCACGGTGCGCACCAGGAGTGGTTCGCCCTCGACGACGAGCAATTGCTTGGGCTGACCGAGCCGCTGCGAGGCGCCGGCGGCCAGCACGATCGCCCCGCAGCGCAGGGGGGTCTCCGCGGGTGGATCAGGAGCGTCAGCCATGGATGGGACGGCGGCGTTCCCGCAGCGGCCTGGCGTCGCGACCGCTGCGCACCGCTTGCATCTCGGCGAGGATCGAGAGCGCGACCTGCTCGGGGCCGTCCGCCCCCAGGTCGAGCCCCACCGGGGCGTGGAGGCGCGCGCGCGCGCCGGCATCCACGCTCGCTCCGCCAGCGGCGATGTCCGCCAGGATCCGCTCGGCGCGCTGGCGCGGCCCGAGCAATCCGACGTAGCCGAGCGGTCGCGCGAGCAGGTCGCGCAGGATCGGGACGTCGTGGACGTAGTGATGGGTCATCACCACCGCCAGCGCATCGGGTTCCGGCGCCGCGGCTGCGACCAGTTGGGCGGCGGGAGCAACCAGGTGCCGGCGGGCGGCCGGGAATCGGTCTTTCGTGCAGAACGTCGCGCGTGGATCGGCGACCGTGATGTCCCAGCCGAGCGCGGCAGCGAGGTGAACCAGCGGCTGGGCGTCGTCGCCCGCGCCGAACACGCAGAGCGCGGGCGGCGGCGCCACGTCTTCCAGAAACAGCGCACCCGGGTCGTCGCAATCGCCCGGCGCGGCGAGCCGTGTGCCCCACGACGTCGTTTCCACGCCGCCGTGCACGACCGTCAGGGCCGTGGGCCGGCGTCGCAGGCTGTTGGCCGCCAGGACGCTCAACCAGGGGACCGGCGGTGATATTCGTTCAATTAATACCCTCACCACGCCGTGACAGCCGAGACCGACGCCCCACACCAGGTCGTTCTCCGACGTGGTGTCGTAAACCACTGCCTCGGGCGTTCCCGTCGCCAGCACCTGGCGAGCCCGGGTCAGCACGTCCTCCTCGAGGCAGCCGCCCGAAATCGAGCCGATGCGTATCCCGGTGCCAGTCAAGAGCAGCCGCGCCCCGGGCCGCCGGTAGGACGATCCTTCCACCGAGACGAGGGTGGCGAGCACGGCGGGCGAGGCGCCAGGCGAAGAAAGCGCCGCGACGATGGCCGGAAGTTCTTTCATCGGACCCGGCGAACACGCCGGATAAGCGGCGAAAAGGCAAGCGGCCGGACCGTCCGACGGTGGGGGACCTCCCGGGGCGTCCCCCGCGTATCCCCTTGAATTATGACACTTCCTTAGCTTCTTGAGCCGACCGGCTCCCGGGAGGTCTCTCGCGGCGGGCCGGGCACTACAACCTACACTACACTGACACCATGAACATCCGCTCGCGGAAGTTTGCGGCCGGCCTTGCCCTGATTGCGGGCGCCGGCGCTGTTTTGTCTCCGGTGGCCCGGGCTGCGGCCGCACCTTCGATCCAGAATGACGAGAAGGTGACGCTCGAGAAGTTCGTCGTCACCGGTTCGTTGATTCCCATCGCGGCCGGTTCGCCGGCCGTCCCGGTCACGGTGCTGGGAACGCCCGAGATCGAGCGCACCGGCGTGACCACCGACCTGCTCGACGTGCTCCGCAAGGCGCAGCCGCAGTTCTACGGGTCGAACAACGTCGGCGCCGAAGTCGCCAACATCAACTCGGGCGACACCAACGGCGGTTCCGGCCTGGCGTTCCGCAATCGTTCGACGCTGGTCCTCATCAACGGCCGGCGTGCGCCGGTCTCGCCGGTGGCGGCCACGGGCGGCCTCGCGTTCGTCGACGTGAGCGCGATCCCCCTCGCCGCGATCGAGCGCGTGGAGATCCTTTCCGACGGCGCGTCCGCCACCTACGGCTCCGACGCGGTTTCCGGCGTGGTGAACATCATCCTGAAATCGAACTACTCCGGCGCCGAGATCGGCGGGACGTTCGCGATGAGCACCAACAGCGAGCATTGGACGAACCGTAATTTCTTCGCGGTGGCGGGCGCCACGTCCGGGGCCACGAGCGTGACGATCTCGACCGAGTGGAAGCGTGCCGATCCGCTCATCCAGAAGGACCGGGCTTTCTCGACCGGACTGTTCCGCACGCCGAGCTTCGCCGGGGTCATCGACTTCACGGCCGGGGGCAACCAGCAGTTCTACATTCTCAATCCCAGCCTCAATGCGCCGCCGCTGAATCTCGACCTGACTCCGGCGCAGGCGGTCGCCCAGGGCCTTTACAGCGGACCGGTGGATCAGACCGCCGCCTCGCAGGTGCAGGATCTCTCGGCCTATCCCACGCTCATCGGCGCGGCGGAACGCCGGAGCTTCACCGCGATGGTCGAGCACAAGCTCAACCCGTCCACGACGCTGTTCGGCGACTTCATGTACTCCGTGGCCGAGACGGAGACGGTGCTCAACGCGCAGCCCGTCACCGGCCTGGTGGTGGCCAGCAGCCCGCTCAATCCCTTCAGCATCGACGTGACGGCGCGCAATCGCTTCCTGGCGTTCCCCCGCATCTACGCCAACCAGGCGAACACGCTTCGCGCCGTGGCTGGCGTGAAAGGAAGTTTCGCCCGCAACTGGAACTACGACGCCGCGGTGAACTGGAACCGGATCACGCATGCGTTCCGCAACCGCAACCTGATCGACGGCGCGAAGTACAATTCGCTGGTCGCGGATCGCACGTTCAATCCCTTCGCCCGCACGCAGGCGCCCGGCATCATCGAAAGCATGCTCGGCACGCAGGTGCGCGATTTCGTGAGCACGCTGCGCGCGTTCGATCTGAAGGTCAACGGCTCCGCCTTCGAGCTTCCCGGCGGTTCGGTGCAGCTCGGCGTGGGCGCCGCGTTCACCTGGGAAGAGCTCGACTTCACCAACGACCGCTACGACCAGACCGGCGGCTGGCTGCAGGCCACGCCCCGGCAGCCGTTCAACGCGCGCCTGAACACCGACAGCTTCTTTGCCGAGGCCCGCATCCCGATCTTCAGCGAGAAGAACGCCCGCCGCGGCCTGCACACGCTCGAGGTGTCCGTCGCCGCGCGGCACGACATCTACAGCACGACGGACGATCCGACCGTGCCGAAGTACTCCCTTCGCTGGCTGCCGTTCAACGACGAGCTCGCCTTCCGCGCCACGTACTCCGAGTCGTTCGTCGCGCCGAGCCTCTACGAGCTATACGGCCCGCTCACGGTCGGCTTCACGCCGTCACTTAATGTTATCCGCTACGATGCGAACGGGAATTCCCTCGGCGCCTCGGGCCAGCGGCAGTACCGCCAGCAGACGGGCGCCAACGCCGACCTGCTCCCCGCCCGCTCCCGCAACTGGAGCGCCGGCGTGGTCTGGTCGCCGAAGGCGATCAAGGGCTTCTCGATCGCGGCCGACTACTTCAACATCGATGAGCGCGACCTGATCTCCACGATCCCGATCAGCCTCATCGTCCAGGACGTCGAACAGCGCGGCACCGCGTCGCCGTACGCCAGCCGCGTGCGCGTCGCGCGCAGCGTGGCGGGTGAAGTTCATTTCGACACCGGCGCGCCGATCACCGGCCCCGGCCAGCTCACGAGCCGGGCTTCCGACGAAGTCTGGATCAAGAACTCCAACGTCAATGTCGCGGGCGCGTGGCAGGACGGCATGGACCTGACGCTGAACTACAAGTACGACGTCCGCGACTGGGGCCGCTTCACCCTCACGTCGACCGGCACCTACCTGCGCAAGTACGTGTTCCAGGCCCTGCCGTCGCAGCCGCCGGTGGAGTATCAGGACGGCCACTTCGTCCGCGGCTCGGGTCTCGGGCGCGAAGGCGTGTTTCCCCGCTACCGGGTCAACAACCGGCTGGAGTGGACGCTGCGCAGCTTCACCGCGAGCCTGGCGCACACCTACATCCCCAGCCTCGACGACAAGACCAACCCGACGCCCTTCCGCGTGGGCAACTACAACGCCTTCGACGTGCAGGTCGGCACGACGCTGTCGCGCACCGGCATCCGCTACCTCCGGGGCCTGCAGGTGACCGTCGGCGTGAACAACCTCATGAACCGGTTCCCGCCGCGCATTCCGTCGGAGGGCAACCAGTCGCACGACATCAACACCTACGATCCGATCGGTCGCCTGGTGTACGTGCAGGCGCGGTACAAGTTCTGAGCCGCGATGACGCCGGGTGGAGCCGCCTGTCCCCAGGCGGCTGACGTTCGACTGATCCGAACCAGCGGCTTGAGGACAAGCCGCTCCACCTTGCGGCCCCTCCGCCTCCCATCAACACCTACGATCCGATCGGTCGCGTGGTGTACGTGCAGGCGCGGTACAAGTTCTGAGCCGCGATGACGCCGGGTGGAGCCGCCTGTCCCCAGGCGGCTGACGTTCGACTGATCCGAACCAGCGGCTTGAGGACAAGCCGCTCCACCTTGCGGCCCCTCCGCCTCCCATCAACA
>ERZ761602.1149-NODE-1149-length-50564-cov-12.041458_pt1 | contig 50564 bp, 41 predicted proteins | sample MGYA00512165_ERZ761602 | MGnify/ENA primary metagenome ERZ761602 (study PRJEB28899, sample SAMN02445085) | bioreactor sludge metagenome | biome: EBPR sludge; isolation source: Thorneside wastewater treatment plant | place: Australia: Brisbane, Thorneside...
GCGGGGTAAGACCAGAAGGGGCCACGTCGTCCAAGCAGTGCCGGCAACGATCCGTCACTGTGTTGCCGCGAACTTGCTGTCACATCGCATCTGGAGAAATGTCATGAACCTTATTACGAGCAAGAATTTGTCCTTGGTCTTGGGTATTTCATTCCTTGCCGCTGGCATCTTGGGGTTTATCCCGAATCCTTTGGTCTCGTCTGATGGTATTTTTGCGGTGAACACCATGCATAACCTGGTGCATATTCTGACCGCAGGGGCTTTTATTGCCGGTGCTCTGGTTTCGGAGAAAACAGCCCGACTCACTTTGCAGTCGATCGGCATCGCCTATGTGGGCGTAACGATCCTGGGTTTTCTGACCGAGGGCCATTTGCTGCTAGGATTGGTGCATATCAATGAAGCCGATAAATGGTTGCACGCGGGCCTTGCCGTGGTGATCTTGATTGCAGGTTTTGGACTTCCGAAATGGCAGGCCAGGCAGGTTGTTAATGCGGTTTGACAGGCAATATGAAGGGTCAGGCTATGTGCTGAGGCAATTGCCGTAGGGAACGGCTAGAATTCAACGCAGGCTATCGTTTCATGCAACCGCCTTGCTGGAGCAGGGCGGCGATCTCGGAGGGCGGCATGCATTCAGGCGTCTTTTAGCCCCAGCTGGCCGCCGATCTCTCCATCCGGATGAGTGCTGGTGTAAACATCGAGCGCCCCTTCAGCCAATCCCAGCACCTTGGCCAGGATCGGCAACACCCGATCCGCCCGCGCTGCATCTATATCTGCCTCGGTTGTGGTTGGCATGCGGGTTGCCCCACCTCGTTTGACGCGCGCGCCAATCTGCCGCCGTTCCGGGGCTGGGAAGTGGGCAAAGGTGCGGCGCAGTAAGGGCAGCAAGGGAGTGAAGGCATCACCGGATAAACCACTGACCCAATGATCCAAAATCTCCCAAAGCGCCTCGTGATGCAGGAGCAACTGACCGCTGCCATGCAGAAAACCCTCCAACCACGCCGCAGCGTGTGCCGGTTCGCTCGCCAATGACAAGGCCAGACCCATCCGCCGGGCCGTTTCTGGCGGTGGCAGAATACTCTGTTCGAATAGCAATCGGCAGGCATGACCGGCCAGCAGGCCATGCAGTCCGGTCTGATCGACCAGCTTCGCCAGTGCCCCTTGCCAGGTCTCGATCTGTTCGGGGTCTTGCAGCACACTGATGGCATTCTGCATCGTCCGAACCTTGGCAAACATCGCTTCCGCCGCTTCGTCGTCCAGCGAATTGCACGCGGCAGGCAAGCCAATGGCAATCCGGGTGACCAGGCCATCGACGACATGTCCAACCAGTCCAGCATCGGTCTGGCGGACATTGCCGTAGCGCAGAATCCGCGCCAGCGGCGGCAGGCTATCCATCAAGTGCGGAATGTCGCTGGTCAGGGCGGCGGCATTTTGCAACCGCTCCATGACCTCGCCGATGGCTTCGGGCAATTCCGCCAGCAGGGTTTGCTCGACCAGTGCAGTCAACTGGCTCAGTTGCTCGCTGTTCCGGGCGCGATCACGTGCGCAGGCAGCGGCGGCGGCCGGAATCGTGCTGCCCCATAGATTGGCTTCAATCACCGCCACTGCCAGCTCCGGCTGCCATTGCAAGCGCCAGTTTTCCTTGAAAGTGCCCTTGCCGCTGGCCTGCTCGATCCGGCCCCAGGGAATATTCAACAGATTGAGCCGATGCAGGAGCTGACTGCGCTCTAAATCATTCGGTTTGCGCAGATCGAGTTCCAGCACCCGCTGGCTCGCTTCTGGCGGTAACCGCAAGCGTTTTTGCTGGCGTTGCAAGTCCTGCTGCAAGGGCAACATCGGGGTGCTTTCCGGGACGTCACCCAGCCGTTCCCCGATCAACAACTGTGCTTCAATCAGCCGTAGCGGGGTTGCATCGCCGTGGCACAGCACTGCCAGGGTCGCTTCATTCAATTCTTCCTGCGCCGGCCGGGGCCGGTTGCGCAGGGCGGCCAAGGCATCGGCCAGCCGTGCCGCCTCGATGACGCTGGCGGTGGAAGCAGGAAGATCATGCTCACGCAGTAGTTGCGCGACCCGCGCCAGCCAGCGAATGGCCGGTTCACCGGCGCTCTCCCAGAGATGCTGATAGAACCCCGGTGCTTCAATGCCGGCTCCGTAACCGCTGGCATACGTCAGGCGGCCATAGGTCCACGGTACCCAGGTTGCAGCCAATTTACGTTTGGGCAGGCCCTTGAGCCGGGCCGTGTCTTCGCGCACCGGTGGCAATTTGGCAAGAGCGGGAACATGCCAGGCGCCGCAGATTACAGCAATCCGCTCATGACCTTCCTTGCACGCTGCCCGCAGTTGACTGCGCATTGCCGCCTCGCGCTGCTGCTCCAACTCACTCGAAGGCGATTGCGCGTCGGCTTCCGCGCGCAGGGCGGACATGAGTTCCTGGATCGCTTGGAACAACTCGCTGCTGTCCTGGCGCTGTTCCACCAGATGTTCCCACCAGCGTTCACTATCGCCATAACCTGCAGTTTCGGCGACCCAGCCCAAGGGATCGCGGCGGATGCCGGGAAGGATGATATCGTCATCTTCGTCATTCTCATCGCATTCCTCGTCTCCCTCCTCGGCGTGTTGTGACTCAGCGGATACCCTGCCGGCAGTGGTTTCCTCATCGAGCGTTCCGGCCGCTTCCGCTGCGGCTTCCGCTTCCTCTTCAATTTCCAGCGCCATGCGGATCGCTTGCGGTAGATCCATGAAGCGCACGGGTATTTGGTGGTGCAGGCCGTACTGAATCGCCTGCCATTCCGGGGAAAATTCAGCGAATGGGTAGTAGACGGCGCGGCGCGGTTCAGCAGGATCGTAGATGAGCAACGCCACTGGGGGCTTCATGCCAGGATCGGCCGCCAGCGGCAATAAATTCTGTGCGTCCGGAGGTCCTTCAACCAGAATCAGATCCGGTTGCCGCTCCGTCAGCGCTTTCAGTACGCTGCGCGCTGAACCGGGACCGTGATGGCGGATGCCGAACAGGGCGGGGTCGCTCATGATCACCCGGCTCACGAAACATCGCGGCAGGCGCGATAGAGATCCTTCCAGCCGTCGCGTTCCTTGACGATGGTTTCCAGGTACTCGCGCCAGACGATGGTATCCTGCACCGGGTCTTTTACCACCGCGCCGGCCAAGCTGGAGGCCAGATCACCGGCTTGCAAGCGCCCATCGCCGAAATGGGCGGCCAGCGCTAGCCCGTTGTTCAGCACTGAAATTGCCTCGGCCACGCTCAAGGTTCCGCTGGGTGATTTGAGCTTGGCCTTGCCGTCCAACGTGACCCCAGCGCGCAGTTCGCGGAAAATGGTGACCAACCGGCGGATTTCTTCCAGCGCCGGGGGTTCAGCCGGTAGCTCCAGCGCCTGGCCGAGCGCAGTGACCCGTTGCTGGACGATCGCAACTTCCTCATTCAGTGTTTCCGGGGTGGGCAGCACCACGGTGTTGAAGCGGCGTTTCAGCGCGCTGGACAGCTCATTGACGCCCCGGTCACGGTCGTTGGCGGTGGCGATGATGTTGAAACCTTTGGTTGCCTGCGTTTCGGTATCCAGCTCCGGGATCGGCAGAGTTTTCTCGGACAGCACGGTGATCAACGCATCCTGCACATCGGAGGGAATCCGGGTCAGCTCCTCGATCCGGGCGATGCAACCGCTCTGCATGGCGCGCATGACCGGGCTGGGCACCAGGGCTGCCAGAGACGGTCCTTCAGCTAATAGCCGGGCGTAGTTCCAGCCGTAGCGGATCGCCTCTTCACTGGTGCCGGCCGTGCCTTGCACCAGGGCGGTGGAGTCGCCGGAAATAGCCGCCGCTAAGTGTTCCGACACCCAGGTCTTGGCGGTACCCGGTACGCCGAGCAGCAACAAGGCGCGATCGGTGGCCAGGGTCGCGATAGCGATTTCCATTAACCGCGGGTTGCCGATGTATTTGGGCGTAACAGTGAAGCCGTTGTTCAGTGTTCCCCCCAGCAAATAAGTCGCGACCGCTTGGGGCGAGCGATGCCAGTTCGGTGGCCGGGGACGCAGGTCCGTCTCCGCCAAGACATGCAGTTCTTCAGCAAATTGCTGTTCAGCGTGTTCGCGTAGCAGGGTGCTCATGGTCCAGGTTCTCAATAAAAGTTGATTCTATTCCGCGATAGCCTCGCGCATTCTTCGCCGGAAGCGCAACTGATCCAGGCAATCCTCGACGGCCTTTTCCCATTGATGCCATTGTTTCGCATCCGTCGGCCAATTGACGGCAGCTTCCTCGCTCAACGCCGGGGGCATCCAGCGAGCGAAGCCGCGCAGCGCATTGGCCAGCCACCAGTCGGGTTGTTTATCCTCGCGGACACGTTGACGAACTTGTTCCAGCATCGCCCGGCTGAGAGCAGCGCTCCAGGGCCGCTCGACACGGCTAAGCATTACCAGTGCCGCTGCCCGGCTACCGGCCGAGCTTTCATCCATCCGGTTTAGCACATAGCTTTCAAAGCGTTCCGGTGGTAATACCGCAGCGAGTTCCGCCGTCAAGGTGGCGTGGTCGGAATGGATTGGCAGCAAGGCTTCTGCCCATTCGGGGTCGCCATGGCGTTGCGTGGCCAGCCCCCAACCTTCCAGCAGGGCTTTTCGCCATTCATTATTGCGGCTGGCAGCCAGGATTTGCGCGGGCGGGCGTTGCCATTCCCGCTGCCAGATGGCAGGCGGAACCGCGCCGATGATTTGGCTTAAGCGCCACGCTTTCTCGCCTAGTTTGGCGGATGCGGCAGGCGGTGAACGGGTGATGCCATCACGAGCCAGCGTGGCGTCATCCTCGGGGAGTTCGACGTCCAGCCGGTCGCGTTTGCCAGGCATTAATCTTAATAATGGCAATGCGCGCGCGGTTAGCCGTTGAACCAGACGCGATGCTGGCAGCCGCGCCAGCAGGCCGGCAGCGGCGTGGGCTACATCGGTGTTGCGGTCATCCAGCACGGTTTCCAGAAACGGTTCGTCGGTCATGCTCAACCCGTCCGCTAGAATCTGGAGAAACTGTTTGCGATCGCGGACCCGTTCCTCTTTCCACGTTGCGGTCAACAAGGCGAGCGCTCGTTCTGGCCGGGTTGCCCGTAGTTGCCGTAACAGCGCCAATCGCTCGGCAAACTGGCCGGTCTGCCAGAGGTTCTCATCGCCAGTTTCGATGGCAAAGCTCCAGGCAGTTTGCTGCTGGGCCAGCCAATGGCCGCGTTGACCTAATACGGGCAACAACATAGGACGGAGTTCCGCTTGTTTCGCGCCCGCATCCAGCAATGCTGGCAGGAGTTCTTCGGGAATACGAAGGCCGGTTTCATGTAACAGCGTTAACCATTCCGGCAATAGCTCTGGATAATGACCTTGCAGCATCAGGGTCAGGTGTTCTCTTGCTTGGGGGCCGCATACCGGTATCCTATCTGGCGGGCAGGCTGCCGGCACTGGTTGCGGGTCGGGAGTGAGTTTCTGTCCTGCTTGCCGCCACAACGCGATCGTTCCTGCCGCACGCAGCAGTGTGCCTTCCCGGTCTTCATGATCGAATAACCGGGTCAACACATCTCCCAGCGCATTCTCGCCCGCTGTCAGTTGCGGTGTCTGCCGCTCAGTGCCCAACAGCGCGCATGTCACCAGTTCCTGCCATGCCATTGCGTGGTTATCCTCAAGTGTGGGACGGATATCTTGCCCGGTAAACCGCTATCGGCGTGAAGCTTTATGTATAGGCAAATAAAAACGGCGGCTCAAGGCCGCCGTTGTTGTTAACTCAGAGTATTCAGCTTCTTCTTCGCCGGGCGAAGGGCAATCCCAGCAAGCCCACGCCCAACAAGCTCAAGGCGCCCGGTTCGGGAACGGGTATAGGTTCGACTCTACCACTTAAGTTCAAAGTCAATTGGAACATAAGTGGGTGATCTTGGTAACTGAATCGGCTTGAACTAGCGCCAACATCCTCGTCCGAGAAATAGAGATGATATGTAGCCTTGAACTCGCCTAGCGTGGACGTATTCATGGAAGCTGTGTAAATGTTATTACTTCCTGATGCCAAACCATAAAATGTGGAGAGGTTGAAGCTAAACGGTACTGGGAAAGGATCGAAAGTATCCAGATCTAGCCCAACGCGGTCGATTGGCGAGCCAGTAACCGGTGCCAAATTATAGATACTGAAATCCATGTCAGCCACATCACCTAGAAAGACCGTACCGAAGTCCAAATCTAGCGTCAGCATTGATAAGGAGCCATCGAAGGAAGGGGCGGCGTGTAGCAGGTAGTCGTAGTAGATGGCGAGATCACCGTACCATCTGAGTTTGTATGTAGCTTGGGAGTCAGATTTGGAGGTTGGGCTGGTCTTGGCGCCACCATTACTCCATGTCGAGCTAACATTAAAGGTGGATGTCGTCAAGTTTACGATCACCGTACCATTACTACTCCCAACATAACTATCCAATTTGTCGTCAGGAACCGTGAGGATCGTATAAGTATCCGTATCCGTGGATGTACCAAAGGAGGCAGTGGTGACACCTGTGGCAACTTTTGCGCTGTGGGAAAGTTTGATAGATTCAAGCGCTTCTTCCACGCCAGGCGCAGTAATTTTCGCATCACTGTTACCGGACCCAGTGGTGGTGGTTTTATTCTGGATACCGTCAGTGAGACTGCCCGAGATTGTCTGGGTACGGATAGAACTGAGCTCGATCATCGCCCCCATTAAGACTCCATCGCTGGAGTCAAATTGACTCAGCGTTGGCGAAGCTAGAGTTGCAGGGAGGGACACACTAGAAGTAGCACCGTTATTGCAACCAACGGCAGCAGTGCTTACATTACAAGTGTCTATAACTCCAATTAAATCATTGAAATCGAAGGTATTTGTTTTGATTGATTCTATCGCTTGCACCGGCAATGCACTCAGAGTACCGAGCGCGGTGGCAACAGCGATGACCAAGGACTTACGATGGGTTTTCATGGCCTGATGACCTAAATGTCAATGAAATTTTGCCAAAAATTAAGCATTATTTATGCCTTAAAATAATCATGATTTTGAACAAATAGTTGCTTTGTAAGAACCGGCATAGATAAGCCTAAATGTAAAAATTTCCGACAATGATCGAATTTCATGATGTCTCAATAAATCATTTTTATGATACATAACTACTGCCTTTTCAGTATCATCTTAAAAAGAATTTTTCTCGAAAAAATAACTAATACTTTGTATATTAATGTATTTAAAAACAAATAACCATTATTAAATTAATAGTTAATGTCATTTATATAAGTTATGTATATTTTAAGTAACAAAAAGATAGAAAAAACCGAGATGTAAAATTTTCCGACACCCAAAAAGTCCTCAGTCACGCCTAAAAGGGATTCCAGGCAGGATTTAGCAGGGTTTCCCTCATTCTTAATTAAAGAATGAGGCGTAAAATTTTCCGGCGGCTTCAGCAAAGCAGCCTCGGTTACGTCAAAAAGGTTTACTAGATGAATAGCATACATAGTACCCAGCGAACCAGTTACGACGAGGTTCCCTATGAAAGTTTCCCTTTCCCGCAGACACATCCTGATCGTTTAGCCACGCTGGGTCGGCTATTCGCTATCCAGCCGCCACCCTTGGAACGTTGCCGGGTGCTGGAACTGGGTTGCGCTAGCGGCGGCAACCTGATCCCGATGGCGGTCGCCATGCCCCAAGCCGAATTGGTTGGTATTGATTTATCAGCTATTCAGGTCGCCCAAGGTCAAGCCATCATCGATGCGCTAGGATTGAACAACATCCGCCTGCTGGCGATGAGTATCACAGAAATAGACGATTGTCTCGGGACGTTTGATTATATCCTCTCTCATGGCGTGTATTCCTGGGTGCCGGACTTCGTGCAGGAAAAAATCCTGGCGATCTGTGCCGGACAACTCAGTCCCAACGGCATCGCCTACATCAGCTACAACACCCTGCCGGGCTGGCGGATGCGCGGCATGATCCGCGACCTCATGCGCTACCACGCCATGCAATTTCCAGAACCCGCCGCCCGGGTCGCCCAGGCCCGGGCCATCCTCGACTTTCTCGCCAAATGGGCGCCGGCTGGAAACAACGCCTACGGCATTCTGCTGAAATCGGAGTTGGAAGGTTTACGCCGGCAACCCGACTACTACATCCTCCATGAGCATTTGGAAGACATCAACGAACCGCTCTATTTTCATCAATTCATCGAGCGGGCCGGCCGCCACGGCCTGCAATACCTGGCCGAAGCCGACTTCAGCACCATGCTAGCTTCTAATTTTCCCAAGGAAGTCAACGAGACCGTGTGGCGCATCGCCCCGGATGTCATCCGTCAGGAGCAGTTCATGGATTTCCTGCGCAACCGCACCTTCCGGCAAACCCTGCTGGTGCGCAAGTGTCTGGCGGTGAATCGCAGCCTGACGCCGGATCGGGTGATGCCATTATGGGTGAGCGCCGCTCTGCGGCCGGTCAAACCGCTGCCGGAGCTCCATACCGAGGTGGAAGAAGAATTTCGCGCTCCGGGCGGCGGTGTCCTGAAAACCCCCAACCCAGTGACCAAAGCCGCCATCGTTCTCTTGGCGGAACGCTGGCCTGGTGTCCTCGCCTTCTCTGATCTGCTCGGAAAATCGCTTGACCGGTTGAATCAGGAACGCTGGGCTGCTTCAGAATCAGATCCCCATGCAGAAACGACCTTGGCTTCCGACCTGCTGCAATGCTACGCAGCGGGTTTGATAGAACTTCATGCAGCCGCTGCGCCTTTCGTCACCCGGCCCGGTGAGCGGCCCAAGGTGAGTCCTTTAGCCCGCTGGCAGGCCCGCCAGTCAGCTGCTCAAGTAACGACATTGCGGCATGAGATCATCAGCATCGATCAGAATTTGGCACGGCTCCTCCCGCTGCTGGATGGCAGCCGTGGACGCAAAGAGATCAACCGCCTTGTCATGGAATTGGCGCTAGCGAATCCTGCCGGCAAAGGTCGAACTCGGAAAGAATTAGCCGGTCCAGTGCGGGAGCGGGTGGAGCAGATGCTGCTGCAAATCGCCCAGTCGGCGTTGCTGCTGGCGTAGCGTTCCGCCTGGATGATTTTTGCAGGTTGTCAGAATGCCGCGAACCGTCCATCTGTCCAAGCGCTCAACGGCCAGAACTGTTGCCCGTTCCATTCACCGAACACGGTCAGTGGCGCTCCGCCACTCAGCGCCAGCAAACGCCAGCCCTCGTTGAATCCAGCAGTGATGGGCAACCGGTTTGCTGCCTGGTCACGCAGCCACCCCACACCTGCTTCACCTCGCACCGGCGTCACTTCGGCCAGCACCGCTGGCAGGATGCCCAGCCACGGTTGTTGCGCCAATGCCTCAGCATACGCTTCTAACAAGGCCGCGTTGCCGGTTAGCGCCTGTGGCATTCCCTGTTCCTCAACCGTGACCGGATTGCGCAACAAAGCCCGCTGCGGATAGTGGCTGGGGAAAAAGCCCAATTCTGCCTCCAGCCACGTTCCCGGCGCGGCGATGGGCGGCATTGGCTGGCTTTGGTAGGCGAAATCCAATACCAGGGCCAACCGTCCGCTTTCCCGCCCCCATAGCCAAGCGCGCCGTACCCGGAGCTGCTCTTCTTCATAACCGCGCTGACCGAGCATGAGCCAGCGGTCACGTACCCAAGCCTCAGCCGGTAAATCGCCTTCCTGCCAGGACCAGCCAATGCGGGAGCGAATATCGGCTTGCAAGGGTTCCGGCAAGGCCGCCAGCCGCCGGTAGGCTTCCAGAAGCAGATACAATGAACCCAGTTGCGCCAGCAAGCGCTCCGCCCAACCCTCGCCGCTGGCCGGGATGCTGGCCAAGTTTCGCAGCCAGCGGGCCAGCCCCGGTGCCTGGGCGTCGACCAATCGTGCTGCCATATCATCCCAGTAACGGGCGGGCTGCTGCTGGGCATAGGCGAGTCCTTGCCGCACGAGATCGCGTAACCAGCGCTCCAGCTCCTCCAACCCGCCTTCAATCTTGCGCTGCCGTTCAGCGGTTCGCTTGTCTTTAGCCGCCGCCCGTTTGGCGTGTTGTCCGGGATCAAGATCCGTATCGGCATTGGCCCGGGCCGCCTTGCGTTTCGCACTTTGCGCACGTTTGGCCAGCCATTCATTCATCCAGTCTGGCGGTTCGCTGGTTATAGCCATTTCTGGCTGGCTGGCGGTCAACAGCAGCAGACCCAGGGCATGCTTGCAGGGAAATTTGCGGCTGGGGCAGGTGCATTTGAACGCGGGTTCACTAGGATCGACGCAGACTTGATAGAGCGCGCTGCCCTTGCACTCACCCCACAGGGCGTGGCCGTTCTGGCCGAGCGAGGCCCATTTACCGGGTCGCGCCAAGCCTCGGGCAGCTTTTACGGAGGCGTCGTCCGGAGCGAGGGCGACGGCTTGTTCAGTGGTCAACAAAGACATGATGAAGTAATTCGATTCATAATGAACAGTATAGATGAGGGACAACGTGCCATGCCCTATGGCTATCAGTGGAACCTCCGGGGGCATCAAGCCACTTATAAACAAATCCCTTTCGTTGTCCAATGCTCCGGAAAGCCATCATGACTGAGTATGCGCATACCAATCGTTTGATCCATGAAACCAGTCCCTACCTGCGTCAGCACGCCGGTAATCCCGTGGATTGGTATCCCTGGGGTGAAGAAGCTCTGGACAAAGCCCGTCGCGAGAGCAAGCCGATCCTGCTGTCCATTGGCTATTCAGCCTGCCACTGGTGTCACGTCATGGCCCATGAGTCTTTTGAGGACCAGGCGACTGCACAAGTGATGAACGCGTTGTTCGTCAATATTAAAGTGGATCGTGAGGAGCGGCCGGATCTCGATAAAATTTACCAGGCTGCGTTCCAAATGCTACATCGCCGGGCCGGCGGCTGGCCGTTGACTATGTTTCTGACCCACGATGACCACATCCCCTTTGTTGGCGGCACCTATTTCCCCAGCCAGCCTCGTTACGGGATGCCCGCTTTCATTGATATTCTGCGCCGGGTCAGTGATCACTACCGCGAACGCCCGAATGACATTCGCCAGCAAAATCAGGCGCTGCTGGACGTTTTACACGGCGAACTGGCTGCGCCATCGGCGGCGCATGAAGTCCAATTGACTACCGCTCCGCTCCAGAATGGACGCGATCAATCGGTCCATCATTTTGATCCAGCGCATGGCGGCTTCGGCGGCGCACCCAAATTCCCGCATCCCACTGGTCTGGAACGGTTGCTGCGCCACTGGGCGGCCAGCCTCGCGCACGGTGAACCGGACCGGGAGGCGGAAACCGTCGTGTTGCACACCCTGCGCAAGATGGCCTCCGGTGGTATTTACGATCATCTCGGTGGAGGATTTTGCCGTTACTCGGTCGATGCTGAATGGCAAATTCCGCATTTCGAGAAGATGTTGTACGACAATGGCCCGCTGCTTGCGCTCTACGCCCAGGTGTGGCGGGCAACCCAAGACCCGCTGTTCCGCACTGTCGCCGAGGAAACGGGCGCATGGATTATCCGCGAGATGCAATCGCCTGAAGGCGGTTACTACGCCACCCTCGACGCTGATTCTGAAGGGGAAGAGGGCAAGTTTTACCTGTGGACGCCTGAGCAGGTTCGAGAATTACTGACGGCTGAGGAATATGCAGTCTTCGCTGCCTGCTACGGACTGGAACTGCCGCCCAATTTCGAAGGTCATGCCTGGCATTTGCGGGTTACTACTGATCCGCTTGCACTGGCTCGCCAGCGAGGTGTGGAACTGGCCCCGGTGAGCGAATGGCTGACTGCCGCACGGCGTAAGTTGCTCGCTACCCGCTCCGAACGGATATGGCCAGGCCGGGATGAAAAAATTCTGACTGCCTGGAATGGATTGGCGATTCGCGGCATGGCCATCGCGGGCCGCCATCTGGGGCGCGCTGATTTTGCCGCTTCCGCCGAACGGGCGCTGGATTTTGTCCACACCCGGCTTTGGTGCGAAGGCCGGTTACGTGCGGTCTATAAGGACGGACAGAGCCGGTTGAATGCCTATCTTGACGATTATGCTTTCTTGATCGATGGTATTTTGGAGTTGCTGCAATGCCGCTGGCGGGAAGGTGATCTGAGCTTCGCTATGGCGCTGGCTGATGTATTGCTTGAGCGGTTCGAAGATCATCGGCATGGCGGCTTTTACTTCACGGCCGACGATCATGAAATGCTGATCCAAAGGCCCAAGCCCCCTCACGACGACGCGCTGCCCTCCGGCAACGGCGTTGCTGCGCAAGCACTGCTTAAGCTGGGCCATCTCACCGGCCACACCCGTTACTTGGAGGCCGCTGAACGCACACTGCGTTGGGCATGGCCGGCATTGGGGCAGATTCCCAACGCATGCAATGCATTGTTGACGGCGTTGGAGGAATACCAGGAACCGGTGCAGATCATCGTGCTGCGTGGCGATTCAGTGCCACTCGCGGAATGGTGGGAACGTTGTGCCCGGCCTTACGCGCCACGCCGGTTGACGTTAGCCATTCCCAAGGAGGCCGTCTTGCCGGAAGGATCTCTCACTGAACAGAAGCCTGGGCTGGCGGCGGTGACTGCCTATGTTTGCAGCGGACTCGAATGCCAGCCACCTGTTACGACGCTGGATGCTCTGGAAAACCACTTGGGGGGAACCGAGGCGATCGAATAAAACCATCTTCATCACGAAACCTGATAAAAAGCGGTATAATTCTCTGCCTTGTTACCCGGTGATCTATCATATTATTGGCATTATTCGTCCCATCCCTTTCAAAACCTGGAGAGAGCACACATCATGACTGTCCATCTGTACTTTTCGCTGATCCCTGAAGCATTGATCGCGTCCATGCTGCCACCGGAACAGTTCGGGCAATACTATGCGACTGGCCACAAATATAAATCCAAGGGACAAGCCATTTTTTTCGAGGTTGATCCCTCATTCCGGCATGAATACTTCCCGCTTGAAGAAGGCATTGCCCGCTGCGCACCTCACCCGGATGGTCAACCCAAAAATTCAGTATATATTTCGATTTACCGGGTGTTGGAGCATATTCCGGTCAGCGCCTTAGGCAAACTCTATCTGAGCACCGCCTATGGCCACACTTTAGGTTTGACCCGCAGCGAAACCGCACCACCTGATACTTCAGGCGGCCTGCACATGTATCAGGATCTGGCGCCGGTTAATAGTTTAGTGGTTAGCACTCAGGGTCCCGCCGCCTACTATGAAGGCGTGACCAGTCAGCCGGCCAAGTTCATCCGTTTCCCTGGCCTGTGCTTCGTTGAATTGGGCTTGGGCGCATTGGCGACTGATCCGGCCAATGGCCCCGTAGGCGACTTGCCGTATTCGTTCATGCATCATCTGCGCGAGGCCTTGCTGGAACTGGATACCAAAGACAAGCATACCAAGCTGGTGCATCGGGTGCATTCCCTGGAATTCCCTTATCGAATGATCAAGAGCGGCTTCTATATGGGCAATGGCGCTGATATGGCTTTCTATCCCATGCCGACTCACGAGGAGTTGCGCCGCGATCACAATAGCTGGTGGCGTTCGGCCAATCTGTAATCCTTGGCTGGGAAGAATAAAAGCCGTTGCCAGGATCTGCGCTGGTGACGGCTTTTGCCGTATATGCGTCATTTCAACGCCGTTTCCCTATACTCCGTTTGCGTTCTGGCCTTACTGTCGTTGCTGCCTTCCCGGCTAATCGCATCATTCCTACCTCGCCGGCGCCTGCCTTCTTCCCTGTTTCAGTCAGATAGACCCGCCGGAAGGCGATGACCTTGCCATCCTTGGTAAAGGTGTCATCCTGTAACTCGACCAATCCGGTTCCAGCCATTGCTTCCAGCAATTGTTCGAATGCCCGCCGGTTCTCTTGTCCTTCAGTCAGCCGCTCGCATAACTGGCGGGGTGTTTGCCCCTCGCGCCAGCGCAGCTCCTCCAACACCTGCAAAGCCCATTGGTTTTCGGTACGGCTCAACCGGCGAGTGCGCCGGGCAATCGTCGCCTGAGGTGCGCAGACATCGCAAATTCCACAGGGCTGATCATCGTCCCGGTCACCGAAGTGGCGTACCAGCCGCACCATCCGGCAACCCGTGGCCTTATCAGCAAATTCCAGTATTTGCCGGGGTTCCAGCAGCTTGTGCTCGCTCTGTTGCTGGTAGGCACGCTGCCAGCCATCCTCGCCCCGGCTGAGATTCCCTTCCATGTCTCGCCGCGCGCCGCCATGCGCCAGTAATTTTTCTACTGCAGCTTCAAACACGTCCAGGTCCATACCCAGCCAGTCATGTAATACTGCCTTGGGCTGGGGGTCCGCGTTGAGCGCCCGGAAAATCCGCGATAACTGCACAAGCTCAGGATAGCCGCGCCGGTGAAAATACTCGTGAGTCCGCAAATCTGCATAGGAATACAAAAGAAGTGCCCGGGCGGGCTGTCCATCGCGCCCGGCCCGGCCGATTTCCTGATAGTAACCCTCAATGCTGCCTGGCAGGGCCGTATGAATCACCGTACGAATATCGGGCTTGTCAATGCCCATGCCAAACGCGATCGTGGCGACGATTGCCTGCAAACGGCTAGCGTTGAACAGCCCTTGCACCCGCTCACGTTCCCGTGGATCCATACCGGCGTGATAGGCTGCAACCGGATAATCCACACCCAATTCCAGCGCCAGTGCCTCGGTCTCCTTGCGGGTGGGTGCATAGATAATGGCAGGACGCCGGTCCGGATCGGCCAGAATTTGCCGAACAGTTGCATGCCGCTCCGGTTTGCGCGTCTCGACCGTTTCTACTGCTAGATTGGGCCGGCGAAAGCCATGAATGTAGCGCGTCGCGTCGCTCATCCCGAGTTGGTTGACAATGTCATCCTGCACCAGCACGGTTGCGGTCGCGGTCAAGGCAATGACCGGAGCCGGTCGCAACAAAGGTAGGTATTGATCTAGCATCCGGTAATCAGGACGAAAATCGTGGCCCCATTGTGAGATGCAATGCGCCTCATCCACCGCGATCAGCACCGGTTTGCGTCTCGCTAACATTTCGGGAAAGCCAGGGACGCGTAGCCGCTCCGGGGCGATGAATAGATAATCCAGTTGCCCCTGTAAGTAGGCGATGCACACTTGGCGTGAAACTGCGCGATCCCGCCCAGAGTGAATGCGCTCAGCGCGCAGACCCCATTCGCATAGTTTAGCGACCTGATCTTCCATCAATGCGATCAGCGGCGATATCACCAGCGTGGTTCCAGCGCGGGCGATGCCGGGTAACTGGAAACAGAGTGACTTGCCAGCTCCGGTTGGCATCACCAGCAATACGTCGTGGCCCTTCGTCACGGTTCGGCAGATCTGCTCCTGATAGGGTCGAAAAGCGGGCAGGCGAAACTCGTTTTGTAACAGATCGTGCAAGCGATCCACCGGCGTTGGCGGGCGTTGTGGAGTCGGCTCTAGACCTGGGCTGGCTATTCCTTCTCCCTTTATGGCAAGAGGCCCCGGTGATAAGGCGGGCCGGGTCACGGCCAGGGCCAGCGCTACCGCGTTGGTCACGAAGCTGGTGATGTCGGCCATAAAACCAGCAAAATCTCCCTCACCGCGCTGGATGCGTTTTAAACGTGCTTCCCATTCGCCGGTCATGGCCGGACTCTTGATCGGCGTTTGGACGGTTTCAATTAGCCGGATGCCGCGCTCAGTCGCATTTAACGCCTTGCCGTCGCGGGTCAGATATTGGCGCTTGAGCAGGGTTTCGATGATGTCGGCACGGGTGGCTGGAGTCCCCAATCCGCTCTCCTTCATTGCCGCTGAAAGCTCTTTGTCCTCTAACTGCCGTCCAGCGGTCTCCATTGCCGTCAATAGCGTGGCCTCGGTCAAGCGCGGTGGCGGGCGGGTTTGTTTGACGACAGCGCGCGCTTCTAACACCTGTTGTGGCTGGCCAACGATCAGGCCCGCTGGCAGGCTTTGTTCCGTATCTTCTTCGGTGGCAGCATGCTCAACGGGAGTTGTTTTGGCCGGCTGGCGCTTGCGGCTGGGCTTCTTTACCAATTTATCTGTCTCTGCCTCCAGAATCTTCCAGCCGATCTGCTCCACAGCCGTGCCGGTGCTGTGATAGCGGTCGACGATGACCGCTTTCTCTTTCGGGGTGTGGATCGTGGTAATGAGAGTGGTGACGGCCCAAAGATGATCATCGTGCCAGGCCATCAATAACCGGCGGCAGATCAAGTCATAAATCTTGCGCTCGTCGGCGGCCAGCGTCCGGGCCGGTACGGGGGTAGGAATGATGGCGTGATGGTCAGTGATCTTGCTATCGTCGACGAAGCGGCTGCTTAATGACTGCTGGCCGGTGCCAGGCGCCAGTCGATCCCGGTATGATTCTTCAATCGCTGCGACGATTGTGCCGAGTGTCCTTGCCACGGACGTTGAGAGATGACGGCTGTCGGTGCGAGGATAGCTAATCAATTTGTGTTGCTCGTACAACTTTTGGGCAATATCCAAGGTTGTTTGCGCGCTGAAGCTGTACAGCCGGTTCGCGTGACGTTGTAATTCCGTGAGGTCGTACAGCAAGGGTGGCGGGGCGCGGCGGGTTTCTGCTTTGCGGGATTCAATGATGGCTTGACCTGTTCTGGCGCGGGCGGCAATTTGTTCCGCTTCTTGGCCATCCTTGGGCAGGCGCTTGGCTTTGGCTTCCGGACGTTCGCCGCGGAACCAGACGCCTTGGTAACGCTGCTCTTTCTCTCCTGAAGGTGGAGCGGGTGAGGAGATCGGCATAAACGTAGCTACCACTTCCCGATAATCTTCGGGAACAAAGGCGCGAATAGCGAGATCCCGTTCCACAACCATTGCTAGAGTCGGGGTCTGTACCCGGCCGACTGACAATACTTCCTCGCCGAACATCCCGCAGGTCAGGGTGTAAGCCCGCGACAGATTCATTCCGACCAGCCAGTCCGCCTGACTGCGCCCCCTGGCGGCGGCGGCTAACGAGTCAAACTCATGACCATCGTGCAGTTTCTGGAAACCTTGACGAATCGCGTCTGGCGTCAGCGAGGAAATCCATAGCCGGCTGATCGGTTTGCAGCAGCCAGTGGCTTCGTAAAGATAGCGGAAGATCAGTTCGCCTTCGCGGCCGGCATCGGTCGCGCACACCACCCGATCAATGGCGTCATCGTTGAGAATACGGCGAACGGCCTCAAATTGTTCGCGGGTGCGGTCGCCCACAATCAAGGGCCAGTGTTCCGGCAGCATCGGCAGAAGTTCACGGCGCCAGTGCTTCCAGCCGGGATTGATTTCGTGAGGTTCGGCAAGCCGTACCAGATGACCAATCGCCCAGGTCACGACATAGCCATTGCCGTGCAGAAAACCTTCACCTCGCTGACGGGCGCCCAGCACCTTGGCGATGTCACGAGCGACCGCAGGTTTTTCAGCAACGACAGCGACGATCATGGCCAACAAGAATCACAACAAACAACCATCCCAACTTCCCGGCATTTTTTATTGTTAGCTTCCACATCTTGAGATTTACGGGGGTAGCAAGGCATCTGCTGAGTGTTTCACGTGAAACCATGCAGGCAACCACTTAATCACTCACTTCAGATCTCGATCCATCTGGATGAAATGTTTCACGTGAAACCATGAAGACGCTGGTTGTCAGCTTATGACGGCATCGCTCAACGCCGCAAACGCTGCTAAATCCAATGTTTCCGGGCGAGCGCCCGGATCAACGCCGGCTGCTTCGATGCGATCAGCGTCCAACAACCCGCAAAGGCTGTTGCGCAAGGTTTTGCGACGCTGAGAGAATGCTTGGCGCACCACTTCAGCAAAGCGCTTTTCATCTTGCACGATAACAGGCAATGTTTCACGTGGAACCAGACGAACGACTGCTGACCGAACTTTTGGCGGCGGATGGAACGCTTCCGGTCCAACGGTGAACAGTGACTCTATCTGACAGCGATATTGCAGCATCACCGATAACCGGCCATAGGCCGGGTTGCCTGGTTCCGCTGCCATGCGTTCCACGACTTCTTGCTGCAACATGAAGTGCATATCGGAGAGATGTTCAGCGTAGGTCAGTAGATGGAACAATAGCGGTGTTGAGATGTTGTAGGGTAGGTTGCCGGCAACTCGCAACCGGGGTCCGTCACCATGCAGCCTGGCAAAATCAAATTCCAATGCATCTGCTTGATAGATGCGCAGTGTCCCCAAGCCAGCGCAGCGCGCATGCAATGGTTCCAGTAGATCACGATCCAGTTCTACAACATCCAGTTCGCCCACGGCCCGTAATAAAGGCCGGGTCAGTGCTCCCCGCCCAGGACCGATTTCCACCATCCGTTCACCCATCGCCGGATGAATCGCCGCGATGATGCAGGCGATGATGTCAGAATCATGTAAAAAGTGTTGACCAAAGCGCTTGCGGGGCGAGTGTCGAACCGCAGCGCCGCTCATGGCGTTGCGGTGGCAGATCGAGCCGGTTGCAAGCGGATTTCCACATAGGCTTCATCACGCAAGCGGCGCAGCCATTGTTCCCACTCTTCATCAGAACGCCGCCGGAACAGCGCCTCGCGTATCCGGGTGCGCTCTATATCAGCCGTCGCGGTTTGAGCCTCCGGGCGTGGATCGTTGCTGCCTCGGACATCCAACAGCTTGACGATGTGAAACCCGCTTGGGCTGCGGATTAATTGACTAACCTGACCAGGTTGCAATTTAAGCACGGCATCAGCAAACAAGGTAGGCAATTGATCGACACGCCGCCAACCTAGATCGCCACCTTCCAACGCCTGTTGCCCGGCGGAAACACTGGCGGCCAGCCGCCCGAAATCACCGCCTTGGCCCAGTTGCGCCAGTACGTTTTCCGCTTGACGCTTGGCCGTTGCGATTTGTTCCGGTGAAGCGCCTTCTGGCACGGCGATCAGAATTTGAGCGATATGATATTCAGTGCTGCCACTGCTACCGGCTGGATTAATTTGCCCGGCCAATTGGGTTTGCAAACTTTCCACGTCTTGATCAGAAATTTGGATCTGGCTGTCCACTGCTTTCTGTCGTAACCGGGCCACCATCAACTCCCGGCGGACGTCATCGCGGAATTTAGCGAAACTGATACCATCCTTTTCGACGGTCTGCCGCAACTGGGTCAGGCTCATATTATTGCGCCGGGCTAGGTTGTCGATGGCCGTATTCAGTGTCGTGTCATCCACGGTGATTCCGTTACGCTCAGCGGTACGCAATTCCAATTGGGACAGGATCAACCGTTCTAGTACTTGGGTTTCCAGATCGGCCCTGGGTGGAATCTGTACCTTGTTCTGGCGCATCTGGCGTTCGACAAGCGCGATAGCGGTATTGAGTTCCCTGTGAGTAATTACATCATCATTAACCACCGCTACGATCGTGTCCAATGTGCTGGCGGTTCCTTCCGTACCAGGACCAAACACCAATTGTGCTTGACCGGCAATGGGCAGGGTGCATAACGGCAGGCTCAACAGTAGGGGAAAAAGCAATTTATTCATGCGAGTCATCAGCAGTAGAAGGCTAATAGCGGATCGGTTGATAGCCAAGGATGGAATTCTGGAGCACGGTTTCAAGACCGCCGCCCAATCGGGACAATCCCTTTAATTCCAATTCGAGATAAAATCCAGTTTTTGCATCTGTATCTACCGGGCTGTCGCGATATTGGCGAGCGACTGCCCGCAATGCCCAGCAACAATCCTCGTATTCGAGTCCTGCCAGTGTTTCCAGATTCCGGTTAACATTCATGGCTTGATTCCAGCGAGCCAATACCCGCCATTGCTCAGTCAGCGGCCATAGGAAAGACACATCCAGCGAATCAATTTGATCCCTGGTATCGGGCGACTGTTCCGAGGGATCGCGATCCAGCAGGTAGGATAGATTTATCAGTTGCCGAGGATTGGCGTAGTAGCGCAGGTCGAATGCACCCCGTAAAAAATCCTGATTATCGGGTTCCAGTTGTATGCTGCCCTGTATTGACCATTGGGATGAGAGATTCAGCCGTCCTTGGGTGATCAACCCGGAATTGTCTTGGGTGGCCGGTGGAGTATCGGGGTATAACGTGACCCGGCGATCTTCGAAGTATTGAATTTGACCGATGCTGGCACGTAACCGCTCCCGGCCGCTAGGGCCGTCGATCACCCGGGTCGTTAATGCGGCGGTCAACTGATTCGCATCACCCATCCGGTCAGCGCCGGTAAAACGATTCTTACGGAACAGCCAGTCATAGTCGCGATCCATCCGGCTGCTGTCGAACAATGGGATGCCGTCCTGATTGCGGTAGGGAACATAAAGGTAGAACAGTCGAGGTTCGAGAGTCTGCGTTCCTGAAGTCACACCCAGCCAGCTGGCTTGAAGCGGCCGGTCGAAGATCAAGCCACTGTCCAGGCTGAGCACAGGGATGTCACGCGAGGGGGTGTCAGGGGTATTTGGTGCGTTGTTGTCGAGTTGATAACCGGTGTGACGGAAACCTGCTTCGGGCTTGAGGTAGCCCCAAGATTCTTGCAGCGTCCAGCCAACGGTTGGCCATAGATCCAGCCGGGTGCCAGTGACCACATCGGATTGCTCGAAATGTACGAATTCGCCGTATAGCTGGTAATCGAATCCGCCAGCACTGGTTGGCCAAGCACCATTGAACAGCAGTTGCGGTAGGCGTTGGTAAGGTTCTCCAGTAATGGCGAACAATGCTGGATTCAATATCTGGTAACCCTGTACGCGCGCCAGCGCCTGCCAGCCGTTTCCATCATAGCGGGCATCCAGGTGCCGCTCTAGGTAGTTGACGCTCAAGAACTCCAGATTATTGCTCAAATCCTGGAGATAATCGTCGTCAGAAACATACTCGTAGTGAAGATCGGTATAAAAATTTGGCAGTGGCGCGGCGCGGTCACTGATTTTGAATGAGCCACGGTCGTTCTCGTAACGCCGGTCATACGGGATATACTCGGCGCCGATTTGCCCCTGATGGTTGGGATATAGATAGCGGTATTCCAGACCCAGCAACAGCCCTCGGGCTGTCATGAGCCGAGGCGTAATCGTCATGTCGCGATTGGGTGCGATGTTCCAGTAATAAGGGATCTGTAGCTCAAAACCCGTTTCGCTCCCGTAGCCCTGGAGTGGAAACAGGAACCCCGACTGCCGTTCATCGGTAATGGGAAAAGACAGATAGGGAAAATAAAGCAGCGGGGTATCCTTAAAGGCGATACTGATATGGGCCGCTGAACCGCGCCCGGTGGCTTCATTCAATTGCATGTCGCGCGCGCGCAATTCCCAGAACTCGTGGCCTCGCGGACAGGTGGAGTAGGTGGCGTCTTCAAGTTGGCTGAGTTGTTGGCGGCGGTCTACCTTCACCTCGTCAGCATGTCCTTGAGCATTGCGGTTTGGCAGATAATAATCTGCGTCCTTGAACCAGCCGGTTTCGGTATTTAAATCGACCTCCGCTTTTTGGCCGCGGATGGCCTGATTGGGATCGCCATAGGTAAAACCCTTCTCGATGCGCGCCCGGTTGCCGGGACGCTCCAGAATAATCTGGTCGGCACGCAACCGTTGGGTGCCCATCGATAGGCTAACATTGCCTTCCAGCACCGATTGAGCCGAAGAGGATTCAATCCGGTCCGCATCGGCCTGGAGTGGTAACTTGTCTGGCGATGGCGCATTCGGCATCGGGACGATATCCCTTGCCAGCTCGTCGGGTTCGCAGCGCGCCCAAGGATTGAGGAAAGGGTTGGAAGATTGCGCCTGGACGCTGGCCAGTGGTAACAGGGCCAGCATGGCGCCGATAATGAGTGTTTGATAATACGGCGTCACGGAACAGGATTTTACGTGTTGATGAAAGTGCCCTAACATCGCATAGATTGAGCCTTGCTGCAATCGAGTATCCAGATCGGGTGTCGTGTCCAAGGATATTGTGTTCCAGATAGCAATTTTCTCAAACCGTGTGTTTCACATGAAAACCATCCCTATGTTCCAGATTTCAGGGTTGTGGCTTCTCGATTTGATGTTTCACGTGAAACCATCCCTACGTTCCAGGTTTTCGGCTCCCAGTAAAAACCTGATATCTGATTTAGAAAGGTGGAGTCAATTTCGTGAGTGATCGTGAGCAACTGTTGCGTGAGTGGCTGACTGAGGTTTTACCCATGTATCCGAGGCGGATTGCTCCCGCCTCCAGCGACGCCAGTTTCCGCAGCTATTTCCGGGTCTGGTATGACGATAGCCGGACATGCATTGTTATGGACGCGCCGCCAGACAAGGAGGATTGCCGGCCATTTGTCGCTATTGCCCAAGCTATGCGCGCGTTAGGATTGAATACGCCCGAAGTGCTGGCCAGCGATCTCAATCAAGGATTATTGCTGCTGACAGATCTTGGTACCCGCCAGTACTTGACTGAATTGGATCAGCGTAGCGTTCCCACGCTGTACGCAGATGCTTTGGAGGCGTTGGCGCGGTTGCAGGCCGGCGGCGATCCGGCTTCATCATTACTGCCGCCCTACGACTCGGCATTATTGCACCGTGAGATGGAGTTATTCCGCGAGTGGTTTTTGGGGAAGCTGCTTGGCCTGGAGTTAACAGCAGAGGAACATCATATCCTAGATCATGCTTTTGCATTGCTAGCCGATAACGCGCTGGAACAACCGCGTGTTTGGGTACATCGGGATTATCATTCCCGCAACCTGATGGTTACAGATCCGGATAACCCCGGTGTGCTGGATTTTCAGGATGCAGTGGTGGGCGCTGTCACTTACGATTTGGTTTCCCTGTTGCGCGATTGTTATATCGCTTGGCCGCGTGAGCAGGTTGAAGCTTGGGTGCTGGACTATTGGGTGCGATTGAGAGCGCTGGGTATGAAGGGTTTGGATGATGCCGGTCAGTTTCTGCGCTGGTTTGATCTGATGGGTGTGCAGCGCCATCTCAAAGCCACGGGTATCTTTTCCCGTCTTAATTTGCGGGATGGTAAGTCAGGTTATCTGCGCGATATTCCGCGGACTCTGGGTTACATTCTCGGAGTAGCGGGCCGTTATCCTGAATTGGCCAATTTGTGCAGCCTGCTGCGGCAGCGTAGCATAGATGGCTGGAGGCCACCGGTGGAGCGGTTGCGGTGAAAGCAATGATTCTGGCCGCGGGGCGCGGCGAGCGGATGCGCCCCTTAACTGACCATACCCCTAAACCGTTGCTGCCTGTTGCCGGACGCCCGCTGATTGTCCATCACCTTGAAAGATTGCAGGCAGTGGGAATCGTTGATGTTGTGATCAATACGGGCCATCTGGGCGAACAGTTGCCGGCAGTGTTGGGCAATGGCGGCGCCTGGAATATGCGCATTGCTTGGTCTCTGGAACCGCCGGCCGCATTGGAAACAGGGGGAGGTATCTTCCAGGCATTGCCCTTACTCGGGCCGGAACCGTTTATTGTGATCAATGGTGATATCTGGACGGACTATTCGTTCATTCGATTGCTGGATGCGCCTGCCGGTCTGGCGCATCTGGTGCTGGTCGATAATCCGCTGCATCACGCTGAAGGGGATTTTGCGCTCTTGGATGATGGACACGTTATGGAGCATGGGGCACCACGTTTGACCTTCAGTGGAATTAGCGTCCTGCATCCTGCATTGTTTACTGCATGTAAACCGGGCCGGTTTCCATTAGGACCGCTGTTGCGCCGGGCGATGATGCTTGGAGAAGTCAGCGGCGAGCATTACCGGGGCGGGTGGCGCGATATCGGCACCCCGGAACGGCTGGCGGAACTGGATCGGCAGCTTTCCATGGGGCGGTCTTTTACTCGCCACTAATATGCTCCATTGTCTTTTCGATCCAATCTTCCACCTGCTGGGTCAAATCCTGTGGTGAGCGCCCAGCACTGTCAATCAATGGGCCGAAGACGACTTGGATGGTTCCAGGACGTTTGATAAACCCCCCTCGTGGCCAAAACTCCCCAGCGTTCAGCGCGATGGGTAGAATTGAGCAGCCACTGCGTACGGCCACCACGGCCCCACCCATGCCATAGCGCTTGCGAACGCCCGGAGCGACTCGGGTGCCTTCGGGAAATACCAGCACCCACTGCCCTTGATGTAGATGTTCCACGCCCTGCCGGATCACTTGCTTAACCGCTGAGGCGCCTGCCTGACGGTTGATGGCAATTGACCGCAGTAATGCCAGCGCCCAGCCAAAAAAAGGTATCCACAGCAGCTCACGTTTGACCACCCAAGCGATCGGTGGCAGGTATTGATGAAGAAAGATCGTTTCCCAGGTTGATTGGTGTTTGGCCATCACGACAACCGGCCGGTCGGGAATGTTTTCAACGCCGCTGAGTTGATAATCGATTCGACATGTGATGTGTAACCACCAGATATTGAAACGAGACCAGAATTGGGATAAGCGATAGCGCCGGACAAAGGGTAGGGGAAAACTTAGCACGACGAGCGAGGCTACCCCGCTGGTCGAGACAATCATACCGAGTGAAAATAACAGCGAGCGTAAGAAGAGGTTCAGGGTATGGAGTTGGGCGGAGATTTGAGTAGACATATTACGAGATCGAAAATTCTTCATTGCAATGCAATGAGATAGTCAGCCACTGCGGCCAAGTCATCGAAGACTTGAACATTTGCACAACTTTCCGTCTCCTGCTCAATCGTTACAGCGCCTTTTCCCGTTCGCACGAGCAACGGCCAAGCATTGGCCGCGCGAGCGGCCCGGATATCGCGCACGCTATCACCTACGACAGGTACCCCTTGCAGTTCACATTTCAAACGGCGGCTAATCTCCAGGAACATTCCGGGATTAGGCTTGCGATAAGGATTGGCCTCGTCGGTGTCTGGACAGAAAAATACCGCATCAATCAATCCGCCGGTCTCCTGTACCAGCCGGTGCATTTTTTTGTGGATCATATTGAGTGTTTCTAAATCGAATAGTCCTCGGCTTACGCCAGATTGGTTGGTAGCGATCACGACCCGATATCCGGCGTGACTAAGCCGGGTTAATGCATTCAAACTACCAGGGATCGGTATCCACTCATCCGGGGACTTAATGAAGGCATCAGAGTCTTCGTTGATAACGCCATCGCGGTCCAAAATAATCAGCTTCATATTCATTCAAGGTAAAAGGGTGCAAGTAAAAGATGTTTCACGTGAAACCATCGCCGGATTTGCGGTTCCGGTTTTTCGAATTGATGTTTCACGTGAAACCATCACCGGCTCCAAAGCAGCCCCTCTGCTCTTTACCCCGGCCCTCTCTTACAAAGAGGCAAGGGAGGGAGGGTGGCTTAGATTTCAAGTTCCAGGCTCCAGCAAAACGCCTGCTCCTGATCGCTAACTTTAATCTTGCAGGCGTGAGAAATCCGCTACCCGTAGGAACAAACTGCTGAGTTCGTTCAGTAGAGCAATACGATTATCACGTACTGCGGTATCCCCGGCCATTACCAACACCTGGTCGAAGAAGGTGTCGACCGGCTCACGCAGGCTCGCCAAACGGTTCAGCGCCTCCCCATACAGACCGGCCTCCATCAGCGGTATCGCCTCGGAGGAGAGTTCCGCCAATCGGCCGGCCAGTGCCTGCTCTGCCTCCTCAGTCAGCAAATCAAGGCGAACTTCGAAGGGCAATACGGTATCTATTTTGCGCAGAATATTGCGAATACGCTTGTTGGCAGCAGCTAGGCTGGCGGCTTCCGGTAGCTCCCGGAAAGCACCGACCGCATGCACCCGGCGGTCAAAGTCCAGCGGCCGGGCTGGCCGGCACTCCAGCACCGCTTCAAATGTATCCGGGTGAATGCCTTGATCCAGATAATAGCCACGCAACCGGTCCATCATGAAGTCAAAAACGGTCTCGACGGCTGATTTAGCACGGAGGGCTACATCGAAGTTCGCGGCGGTGTGTTCCAGCAGGGTCCGCAGATCCAAATCCAGCTTGCCTTCGATCAGAATGCGCAGTACGCCCAGCGTAGCACGGCGTAACGCAAAGGGGTCCTTCGCACCGGAAGGCGCTTGGCCGATGGCAAATATACCGATCAAGGTGTCGAGCCGATCGGCCAGGGCGACACTGCGTCCAGTGGCAGTGGCGGGTAACCGGTCGCCAGCAAAGCGTGGCAGGTAATGTTCTTCCAGCGCCTGTGCAACTTCAGGGGCTTCCTGATCATGTAAGGCATAGTAGCGGCCCATTACACCTTGCAGCTCTGGAAATTCCTGCACCATTTGGGTCATTAGATCGCATTTGGCCAATCGTGCTGCCCGTTCCGCCCAGTCGATATTGCTGTGACCTTGTTCCGCAATGAAGCGTGCTAGACCGGCGACTCGGGCGCTCTTATCGGCCAGACTGCCGAGCCGTTGCTGGAACACCACATGCTTGAGCGTTTCCATATGCGCTGCTAGCGGTTGCTTGCGATCCTGCTTCCAGAAGAACTCTGCATCGCTAAAACGCGGGCGAATGACACGCTCATTACCGGCACGCACTTGGGCCGGGTCCTGGCTTTCCAGGTTGGTGATAGTAATGAAGTGCGGTAATAACCGGCCGTGGGTATCCACTACTGGGAAGTAGCGCTGGTTATCCTGCATGGTACTGATCAGCGCTTCGGCAGGCACTTCCAGAAAGCGCCGTTCAAAATTGCCAGCCAGCGCGACCGGCCATTCGACCAGCGCCGTGACTTCATCCAGCAGTTCCGGCTTGATAACAGCCACCCCTCCTAGTTCAGCGGCGACGGCCTCGGCCTGTACCCGGATCGCCTCACGGCGTTCGTTGAAGCTGGCAATGACCTTGCCTTCTGTCGCCAATTGCCGGGCATAGCGGATCGGTACGGTTAAACGGATCGATCGTGGATGATGGAAACGGTGGCCGCGGGTCTCCCGGCCAGTATCGACACCCATGATGGTTGCCGGGATGATGTCGTCACCGAACAGCAGCACCACCCAATGCACCGGGCGCACAAATTCATCCTCGCGATCCCCCCAACGCATCCGCTTAGGAATCGGCAGGCTGGCTAGTGCGGTTTCAACGATGCCGGGAATCAGGTCTGCTGTGGCGGCGCCTGGTTCTTGGCTGATGTGAACCAGCCAGGCACCCTTATCGGTTTTCTGCTGTTGCAATTCAGCCACGGTAACGCCACAGGAGCGGGCAAAACCTTCGGCCGCTTTCGTCGGGTGACCGTCTGAGCCAAAGGCGGCGCTTAATGCTGGACCACGACGTTCGAGTTGGCGGTCAGGCTGGCGTACCGGCAAGTGATCGATGAGTACGGCCAACCGGCGCGGGGTGGCGAAACGGTGGATTTCGCCAGCGGTCAAACCCGCTTTTTCCAAGCCCTCGCGAATACCTTGCTCGAAAGCGGCAGATAGAGCGGGCAGGGCCTTAGGGGGTAATTCCTCGGTGCCGATTTCAATCAGCAAATCGCGGATATCAGGCATGGAGGGCCTCCAAGCGCGCAGTAGCCGCCGATTGGCACATGGGGAAGCCACGAGCGGCGCGGGCATCGTAGTAGGCTTGGGCAACGGCGCGAGCGAGGGTGCGGACCCGCAGGATGAAGCGCTGGCGCTCAGTGACCGAGATGGCCTTACGGGCATCTAGCAAATTGAAGGTATGCGAGGCTTTCAACGTCATTTCATAGGCAGGCAGGGGCAGGCCCAGTTCGATCAACCGTTTGCTTTCAGCTTCGCAGGTGTCAAACCCGACAAACAGTGAAGTTGTGTCAGCATATTCGAAATTGTAGGTGGACATCTCGACTTCATTCTGGTGGAACACATCGCCGTAGGTAACGCGGCCCAAGGGTCCATCGGTCCAAACTAGATCGAAAACGCTTTCTACGCCTTGCAGATACATGGCGATACGCTCGATGCCGTAGGTGATTTCGCCAGTGACCGGCTTGCAGTCCAGGCCACCAACTTGCTGGAAGTAGGTGAATTGGGTGATTTCCATGCCATTTAGCCACACTTCCCAGCCCAAACCCCAGGCGCCCAGCGTTGGAGACTCCCAGTTGTCCTCGACAAAGCGGATGTCGTGGATGAGAGGATCAAGGCCGAGTTCTTGGAGTGAGCCGAGGTAGAGATCCTGCAAATCCAGTGGCGAAGGTTTGATGACCACTTGATATTGATAATAGTGTTGCAGGCGGTTGGGATTCTCGCCATAGCGGCCATCGGTGGGGCGGCGAGAAGGCTGCACGTAAGCAGCACTCCACGGTTCAGGGCCAATGGCGCGCAGGAAGGTGGCCGGGTGGAAGGTTCCCGCACCCACTTCCATATCGTAGGGTTGCAACAACACGCAACCTTGGCGTGCCCAGTAGTCTTGCAAGGCCAGGATCAATCCCTGGAAGGTTGAAACATCGCGCACGGGCGCCTCCAAAAGCCGAAGGGGACGACGGCGCCGCCCCCGGGTTTTCTCATCGTGATCGAAGGTCAAGTATAGCGCGGCAGCGCGGCGTGGATTCAGAAAAGGGATATCGTTCAGCCCTCACACTTGACGGATCGAACGAGCTGCGCTGCAACGTATGATTACGGACGCAATAAAAAAACCGGCGGTTAAGCCGGCTTTGTCTCACTACGCGCAACCTCTATTTGTTCCAGCAGGCCACGATGTCGCTTGCGCCGCCTGCTGTGCCATTGCCATCCGCATCACCGGAAACACCTTTTACGCCCAAGTGATTGATGGTCAAATTACCACAGGCGTCTCCCGCCATCGGGCCTGGATTGATTGGCGTTGCAGTGAGCGTATAGGCGGTCGCGGTCAGTGTCGTGGCCGAAATGGCGTAGACAGCGTCACCTTGGAGGGGTGATTGGGTATTTGGCAACGTAACAGCCGTATCGCAAGAACCATTATTGTCCGAGTCATACTGGTGATAACAATTGGACTGGGTAAAATTCCGCTCAAGATATTGGGCGTTATTTAGCAGGGCTGTTTTGGCGTCACCCCGGTAGGAACGCTGGGTGTATTGCGTGTAGGTCGGCAGCGCAATCGCCGCCAGGATGGCGACAATGCCAGCGGCTATCATCAATTCGATCAACGTAAAACCGGATTCCTGACGCGGATGGCTAGACCGCTGTTGATAGCCTCCACCCTCCCCTTGGGCAGGGGAGGAGGAAAGGCCTTGCTGGCAACTAGTTGATAAGCAACTCACTTCTTGGAACCTCACTGTATTTGCTCCCACGAGATGCGCTTAGGAGGAGTGCTGCTACCGCCAGAAGGAGTGGGAGGAGGATCATCCGATTGCTTGATGGTTTGATGTTCGCCGGTTGATCCGGTGAACCCTTTGTAGGCGCTTCCGGGAGGAAGCCCTGACCCTGGGTCTACGCTGAGCCACAAAGGAGTCTTGGTAATGCCAAGCGTACTGGATAATTGGAGTCCACTGGCTGAAGCATCACCGACAACGGCGTCGCCTGAATCATAGGAGTTATCACCGTTGAAATCAAAGGGCGAAGCACTCAGGCGACCGCAATTGGTATTCAATTCCATCAGCCAACTGGTGCCGCCTTTATCACACGGATCTTCGTTGGGGATCGCCGTGGTGACGATGACCCGGGTGTCCAGCGTCCGGAAAAATTTGACCAGGGGCGTCGAGATGACCCGCTCAGAAGGGCTGCCTGTGGTAGCAGGGAAATTCAGATAACAGCCCTTGTTAAGGCTTGTTGGCGTATTTGTGCTGACGGTCCTGACTTTATTCGAGATCCCACTGATCGTCACAGTACCTTCAGTCAGGATAGTCTGCTGTAAAAGAGCGGTACGGAGAACGGTTTCTGAAACACTGGGATCGTCCCAAATCGCATAGAGCGTCTGGACATCATCGTTGGTCAGATCCGTGGTTTCCAGATAGCGTCCGGTGCCAAAATAAATCATGACGCCGCCGCTGTAGGGCGTTTGTGCAGCAATCGCCTTGGGTTGTGAAGTAATCGCCTGCACATCGCCGTCACTGTTACGGGCGGTGAACAATGGAGCGCCGCCATTGCCAAGCACCCAACTGCCGGCGCTCTTTTCAAACTTCCAAAGGTGGCCCTGCAAGTCACCGGCATAGATCACGTCCACGATCTTGTCATTGTCGCTATCATAGAGGTACGGCGTCGACAAACCATTGGCGGTATCGGTATTCGTGGCGATCTTGGCGATTTGGTTGCCCGTCACTAGATCCACGATATACAGAAAGGCTCGGTCAGACGTGCTGTTGTAGCCATTGCCGAAAATGACGGCCCACTGGGTGGTGCTGATCGGGGCGATTTGTGGCTGACTAAACGTCAACCCTAAGTCAGCAGCATCCGTGAATTCCCATTTAACATGGGTTGCAGCAAAACTGTCGGGACTGGAAACATCGAGGGCATAGATGCTCTTGCCGCCCGCTCCCAAACCACCGGCCAGGTAGGTTTTCCAACTGCTGCTACTGGTGTCGTAGGCATCCCCCAAGGTCGGCGGGCCATCCACGAAGTACTTGTGCGATTGCAGATAGCCGGGCTCGGTGAGCGCGCTCAGGTTGCTATACACCGCCGCCGGGACGAAAGCAAACAGCTCCACACCGGCACCAGCGCCACTGGTAGTGGCCTTGAAGCCATGCAGCATGCCATCGTTGGCACCGACATAAACCATCGGGGTACGTGTGGCTTTTGCAGTGACATAGGCGGCATAGCTACTCGATTCATCTACGCCGCTGCTGGCATAGCCAAAATCTTCCTCATGGGCGTAAACCGGATCGGAATTCATGATATCGCCCAGCACGGAAGCCGTGCGGTCGCGGAAATTGGCATAGCGCACTTTGCCGCCTGCCGTAAAAGTGCCTGGATTCGTGGTCAGGGCGGCGGTAAACGAATTTGCGTTGGGTACGCTGACCACCGTATAGGTTCCGTTGTAGCCGATCGGAGTTACGCCCGATACCACGACAGAATTGCCGGTCGCCAAGCCATGTTCCGGAGCCGTAAAGGTCACCACGCTGGTGGTCCACGATGCACCGGTGATGGCGGTATAGCCGCGTAGCCAGGCCAGGCGTTGCGAGCAGAGATTGTCGATTACATGCGTGCTATCCTGATTGAGCGCTGTTGCTAGATTAGTGCCGGTCGTGCAATTCTTGAACGCCTCGACGGTGCCACTGTTTCGGGTCCAGATGTTGCGCAAGTGAGCCGACGGGATCAGTACCCCTGCTTCCCAGTAGGGTACTAGGCCAAGAGTGGCATCGCTCAAAATGGGCAGCGCTTCCAGCGTACCACTCCAATCTGCGTTGAATTTGGCCTCAAAAGCGGTCGTCAAGCTGTTGCCTTCGGCGTCAAAGGCAATTTTGGTGGTGTTCGCGCTTAAGCCAGCGCCGCCGCCGTTGGCCGCCTGCGCGCTAACCGTATCGATAATTTCCTGAAAGGCCGTATTAAGTTGTGAAGGACCCTCTACGTTATAGAACCGGCCGCGGCTGTTGATGGCGGCATGCCATAAATCAGCGGCGTTGGCGTCCGCATTACTACCAGCGGCAGGCCAGCTTTTGGTTCCGGAAACAATATCAGGGTAGCTTCCGTCATAGGTGTTGCTGCCCCAGGCCAGGCCGCTGTTAGCAAGAAAAGGGGTGAGTCCCAAGCCTACGGTGAAGTTGACCATATGTTGCCAAGTAGCGGGATCATTCTTTGCGTTGAAGTAGCGGCTGGCGGCGTTACCGGAGAGATCAACAATCGAAGGCGCAACCTTATCAGCCAAGTCGCTCCGTAGATCAGTTGCCCAGAATTTAAAGGCGATATCGGCCAGGGTGTTGGAGGTCTCGTCTCGGTAGGGGCGCTGACTTGTGTAAGTAGTGCTATCCGGCAGGGTATGATTGCTGTTGTCAATGTTGCCATAACCGCTAACTGAATCGTTCCAGATACCATCGGTCATCAATAGGTGGTAATTGGCTCGACACGTATACTCATGGTTGCTACTTCCACCTATCTCATCATCATAAGGACTGTTGACGCCGCTGGTTTGGTAATAGACGCCTACCCGCGCCGTCGCTTCTCGCAGTGGCGTGGATGATCGAGTGGGGAGGCGCGTTAGCCAAGTGTAAAAATCGCCTTTATGGGTGCCGGTGAACGGCTTAATGGCGTTGCTAGAGCCGGGAACCGTGGTGTCCCAACCCTTACAATTATTCGTGACCAGCCCGGTGCTGCCTTTGCAGTTCTTGAGATCCTGCCAGGCAACCCGAACGTCTTGTTGCAATGTAGCCATGGCCAGGGAGGTAGCGGATATCGTCATCAGGTTGCGGGTTCGATAGAAAGAATACCAGTTGGCAAAATTCTGACGCTCGTCTGCCTCAGCAGTGCTAATGGTTCCATCTCCATTACGATCTGCTCCGGATGTGCTGCTGACGATCTTGATGTCATAGCAATCATTATCTGTGGCGGTGCCATCACACCCGGCATTCGATCGATCGTAGACGTAGTAATAAGCAGGCATGGTTCGCGTCCTGCATTGGCTACTAGTATTGTTGCAATCCACAATCGGCGATTCCATGTTCACCCATGTAGCTGATCCCGATCCAACAGTCGCGTTGTATTGGCATGGGTCTGCTCCAGAAATGCTATTGCAACGCACGTCGCTGCTGTAATGCCGCATGTATTCATGGGATTTTGTAGAAGGACTCAGATAAAGTCCCGAAGAAGGTTGATAAGCAGAACTGAGGTTTACCGGGGTGCCGTAGGAGGTGTCGAATCCATTGATATAGGCGCTGGTAAAGGAGGTGCTCAGTGGAGTCCCCGCAGCGTTTACCGGAGCCGTGTAGGTCGTTGCCGGATTGTAGTAGATCGGGTTGTAATGAGCCGATTTGATATAACGGCCATCGAGGTCGGAGTCATAGTTGCCGCTATTACAAATAGCATCGGGGTTTCCGCACAAGTCCGGAGTAAACCCCCGGGACATACTGCCCGAGTCGTCCAGGGTGAGCACCAGGTTGGGCGGTACCCCGGTGGACGTCAGGAACAACGGAAAATCGGGAATCACCAGGGTCGCCCAGCTGCTCAGAGGCCACAGCAGCGTCGTGATGAGGACCGCGCGGGCGTAACGCAAGAAGGGGGATATTCGCGATGATGACATGGCATTCTCCTTACTTCGTAAACTCATACATGGCCTGCAAGATGACGATAGCGTCGCGTTCCTTGCCGACGCCTCGCGCAGTCACGCGATAGTAGTATTTATATTTATCTGCCGGACAAGGACTGCCTACTGGAGTCGCCTCGTCTACGCAATTCTCTGTCATTTTTTCGATGACATAGCAGGGTTGGGCGTAATAGCCGATCTCGTCGGATAGATCGGCAGGTGAAAGGCGGTTGCACGTTGTCCCGGCGGAGTCGCTATACCAGCTAAAAGTATCCCGCCAATAAGCAGCGGTGTTCACATGGGTTTCGCCATTGAGCACGAGACCCGTAGGCAAGGCGGGCAGGGTAGTGCTGGCGATGTGGGCATCGATGTATTGCCTAACGGTAGCGGGATTGCTATTGATAAGGACATTATCCGCAGCCTTAAGCGCATGTTCGGCTGCCTGAAACGCTAAATCCCGGTTGCGGGTATTGCCCGACATGCGTTCATTCAAGGTGTTGTTCATGACTGTGGGAATGCCATGCATCATGATCATGATGAGGATCAAGAGCGCGAGAAGCAGCGTTGCCCCGCGCTGGGTATTCGGGAATGCAATGTGAGCGTGTCTCATAACAAGCAGTTCCGGCTGGGTATTTAGGCGTGCGGCGTAAGCGTGTCTCATAGCAGGCGGTTCCGGATGGCGATGGTATTCGTAAAGCTTTTGCGCAGAAGCCGACTGTCGACCGTAGTTCCTGCCGTCCCGACGGCCTCGCCTTGCTGCGAAACCAGAGTCAGGGTAATGCGGACGCTGAGAACGCGCTTCCAGTAATCGCTGGCCGTGCTGCCAGGGATGTTTAGCGTACCATTGGTTCCCGCAGTGACCTGTGCAGCAGTCCAATAGCCATCGACGGCGAAATCAGGGGTTGCATCTGTATCGACTCCGTAAGTAACCTCCATGTCTTCGACGCCCTCAATCAACTCTTCCGCCGTGCTATTCATGGTTGCGCCACTCTGACCCAGTTTGTCCCGATACAGCGCGGGTTCGCCTGCGGAGTTCGTTCCGATGTAATAGGAGACGCCGCTTAAACGATAGAGGGCTAGTACATAGGTGCCAGCTGCGGGAGTGCTGCCATAAAAATTCCCCAGGGTGGTGCTGGAATTGCCCGGTGATCCACCTGCGCCGTAGGACACGTTAGGGCTGCTGGTTGCGGTCCCTGCCTGGAAGATGGCAGCATGGGTGTAATCGGCTGCCACGAAGACTTCACCGGCAGCGGGTGGATTGCTCGTTGGCCAGGGGGACACAGTGAAGGTGTAGGGAGATGTGCCAGTGTGAGCGGTAACCGCATATTTATTTTCGGTATCCACGCGCACCACGGTCAGAGAGTCCGTACCCGCCCGATAGCAGGCTGAAGCACACCCGCTCGGGTTGCGATTGGGGGGATAGGTGTTTTCGTAACCCACCAAAGGATTAGCTAAGTCGATCAAAGTCGATAAAGTGGTTGGGCTCGGGGTGCCGACGACATTGGTGGGCGTCGTGTCTGCGCCGGTGAACCCAGTCTGCCGTATATCCACCCCCATGATTTCAAAAGCGTAGCGCGCATTGCTCTGAATGAGGGCCAGGGCGCTTTGGGCGCGGAAGCTCTGCGCGGAATTGGTATAAACGTAGACGAGGCTAGCCAGCAGCAGCAGACCGAGAACCATGGAGATCATCAGTTCGATCAAGGTAAAGCCACTCTGGCGAGGAGTGAGCATCGGCGTCAGCCCATGAATAGATGACTTGATTTTCATAGCGTTGACTCGGTAATCCATATGTGACAGGCGGGGCCTGGAGGTGTGGTGCTGCAATCGCCCGTTTCACCTGCACCGACTGTCTCAGTCCACTGGACTTCAACCGTAACGGTATTCCCCGCAAAGGTAATCTTGCCTTTTCCGGCGGGGAGCACTGTCGACAATGCGGCTTGCCACGAATTAACATCATTAACGGCTACCGTGCTGCCCGTTAGCACATCGCCAAAGTTGCCTAGCGTATAAGCGCCTGTTGTCGCAGCGGTTCGATTGACGCGCATGCAGTCGATAATGTCGTAGGCGTATAGGGTGGCCAGACTGCGGTGCATGGCGATCCGGTTGTTTTTCCCCGATTTGACCATCATGCCCGCAAAGCCCATGAGACCCACGGCAATGATCACCAATGTGATTAAGATCTCAAGCAAAGAAAAGCCAAACTGACTGGAACGCCGGGCGTGTCTGTTCATTTTTATGGACTCTCGCAACTGGTGATGTTCGAACCATCCCCTTTATTGGGGATGCCATCATTATCCGTATCCGTGGCGATGCGCGGGCGAGTCGGAATCACAATCATGGCCCGGGCGGTGGTTTCATCACTGTCCTTGCAAAAAACAAAAGTCCCATTGTTGTTGGCCATGCCGAGCCGGTCATAGGTCACAAAATTCGTGAAACTACTATTGGCGTTCAGGGTGTAGCCGCTGGGAAGCGCCTGAAAGACGCGCAGGAGCGGTTCCTCATTCGCCCCGCCGATGTCGTCTCTGACCGCGGGAGCGTCATCGTCTCTATTCTCGAAAACAATCCAGCCATCGCTCCAGTTGCCACTGCAAGTCGATTGGTCATTACTCTTGCAAATCGAGACATAGGTGCCACGCTTGATCGCTTCGCTGCGCGCAAAAGCAATCGTTCCTTGCAATGTCTGAATCTCCCCAGAAAGCTGGTTCTTGATCATCAATTTCGTGAAAGCAGGTACACCTATTGTCAAAAGGACAGCGGCTATGGCGACCGTGATCATGAGTTCGATCAAGGTAAATCCTCTGCTCCTGAAAGCGGACATGCCCATCTCCTCGGGTAGCGATGTATTTTCTGCTCAGTACTTCATAGAGTACTTATAATTATGAAAATCCGATCTGTCGCCCTAATCTAGATCAATGGTAGCAATTTTGCGACGAGCGGCGATAAATCCTGCCTGACCGGCTGCTTACCGGGCGGCTTAAACGACACTTGATCGGCCTAGCGTTCATTCCCCAGCCCTCTGCATCTGTGGGAGAACACGAGAGGAGGGAGGAATGCTTATCCGGGTGGCAACGTCTCGCGCCCGAACCGCACCAGAACGCCAATCCGTTGTTCGCCCAGCGAATTCAGCTCAATCAGTGAAATTGTTTCGCCCGATTCCGGCGACTGAGGGGATAGCTTGATCCCAAGCCGGGTCAAGCGTAGGGTGAGGGGGCGGGCCTGCAAATAAGTCTCTGGCTGGCTGAGTACTTGCTGGATCTGTTTCAGATAATCGTCCAGTGTTCCTAATGGCTTACGTGCTGCTACCAGGTCTTTCTCGACCTGGACCAGACGCTGCTCTAACGCCGTCTCCCGGTGCATACTGGAATCCGTAGGCGATAGTAATGGTTGCAATCCTTGGGCGTGACTGCGCAACGCCCGTAACTGGGCCTGCAATCGCCGCCGTTGTTCCTCCAGCATACTGCGCTGATCGCGCAGGTTGTTAATCCGTTCCAGTGCCCGCGTCGCTAGGAATACCAGCATCCGTTGCTGCAAATCCTCCCGCAGCCGTTTTTCGTTGATCGCCGGGAAAAATAGCCGATGCCGCGAAAAACTGACTCGAATCTGCCGGACATCGCGCACCAATACATCGCCCCGCAGTGCTGTTCCAAAAAATTCGGTCTCCTGCTTGACCATCAGCATGAGGGCATAACCCCGCTCAACCCCGCTCTCCTTGAAAAAGGCCTGAATGCCAGGGGCTTCAGCCAGTAGCGCTTGCAAATCATCTGTTGTCGCAAAAAATGCATTGACTTGGGGATCACGCGACCATGCGCGGGCATCGAGAGTCGCTGCCGGCGGTAATTGCCGTAGCACCTTTTCCACATAAAGCGACGCCGTTTCCACAGCGCCTAGCAGTTTATCGGCATAATTGCCGACCAAGCGGATACGTGGCTCGCTGGCATCCACGACCTGCTCGATCGCGTCGCGCATCGCCGCTAACCGCTCTTGATGGCGGCGATGCTCCGCTAAATGCTGTTGCGCAAAAGCCGCTAATCCACCGAAGACCTGATGCAGAAACCCCTGATCGTTGGTCATTGCCTTCGCCAATTTTTCAGGACAGCCCCATTAACCGCCGGTGTAACGGGCTTGTCCGGGGAAAATGCGCACGCAGAAAATCCATCTGATCGGCCAATACCCGCTTACCTTGCAGATATACATATTCCGCGTGATTAGGCGCAAACGGGATCGCCAGCAATTGCATTCCCGCCTGCTCCGGTGTCTTGCCGCCTTTGCGGTGATTACAAGGCTTGCAAGCGGTGACTACATTATTCCAGTGATCAATACCGCCTTGCACGACAGGCCGGACGTGATCACGGGATAAATCCCGGACTGCAAACGCCTCGCCGCAATACAGACAGGTATTGCAATCACGCCGGAACAATGCAGCATTCGACAGTGGCGGCACATAGCCCTCACGCGCCCGCAGCCGGGCATAGGCGCCGCCCTGAGTGGCCAGGATGGAGTTGACGGTGACGATGCTGCGCTGACCGCTGTGGGCATTGAACCCGCCGCGCACCGTATAGAGCACAATACCGCAGGTGTAGGCGACCTGCTCGGCGCAATAAAGGCGAACTGCCTGTTGATAATTAATCCATTCCAACGGCATTCCCGTGACATCCGTGTGCAGAACCTGCTGCTCCAGCCCGTACATACATCACCTTTGCCTGTTTCCCATTTCCGCGCTGCATCGTCGCCAATCGACATGAAGCTTTATTGACATCCAACAGATAGACGTAAAAACCGCTGACGGGTTGCGCTGATCCAGATTTCTCTACGCTTGTTGTAATCATTCAGTCTTCTCACTCCCTATCAAGGGGATGAGGGCGAGAATGATGGGGTAAGTCTTTGAAACTGCTGCCCTCACTTCCCCGCCCCTCTCCCGAAAGCGGGTGAAGGGAATGAACGGTTACCGCTTGTTTTGGTTCTGCCCCTGTTGTGATGTAGCAAGTCTAGGCTACTATTCTACAAGTATGGCGCGTCTCCCGCCGCTGGCGCGCATGCCCACCTGCAAACTTTGATAGTCTGGCCGGCTTCGAGCCAGCTTTTTTCATGTCCGTTTTCGGACGGGCGGGCGTCTGGAAAAACAACCACCGTGTGAGGACAACAATATGCCTGTTCGTATGGCCGTCCCGAAAGAAATGATTTCGGGCGAACAGCGGGTCGCGCTGGACCCGACGATGGCCGAGCGTTTTACTAAGCTCGGCGTGGAAATTCTGGTGGAAAAAGGCGCAGGTCTGAGCGCCTTCTTCACTGATGAAACTTATGGTAAAAGCAGCCGGCTGGTGGACGGCGCTCAGACGCTGTATGCCGAGGCTGATGTGGTCTTTAAGGTGCAAGGACCTACTCTGGAAGAAGTCGAGTTACTCAAGGACGGTTCGGTTCTGCTGGCTGTGCTGTTGCCACATCGTAATCTGGATGTGGTCAAGCGGTTGCGCGACAAGAAGATCACCAGCTTCGCCATGGAACTGATTCCGCGCATTTCCCGCGCCCAGTCGATGGATGTGCTGTCCTCCCAGGCTGCTGTGGCTGGTTATTATGTGGCATTGCGCGCTGCGATCTTGGCCAGCGGGTTCTTTCCGATGCTGACCACCGCCGCCGGTACGATTCGTCCATCCAAGGTGGTTATCGTCGGCGCCGGCGTGGCTGGATTGCAAGCCATCGCGACGGCTAAGCGATTGGGCGCGATGGTGGAAGCCTATGACATCCGCCCAGCGGCTCGTCAGGAAATCGAATCGCTGGGTGCCAAGATGATCGACACCGGCGTCAATGCGGCTGCCGAGGGTGGTTACGCCCGTGAGTTGACGGCAGAAGAAAAGCAGAAGCAGGCCGAGGTGTTAGCCAAACATATCGCTGCTGCTCATGCAGTTATCACGACCGCTGCCATTCCTGGGCGGGCGGCGCCGAAGATTGTGACCGCCGCGATGGTGGAAAACATGAAGCGTGGCGCAGTCATCGTCGATCTGGCGGCAGAATCCGGCGGTAACTGCGACTTGACCCGCCCCGGCGAAACCTATGAGCACAACGGCGTGGTGATCGACGGTCCGCTCAATATCCCCAGCAACTTCCCGGTTCCGGCCAGCGAAATGTATGCGAAGAACCTGTACAACTTCCTGTCGCCGATGATCAAGGATGGCGCGCTGAATTTGGACTGGGACGACGAAGTGATCGCCAAGAGCGCGTTGACCCGTGATGGGCAGGTCGTTCATGAACCCACCCGCAAACTGCTCGAACAATAACCCGGAGACGCACGATGGAAGCAGTGGTTAGCTTTTTTTCTCCCATCTACATCTTGATGCTGGCCGCCATTCTCGGCTATGAAATTATCGGCAAGGTGCCGGTAATTCTGCATACCCCGCTGATGTCCGGCACCAACTTTGTCCACGGCATCGTGCTGGTCGGCGCAATGGTGGCTCTGGGCCAAGCGGAAACCCCCTTGGAGCAAGCCATCGGTTTCCTGGCCGTATTGCTGGGCGCCGGTAATGCGGTCGGCGGCTACTTCGTCACCGAGCGGATGCTGGAAATGTTCAAGAGCAGCAAGGGTCAGGAGAAGTAAGTCATGGGTTATCTGATTGAAACGATTTATTTCCTGACGGCGGTGGTGTTCATCGTCGGCCTCAAGCGGATGTCGCATCCGACGACCGCCCGTAGCGGCATCGTCTGGGCAGGCTATGGGATGGTGCTGGCAACGCTGTTCAGCTTTGCCCATCCGCAAATTCAGGCTGGACCAGGCAATTATTTCTTGATGGTGGTTGCGATTGCCATTGGCGGCGTTATCGCCTGGTATGGCGCCAAGAAAGTGGAAATGACCGCCATGCCGCAGATGATCGCTATTTACAATGGCATGGGCGGCGGCGCGGCAGCGGCGATTGCCGCAGTGGAGTTGCTCAAGGATCATGGCGGCGGTGGACCGGAAACCCACGTCCTGATCATGGCAGTGGCCGGCGCGCTGATCGGCGCGGTGGCTTTCTCCGGTTCGGTGGTCGCTTTCGGCAAGCTGCAGGAACTCAAGTTCTTCAAGGATGACGCCAAGTTTCGTTTCACTGGGCAGCAGAAGGTTAATGCGGCAATCTTCGGCGCGGCGGTTGTACTCGGTTTGGTCATTGCGCTGAGCCATAGCTCCAACGGTGCTCTGATTTCGGTGTTCTTCCTGCTGGCGCTGGCGTTTGGCGCGATGATGGCCTTACCCATCGGCGGCGCGGATATGCCGGTCGTCATCTCGCTGTTCAACGCCTTCACCGGCTTGGCGGTGGCGCTGGAAGGCTTTGTGCTCGGTAATTCGGCAATGATCATTGCCGGCATCATCGTCGGCTCGTCGGGTACCTTGTTGACCCTGATGATGGCCAAGGCGATGAACCGCTCGGTGTCGAACGTGCTGTTCAGCAACTGGGCGGCGCTGGGTAGCGGCGAGGCGCAGGCGGTGACCGGTAGTCTCAAGTCGATGGAACCGCCGGATGCGGCGATTCAGATGGCTTACGCCAGCAAGGTCATTATCGTTCCCGGTTATGGCATGGCAGTGGCTCAGGCGCAGCACAAGATTTGGGAAATGTGCAAGCTGCTGATAGAACGCGACGTCGACGTCAAATTCGCTATTCATCCGGTCGCAGGCCGGATGCCCGGCCACATGAATGTGCTGTTGGCGGAAGCCGGCGTGCCCTACGACCTGATCTTCGACATGGATGAGATCAACGAAGAATTCTCCACTGCTGACGTGGCGCTGGTCATCGGCGCGAATGACGTGGTAAATCCGGCGGCGCGCACTGACAAATCCAGCCCGATCTATGGCATGCCCATTCTGAATGTGGATTACGCCAAGAATGTGCAGGTGATCAAACGTGGCAAGGGCGTGGGCTTCGCGGGCATCGAGAACGCGCTGTTCTTCGCTGACAACACCCGGATGGTGTATGGTGACGCCCAGAAGGTGACTGCAGGGTTGATTCAAGGCATCAAAGATCTCGGCTAGACCGGCATGAGGTAATGTAGCAAGGCGGCCTGCGGGCCGCCTTGTTTTTGGCAGTGTTCAATTTAGTCAAGCAATTCCATACACAGACTCAACACCTTTTCCGCCTGGAGGCCATGAAAGCAATTCCGCTCGTGGTAGGGAATCTGTTGCGACTGGCAGGAGCAGAGGGCAGCGTCTTCGCGGGCAATGCGAAACTGCTGGCCGGTATGACCGTATTTTTCGTGGCTGGTAGGACCAAAAATTCCCACAGTCGGAGCGCTCAGCTCAAAACCTAGATGCATAATGGCACTGTCGTTCGCTAAGACCAGTGCGGCTTTGGAAAGCAGGGCGGCGGTTTCATTGATGGTGGTTTCTCCGCACAAAATAGCGGCTGTCCCCGATAATCCCCGTGCAACCGCTTCCGTAATGGGCCGCTCATTCGGCGCGCCGACTAACACAATAGCTCGGGTGGTACGGGCAGCCAGTGCGCCCAGCACGGCTTGAAAGGACTCAACAGGCCAGCGTTTCTTCTCACTGGCTGCGCCTGGCGCCACAACAATCCAGCCATTGGTGCCCGGTATACCCCTGGCTTGCAATTTCTCCAGTACCGTGCGTTCGTTAACTTCATCGAAAAATTGAAAGACCGGCGGGCTGGGAAAATCGAAACCCATCATCTCCAGGATTTCCCAGTGGCGTTCCCGCATGTTGGTTTTGCGGAAATGGCGGAATAATGGACTGTGCTGATCACAGCGCAGCAGCCAGGGAATTGGAGTGTTGCGCAAGTCGACGGCGTAATCGTAGCGATCCTTGCGCAGTTCCCGCAGCAGCCGCCCTTTCTCGCGCCAGCCGGCTTTCTTATCGTAAACCACGACCCGGTGAATATGCGGACTCTTTTCCAGCAGCGCGCTGGCTTTAGGGCCGGCCAGCACCGTTAGTTTCGCGGACGGGAACTGGGTGGCAAGCGCCATAATGACCGGGGTCGTCATGATGACATCGCCCAGGTTGCTAAGCGTCACCACCAGTATTTGTTTCATGGCTCCTGCGCCATCGTTGCTTCTTCTGTCCGCTGGCGGGAGAAGGGTTGTTCCTCTGCCTCAAACCACTTTAGCACTTCATCCCACCAAGCGGCCTGCGGGTCTACCGGCCAACTGTTGTGGCCTGCTCTCTGGAAGACCCAGTACCGCTTCGGCTCGTGCAAGGCGTCATAGAGGTGCTGGCTGTGACGGGACGGGATAATCTCATCCTGTTCAGCAGCCAATACAGCAACTGGACCGTGATAGGCATCCAAATAGAGCCGGCTTTCGTAGCGGTCACGCAGCAGCCAGTCCACCGGAAGGTACCAGTACCGCCGTTGCGCTAAATTAACCAGGCTATCCCAGGGGGTGATCAGCACCACGCCCGCTACCGGTAGCGTGCGATCGGCGGCTACACCCGCAGCAACGGCCGCGCCGAGAGACTCGCCCCAGATTAAAAGAGGTTCCCCAAATTCGGCCAGCGCCCGCCGGGCGGTTTCCCGGCCATCGCGAATCAAGGCATCTTCGCTTAGCTCGCCACTCCGTCCGCCATAGCCGGGATACTCTGCTAACACAACTCGATAACCTCGCGTTTCCAGTGCTAGCGGATAGTAAATCCGGTCACTCGCAGCGCCCGCGTTGCCGTGAAAAACGACCACTGTTCCCCGTGCTGGCGAATTTTCCGGTAAGAGATTTCCAGTATAACCCCGGAAGTCTGCGCCTTTCCCGGGCCAAGGTTCGAGATGCAAGCCATTTCCCCGATGCACAGTACTGATCGGCGGCGCAGGATCAGGAAAATACAGCATCTTGCGCTGAATCAGCCAGACGAACCCGGCTAGCAGCAGATAACCAGCTACGAGATAAAATAAAATGCGCATTAGGTGTCCCCGGATGAGAGGATGCCAATCATCATAACTCCTAATGAAGCCTTCGTGTGTCAAAGGCAACTCTCCGAATTCTAAGGCTTGTGCTCAAGGGATTTATGAAGAACGGTGGTCTGGCTTGGTTTTCTTGCCGCGTAGTCAGGACGGTGTTTTTCGACAGATACCTATCGAATTTTGCACGAGCTGGGTTGTGGGAGACTCCACGGCCCAGCCAAAATTAAAAATTGTAATCATTCAGCCCCTTCACCCTCTGCCAAGGGGGAGTAGGGCGGTTCGCCCATCAAAGGCTACTCCAGGCCGGTGTCTTCTGCGTATAATCATTTGATGCAAGAACTCAACAAATATCATGCCTTTCACGTCGTGTGATGAATGCCGCTATTGACGCGCTCCCTCTTGCCAGAGTTGGCGGTCAACCCTGGACCCGGATTCCACAGGATCTTTACATCCCGCCAGATGCCTTGGAGGTATTCCTGGATACGTTCGAAGGGCCGCTGGATTTGCTGCTGTACCTGATCCGGCGCCAAAACATCAGTATTCTTGATATCCCCATCGCCGAAATCACCCGGCAATACATGGAATACCTGACGCTGATGCAGGAATTGCAGCTGGAACTGGCAGCGGAATATTTACTGATGGCGGCCTGGCTGGCCGAGATCAAATCGCGCCTGTTATTGCCACGCCCAGCGCAAGTCGAAGCCGAGGAACTGGACCCGCGCGCTGAACTGGTGCGCCGCCTCCAGGAATACGAGCGCTTCCAGCAAGCTGCGTTGACGATGGACGCCTTGCCACGTCTGGAACGTGATGTGTTTACCGCCAGCGCCGCGCCGCCCGAACGGCAACTTCAACGCGAGCCGCCGCCGGTCAGTCTGGCGGATCTGCTGAATGCCTTGCGCGATGTCATGACTCGCGTTGAATTATTCGGCCGCCACCACATCCAGCAGGAAGCCCTGTCGGTGCGCGAACGGATGAGCGAGATCTTGGAAAGCCTGGATGCCTTGCATTTTACCCCCTTCACCGCGCTATTTTACCCCGAAGAAGGACGCCGCGGCGTGGTGGTGACTTTTATGGCGATTCTGGAATTGCTGCGTGAAGCGCTGCTGGAACTGGTCCAGGTCGAACCGTTTGCGCCTATCCATTTGCGCCGGCGCATGTGAACGATTGCCATGCCGGAACTCAAAATGATTTTGGAGGCGGTCTTGCTGGCCGCTGGTGAGCCTTTGTCACTAGAACGGCTCCTCGACATCTTTCCTGAAACCGAGCGGCCCGGACGTGATGCGTTGCGCAAGGCGCTGCTGGAATTGATGAATGGCTATGCCGGTCGCGGTATGGAGCTGATCGAAGTCGCCAACGGCTTCCGCCTGCAAGTGCCTCAGACCTTCTCCCCTTGGGTGTCGCGGCTGTGGGAAGAGCGGACCGCTCACTATTCGCGGGCGCTGCTGGAAACCTTGGCATTGATCGCTTACCGTCAGCCGGTCACCCGTGGCGAGATCGAAGAAGTCCGCGGTGTCAGTCTCAGCAGCAGTATTATGAAGACCCTGCAGGAACGCGGCTGGATCAAGGTGATCGGTCACCGCGAAGTGCCTGGCCGCCCGGCCCTCTACGCGACGACCCGTGTTTTCCTGGACTACTTTAACCTTAAGAGCCTGAGTGAACTGCCACCACTGGCCGCGCCGCGCGATCTGGACGCTATCGGTGCTGCGCTCGATCAACGCGCTATTCAGGCTCGGCCCCCAACGGAATTTCTCGATGTCTGAACGCTTGCAAAAATTTCTGGCCCGGGTTGGTTTCGGCTCCCGGCGTCAAATCGAAGACTGGATTCGCCAGGGCCGCATCACGGTAAACGGCGTGCCTGCGCAACTAGGCCTTCAAGTCAATGGCGCGGAACGCATCGCCATCGATGGCCAGTTAGTGCAGGTTCGCGCCTTCGGCCAACGGCGGCGAGTGCTAGCTTATTACAAGCCGGTCGGTGAAGTGACCAGCCGCCGTGATGATGCCGAGCGGCCTACAGTGTTTGAAAAGCTTCCCCGGTTAGGTGATGGGCGCTGGGTCGCGGTTGGCCGGCTGGATCTCAACACCCAGGGCTTGCTGCTGCTGACCAATGACGGTGAATTGGCCAATCGCTTGATGCATCCTTCTTCACAGATTGAGCGCGAGTATGCCGTGCGCATTTTGGGTGAGGTCACACCGGCTATGCTGCAACAACTGCGGCAAGGCGTTGCGCTGGAGGACGGCACCGCACACTTTGACGAGATTATCGAGGCGGGCGGAGGGGGCGCGAATCACTGGTATCACGTCATTTTGCGCGAAGGCCGCAATCGTGAGGTGCGCCGGTTATGGGAATCCCAGGGTGTTGCTGTCAGCCGGCTGATCCGGGTGCGCTACGGACCGGTAGCTCTACGGCGGGGCCTGCATCCGGGGCGTTGGGACGAATTGGATGAGGCACAGATGAATGAATTGTTGCAGGCGGCTGGATTGCCGCCGAAACATGCGCCTGCACAGCCACCCAGCCATTCACGCCGTTCGGACGCACATGCACCGCGTGCTCCTTGGCCTTCCCCCCGGCAAGGGGCGGGGTCTGGGACAGCGCGAGGGAAGGGCCGAGGGCCTTTCAATCCTGCGCGTGGAAGACCTGCCCGGTAATGCCTTTGCTGTCTGGACCCAGCAGATAAAGGTAAGCATCCATCACTGCGTCCGGTGTGGGCCATTGCGCTGGCTCGCGGCCTGGATAGATCTTCAAGGTCATTGGTGTGCGCACCCGGCCTGGATCGATGCTGTTCACACGAATCGGGGTGTTGGTTTCCAGTTCGCTGGCCAGTATTTTCATCAGAGTCTGCGCACCGCCTTTGGCCACTGCATAAGCACCCCAGTAGGCTTGCCCCTTCTCACTGACTTGATCAGCGGTGAAGACGATCGAGGCATCGGTGGAACGATTCAGCAGGCCCAGTAACGCCTGGGTCAGCAAAAGAGGGGCGTTGAGGTTAACTTGCAGGACGCGGTACCAAAGTTCGATGTCGTAATTAGCGATAGGTGTCAACCCTTCGAACAAGGCCGCGTTATGCAGCAATCCGTCCAGGCGGCCAAATTCAGTTTCTAGCACCTGCGCCAGATCGGCGTAGTCCTTGGGCGTTGCTCCTTCCAGATTCATGGGATAAATGGCTGGTTGGGGAGTACCCGCCTGTTCTAAGCTATCATAGACTTGTTCCAGCTTGCGGATAGTGCGCCCAAGAAGGATCACGGTTGCTCCGTGCATGCCTAGCTGATGCGCGACAGTTCGACCGATGCCATCTCCGGCGCCAGTCACCAGAATCACTCGATCTTTCAACAAATCAGGGGCGGGTTGATAATCCTTCATGGCAGTATCCTATCCGGAAGAAATTGATTAACTGGCAGTTTATACCAAAGACATCCTTCGCCGGTAGCGCCGTTGTTCGCGACCACGCAACCGCCAAGCTATCCAAAGTTTACGCAAGGGAGTCAGATAGGTTTGCTGCTCCAGCAACCGGTAACCTTCCTCGGCAATTTCCGCCAGCAGGGACATCGTTAGTTCCAGGCGGATCAATAGATGACATTGAGTATGGCGGTCAGCCTCAGGTAGCGCATCCAATGCTCGACGATAGTACTCGTGAATGCGCTCGGCCTGGAAAGCAAATAATTGCCGGACCCGGCCGGTGGTTTGCGCCGCCAACAGATCGCCTGGGCCGACGCCGAAGCGTTGCATCTCATCCTCAGGCAAGTAGAAATGGCCTTGCTGAGTATGGCAGCGTGACTCGTACAGCAACTCAAACAACTGTAATAATGCGCCCGCTTCGTGGGCAAAACGCGGCGTGGCGCGCCGATCCTGGTAACCGGTGATTTCCGCCATCAGTAGAGCGGGGATGCTGCCATGCCGATGGAGATACAAGGTTAGCTCGGTGAAACTTGGATAAGCATCATAGTCGATATCCATTGCGACCCCATCCAGTATTTCCCGGAAATACTCTTCAGGCAAATTAAAAGTAGCCAGTCTGGGATGCAGCGCGCAAGTGATTGGATGTTCCGGGTTGTCTGCGAATAACCGGCTAATCTCAGCGCGCCACCAGTCCAATTTGACTCGGGCGACACTGGAATCGCGACACTCTTCGGGAATTTGAGTGACTTCCAAATAAAAAGCGTGGACCGCGACCAAAGTTTGACGCTGCACGAGAGGCAAGCCAAGCAGGCTATAGCGGAAATCCTTGCTGCCTTGGACTGCCAAATCATGACAATAGTCATCTGCAATCATGATCAGAACCCTTGAATGGAAGGTGAGTCATCATATTAACGTATATCGGCACACATTATGCTTATTCTAAAACCAGAAAACCGGAAACCAACGTCCTGTTTTCCCCAAGAAAGCTGGAGGTATGACATGATGACCATTCGCGATATCGAGAAGTTGCCAAGAGGCGAGCGTGCGGTCACGCGCGCATCCCATCAGTACTACCGCGCGTTGTTGCATGGCGCATCCGAGGGGACACGCCAGAATCTGAGACGCCAATGGCTGGTTGAGATCCAACGCCGCTGGCCGGATACCTGGAAAAATGATTAAGTCCGGGTTTTCATGGAATGCCGTCGTGACGGGTGTTGCCATTAACGCCGTTGCCATTCACGCAATAGCTGCTTCTCTCCCTCACGCAATTTACTGGCGTGAATGGTGGATAGCGAACCATCGTCCTCCTTGAGTTCCTTGGCGGCAACATGGGGTGGCGGGTGAGCGCCATATTGAACGTTGCCTTCAGCATCAGTCCAGGTATAGATGCGGTCGCTGGGCTGCACGGAAATTCGGGTAGCCTCCTGTCCTTCAGGCGGACGGTTACCGTAATGAACCTGCCCAGCGGCGTCTTTCCAAGTAAAGGCTTCATCGCCAGCGAGTACCAACCCGCCCGGCACCATCACCAGCAGTAAACACAGCAATTTTGACCACCATCCCCTAGCAGGGTGGCTGTCTTGTGATCGTGGAAACGGCTTCTTCAGCTTGGGTAAAGCGTTTCGGTTATTCATGACGCGGTTACCTGACTAATGCCCTGCTATGGATATAGTTAAGCCTAATTCCAGTATCTGCGCACTAAGTTTCGCATGGACCCTATTCAGGCCTTCATGGCCATTTTCTGATTTCAATAGCCGTAAAGATTTTTCCACCATAGCCGATACCCTAACTAGATTGTGCTTACCGTTGCCCGTCCTGCGATCGCCCTGCTGGCGGGAGCCGCTTAAGAGGTATCCGCCATGAAAATAGAAAGTTCGAACATTCAATTAGCCAGCCAGCATGTGGCTGTCACCCAGCGCGAAACCAGAGAATCGCTGCGGATGTGGGTTGGCGATCGCCGGCCGGATTTCGAAGATAGGGACCGGCTAATTTCACCAGGGCAAGTGCGGCCGGATGCCGTGCATCTTTCCCAGGCAGCCCGTGAAGCCCAGCCCAGCAAGGAGCTAGCACCGGACGATGCCGGGTTGCTGCCGGAAGATGAACTCAAACTGGGGGTTTTGCTGCGCATGATCGAAGCGCTGACGGGCAAGAAAATCAAGTTGGTTTCCCCTAAGGAATTACGTGAGGCAATGGGCAAAATTCAGGAGCAGATCCAGGAAACCGCCCCGTCTTTACAGAAGGCGCAACCGCAGCCGCAAGCCTCGGAACGGGCGGGCTTCGGCATTGAGTATGACTACTATGAGCGTCATTACGAAGCTGAGAAGACTACGTTTTCCGCAGATGGAATCATCAAGACTCAGGACGGCAAGGAGATCGCTTTTGCTGTCGATCTAAGCATGAGCCGGCAATTCCTCCAGGAGCAAAGTGTCAGTCTACGTGCCGGCGATGCAAAGCTTAAAGATCCGCTGGTGCTTAATTTTGGTGGTAATGCAGCGGAACTAACGACCCAGCGTTTCAATTTTGATATCGATTCCGATGGCCGGCAGGATCAAATTGCCTTTGTTGGTCCTAACAGCGGTTTTCTCGCATTGGATCGCAATAACGATGGGATTATCAATGATGGCCGGGAGCTGTTCGGACCCGCTACGGGACAAGGTTTTTCTGAACTTGCTCAATATGATGAGGATGGCAATCAGTGGATCGACGAGAACGATTCCATCTACCAGAATCTGCGTATCTGGTCGAAGGACGCTGAAGGGCATGATCAGCTGGTTGGACTCGGTCAGCGCGGGGTCGGTGCTATTTACTTGGGCCATGTCACTACGCCGTTCGCGCTCAAGGATGATCAAAATGCTCTGTTGGGCCAGATTCGTGAATCTGGCGTTTTTCTTCATGAAAATGGCGTGGCGGGAACTATTCAACAAATCGATCTCCGTGTCTGAGCGCCTGGTTACGCAAGTATTTTCTTCAAAATTTTCTCTTTTACTTTCTTGATTGGTACAGCTAGCCCAGAAAAGTTAATATTTAACTATACTCCCTTAAGAGAAGAGGCAATGATCGTGAAAGACAGTGACCCTAAAGCTCGGAAACGGAGTTATAAATTATGTTTAAAAACTTAAAGCTAAGAACCCAGCTAAATTTGGGGTTCGCGATCAGCTTTGTGCTGTTAGTCGTCGTAGCGGCGACAGCGGGGTGGGGTCTGCAGAGTGCCTTGGATGGTTTTACCGAATACCGCCGGTTGGCACGATCCTCCAACCGGGTAGCTGATTTCCAGGATGACATGCTGAACGTGCGGCTGGCGGTCAAGAATTTCGTCATCAGTGGCGATGACAACGCGGTGCAAGCCTATCGTCAGCGCTTCAGTATGATGGAAACAGTGCTCAAGGAGCTCAAAGAAAATGTGCATCATCCGGAACGGGCCAAGCAAATAGCACTGATCGGAGAGCAGAAGCAGCAATACAACCAGGCTTTTGACCAGACAGTAGCCGCAAGGACACAGCAAAATGAACTGCTCTCACAATTGAGGATTTCGGGTGCTGAAGCACTCAACACGCTGATTAGCTTGAGCAGCCAGACCGGTATTGATCAAAACACAGTGGTGCTGGAACGCACCGGCGCATTGCTGGCCGAGTTCCTAAAAGCACGGATCGCCGTGCTGAACTACCTTCTCTCCCACCAGCCTGAGCATTTCGAGCAGGTCCGGGAAGCGATGGCCGACAAAGTCAACAAGGAAAAAGAGAGGCTGATCGAGAGTGCCCAAGGCGCCTATCAGAGCCAACTGGAGACGTTTACCAAAGCCCATGAAGCCTATGTTGCGCTGTTGCCAGCGCTGCGGGAAGCCATCGAAAAAGGCGATGACCTGGTTAAAAACACCCTGGATCGGATCGGGCCGGAAATTGCCAAAGCTACTGAAGAAGTCAAGGCGTCATACCGGGCCGAACAAGAGGCGCTTGGCCCCGAAGTCCAGCGCACCACTACCCTGGCGGTGAATGTCGTGACCGGGCTATCGATCGCAGCCGTGATACTGGGTGTGATATTAGCCTGGCTCATGGCGCGGCTCATTCAGCGGCCCATCGGCGGCGAACCGGCTGACATGGCGGCGATGACCGGCCAGATTGCCTCGGGAGACTTAGCGGTTCACTTTACCGATACCGGCAAGGAAACCGGTATCTACGCTGCTATGCACGCTATGGTACGGCAACTGCGGGAGATGGTCAGCCAAGTCACGCAAGCCACCAATCAAGTCAGTTCCGCGGCAGCGGAAATTGCCCGGGGCAGCGCCGATCTCTCCCAGCGCACCGAAGAACAAGCCTCGGCCTTGGAAGAAACGGCCTCCTCGATGGAAGAACTGACCTCGACGGTGAAGCAAAGCGCTGACAACGCCGGACAAGCCA
>ERZ761602.1150-NODE-1150-length-50559-cov-5.627178_pt1 | contig 50559 bp, 29 predicted proteins | sample MGYA00512165_ERZ761602 | MGnify/ENA primary metagenome ERZ761602 (study PRJEB28899, sample SAMN02445085) | bioreactor sludge metagenome | biome: EBPR sludge; isolation source: Thorneside wastewater treatment plant | place: Australia: Brisbane, Thorneside...
CTGTATATCCTGTCTAAGAAAGCCTGGCCGCTGAGCTGGAGCGCGCGGGTGAAGGGGGAGACAGGATGAACAGGATTTACAGGATGGAGGAGCCGCGGAGCGGAAGAAGGAGCCTGCTGGGGGAAGAGAGGAGGCGCGTCCGAAGTGAGCCATCCTGACCATCCTGTATATCCTGTCTAAGAAAGCCTGGCCGCTGAGCTGGAGCGCGCGGGTGAAGGAGGGAGACAGGATGAACAGGATTTACAGGATAGAGGAGCCGCGGAGCGGAAGAAGGAGCCTGCTGGGGAGGGGAAAGGAGGCGCCGGGGCGCACCCTCCTGTCCATCTTGTCCTGATGGCAACCGGATCGTGGCCTCGCTCCGAATCGCAGCGCCTCTACTTCGGCCCGAACAGCGCGTCTTCGACTTCCTTCGCCGCGAACATCCGCGCGGCGTCGTGGTCGATGCCCGGTGATTCCACTTTGCGCCAGTTGAAGGTCCAACCGCGTTCCGCGGCGAGATTCCGCGCCAGCTCGAAACCGACCTGATTTCGGCCGTACCGGTGCGGCCCCTGCCTCATCGCCGCCTCGCTGGCGTCAAAGCGTTTCTTCGGGGTGACGTCTCCGGTTCCCAGATACAGCGTCAGCGGCGCGGCGAAGTAGCGTTGCAGCATCGCCTCGTCGCTCAGCTCCGGCGGCAGTCCGCCAAGGCCGAAGCCGAAGGGATGGTCGCGACTGGGAAAGAGGAGCGACCCGGCGTTGCCCGCCACGATCCGCCGCGCCTCGCCCGGGAGATAGGCGGCGAGCCGGACCAGAAACTGCGCGCCGGCCGAGTGGCCAATGAGATAGTACGGCAGGTTGGGTTTGCTCTCGCGGGAGCGCATGGCGGCGACGATGGCCGGCACCACCTGGAATTGCCATTCGGACGCCGGCCGCGCGCGGCCCGCGGCGTCGATGAGGCCGCCCTTTTGGTACCACTCGTCGGGAAAGCGGGCTTCGTCGAGCAGCGGTGCGACGACGAGCGCGCCGAAACGCTCCGCCATGGGGATCGCCTGGTCGCGATAGACGTCGGCATTGCGGACGATCCCGTGAAACACCACCAGCAGCGGCCCATCCTTGTAATGAGCGGGCTTGTACGTGAAGAGCGTGAGCGGGGCGTCGAGGTAAGGGACGTCGATCCGGCTACGGCCGGAGGCAACCGGTTCGGCGGCACTGGGCACCGTGACGAAGGCCAGGGCCACGAGCACGTGGAGCGAAGAGCGCATGCCCGGGAGGCTGGCGTCGCGGGCCACCCGCAGCAAGCGCCGGTACCCTCGATCACCTGCCCCGAGCGCGGCGCACCGCGTCCCACCCATTGGCGCGGCATCCCCGGGAAGCGGCACTCTTGTTCAAGGTCGAAGCTGCACGCGCGCGAGGTAGATCGCCGACTTGCCCTCGTGGCTCGCGTAGTAGCTGACCCAGAGCTGGCCCTCGTGCCAGACGAGGCCGGCGTAGCTCGTGTCGCCGCCGCTCGGGAGCGTGGCGAGGGGCTCGATCCGGCCGTCGGCGGCCAGCCGGCCCACCAGCGTCGTGGCCCCGCTCTGGGCACCCGGCGGCGGCGTGGTGTGATCCCGTGTGCTCAGGAGCCAGCGGCCGTCGGGGCCTGCGATGAAGTTGGGCCCGCCAAACCGGTGCTGGGTTGGACGCCACGACCACGTCGTGTAAGGCGGACGCGCGATGCCGAACCAGCCCAGACGATCCCCCGCCTCGCGACGCACCATGATCGTCATCTCGCCGTCCGGGCGGAACCGCACCGTCGCTTCGTTGGGCCGGCCGCCGACGTCCAGTGCGGCGACCCGGGTCCAGCCCAGGCCGTCCCGGCTCGAATACAGCGTCGCCTGCCACTCCTCCGCCAGGAAGCCGCCGCCCAGGCCGGCGGTGCTGTCGTAGGCGACGCCGTACGCGACGTCGCCCTGCCAGGTCACGCGCCAGAGCCACTCACCGTCGCGGAGCACGCGGCGCGGTTCCGTCCAGCTCCGGCCGTCCCGGGAGAACAACACCCGCGACTGCCGGCTCTTCAGCACCTTCGTGCCGAGGTAGACCGAACCGCCGCAGACGATCATCAGCCGGCCGTCCGGTGTGACGGAAAATTTGGGATCCCGCAGGTCGACCTCCCGCTCGGTGAGCCGTGCGGCGGAGGTCCAGGAGACACCGTCGGCCGACTCCAGCACGCGGATCGCCCCGTCGCCGCCCACGTGCCCCTCGGCCTCGCGAAACGTGCACCACCAGCGGTCGTGCCAGCGGATCAGGTCGGTGAAGGCGTTGTGTTCGCCGCGATCCCAGATCTTGCGCACGTCGGCGACCTGCGCCGGAGCCGCGTTGGCGGGCGGCGGGAGAGGAAGGATGGCGCACAGCGCGAGGACGACGAGTGCGGCGCGGCGGGTGGGGAGGGCGCGGGGCATGGGGTGATTCATGGTTGAAGGCGCCACGGTGCAAGGTCGCAGGAAGGCTCAGCGCGCGCCGGCCCGTGCAGCGATTTCCCGGTGCTGTTTCATCCGCGGCGCGAACCACGCCTCGAGTTTTCCTCTCAGCTCCTCGAACACGGCCTGCTGGCGAGGATCGGCGGACAGGTCGTTGAGCTCGTGCGGATCGGTCTCGAGGTCGAAGAGCTGCCAGCGCGGCAGGTGCGAGTAGTAGATCAGTTTCCAGCGCTCGGTGCGGACCATGCGCTGGATCGGGAGCTCGCCGGGATGATCCTGCCGGTGCCAGTAGGCGTAGGTTTCCGGATGGATTTCCCGCGCCAGCCCGCGAAGCACGGGGGCGAAGCTGCGCCCCTCGACGGTGGCGGGAATCGCGATTCCGGCGAGGTCGCAGAACGTCGGGAACAGGTCGCGCAGGTAGACCTGGGCGGCGAAGCGCCGATTCTCGGGGATGCCGGGCCCGGCGACGATCAGCGGCACGCCGATCGTGTGCTCGTACATGTTCTGCTTGCCCATCAGGCCATGCGAGCCGAGCGCGAGGCCGTGATCCGACGTGAAGACGACGAGCGTGTTTCGATCCTGCCCGAGGGCGCGCAGCGTCGCCAGCAGCCGGCCGACCTGCGCATCGACGTGCGACACCACCGCGTAATAGGCGGCGATCTCGGCCTTCACCTCCAGGGGATCGCGCGGCACCGGCAGCAGCCGTTCGTCGCGCTGCCCGAGGTTGCCGTGATCGAAGGGATGCTCGCGCAGGAAATTCGGCGGCAGCGGCATCGCCGCCGGGTCGTACGTTTTCTCGTAGCCAGGCGGCAGGTGGAGCGGATCGTGCGGCCCGGTGAAATTCACGTGGAGGAAGAACGGCCGGTCGCGCGGTCGTTCGAGCCAGGCGACCGCGCCATCGGCGATGTGGCGGTCCGTCAGCGGCGTGAGGCCCACGCCCTTCTCGAGCTGGGGCTTGCCGTCGTTGGTCTTGAAGGTCCAGCCGACGTACCCGGTCGCCGGCCGCCCGTTATGGGCTTGCGGATACGTGAGCGGCGTGGATTCGCGCGGGGAGCCGCTGCCGGACGAGAACAGCCCCGACGTCTCTTCGTACCCGCGGGTGCGGGGCGTGCCGTCGTTCATCCACTTGCCCGAATATCCGGTGCGGTAGCCGGCGGCGCGGAATGTGTCCGCCAGCCGCGCCAGCTTCGGGTCGATCGCGCGGCCGAACGGGGGCACGAGGTTGGTGAAACCCGACGTGCCGGTGAGGATCTCCCCCCGGCTCGGCACGCAGTGCGGGATCGCGACGATCGCCCGGGTGAAACTCGAGCCCGCCGCAACCAGCGCGTCCAGGTGCGGCGTCTGGAGGTAGGGGTTGCCCAGCGCGCGAATCGTGTCGGGCCGCTGGTCGTCGGTCACGATCAGCAGGACGTTCGGCGGCCGCGGCGCCGCCGCGGCGGCGAAGGCGGGCACGAAAAGGGCGAGGCACAGGCCGGAGAAAAGGGCGCGATTACAGGTTGGCATGAGGAAAGTTCGCCCGGGCGGGAAATTGCTCACCGGGCCGCGGCGTGAAGGGCGAGGCGCGGCGCGAACCAGGCGTCGAGCTTCGCCTCGAGCGCCCGCCGCACCGGTCCATGCTCCGCGCTGCCGGAGAAATCCCGCAGCTCGAACGGATCGTTCTCGAGGTCGAAGAGCTGCTGGCGGCCGAGATGGGAGTAGTGGATCAGTTTCCAGTGGGGCGTGCGCACCATCCGCTGGAGCGGAAACGGTCCGCTCACCGCGCTGCCGTGGAAGTTCGCGTAGAGTTCCTCGTGCACCTCGGCGGCGAGGCCGGCCAGGACGGGTGCGAGGCTGCGGCCCTCGACTGTCGGCGGGATCGCGATCCCGGCCAGCTCGCAGACGGTGGGAAACAGGTCGCGCAGGTAGGCCTGCGCGGGGAAACGGGCGCCCGCGGGAACGCCCGGGCCGGCGAGGATCAGCGGCACGCCGATGGCGTGTTCGTACATGTTCTGGTACCCTCGAATCCCGTGGCGGCCGACGCCGGCGCCGTTGTCGGTGTTGTAGATCACGAGGGTGTTGGCGGCCTGGCCGCTTTCTTCCAGCGCGGCGAGGATGCGCCCCACCTGGTGATCGAGGTGCGAGACGACGGCATGGAGATCCGCCAGTTCCTGTTTCACGTCGTCGACGGCCAGCGGCGTCGGCAGCAGCTTTTCGTCGCGCCCGCCCGCGTTGCCCCAGTCGAACGGATGACGCGGCAGGAAGTTCGGCGGCAGCGGCATCGCTCGCGGGTCGTATTTGTCCTCGAAACCGGGCGCGGGCAGCAGAGGGTCGTGGCAGCCGGCGAAATTGACGTGGAGAAAGAAGGGCGTCTCGCCCCGGCTTCGCAGCAGGGCGATCGTGCCGTCCGCGATGTGACGATCGGTCTCCGGGGTGAGGCCGACGCCCTTCTCCGGCTCCGGCGTGCCGTCGGCGGACTTGAAGGTGAACCCCTGGAAGCCCGTCGCCGGCCGCCCGTTGCGCATCGTGGGATAGGTCGCCGGCCGTCCACCGGCACCGCCGGCGGAAAGCAGCGCGCGGTGCTCGTCGTAGCCGCGCGCCGCGGGGGTGCCGTCGGTATGCCACTTTCCGGTGTAGCCCGTGCGGTATCCGGCCTGACGCATCACCTGCGCCCACAGGGGCAGCGTCGGATCGAGCCCGCGGCCGAACGGGCTCGAGCGGTTGGTGAAGCCCGACGTCCCGGACATGATCTCCGCCCGGCTCGGGACGCACAGGGGATTCGCCGTGATCGCGCGCGTGAACACGCTCCCGCGATGCACAAGGCGGTCGAGCGCGGGCGTCTCGATCGCGGTGCCGCCGAGGGCGCGGATTGTGTCGGGCGGCTGGTTGTCGCTCACCAGCAGGAGGACGTTCGGCGGCCGCGCCACGCTGGCCGAGAAGGGCAGCACCGCCCAGGCCGCCCACCGCAGCAGCCTCCGGACCGCACGCAGGCGGCAGGCGGAGGGGCGGCGGACGAATGAAGACATCGCGTGAGCCCGGTCGCGGCGGCGAACCGGCGGCCGGGAATGTCGGGCGGCCCCTCCGGCATTTCAACGGGGAAACCCTCCGGCGCCCCGAAAGTGCCACGGCCCGCGGCTGGAGCCGGGCGCGGATGTGGCGGCAATGGAGGCAAGGCCGGGGTCGACTCGGCGACGAAACCGGTCATCACGTTTCCCTGGCGCGCCTCCCGCGCGCCCCGGGCCAGGCAGCCTTCCCCATGCGCAACATCCCGCTCCTCCTCGCCGCCGTGCTCGCGGCCGCCGCTCCTGCCGTCTCCCTCCCTGCCGCCGACCGCCGGGCGGTCCCGGGCGGCGAGGCGTATCCGCTGGAACGCTACTTCGGCGATCTCGCGCGGCGCGAATGGGAAAGGCGGGCGGCGCAGCTCGCGCGGATCAACACCGCGGACGAGGTCCGTGAGCGGGCGGCGTTCGTCCGCGCCGAGTTCCTCCGGGCGATCGGCGGACTGCCGGCGGAGAAGGCCCCGCTCAACGCGCGCGTCACCGGCGTGCTCGAGCGTCCGGGCTACCGGATCGAGAAGGTGATCTACGAGAGCCTTCCCGGCTGCTTCGTCACCGCCAACCTCTACGTGCCCACGACCGGCGCGGGCCCGTTTCCCGCGGTGCTCGGCACCGCCGGCCACGCGATGCCGGAGGGCAAGGCCTCGCCGGTCTACCAGTCGGCGTTCATCGGGCTGGCCATGCGCGGCTACGTCGTGCTCGCGTTCGATCCGCCGGCGCAGGGCGAGCGGTGGGAGCTCCGGGATCCCGCCACCGGCGAGATGAAGTCGCTCGGGCACATCAGCCCCGGGCTGCAGTGCCTGCTCACCGGCGACACCAGCGCGCGCTACTTCATGTGGGACGGGATCCGCGGGCTCGACTACCTGCTCACGCGGCGCGAGGTCGATCCGCGGAAGATCGGCGTGGCCGGCAATTCCGGCGGCGGCACGCAGTCGGCGTTCCTCGGCATCTGCGAGCCGCGCCTCGCGGCCGTCGCCTCGTCGTGCTACTGGACCGACTGGCCGCACCAGTGGTTCGCGGGCGGCCCGCAGGACTCGGAGCAGATCCTGCCCGGGTGGATCCGGGCCGGACTCGACTTCTCCGACCTCGCCCTCGCGTTTGCGCCCAAGCCGATCCTCATGCTCACCGCGACGAAGGATTCGTTCCCGGTCGAGGGGGCGCGCGTCGCCCACGCCGAGGCGCGCCGGCTGTTCGGGCTGCTGGGCGCGGAGCAGCAGATGGGTTACTTCGAGTACAATGACGGCCACGCCTGGTCGAAGCCGCGCCGCGAGGCCACCACGGCCTGGTTCGACCGCTGGCTCGCCGGGCGGAGCGATGTCGTGAACGAGCCCGCGCACACGCCCGAGCCGCTACGGACGCTGCACTGCACCGACACCGGCCACGTGGTGACCGCGCTCAACTCGAAGACGGTGCAGCAGCTCAACCAGGAGCGGGCGGAGAAATTTCACGCCGCGCGCACGCTGCCGAAGAGGTCGGACGCCGCCCAGGCGCGCGCGACGATCGCCCGCCGGCTCGCCCTCGCGGAGACGCGCGCCGCGCCCGCGGCCACGGGGCGCGGCCGCGCGGACGGCGCCGGTTTTTCCAGCGAGGCGTTCACCCTCGTGCCCGAGCCGGGCATCGAGCTGAGCGTCCAGGTCTTCACGCCCGCCGGTAGCGGCGGCCGGCGGCCCGCGGTCATCGTGCTGCGCGATCAGCCCGGTGCGGTCGACCCCGCGGCGGATGCCGACGTGGCGGGCTGGCTCAAGGCCGGGCATGGCGTCGTCGTCGCTCCGTGGCGCGGCGCGCTCCCGCCGGCGGCGGAGAAACGGCCCTCCTACTACACGCTCGCCTACCGCACCGCGATGCGCGCGATCCTGCTCGGGCGCACGATCACGGGCATGCGCGTGCAGGACGCGCTCGCGGTGTTCGACTTCGTCCGGGCTCAGCCCTGGGTGGCGCCCGACCGGATCTCGCTGGTCGGCCGCGGCAACCCCGGCGTGGTGGCGCTCTACGTCGCCGCGCTCGAGCCGCGACTCGCGCGGGTGCTGGCGAGCGGCAGCGTGCTGTCCTACCTCGACCTCGTGCGCACGCCGCAACTGCCGGAGGGTTTCGTCGACCTCGTCGTGCCGGGCGTGCTGCAGGATCTCGACCTGCCCGACCTCGCCGCGCGCGCGGGGCGCGGTCGCGTGGTGCTGCTGGATCCGGTCACCGTCGACGGCCGGCCGGCCGCGGCCGACGCGGCGGCCGCGCTCTACGGCGCGCAGGCGAAGGTGGTGTTCGGGGGTGGAGCGGTGGCCGCGCTCGCGGCGAAGTAGCGGTGCCAGTTCCATCCCGCGTGCCATGCCCGCCATCGCGGCCCGACGACGGACGGAGTCTTCCCTTCGCTTCGCCCTCGGGCTCATGCTGGTCGGGGTCGGAGCGCTGCCGGTGCGCGCGCAGCCGCTCGCGGCGCCCACCGCGGCAGACGAGGCGTTGCTGTTCACTCCCCCGGGTTTCGAGCGCGAGGGCCGGCCGGTGTGGGCCGATCCCGCCGCGAGCCCGCTCCTGCGCATCGTCGTGCGCGACGCGGCGACCGGCCAGGTCACGCCCTGCCGCATCAATGTCGTCGGTCCCGACGGCAACTTCTACCAGCCCCCGCGCAACCGGCTCTCGCTCTACGCGCTGACCGGCACCTGGCCGATGCCCGGCAGCAAGGGCAACCGCGCGGGCAAGGCGCCCTTCCGGTACGTGGGCCGGTTCTTCTATACCACCGGCGATGTCACGGTGCCGGTCCCCGCCGGCGCGGTGCGGATCGAGGTGTGGAAGGGGCTCGAGTACCGGCCGGAGACCGCCGCGGTGCAGGTCGGGGCGGCGGGGCCGCAGGCGGTCGAGGTCCGCCTCACGCGCACGGCACCGATGGCCGCCGCCGGATATTACGTCGGCGACTCGCATCTGCACCTGCCGCGCCAGACGGATGAGGACGACCAGGTCCTCTTCGACCTGCTCGAGGCCGAGGACCTAAGGTACGGGTTTGTGCTGGCGTACAACGAACCCGCGGGCCCGTACGCGGGGATCATGAGCACCCTTGACTATCCGCAGCGGGGCGTCGGTTCCCGCACGCATCGCTCGCGGGGACTCATTCACATTGTCTCCGGCCAGGAGTATCGCAGCACGACCTACGGCCACCTGAACCTCTACCAGCGCGACGAACTCGTCTTTCCGGGCCAGAGCCACAACGCCAACGACTGGCCCGTCTACGGCGAGGTGGGACGCGAGACGATGGCGCGCGGCGGCCATGCCTTCATGGCGCACGGCGGCTACGCGCAGGAGATTTGGGCCGGCGCCGCGCTCGGTGCGATCCACGCCGTCGAATTGCTCCAGTTCGGCGTCTACCGCGGGATCGAGCTCGAAGGTTGGTACAACATGCTCAACAGCGGCTATCGTTTCGCCGCGCAGGGCGCCTCGGACTACCCGCCGTGCCGCACGCTCGCTGATTGCCGGACCTACGCGCATGCCGCCGCCGCCCCCACGCCGTCGGAGTGGCTGGCGGCGGTCGCCGCGGGTCGCAGTTTCTTCACGACGGGTCCGTTGGTGCTGCTCGAGGTCGACGGCGAGAAGCCCGGCGCGCAACTCCACCAGGCCGGCGCCGGGCCGCATCGCGTGCGGGCGCGGGTGCGCGTGCGCTGCGAGGTGACGCCCGTCACGGATGTCGATCTGATCGTGAACGGCCGGGTCGTCGCCAACCGCCGGTTGACGCGCGCCGAAGGGCAGGGGAGCTGGATCGAACTGGACCACGAGCTCGCGTTGACCGAGTCGAGCTGGATCGCCGCCCGGGCCTACTCGAACGCCCCGATCAAGCAGCCGGATGCCGAGGCGCACACCAATCCGGTTTTCGTCTACCTCGACAACCGGGCGCCCTTCCAGCGCGCGGCGCTCGACGCGTGGGTCGCGCGGATCGACCAGCAGATCGCGCTCCATACCAAGCGGGTGTTCGCCGAACGGGCGAAGGTGCTGGCGTACTTCCAGCGCGCCCGCGACGTGCTCCTCAAGATCCGGGAGCAGGGCGGACTCGCCGCCGATGCCGATCCGGCGAAGCTCGCTGCAGCGCCGTCGGGCGCGGCACCCGGACTGCGCGACCTCGCGGCCGACGGCAGCCTCGCTCACCCGACCGAGGCGGAGCTGAAACAGTTTCTCCAGCCCGTGCCGGCCACGGTGCCCTCCGACTTGCTCAAGACCTTCGAGACCGCGCCGGGCTTCCGCATGGAACTCGTCGCCGCCGAACCGCTCGTGCACGACCCGATCGTGGCGGCCTTCGACGAGGACGGCGCGCTCTACGTCGCGGAGATGACCGACTACCCGTACAACACCAACCAGGCGGTGCGCGTAGCCTGGCAGGAGAGGCGGCCGCCGAGCGACGGCCGGCCACGCGGCGCGATCCGGCGGCTGCGCGACACCGATGGGGACGGTCGCTTCGATGAGAGCGTCGTGTTCGCCGACGGCCTGCTCTGGGCGGGCGGCATCCAGCCGTGGAAGGGAGGCGTGTTCGTCGCCTCCACGCCCGACATCTGGTACCTGAAGGATACCGACGGCGACGGGAAGGCGGACCTCCGCGAGAAGGTCTTCACCGGCTTCGGCATCGAGAATCAGCAGGGGATGGTGAACAGCCTGATCATGGGGCTCGATCACCGCATCTACGGCTCTTCGTCCGTGAACGGCGGCGAAATCCGACCGGCCCGTGATCCCGCGGCGCCGGCGGTTTCGGTGCGGGGCCGCGATTTCCGGTTCGATCCGGTCACGCTGCGCTTCGAGCCGCAGGCGGGCACGCGGCAGTTCGGCATGGCGTTTGACGACTGGGGCAACCGCTTCCTCTGCAGCCAGTCGGAGCCGGCCGTCCACGCTGTGCTCCCGCTGCAGTACCTCGAGCGCAATCCGCACTTCGTCCCTCCCGCCTCGCTGCACCGCACCACGCCGCTGCCCACGCCGATCCATCGCATCAGCCCGGTTGAGCGCTGGCGGCACCTGCGCAGCAGCCGGCGCGTGGCGGAGAACGTGCGCGCCGCGGACGGCGCCGGCGTGAGCCATCACGTCTTTGATGCCGGCGCCGGGCTCACCGTGTACCGCGGTGGTGCCTATCCGAAGGAGCATTACGGCAATCTCTTCATCGGCGACAGCGTGAACAACCTCGTGCACCGCCGGGTGCCGGTGCCGGACGGCGGCACGTTTCGCACCGAGCGGGCCGACGCGAACACCGAGTTCGTGCGTTCCTCCGACATCTGGTTCCGGCCGGTGAACCTCGTGAACGCCCCCGACGGTACGCTGCTCTGCCTCGACATGGCGCGGGAGCATTCGGAAACGATCAACATCCCGGCCGACGTCGAGAAACACCTGGACCTCACGAGCGGCAGCGACCGCGGACGCATCTTTCGGATCGCCCCGGCGGGCTTCCAGGTTCCGCCCGGGCCGCGCCTCAGCCGAGCCGGCGCGGGCGAACTCGTCGCCGCCCTCGAGAGTCCACACGGGTGGTGGCGCGACACCGCGCACCGGCTGCTCTTCGAACGCCAGGACAAGACCGCGGTTCCTGCGCTGGTGAAGCTCGCCGCCGGCAGCGCCTCGCCCCAGGCCCGGGTGCACGCGCTGTGGTCGTTGCGCGGTCTGGACGCGTTGGACGACGAGACGATCGCCCGCGGGCTCGCCGATCCCCACCCCGGGGTGCGCTTGAACGCCCTGCGCCTCGCCGAGTCGCGGCTCGATGCCTCGCTGGAACTGCGGGAGCGCGCGCGGGCGCTGGTCGGCGATCCCGACCCGCATGTGCGCCTCCAGCTGGCATTCACCGTCGGCGAGACACAGGCGTGGAACCAGGCGGAGTTGCTGAGCCGGATCGTGGCGGAAGGCGCGGATGATCCCTGGCTGCGCTCCGCGGTGTTGAGTTCGGCGGCGGCCTGCGCCAGCGAGTTGCTGGCGCGGGTGACTGCAGCGGAGCCGTGGCACGGGAAGGCGGCCGGGGCAGATTTCCTGCGGCAACTGACGATCATGATCGGGGCGCAGAACCGTCCGGCCGCCGTGACTCGCGCCGTGGCGGTGCTGGCTGGCCTGCCGGAACCGGAGGTGGCGCTGCCCCTCGTGGGGGCGTTGGGCGAGGGCCTGGCGCGTTCCGGCACGACCCTGGCCAAGGCGGATCGAGCGGGGCGGCTGCAGCCCGTGCTGGCGCGGGCGCAGGCGCTCGCCGCCGACGGCACGCGGGCGGATCCGTTGCGACGCGCGGCGATCGAGGTCCTCGCGCAGCGGTCGTACGCGCAGGCGGCGCCGACGCTGCTCGCGTTGATTTCTCCGGCCCAGTCGCCGGCCCTGCAACTTGCGGCGATCGCCACGGTCGGGCGGTTTCGCCAGCCTGAGGTGGGACCGGCGCTCCTGGAACGCTTCGCGGGCCTAGGTCCGGCCGGCCGCAAGGCGGTGCTCGAGGCGGTGCTGACGCGGGCGGAGCGCATCAACGCACTTTGGCCGGCCATCGAGCGCGGGGTGGTGCGGCCGCAGGAACTGTCGGCCACCCAGCTCGCCGCGCTGCGCCGGCACGCGGATGAGTCCACGCGCCGGCGGGCGGAGCAACTGCTCGGAGCCGCCGGCACGACGGCGCGGGCGCAGGTTTACCGCGACTTCCTGCCGGCGCTGCAGCTGGCGGGAGTCTCCGCCCGGGGCCAGGCGCACTTCGAGGCCCGCTGCGCGGCGTGCCACCGATATGCGGGAAAAGGATACGCGTTCGGGCCCGACCTCGACGGCGTGCGCTCCGGTGGATTGGAGAAGCTGCTCACGAGCATCGTCGATCCGAACCGTGACGTGTCCGCGGCCTACTACCTTTGCCAGGTCGAAACCCGCGACGGGGAAAACTTCGGCGGCCTGCTGAAGGCCGAAACCGCGACGACCGTGACGCTCCTGCAGCCGGGCGGCGTGGAAAAGACCGTGGCGCGGTCCGCGCTCGCGAGCCTGAAATTCCAGGCCCAGTCGCTGATGCCCGAGGGAATCGAGGCGGGTTGGAGCGCGCAGGACATGGCGGACCTGCTGGCCTATCTGAACCCACCTGCGCCGGGCGATCGCCTTTGAACTCGGGGAGATGGCCCACGGAACACAGCATACACGGAACCGCACCATCTTCCGTTTGGAGCAGATTCAATAATTCTGCAGCCCAAACCTAAACACCAAGTCGCAAAGTAGCGCGAAGTTTTGCCACGTTTTCCTTCGCGAGTCTTTGCTCTCCTTCGCGTCTTTGCGTTTCGGATCCCGCCCTGATCGGCTACGATTTCGCTCAAGGCGCTCGAGTCCGTGTGCTCCGTGGGCCAACGGATCAAGTGGTTTGAGTATCGCGGGTACGTAGAATGGGTTGGAGTCCGCGGGAGGTCGCCTGCAGGGTGGTCGCCTCTCTCCAACTGCCGATGAACTCACCCCGTATCGTCGCCTCGAGCGCGCGGCCCCTGAGCCGTCGCCGCTTTCTCACCCAGACCGCAGCCGTCGCCGGCGTCCTGGGCTTTCCCGCGTTGCTGCGCAGCGCCTCGCCCAACTCGATGCTGCAGGTCGCGTGCGTCGGAGTCGGCGGCCGCGGCGGCATTGGCATGCGCAGCGTCGCCACCCATCCGAAGGTGAAGATCGTGACGCTGTGCGACGTGGACGAGCGGTCGCTCACCGCGGCAGCCAAGCTTTTCCCCGACGCCGCGCGCCTGCAGGACTGGCGTGAGCTGCTGGGTCGCCGCGCCGGGAAGATCGACGCGGTCACGGTCGGAATCGCGGATCACATGCACGCGTCGGTCGCACTCACCGCGATCCGGGCGAAGAAGCATGTCTATCTCGAGAAACCGATGGCGCTGACCGTGCATGAGTGCCGGGTGCTCGCTCAGGAGGCCGCGCGGACCGGAGTCGTCACCCAGCTCGGCAACCAGGGCCGTTCCAGCATCGAGAGCCGAATGACGGTCGCCCTGCTGCGCAGCGGGGCGATCGGGAAGATCCGGGAGGTGATCCTGTGGGAAAACAAGCCGCTCCCCTGGTGGCCGAAAAACCCCGAGCTCCGCGCGCAGGCCGATCCGATTCCACCGGGATTCAACTGGGATCACTGGCTCGGCGTGCGTGAGCCGCGGCCTTACCTGCAGCAGACCTACCACCCGAAGACCTGGCGGGCGTGGTTCGACTTCGGTGGCGGCGAGATGGGTGACATGGGTTGCCATCACTTCGACATCACGTTCGACGCGTTGAAGCTCACGGCGCCGCTGCGCGTGCGCCAGCTCGGCGGCGGCAGCCGCGGGCCGCTCTGGGGCGACAAGCGGGTTGTCGAGATGGTCTTTCCCGGCAGCGACGTGACCGCGGATTCGACCGTGAAGGTCACTTGGCACGACGGTGGCGTCGAACCGGATCGCAGCCGCATCCTGCTGCCCAAAGGCATCACGAAATTTCCGCTTTCAGCGAACTACTGGATCGGCGAGCGAGGCTCGATCTTCAAGATCTACGGCAGCGGACGGCCGTTCGTGCTGCCGGAGGAGAACTTCCCCCTCGAGAAGTACCCGCGCGACTTCAAGGGCCAGGATCATTTCCACGACTGGGTCGACGCCATCCTTGCCGGCCGCCGGTCGTGCGCGGACTTCGCGCACAGCGGGCCGCTGACGGAGTCGGTGCTCGTGGGCGCACTGGCGGATCGGTTTGCCGGCGAGTGGCTCGAGTGGGACCGGCCGGCGCTGCGCTTCAGGAATCACGCTGACGCCACGAAGCTGGTGCACCGGCCGTATCGCGACGGGTGGAGGATTCCGGGTCTCGGCTGAACAGGAGGAGCGTGCTGCACCGACTGCGAGTCGCGCTCCCCGCGCGGGATCACGACGCCCCGGGCTGATCTCCGGCGCGAAGAATTGCCAAGCTGGAGGTTGGTCGCCTTCGTCATTCCAACCCCATGAACCCCTTCCGTATCTGCGCCCTCGTGTGCGCGTCGCTTGTCGCTGTCGCACGCGTGGGCGCCGCTGAGTCTCCCTCCGGCAGCGCCGCGATCACCGGCCGCGTGCAGAACGCCGCCACCGGCCAATACCTCAACAACGCGCGGGTCACGATCAAGGGCACGGACCTCGTCGCGTTCACCGACGAGACCGGCAGCTACCGGCTCGGCGCCGTGCCGGCGGGCCCCGTCGTGCTGGAGGTGTTCTACACCGGCATGGCGCCGCAGCAGATCCCTCTGACGGTCACGGGCGGCACCGTCGAGCGCGACGTCGGCCTCTCCGGCGGCGCCCGTTATCGCAACGACGCCGAAGTGGTGAAACTCGAGTCGCTCGTGGTGTCATCGTCGCGCGAGATGGAGGGCGCCGCCATCGCGATCAACGAGCAACGCTTCGCGCCGAATGTCGTCAATGTGGTCTCCGCGGACGAATTCGGCGTGGTGCCCGACGGCAACATCGGCGAGTTCCTGAAGATGCTGCCGGGAATCACGATGGACTACCGCGGCGGCGACCCGCGTGAGATCTCGATGAACGGCGTGCCGTCCGGCTACGTGCCGGTCACGATCGGCGGCTTCAACCTGGCGTCGTCGGAAGTCTCCGGCACCGGCCGCAACGTGGAGCTCAACGCGGTTTCGATCAACAACCTCTCCCGCATCGAGGCCGTGTACTCGCCGACGCCCGAGTCGCCCGGCTCCGCGCTGGCCGGTTCGGTGAACCTGGTCCCGCGGAGCGCGTTCGAGCGCGCCCGCCCGGTGTTCAACGGCAGCGTCTACGTCGCCGCGCGCGACAGCACGATCGAGTGGGGGCGCACGCAGGGCCCGGCGAAGGAGCCGACGTACAAGATCCGGCCCGGCTTCGAGTTCTCCTGGGTCGTGCCGGTGAACAAGCGCTTTGGTTTCACGGTCTCGGCCGGCGCCTCCACGCAATACGTCGAAGGCCCGCTGCTGGGCCTGACCTGGCGCGGCTCCGGCGCCGCCACCAACGGCGGCACGCTGCCGGATACCACGCCCGACCGGCCCTACCTCACCGACTTCCGCGTGCGCATCGAATCGAAGATCGCGGACCGCTCCTCGTTCGCCTCCACCGTCGACTACAAGCTCGGGCCGGCGACCCGGGCGTCGTTCTCTTTCCAATACGGCACGTTCCACACCGACTTCAACCAGCGCACGCTCACCTTCATGGTGAACCGCGTGCTGGCGGGAAACTTCTCCACCCGCTTCACCCGCGGCTTCGCGGGCGCGGGCGAGGTGCGCCTCTCGAATTCGGGCAACCATCGCTACAGCCGGACGTTCATGCCCACCCTCACGCTGCGGCACGACGGGCCCGTGTGGCGGGCGGAAGCGGGGCTCGGCACGTCGCACGCGCGAAACAGGTTTCGCAACATCGACAAGGGTCGGTGGGCGTCGACGCTCGCCCGCCGGACGGGGGTGACGGTCTCGTTCGACGAGATTTTCTACCTGCGGCCCAACGTGGTCACCGTCACCGACGGCGTCACCGGCGCACCGGTCGATCCGTACGACATCGACACGTACGCGCTGAGCACCGCCGGCGGCAGCCCGCAGACCTCGCGCAACGTGCAGAACACGGCCTTCGCCAACCTGCGGCGCGACTTCGGCGGCGCGTTTCCACTCACGCTCAAGGCGGGCTTCGACGTGCGGCAGTCGCGGTCCGACAACCGCACGGCGAACTACTCGGTCAACTACCTCGGGCCGGACGGCCGGCCCACCACCACGCCGACCGGAGGCAGCGACGACGGCGCCGGGGCGGTGTACGACGAGCACTATTACCAGCGCGCCGGCCTTTATGGCGTGCCGCGCGTGCAGTGGGTGAGCAACGAGGAGGTGCTCGCGCTGTACCAGACGAACCCGGGTTATTTCACCCTCGACGAGAACACCCTGTACCGCTCGCAGATCAACAACTCCAAGCTCTCGCGCGAGACGATCTCCTCGGTCTTCCTGCGCGCCGACGCCCAGTTTCTCGACCGCCGGCTCAAGCTCGTCGGCGGCGTGCGGGCCGAGCAGACCAACATCGAGGCCTTCGGCCCGCTCAGCGATCCGACGCGGAACTTCCAGCGCAACGCCGCCGGGCAGCTGATCCTCGGCGCCAACGGGCGGCCGCTGCCGATCACGAGCGATCCGCTCGGCATCGCGCGGCTCACGCTCTTCGACCGGGGCGCGCGCGTGGAGAAGGAATACCTGCGGTGGTTCCCGAGCGTGAACGCGAGCTACAACGTGCGCGACAACCTCGTGGCCCGCGCGGCCTGGTACACGTCGGTCGGACGGCCCAATTTCAACCAGTACTCCGGCGGCGTCACGCTGCCGGACCTCGAGTCCGCACCGAGCCCGAGCAACCGGATCGTGCTCAACAACGCGGCGATCAAGGCCTGGAGCGCGCAGACGCTCAAGGTGTCGCTCGAATACTACTTCGAACGCGTCGGACTCTTCTCCGTGGGTGCGTTCCGCCGCGACATCGAGAATTTCTTCGGCAGCACGCAATTCGACGCCACGCCGGAGTTCCTCGGGCTGTACGGCCTCGATCCGGTGCTCTACGACGCCTACGACGTGTCGACCCAGCAGAACCTGGCCGGCACCGTGCGCACGCAGGGCATCGACGTGAATTACCGGCAGGCCCTGACCTTCCTGCCGCGCTGGGCCCGCGGCCTGCAGGTCTTCGCCAACGGCAGTGCCCAGCGGGTGACGGGCGCGGAGTCGGCCAACTTCGCCGGCTACATCCCGCGCAGCGGCAGCTGGGGCATCAGCCTCTCGCGCGAGAAATACAATGTGCGGCTCAACTGGAACTACCTCGGCCGCCAGCGGCGCGGGCTCGTCACCGGCCGCAGCATCGAGCCGAGCACCTTCATCTGGGGCCTCAAGCGCTCGTACATCGACCTGACCGCCGAGTACTCGGTCCGCCGCAATTTCGCCCTCTTCGCGAATCTCCGGAACATCAACGATCCCACCGACGACCAGGAAACGGCGGGCCCGAACACGCCCGCCGAGGCGCAGTTCCGGCAGCGGCAGGACTTCGGTTCGCTCTGGACCATCGGCGTGAAAGGGACGTTCTGATGGCGGGCGCTGCTTTCGCCCTGACCGGCTGTCTCCGCCCGCGTCCGCCCACCCCCTCTTCGCCATGATGCGCCTCGTCCCCCTGCTCCTGTTCCTCGTCGCCGCGGCGGCCGCCGCCGACCGGCCCAACATCGTCTACATCCTGTGCGACGACCTCGGCTACGGCGACGTCGCCTGCCTCAACCCCGCCGGCAAGATCCCGACCCCGCACATGGACCGCGTGGCCCGCGAGGGAATCACGTTCACCGACGCCCACAGCGGCTCGGCGGTGTGCACGCCCACGCGTTACGGCGTGCTCACGGGCCGCTACGCCTGGCGCTCCAGGCTCAAGAACGGGGTGCTCGGCGGCCTCAGCCCGCGGTTGATCGAGCCGGGACGGATGACCGTCGCGTCGCTGCTGCAGGCGCAGGGCTATCACACCGCCGCCATCGGCAAGTGGCACCTCGGGATGGATTGGGCGAAGAAGGGCGCGGGCGGCGTCAGCGAGCTCGGCATCGAGTCGCGCGAGCAGATGGCCAACGTCGACTACGCCGGACGGATTGCCAACGGGGTCACGACCGTCGGCTTCGACACCTTCTTCGGCATCAGCGCGTCGCTCGACATGGTGCCCTACACCTACATCGAGAACGACCGCGTGACCGCCCTGCCCACGGAGGATCGCGACTATCCCATGTTCCTCGGCCGCGCCGAAGGCCGCGTACGCAAGGGGCCCGCCGCGCCGGGCTTCGAGATGGAGCACGTGCTCCCGGAGTTCACGCGCCGCGCGGTCGAGTACATCGGCCAGCGCGCGGCGGACGCCAAGCGCGGAATGCCGTTCTTCCTCTATCTGCCGCTCGCCTCCCCGCACACGCCGGTGGCGCCGAACAAGGCGTGGCAGGGGAAGAGCGGACTCAACGCCTACGGCGATTTCGTGATGGAGACCGACTGGAGCGTCGGCGAAGTCCTGAAGGCCCTCGACGCCCACGGGCTCGCGCGCGACACGCTGGTCATCGTCACCAGCGACAACGGCTGCTCGCCGCAGGCCGGCTATCCCGAGCTCGAGAGCAAGGGTCACGATCCGAGTCATATCTTCCGCGGCCACAAGGCGGACATCTACGAGGGCGGACATCGCATTCCGTTCCTCGTGCGGTGGCCCGCGCGGGTCGCCGCCGGCCGCACCAGCGCGGAGACGCTTTGCCTGACCGATTTCATGCGCACGGTGGCCGATCTCCTGCAGGCGCCGCTGCCGGACAACGCGGCGGAGGACAGCGTGAGTTTCCTGCCCGCCCTGCTCGGGCGCACCGGCGGCCCGTTGCGGGAAGCGACGGTGCACCACTCGATCAACGGCTCCTTCGCGATCCGGCAGGGCCGGTGGAAACTCGCCTTCTGCCCGGGATCCGGTGGCTGGACCGCGCCGCGGCCGGGGCAGAACGACACGAGCGCGCTGCCGCTCGTGCAACTCTTCGACCTCGAGGCCGACATCGGCGAGACCCGTAACCTCCAGGCCGAGCAACCGGCGGTCGTGGCGCGGCTCACCGCGCTGATGGAGAAATATGCCCGCGACGGCCGCAGCACGCCGGGCGTGGCGCAGCCGAACCAGGGCGAGGTCGACGTCTGGAAGGCCGGCCGGCAGGCGCACCAGCCGCTGGCCATGAAGAAGGGGAAGAAGAAGTGAGCGCTGGGCCCATCCTTCCTCAGGTGGAGCAGCCTGTCCCCAGGCTGCTGGTTCGAATCGTCAGCGCGCTGACATTCCTCCTGGCGGCGTTTTCCGCCGCGGCCGCCGGCGCGGCACGGCCCAATTTTGTCGTGATCATGGCCGACGACATGGGCTACGCGGACCTGAGCTGCTACGGCAATGACCGGTACCAGACGCCGCACCTCGACGCGCTCGCCCGGGAGGGACTGCGGTTCACCGATTTTCACGCCAACGGGCCGGTGTGCTCGCCGACGCGGGCCGCGCTCCTGACGGGGCGCTACCAGCAGCGGAGCGGCGTCGACGAGGTCGTGTTCGCCGATCCCGCCCGCGGCAAGCGCGACGCCCACGGCCTGCCGCCGGAGGAAGTGACATTTGCCGAGGTCCTGCAGGCGTCGGGCTATCGCACGGCGCTGATGGGCAAGTGGCACCTGGGCTACGATCCGAAGTTCAATCCGCGGCGCCAGGGCTTCGACGAGTTTCGCGGCTACCTGAGCGGCAACGTCGATTTTCACTCGCACATCGACCAGGCCAACTTCCCCGACTGGTGGCACGACCTCGAGCGGGTCGCCGAGCCCGGTTACTCGACGCATCTCATCACGCGGCACGCGGTGCGCTTCCTCGAGGAGAACCGCGCGCGGCCATTCTGCCTGTATGTCGCGCACGAGGCGCCGCACGCGCCGTTCCAGGGGCCGCGCGATCCGCCGATTCGCGGTCCGGGCGCGCAGGCGCCGCTGCAGGGCGCCGAGATCGCGCGGGCCTACCGCGAGATGGTGCAGGAGATGGACCGCGGCATCGGCGAGATCGTGGCGACGCTCCGGCGGCTGAACCTCGCGGAGAACACCTTCGTCTTCTTCTGCTCCGACAACGGCGGCACGCGTGAGGCCAACAACGGCCCGCTGGCGGGGCACAAGGGCAGCGTGTGGGAGGGCGGTCATCGTGTACCCGGCATCGCGTGGTGGCCGGGCCGGATCAAGCCCGGCACGACAGACGAGGTCGCGCTTACGATGGACATTATGCCGACGCTGCTCGAACTGGCCGGCGTACCCGTGCCGGCAGGACACCGGCTCGACGGCGCCAGCCTCGCACCGCTGTTGCTCGAGTCGCGACTGCTGCCGGACCGCACGCTGTTCTGGGGTTACACGGGACGTTATGCGGTGCGGCAGGGGCCTTGGAAACTGCTCGTGAACCAGCCCGCGATCGAGGCGACGAAGGGCAAGGGGAAGGGAAAGAACAAGGCTGGAGACGGGACCGCGGCGGCTGCGCCCGCGACCGGCCCGGCGCCGCTGCTCTTTCATCTCGGCGACGACCTCGGGGAGAAGCGCAACCTCGCCGCGCGCGAGCCCGGGCGCTTGCGCGAGTTGGAGGCGGCGCTGGCGGCCTGGCGAAAGGACGTTACGCGGCCCTAGGTGGAGTGCCCACCTGGGAGCGCGGACGTCCTCGTCCGCCTTCGAGCGATGCGGCCGGGGACGGCCGCGCTCCCGGATTGGGCGTCCGCCCGACGGCGCTCGTTTCTCGACATGAGGCGTTCGCGGCTGAGAATGCCGCGCATGCCCGCGTCGCTGCCCCTTCTCGCACGCCTCGTGGCGTTTTCGATCCTCCTCGTGTCCGCCGCCTCCGCCGCGGCCCCCGCCCGGCCCAACGTCGTCCTCGTCCTCCTCGACAACCTCGGCCGCGAGTGGCTCGGAGCGTACGGCAGCGAGGAGAATTGCACGCCCCACCTCGACCGGCTCGCCCGCACCGGCGTGCTGGCGGAGAACTGCTACACGCCGCCGGTGTGCGGGCCGAGCCGCATCGTCCTGCTCACCGGCCGCTATCCGCACTCGACCGGCTTTCGGCTGCACCACGACGCCGCACTGTACAGCGGCGGCGGGCTTGATCCGCGGCGGGAGGTGATCTTTCCCCGGCTGTTCCGCGATGCGGGCTATGCGACCGCGATCGTGGGCAAATGGCAGATCAACCACCTCTACGACGAGCCGGACGTGCTCACGCGCCACGGGTTCACGGAGCAGCTGGTGTGGCCGGGCAGCGTCGATGCGGACAAGGTCGATGCCGCCGGATTCCGACGCTACTGGGACGCGGTCAGGCGCGAGAACATCAAGGAGACCGTCGAGTTCATCCAGCGGATCGAGAGCCGGTACTGGGATCCGGTGTTCCTGCGCAACGGCCGGCGCGAGACGCTTCCGGGGCGATTCGGTCCGGAGGTTGCGCAGGAGTTCGCGTTCGATTTCCTGCGCCGCCACCGCGAGCGGCCGTTCCTGCTCTACTACCCGATGGTGCTCACGCACGGGCACACCTACACGGTGCCCGTGGTGCCGACGCCGCTGAACCTGCAGGACGGCCGGCCGCACCGCGAGATGTATGCCGACATGCTGCGCTACGCCGACAAGCTCGTCGGCGACCTCGTGGCCGAGCTCGAGCGGCTCGGGCTGCGCGACAACACGCTCGTCGTGGTCGCGACCGACAACGGCACCGAGAAGAGCTTCAGCGCGCGCCGCGGCGGTCGCACCGTGCAGGGCGGGCTCTACACGCTCACCGAAGCCGGCGGCAACGTGGGGTTGCTGGTCAATGCCCCGAAACTCGTGCCCGGAGGGCGGACGCTGCCGCTCACCGACTTCTCCGACCTGTATCCGACTTTATGCGACTTCGCGGGCATTCCGCTTTCGCCCGCGCACCGGCCGGACGGGGTCTCGCTCGCGCCGTTCCTGCGGGGGGCGCCGGGCGCCGTGGCGCCGCGCGAGTGGATTCTCAACGAGTACCACACGACGCGTGTCGTGCGCGACCGGCAGTTCAAGCTCTACAACGACGGGCGCTTCTTCGACGCGGTGAACGATCCCGAGGAGCAACACGACCTCGCCCGCCGCTCCGAGGCACCGCTGCTCGCGGCGCGCCAACGCCTGCAGCAGGTGCTCGCCGGCCTGCCGCCGGATGTGGAGCCGCCGTTCCTCCTGCGCAGCCAGTCCGGATTCAAGCTCCGCAACGACGAGCGGGCAAGGAAGCAAAGGAATTAACCACGAAACACACGAAAAACACGAAAGCTGACCGACTCCTTCGTGTATTTCGTGTGCTTCGTGGTGTTGCCCTGCCTCAGCTTTCGTTCGCCTTCAGCACCCGGAGCATGTTTCCGCCGAGAATTTTCTGGATGTCGGCGTCACTGTAGCCGCGCTGCACCAGCCCGACGGTGTACATCGGCCAGTTGGTCCACGCGAGGGACGCGGCGGCGCGGGGATCCTTGGTGCCCGTCCCGTAGGAACCCGGCGGCCAGAGCGCCTCCCAGCGGGTGCGGCCCGGAGGGCGCGAAGGCAGCTTTGCATCGTTGGGACGGACACGCGAACTGTAGCCGACATCGGTGCCGATGCCGACGTAATTGACGCCGAATTTCTTCGCCACGTAGTCGATGTGGTTGAGCAGCGCGTTGATGTCGTTCGTCTGCCCGAGGAAGCCGTTGATGCAGCAGATGCCGATGAGGCCGTCGGTGTCGGCGATCGCCTTGATCACCTCGTCGGTCTTGCAGCGAATGTGCTGCCGGAGCGCGTGCGCGGCGGAGTGGCTCGCGACCATCGGCTTCCTGGAGACCTTGGCGGTGTCGTAGCTCGTCTTGAGTCCGCTGTGCGAGACGTCGGGGAGCACGCCCTGGCGGTTGAGCTCGGAGACCGCGAGCCGGCCGAAATCGGTGAGCCCGCCGTCGACCGCCTCGCCGCAGCCGGTGCCGAGCGGGTTCTGGCGGTTGTAGGTCACGTGCATCATGCGCACGCCCATCTCGGCGAACACGCGGATGTACTTCAGCTCGTCACGCGTATTGAGCCATTGCTGCACGAGCGGCACGCCGTTCGTGGTCAGCACGATCGCGTGGCGTCCCGCCTGCTTGGCGGCCACGACTTCGTCGGCCTTCACCGCCTTGGGAAACTTCGGCAGCCGGTCGGTGGCATGGATCCACCGGGCGAGGCGTTTGAGCAGCTGGAGCGGGTTGTTGCCCTCCTCGCCGGCGTTGCGCACGATCGCGGTCACGCCCGCGGCGGCCCAGGCGCTTTCGAATTCCCTCTGCTCCGCGGGGTCGGTGACGAAGCGCGTCATCGCCATGTCCTCGCGCGCGTCGTTGATCTCCCACTCGGAGGCGCCGGATTCCATGATCTTCGCCAGCTCGGCGTTGTCGACCGAGGCGTTGGGCCCGAAGCCGTAGGTGTCGAGCACGACGGAGGCCGCGTGCAGCTCGAGGCCGCGCTGCAGGTCCCGCGCGGACGGCTTGAGGATGTCGAGCGCGGCCTTCCGGTCGGCGGCGATCTTCGGGTTATCGGCCACGGGATCCGCGGCGCGCAACGAGCGGGCGAAGTACGGGGCGGCGGCGGCCCCGGCGGCGAGACCGAGAAAGAGTCGTCGTTTCATGGGGTGGCGCCACCTCACGCCGCGCTCCTCCGAGCGTCAACGGACAAGTCCCGCGCGGGTGGGGTGCTTTAGAGCAGATCCAACCATGCTTTGGCCCTATCCCAAACGCAAAGTCGCAAAGGAACGCGAAGTTTCGCCACGCTTTCCTTCGCGAGTCTTTGCTCACCTTCGCGTCTTTGCGTTTCGGATCCCGCCCTGATCGCGGTGGCTGCCTCTAAAACGCAGCGCCGCGCAGATTGGGTTAGTCCTTTTTCTTCCCGGTCCGGGCGGGGAGTTTTTTTGGAGAACGCGCTCGACAGAGGACGGGCCCGGTTCAAATCACTGCATCTCGCTGCCACCTGCCGGCCGCGCCGACCCCATGACCCCGAGCGACCCCGCCGAATCGTCCGGCTCCGCGCTGGCCCGCTGGCCCGCGGTGAACGACGCGCAGTGGTTTTCGCGGGAGATCAAGCCGTTCGAGCCGGCGCTCCGGGCCTATCTCTCGCGGCGGTTCCCTTCACTGCCGGATCACGACGACCTGGTGCAGGAGACGTACACGCGGCTGTTGCACGCGCGCGAAGCCGGACGGCTGACCTACGCGAAGGCGTTTCTCTTCACCGCGGCGCGCAACGTCGCGATCGACATGTTTCGCCGGCGACGGCGGGTCGCGCATGAACCGCTGGCGGAGGGTGCCGAGCTGCCGGTGCTCGAGGAGGCGCCGGATGTGGTGACGACGCTCGAGTGGCGGCAGCGCAACGAAATCCTGGTCGCGGCGGTCGCGTCCCTGCCGGCGCGCTGCCGCGAAGTCATGATGCTGCGGCATCTCGAGGGCCTTGCCTACAAGGAGATCGCGGCCCGGCTCGGGATGTCGCCGGAGACGGTGAAGGTGCACATCCTCAAGGGCGTGCGGGACTGCACGGCCTACTTCCGCCGTCATGGCCTGTTGGAGTCGGCGCTGGCGGCGCCGCCGCGCGAGCGGACCGTGCCATGAGCGCTCCGCCGTTCCCTCCCGACGACGCCGCGTGCGACGACGCCGCGGCAGCGTGGCTCTGCGAGCGCGAAGCCGGGTTCGGGCCGGGCCGGGCGGAGGCGTTCGCGGCCTGGCGCGCGGAGGATTCGCGGCATGCGGCGGCGGTGAGCCGCGTCGAACGCGCGCTGGCGCTGCTCGACGAGCTCCCGCAGGTGCGCGGCGCACTCGAGGCCCGGGTCGGCGGGCTCGCGCCGGCGCCCGTCGTCGCCGGTCCCCGACGCTGGTTCGAGCGGCCGGTGGCCTGGGCGTCCGGCCTGGCCGCGGCGCTGCTCGTGGCGGGCGCGTTGGCGTGGCGGGTCTCCGGCCCCGTGGCGGAACGCGCGGTCGAATGGTACGCGGCCGAGGTGACGGAGCCGCGCCGGGTGACGCTGGATGACGGCTCGGTCGTCGATCTCAACGCCGGCAGCCGGCTGGCGGTGGCGTTCTCGGCCGCCGCGCGCCGGGTGACGCTAGAGGCTGGCGAGGCGCATTTCGAGGTCCGGCGGGACCCGGCGCGGCCGTTCGTCGTGGCGGCGGGAGGCGTCGCGGTGCGCGCCGTCGGCACGGCGTTCAACGTGCGCCTGGTCGCTGAAACGGTGGACGTGCTCGTGGTCGAGGGCCGCGTCGAGGTGGCGTCCGTCGCGCCCGCGCCGTCGGTGCCGGTGGCGCCCGCGCCGCAACTCGTCGCGGGCGAGCGCCTGCAGCTCGCGCGGGCGGCGCCCTCGCGGGTGCCGCCGGTGGAGAAGATCGCGCCGGAATCGATCCGGGCGCTCCTGGCCTGGCAGGAGCCGCTGACGACCTTCTCCGACGCGCCGCTGCGCGAGGTGGTCGAGCGGTTCAACCGCCGCAATGCCCTCCAGATCGTGCTGGGCGACCCGGCGATCGGGGATCGGCGCATCGGCGGCGTGATTGCGCTCGACCAGGTCGAGAACTTCGTGCGCCTGCTCGAACAGGATGGCGATCTCGTCGCCGACCGCTCCCGGCCGGAGGCGATCGTGCTCCAATTCCGGCGGTGACCGGCTGCGGGCGGGAAGGGCGGATGTTTTTCGCGCGCGGGCTAACCCATTTTCTCCGCGGCTGCGTTTACGGGATGATCCGTCTCCGCTCGATGCTGCCCCGCCTCGCCTCCCGCCCCTCCGCCGTCGCCGGCGTGTTCTGCTGTGCGCTCGGCGTCGCCGGCGCGGCCGAGGTGCTCGAGACCAAGCGGGCGTTCAACCTGCCCCGCGGCGATGCCGCCACGACGCTGGGCCAGTTCGGCGGCGCTTCCGGCCGGCAGATCATCTTCATGATGGATAAAGTCCGGGGCGAACAGACCAACGCCGTCCGGGGCGAATTCTCCCCCGCCGAGGCCCTGCGCCAAATGCTCGCCGGCACCGCGCTCGTGGCGGTGCAGGACGCGGACTCGGGCGCCTTCGTCATCAAGCGCGCCCCTGCCCGGCCCGGGACGTCCCTTTCCTCACCCAAAGCAAACCCGGAACCCGAACACCCCCCACCGATGAAACGCAAGAACCTGGTCGCCGCCATCGCCGGCTGGATCGCCTTTGCCGTCGCGCCCGCGCCGGCCCAGACGCCGGCCGCGCCGACCGGCACCGTCGAAGGCCGTGTGCTCAACGCCACCAGCGGCAGCTACCTCAACAACGCGCGCGTCGTGGTCGACGGCACGCGGCTCGAGGCGTTCACCAACGAGAATGGCGAGTTTCGCCTGGCCGGCGTGCCGGCGGGTCCGGTCAGGATCGTCGCGCTGTACACCGGCCTCCAGGCGGAGAGCCAGACCCTGTCCGTCCAGGCCGGGCAGGTCGTCACGCACGAATTTGCCCTCTCGCGCGACGGCGCCGGGGCGAAGGATGGGGGAGTCGTGAAACTCAACCAGTTCGTCGTCGCCAGCAACCGCGAGATGAACGCCGCCGACATCGCGAACCACGAGCAGCGCTACGCGGCGAACATCAAGAACGTCGTCGACGCCGATGCGTATGGCGACGCGGGCGAGGGCAACCTGGGCGAGTTCCTGAAGTTCGTGCCGGGCGTGACGGTGAACTACTCGTCGTTCGACGCCCGCACGATCTCCGTCCGCGGCATGCCTTCGCACACGACGCCGATCCTGGTCGACGGCAATCCGTTCGCCAGCGCGGCTTCGTCGGGCGTCACGCGCGACGTCGAGGTCGGGGGCCTGATGATGAACAACATCTCCCGCGTCGAGGTTTCCAAGACCCCCACGCCGGATTCTCCCGCCAACGCGATGGGCGGCACCGTCAACGTGATCAACAAGGGAGCCTTCGACCGGAGCCGTCCGCTTTTCACCTATCGCGTCAGCGCGATCATGAACAGCAATTGGATCACGTTGAAGGAAATGCCCGGCGGCCAGCCGGAGTCGACCGGGCGGCGCATCCTGCCGGGCGTCGATTTTTCCTACATCGCGCCGATCACGAAGACGTTCGGGGTCACGTTCAACGGCTTCTACACCCAGCGGTACAGCGGGACGCAGATGTCCACGCCGGCCTGGCGGCCGATCAACGGCGCCTCGACCTTCGCGACCGCGGAGAATCCCGTCCTCACCACCCACTCGGTCCGGGATCAGCCCACGCACTGGGAACGCCTCTCGATCGGAACGACGGTCGACTGGAAGCTCGGCCGCCACGGCATGCTCACCGTCGGCACCCAGTTCAGCTCGGCGGACATGCACCAGAACATCGAGCAGTGGGCCACGTCGCTCGTCGGCACCTCCAACACGCGTCCGCTGGGCTTCGACGCCACCTACGCGCAGAGCGCGAACGGCGCCGCCAACTCCGTCATCAGCACCAACGCGCGGCGCAAGACCGACCGCACCTGGCACTCCAGCATCAAGTACCGCCACCACGGCCCGGTCTGGAAGTTCGACGGCGGCGGGTTCTTTTCCCGCTCGACCAACACCTACCGCGACGTCGATTTCGGGTACTTCAGCGCGGTGTCGGTCCGTATCCAGAACCTGAATCTGCGCTACGACGCGATCAACACCGTGCGCGAGGGGCCCGGTACGTTCACCGCCACCACGACCGCGGGCGCTCCGGTCGACCTGTTCTCGCTCGCCTCCTACTCGCTGCAGTCCTCCGGCAGCAACCAGCTCAGCAGCCAGGACGCCCTCAGCGGCGCCCATCTCAACGCCCGCCGTTCCTTCGGCCTCCGCTTTCCGCTCGAACTCCGCGCCGGCCTCGATGTCCGCCGCCAGGACCGCGACATCCGCAACGACAATCCCACGTGGACTTTCGTCGGCCCCGATGGCGTGGCGAACACCGCCGACGACCGGGTGGCGAACTACGACCTGATCGATCCGGTCTATTCGCGGGCCAACGCCCCCTTCGACCTGCCGCAGATCCAGCGCCCGAGTCCCTACAAGCTCTGGCAGCTGTACCAGAGCAACCCGAACTATTTCCGCTACGAGGAGGCGAATTTCATCAACACCAGCACCGCCGCCTCGCGCAAGCTGGTCGAGACCATCTCCGCGGCCTACCTGCGGGCCGACGCCCGGTTCTTCGACCACAAGCTGCTCGTCACCGCCGGGGCGCGCTACGAGCGCACCGAGGACGTCGGCGAAGGCCGGCTCGCTGACATCCGCGGCACGTACCGGCAGGACGCGAACGGCAACCTGATCCGCGACGCCGCCGGCCGCCCGATCCGCGTCACGACCAACGCGGTCGAGCTCGCCCGCCTCCAGTACATCGACCGCGGCGCGCGGGCCCGCCGCGACTACGGCAGCCTGTATCCGAGTTTCAATGCCACGTACAATGTCACCTCGAACTTCCTGGCCCGCGTCGCGTTCGCCCGGACGATCGGACGCCCGAACTTCAACGAGATCATCCCCAACATCACGGTCACGGATCCGACGGCCACGGACGTCAACCGGACGATCACCGTCGTGAACACCGGCCTCAAGCCCTGGAGCGCCGACAACTACGACCTCTCCCTCGAGTACTATTTCGAGAAGAGCGGCCGGATCTCGGTCAGCGGCTTCCAGAAGGACATCAGGGACTTCTTCGGCTCGACCCGCACGCCCGCCACAGCGGCGGACCTCGAGGCCTACGGCCTCAACGACGACTACCTCGATTACGACATCGTCTCCCGGTTCAACGTCGGCGACGCCATGGTGTCGGGCATCGACTTCGACTACCAGCAGCCGCTCGCTTTCCTCCCGCAGTGGGCGCGAGGCACGATGGTGTTCTTCAACTTCACGAAGTCCCACCTCGAGGGGAACTCCACGGCCAACTTCAGCGGGTTCACCCGGGAGACGACGAATTGGGGAATCAGCGTGAGCCGCCCGCGCTTCAACATCAAACTCACCTGGAACCAGCGCGGGCGGCAGCGGGCGGGCGAGCTCACGGGCGCCGGTGTGCCCCCGGGCAGCTACGTCTACCTGCCCGAGTACCTGACGCTGAACGTGAACGCGGAGTATCGCTTCACCCGCCGCCTGGCGGCCTTCACCGTGATCCGCAACATCGCCAACAAGCCGCTGATCGAGGAGCGCTACGGCTCCGTCACGCCGAATTACGCGCGGGTCTCGAACTACCAGAACCTCGGCTCGCAGATTTCGATCGGCCTCAAGGGGGAGTTTTGAGCGTGCCCCCGGCACATCGCCCCGGACGGGGCAGGCCCGGGCCGACCGCCGCCGGCCTCTCCCGGCGGGAGTTTGCCGGCTGGCTCGCCGGGGCCGCGTTCCTGCCCGGGGCGCTCCGCGCGGCGGCGGCGGCGGGGCCGACCTACGACGTGCTGACGCCGCCTTTGGCATCGCCCGCGCCGGCGGGCAAACGAGTGCCTTTCGGCTGGACGGCCTTCGCGGTGGGCGGCTCGCCGGTGTGGCTGCGTCCCTCCGGGGCCGCACCGGCAGGGGCGGCGCGGCTGCGACTCACCGTGGCGGTCGACGACCGGCAGCCGCGTTTCGTCTCGGTCGCGCTCGGGAGCGATGGCCGCCGGCTCGGCCGCCTCGACCTGCGGTTTGCCCACGCGATCGAGACGTTCCAGCTCGAGCTGTCTGCGGCCGACGCCGCGGACGTCGCGCGCCGGGGCGCGAGCCTGCGGGTGGAAGGCGAGGGGACGCCGCTCTGGTTTTTCGGCGCGCCGTCGCTCGGCGCCGCGAGCGCCCGGGCGCCCGTCGAATTCCAGCCGCACCTCATGACGGCGCCGGCCGGCACGGACGCGTGGCGGGAATTTCACCGCCGCTTCGCCTCGCTCGCGTCGATCCAGGCCTTCGGGTGGATGCAGGGTTGCGTGTTCGAAGGCCTGCACGCGCTCGAACGACGCCGTCCGGCCGGTCCTTATCGGGCGGCGCGGGAGGCCCAGTGGCGGTTGTTCGTGCCCGCGCGAGATCGGCTGGTGTACGAAAATCCGCGCAGCGAGCCGGCAGATGACCGGATCTACGGCATCGAAGGTTGTCTGCCTTTCGCCGACCTGGCGCGGCTCGATCCCTCGAGCCCCGTAGTGAACCGGTTCCTGGCCTTCGCCCGCTCGCGGGAACGTGCCGACGGGGCGATCCAGGACGGCCCGACGCTTTCGGCCGAAGGTAGCTACACGATCGGATATCCGCTGGCGGTGATCGCCGACGTGCGGGACGAGCGTCCGCTGGCGGAGCTGGCCCTGCGGCAGCTTCGCGTGCGCAACCAGCGTTTGTGGCACGACGGGGCGATCTGGCTGCGCCACATGGACGACGGGCGGCGCACGTTTCGTGGCTGGGCGCGCGGTGCCGCCTGGCACGTGCTCGGCGTGGCGCGATCGATCGAGCCGCTGCGCCGGCATCTCGATACGGCGGAACTCGAGGCGGAGCTCAGGCGGGCGGCGGACTGGCTGCTGCCGTTGCAGCGCGCGGATGGATTGTGGGCCTGCTTCGTGGAGGATCGGGCGGGAGCAGCCGACACGTCCGGCTCCGCCGGCCTCGCGACCGCGCTGGCGGTGGGCGCCAGGCTGGGTGTCCTGCCCCGCAGCGCCGCGGACGCCGCGCGCCGCACCCTGGCGGGAACGCAACCGCACCTCACGCCGGACGGCCTGCTGGGCGGCGTCGCGCAGAGCAATCGCGGGGGCGAGGAACTCCAGCGCAGCGAGTATCGTGTCCTCGGCCAGATGGGCATGGGGCTGCTCGCGCAACTTCTCGCGGAGGTCGGCGAGGTGCCTTAGGAGAAAGGCCATCGATCGCGTCGCCGCGGCCCGTCGGGCGCGGCTCCGCCGGAAAGATGCCGCCGGGGTGGAGCCGCCTGTCCCCAGGCGGCTGACCTACGATGGACCGGTCCGCAGCAGCTTGAGGACGAGCCGCTCCACCCTTCAGTGCGGCCGTATTCGCGGGCGATGTGAGGGCCAAAGACGTTTTCCAGCCCGGGCTTTCTTGAAACCACGCCGCCCATGGCACGGAAGAGACCCACTTCGGGCGTGCCATCGCAGGCGGGGCAGTCAGCCTTCCGGCCGCGTGACCGTATCCACTCCGCCCCGCCCCGCTTCCTGGAAATGGTGGATCACCGGCGTGCTCCTGCTGGCGACGACGATCAACTACATGGATCGCGTGACGCTGGCGGCCGCGTCGGTGCGTGTCACCGCCGAGTTCGGGCTGAGCGACGCGCAATACGGCAACCTCGAGCTGGCGTTTGGCTGGGCGTTCGCCGCGGGTTCGGTGGTGTTCGGCTTCATGGCCGACCGCGTGCGGGTCTATTACCTCTACCCCGCGGTGCTGGCCGCGTGGTCGCTGATGGGGATGGTGACGGGCCTGACGCAGGGTTACGGGGCGATGCTGGCCTGCCGCGCGCTGCTCGGGTTCTTCGAGGCGGGCCACTGGCCGTGTGCGTTGAAGACCAGCCATGCGTTGCTCACCGACCAGGAACGCACCCTGGGCAACAGCGTGCTGCAGAGTGGCGCGTCGATCGGGGCGATCATCACACCGCAGGTGATGCGGCTGCTGATGACGGACGATCCCGCCTCGTGGCGCACGCCCTTCATCGCCATCGGCGCGGTGGGATTTCTCTGGGTGCTCGTATGGTTCGCGCTCCTGCGGCGCGACGATCTCACGCCGCCCGCTGCGCCCGCCGGGACCGCCGCGGCCCCGGCGGCACCCTGGTGGACGTTCCTCACGCACCGGCGCGTATGGGCCGTCGCGTTGCTCATCATGGGCGCGCAGACGGTGTGGCACATCTATCGCGCGTGGCTGATGAAGTTCCTCCAGACCGGCCGCGGCTACAGCGAGGCGGCGTCGCTGAACTTCACCTCGCTGTATTTCGTCGCGACCGATGTCGGCTGCCTGCTCGCGGGCTTCGTCTCGCTCTGGCTCGTGCGGCGGTACGGCACCTCGGCGCACGATGCCCGGCGCTGGGTGTACTGCGGCGCCTGCGCCCTGACCTCGCTTTCCCTCGCGATCCCGTGGCTCGGTCCCGGGTGGCCGCTGCTCGCCGTCCTGCTCTGCATCGGCGCGGGCGCGCTCGCGCTCTTTCCCTGCTATTACAGCTTCGTCCAGGAGATCTCGTCGAGCCACGTTGGCCGGCTCACCGGCCTGCTCAGCATGTGGGTGTGGGCGATCACCTCGCCGCTCCACAGCTTCTTCGGCATGCTGGTGGACCGGACGAAGAGCTACGACGCCGGCCTCGTGCTCGCCGGCCTCGCGCCGTGGATCGGCGTGATCGCGATGAAGCTGTTCTGGAAACGCGGGGAGCCGGCGTGAGTGCCGTGCGTTGCCGGCGCCTGCCGGCCTTTGCTTTGCTGCCATGCTGACCGACGCCACGCGCCACCGCGACTTTCCCTCGCTCGCGGGGATCGCCTACCTGAACACCGCCGCCGAGAGCGTGCCGCCACGGTGCGTGGGCGAGGCGCTCCAGCGTTACTTCGCCGACAAGACGCGCGGCATGCGGGGACGCGACGCGCATTTCGCCACCCTCGAGGCCTGCCGGGAGGTGAGTGCCCGGTTCCTCGGGCTGCAGCCGGCCGAGGTCGCGTTCTGCGCGTGCAGTTCCGAAGCCTACAACCTGCTCGCCTCCGCCCTCGCGCTCGGCCCGGACGACGAGGTGGTGATCTCCGACCTCGATTTTCCCGCCGGCGTGACGCCCTGGCTGCGCGCCGCGCCCGGGCCGGTCGTGCGCCGCTGGCCGGCCTTCGACGGCGTGCTGCGCCTCGAGGAGCTCCTGCCGCTGCTCAACGCCCGCACGCGGCTCGTGCAGGTGTCGCTCGTGAGTTTCTACAACGGCCATCGGATCGCCTGGAAGCCGCTCCGCCACGCCGTGCGCTCGCAGGCGCCTCAGGCACTGGTCTCCGTCGACGTCACCCAGGCGCTCGGCCGGGTGGAACTCGACTGCGCCGACGCGGATATCCAGATATCGAGCACGCACAAGTGGTCGCTGGGACTCCATGGCGGCTGCGTCGTCGGCGTGCCCGCCGCGAGCGCGGACCGTCTCACCACGCGCGCCGGCGGCTGGCTGCACCTGGAGAACGCGTTCGCGGTCGACCGCTTCGATCGCGCGGTGGCGAAGCCGGGGGCCGCCAGCTTCGCGGTGGGAATGCCGCCGTTTCCCGCGCTGTACGGGCTCGAGGCGGCGCTGCGGTACGTGGCGGACGTGGGCGTGCCCGCCATCGCCGCCCACGCCGACCCGCTGACGGCGCGGGTCGACGCCGGGTTGCGCGCCCTCGGCCTGAAGCCGCTGGCGCCCTGGCAGCCGGGGAATCCCTCGGGCATCGTGGCGTTTCGCCATGAGCGCGCCGCCGGGTTCCACGCGGCGCTCGAGCAGGCCGAGATCCACGTCATGCACAACGCGGGCCGCCTGCGCGTGGCCGTGCATGGCTATAACACGGCGGACGACGTCGAGCGGCTGCTGGGGGCGCTCGCGCGGCTGGTGTGAACGGCTCGCGTTTCGGCGGTCGACGGCTGAATTCGCTCCGCGTGCCGGGCCCCGGGAAACCGCGGCGGTGGAACGTCGCGCTCCGGGAACGGCCCGCTACGAAAAGTACACCTTCTCCGCCGTCTTCCGCAGCATCCAGGCCTTGTCGTCGGCGCTGAGGAAATCCAGCCGGTCACGGATCAGCGCGATGGATGCGGCATAGGTGTGGCCTTTCTGGACCTGGAAAGGGCAGTCGCTCGCCCACATCAGCCGTGGCGCCCCGAACGCGTCCCGCAGCCGCCGGATCATCGGGCCCAGGTCGGTGTACGGCGCCGCCTTTGCCCCGAGCGCGTAGAACGCGGAAGTCTTCACGTGCACGTGCTCGAACCGCGCCAGCGCGCACAGGCGGTCCAGGTCGGCGTCGTTGACCGGTGTGCGCGCGCCGATGCGGGCGCAATGATCGATGACGATCCGCGGGCGCGGAAACCGGGCGATCATCCGGTCGATGGCGGGAAGCGCCTCGGGATGCGCGAGCGGGCAGAGCGCCAGGCCCTGGTCCGTCGCCGCGTGCCAGAGCGCCTCCATGCCGGCGGAACCGGCCCAGGACTCCGCGCGTTCGCGGTCGGCGTAGAGCCGGATGCCCGTGACGCCGCCCCGGGCGAGCCGGCGCAGCGTATCCGAAAGCCGGGGACCATTCTCGTCGACGACCGCGACGCCCCGGAACACGCCGGGATGCGCCGCGATGGCGTCGAGCATGTAGCGGTTGTCGTACTGGTAGAAGCTCATCTGGATGAGGACCACGCGGGTGACGCCGGCGGGACGGCAGTGCGCGAACAGCTCCTCGGGCGTGAAGCTCCGCGGTTCCGGCGCCTGCTTCGTAGCGAAGGCCGCCGCCCGCGGATAGCGGCCGGTGTCCGGCGTCCAGACGTGCGAGTGCGCATCGATGTCGCCGTCCGCCGGCGTCGCCGCGCCCCGTGCCGGCCGGGTGGCGGCGAGCGCGGTGGCCGCCGCGGCGGACGCGATGAACTCACGACGGGTGGAGGCGCGGAGGGGGGCGGGAGTTTTCATGGGCGGAGGGGGGAGGAGCGCTTTCATTCGAACCGCAGGATGAACTCCCGGTAGAACGCGACGGCGGCCTCGACCTCAGCCAGGTCGACGAACTCCACGGCGGCGTGCGCGTGGTCGATCGAGCCCGGGCCGAACACGATGCTCGGCACGCCCTGGCGCGAGAGCTTGCTCGCGTCGCTCCCGTACGGCACGCCGCAGAGCCGGCCATCGCGCCCCTGCGCGGCCAATACGGCGCTCGCCGTTCGGGCGACGCCGGCCGTCTCAGGGGTCTCGAGGGCCTCGTCGACCAGCAGCGGCGCCTCCATCTCGGCGCGCAGCGTCGGGAATTCCGCCTGCAGCGCATCGAGCAGCCCGCGATAGTGCGCGAGGACCGCGGTGCTCGCCTCTCCAGGCAGCAGCCGGCGGTCGACCTCGATCACGCATTCGTCCGGCACGAAATTCACCTGCACGCCGCCGTGGATCACGCCGACATTGCACGTCGCCGGCCCCAGCAATGGGTGGGTGGCGGTGGCGAGGCGCGCGTGATCCTCCTCGAGCGCGAGGACCACGCGGGCCATGTGGCTGATCGCGTTGACGCCGAGGTGCGGCTTGCTGCTGTGCGCCGCGCGGCCGCGAACGCGGATGCGCCAGCGCAGGACGCCCTTGCTGGCGATGACCGCGCGGAGCGACGTCGGCTCGGCCACGATCGCCGCGTCGGCGGTGAGGCCCTCGCAGAGTCTCACCACGCCGCGAAACGCGAACTCCTCGTCGACCACCGCGGCCAGCCAGACTTCGCAGGGCGGGACGTTGCCCTCCGCGTGCAGCGACGCGACGGCGTGCAGCATCGCGGCGAGCCCGCCCTTCGTGTCGCATGCCCCGCGGCCGTGGAGCCGGCCGTCGGCGATGCGCGGCTCGAACGGCGGGATCGTCATCCCCTGCACCGAGACGGTGTCCATGTGCGCCTCGAGAATGACGCGCCGGCCCGGGTTGCGGCCGGGCAGGCGGACGATGACGTTGGGCCGTCCCGGCCAGACTTCCTGCCGCCACGTCTCGAGTCCGCGCGCCGCGCAGAACCGCTCGATCCACGCAGCCACCTCGCCTTCGCCCGGTCCGCCGGCGTAGGCGGGATTGACGCTGTTTATCCGCACCAGCTCGGCGAGCGTGGCGGCGACGGGAGGGAGATTCATGGCATGCAGTGCCGCCGCGGTTGAAGGGCGCGCGGTGAACGGAGGTTCGCGTGCGAACGGCTACCGCGAGCCATGGTGATGTGCGGGTGCGGCGGCGGCCGGAGCGGGTGCGACGGGTGCGGCGAGGACGGCTTCCGGCTGGCGCGTGACGACGAGCCTGCCCCACATCGTCACCCAGTGGCCGGGGAACGTGCAGACGTATTCGTATTCGCCCTCGGTGAGCGGCGCGTCGACCCGGATGGAGGCGTTCTGGCCGGGGTCGACGAGCTTGGTGGCGGCGACGACGTCGGACGTATCCGGCACGAAGGCGCGACCGAGGCGGTCGACGTAGTCGGCGCGCAGCTCCAGCGCGGCCTGGCCCACTTTTTCGCGCGTGCCCGGTTTCACCACCACGAGGTTGTGGGGCATCGCGTCGGGGTTCTCGAAGACGATCGTGAACGCCTTCCCGTGCTCGACCACGAGGCGCGGGACATCGAATCGCATTTCCTCCGGCACCGCGCGCACGAGGAACGTCGCGGTGCGCAGGCCGGAGAGTTCCTGGCGCAGCGCCGCGGCTTCGGCGGCGGGCAGGCGACCCGCCAGCTCCTCCGCGAGCTGCGTCACGCCGAGAAAACCGGCGCCGCGCCGGGTGTTCTCCGGCGTCTGCTTCGCCCAGGCGACGAGGGCCGAGGCGAGCGGCCGGGTGGCGGAATCGAGCCAGCTCGGCCGCGCTAGACCGCGGATCCCTTCCGCGGCGACGGGGATGTCTTCGCCGCGCTGGATGAAACCGCTGAGCGTTTGGAACTGCGCCGCCATCTCCTGGCGCGTGCTGACGGCGGCGCGGATGGCGGCTGGCCGGAGCGCGGCCGGCAGTGCCGGCTCGCCCGGGGGCGGCGAGAGCAGGCGCGCGATCCGGGGATACGCGGTGGCGCGCAGGGCGGCATCGCCGATCAGCGGGATGCCGCCCAGCAGGTCGGCGAGCGCCTTGGGCTGGACGGATGCCTCGCGCCACGTCGCGTCGAAACCGCCGTCGGCCAGCGCGAGCGCGGCCCAGTACGCGCTGCGACCGGCGGGCTCCGCCTGCTGCGTGCGGGCCGCGATCCTTGCCCGGGTGGCGGCGAGGTCGGCCGGCGGCTGGGCCACGAGCAGGCGGCCGAACGCCGCGAGGTCGACCTTGGTCCCGGCCTCGAGATAGCCCAGCAGCACCGCGGTCGGGCTCGTGTGGCGCAGGGCGGCCAGATCCGCGAGCGCTTCGGTCCGGGCCTGGTCGGCTAGCCCGGGGCGCGTCATGATTGTGTCGAGCACCTCGGCCGTGCGCGGCAGCTGCAGCAGCGCCTCGGTCGTGACCGTCCGCAGCAGGTGATTCACCCGCCGCGGATCGCCGGCGAGCAGCGGACTGCCGGCCCGGAGCTCGTCGCGCCACTGCGGCGTGAGCTGGCGGAGCGTCGCATCGAGCGTGTAGTCGAGGTAGTAGTCGAGCGGCCGGGCGATTGCGCCGAGCGCGACGTCGACCGCCTCGGTCGAGCGGAAGAAGCTGGCGGCGCGGACGGCGTGGAGCCGCACGCGCGGGTGCTCGTCATCCACCTGCCGGCGCAACAGCGGAAGGGCGTCGGGCACGCGGTCGCGCCAGTAGCCGAGCACGCGCGTCGCGGCCGCGCGGGCCTCGGGCTCGGGGGAGCGCAGCAGGCGTTCGAGCAGCGGGCGGTCGACGACGTTCATCCACTGGTGCACCCATAGCGCCTCCAGCAGGTGGTGCTCGTGGTCCGGGTCGCGCGGGTCCAGCGTGCGGGCCCACTCCTTCACGGCCGCGATCACCGCGTCGCGGTCGTGGCGGTCGAGTTCGATCTTGGCCAGCTCGCGCGTCCGGTTCTCGGGCGCCTTGAGCAGGGCGAGCAGGGCGGAGACCGGCTGGCCGTGGATCCGCGGAGGGACGAGCAGGGGGCGCTCGGCGTGGCTGATCCGGTAGATCCGGCCGTACTCGAACCCGCGGTTGGGGTCGCGCAGGTGGTTCAGGTTGGTGTGCGCGATGATCGGGCTGTGCCAGTCGAGCAGGTAGACCGCGCCGTCGGGGCCGACCTCGATGCCGGTGGGGCGGAAGTTCGGGTCGGACGACGAGAGGAAATCCGTGAGCTGCTCGCCCTTGTAGCCGGCGCCATCGTCGACGACCTTGACGCGGTACACGCCCTGGAAGCGGATGACGTTGCCGTTGAGAAAATTCCCCTGGAAGTCGTCCGGAAAGTGCCGGCTGCTCAGGAGGGTGCTGGCGGCGGACGGGCGCGACGGATTGGGCCAGAAAGGTTTCAGCGTCGCGTGCTTCATCGGATGGTCGAGCCGCCCGCTGAACGCCGGGCCGAAGTACGTGCGATTGCCGGTGGCGTCGGTGATGAGATCGTTGCCCCAGCGGTCGAACGACCGGCCGTGCGGGTTGGCGAAGCCGTAGGCGACATAGGTCTCGAAGCGCTGGGTGTGCGGCTCGTAGCGGTAGATGGCGGCATCGAGGTTGCGCACCGGGCCCGCGGCCGTCTCCACCTGGGTGCGGTGAAACACGCCGTCGCTGAGGTAGATCGCGCCACCCGGATCGTAGCTGAGCGAGTTGGCCTGGTGATGCGTATCCGCGGAGTCGAGACCCATCAGCACGCGTTCCTTCGTGTCGGCGCGGCCGTCGCCGTCGGTGTCGCGCACGTACCACAGGTCAGGCGCCTGCACGACCAGCACGCCGTCGCGGTGGAACTGGAAACCCGTGGGGCCGTCGAGGTCGTCGAGGAACGTCGTGCACCGGTCTGCGCGGCCGTCGCCGTCGGTGTCCTCGAAGATCAGCAGCTTGTCGCCATCCGGCGCATCCGGACGCCGCAGGGGATAATTGGGCCAGACGGCGACCCAGAGGCGTCCGCGGGTGTCCCATGCCATCTGGACCGGCTTCCTCAGCTGGGGAAACTCCGCCTCGCTCGCGAACAGGTTCACGCGCAGGCCGGGGTGCACCGTCATCTTCGCGATCGCCGCCTCCGCGCCGAGGAAGACGTGGGAGCCGTCGGGATTGGTGCCGGGCTTGCTCGTCGGCACCGGCGTGACGGCGGGCAGCGGCAGCTCCTCCACCGCGGCGCCGCGGCCCTGGGCGAGGGACCACAGCCGGAGGTCGCGGTTGGTGGTGAGCACGTCGCGCTGCGCGAACTCCTCCTGCAGCACCTGCTTGTTGGTGAGCTTGGGCCGGCCCTCGCCGCCGAAGTAGAGGTGATTCTGGGAGCGGCCGCCGAAGGTGTTGTAGCCGTCCAGCGAGCGGTAGCGCGTGTGCCACATGGCGTTCTTGGCGTTGACCGCCGCGCGCAGCGCCGGCTCGACCGCCGGGGCCGGCTGGCCGCCGAAGAGCAGGGGGAACATCGCCGCGGCCAGCTTCGCCTCTCCCGCCTCGGTGAGGTGCACGCCGTTGAACGTGAGGGGTGGCTCGCCCTGGCGGGCGGCGGCGGCGAAGAGTTGCTGCGATGGCGTGAACAGGTCGACGAACGTGACGCCCTCCAGGTCGCGGGCCACCTCGGCCATCGCCCGCGCGTAGAGCGCGAGGTGGGCGTTGTTCTCCGGCGGCAGGTGCAGGTCGCGGTTCGGGTGCGGCTCGTTGGCGATCGGCGAAAACAGGACGATGCGCGGTGGCCCGAGCCCGCTGTAGTTCTTCGCCCGCGTGCTCCGCAGGAACTGCTCCAGCTCCTGCTTGAATTGCGGCAGCCCGGCGGCCCCGCGGAACGACTCGTTGAACCCGAAGAACGCGAACACGGTGCTCGCGCGCACCCGCTGCAGCCATTCGTCCGGCGTACCGAAATCCTGCGAGCGCGGCCGGATCGCCACCTCGTCGCCCGAGAACGCGAGGTTGCGAAAAACGAGCCGGTGCTCCGGGTGCCGCTGGTGGATCATCGTCTCGAGCCAGCCATGGTGCTGCATCCGGTCGGCCAGCGCGTTGCCGACGATCGCGACGTGCTCGCCCGGGGCGAGCGTCACCGACTCCGCCGCGCCGGCGGAAACCGCCGCCCATGCGGCGAGTCCCGCGACCAGACGGCAGCACAGGGAACGAGGCGGCCGCGGCGCGACCGGGGGCGGACAGGCAGGCAGGCAGGGCATGGGGTGGAGGAGTGCCGCGAGAGTCTGCCAGCCCGCCGACGGGGTACAAGCTGCGTGAGCAACATTCCAAAAAAGATGCGAAACACGCGGGCGGCTTGTTGCCAGTCCCTTTGCGGCGGGTCCGTCCCCGCGATGCGCCTCAACCGGCGTCGCCGACGTCCTCCGACACCGGCACGAGCAGGGATTTCCGCGAGGTTTCCGCGGGCAGGGTCGTGAGCAGGACGCAGGTCGTGCGCGTGGCGGGATCATGCCAGTACACGGTGCCCGTCGAGCCGAAGTGACCGAAGGTCGCCGCCGAGCCATTCCGGCCGAAGGCTCCCGGCTGGCGCACCCAGCCGAGTCCGTAGGCTGGCTGGTGCGGCCCGGTCTGCACTCGGAGCATTTCGCGGCGGGTCGCGGGGGACCACGGGGCGGGCGCGGTCGCATCGCCGGCGAAGGCGTCGAGGAAGCGCGCCAGGTCGTGCACCGTGGCGTGCGCGCCGCCCCAGGGCGCGCCGAGGTTGCGCCAGTAGGGGCTGTTCCAATCCCAGTCGCCCTGGTCCGCGGGCGGCACCTGGCAGCGCGCCGTATCCGCGATCTGGCGACCGCCGAGGCCGAGCGACGTGCGCGTCATCTGCAGCGGACCGAAGATCTCGTGGGCGAGAAACTCCGGCAGGGGCCGGCCCGAGACCTTTTCCGCGACAGCGGCGGCCAGCAGGATGCCCATGCTCTGGTAGCCGACGCGGCTGCCAGGGGGAAACAGCAGCGGCGTGGTGCACGCGCGGGCGACGAACTCGCTCAGCGGCGCGTGCCGCCGGCGCAGTTCCAGGTTTTCCGGCAGCATGTCGGGCAGGCCGGAGGTGTGGTTGAGCAGGTGGCGGAGCGTGATGGCCGCGCGGTCGGCGCCGCGGAACGCGGGCAAATGGCGAGCGACGGGATCGTCGAGGTCGAGCTGCCGCCGCTCGTGCAACCACGCGACGGCGGAGGCGGTCATCGGCTTGGTCGGCGAGGCGATCAGGAAGGGCGTATCCACGCGGGCGAGACCGTAAGCCCGCGCGAACTCGAACGCGTCGCGGCGCACCAGGAACGCCGCCGCCGTGATCCGGCCCGAATCGACTTCGCGCTCGATCCGCCGGCTGGCCGCCTCGGCTTGCGCCGGCAGCGGCGCGCCGGCGCCGGCTGCCTCCAGGCGGGTGACTCCGAGGGAGAGACCGCTGGCGGCGGCAAGGCTTACGAACCGGCGGCGTGTGACGGGATAGGGCATGGGAAAAGGGGCGGGAGTGCAGGGATGTCAGCCCGCGGGCCTCACCGGCGCGAGTTGCAGGGCGTCCGCGCGATGCCAGCCCGCCGCCTCGACGGTGTACGCCTCGCCGAAGCCGAGGACGAGCCGGCCTCGCTCCGGCACCAGGCGCAACAGCCGGAAGTCCGGCAACCCGGCCATCACGTCGACGACCTCGCCGAACCGTGCCCGCAGGGCGGCGAGCAGCGCACGGTGTTCCTCCGATCCGGAGCGCACTGCCTCGACTCGGCACGAGAACGTGAGCCGGCGGCGGGCGAGGGGATGGGCGGCCACGGCTTCGTCCTCGGCCAGCAGCACGCTCGCCCGGGGATTGGCGGAGAGGTGGCGCGCGTGCGCGGCGAGTCCGCTTACCTGGATGACAAACGCCCCGTGCGCATCGACCACCGCCGCCGCCACGGCCGCGGCCGGCTCGCCGTCCGGCGCGGCCGTGCCCAACATCACCGTACGGCTCTGGGTGGCGAGCTGGAGCACGAATTCCCGGGCCCGGGGGAGCGCGGCGTTCATGAACGGACGGTGTACCCGGTCGACGCTCGCGGGCAAGGGACAATACCCGGCGCGCTGCGAGTAGTACGATGCCTCCGCGACGTCGCTCGCCACCGATCCCAGCAGCCTGAAAGCGTCTGCCGACCGGCGCCGGGCCTTCCTGCTCGCGCATACGGCCGTCAAGGGCGGCGAGCGGTGAGCGCTTCTGCATACCGCTGCCTCCGGGCGTACGGCGTCGGAGGTCGAGGTGGAGGTGGGTTGCCAGGTGATCGGTTACGTGGGAGAGCCACGGGCGACCGGGGGCGGCCGTGTCGGGGAAGAATCGAAATCGATCCCTGCGGCCTCCGCGTCTCGAGCGGAGCGGGCGCGAGACCCGGCTTGGTCAAAACGGGGAGTCTCGCGCAGAGGCACCGACACGATCCTCCAGCCATTGACGCGTGGTGGCGGCACGGTTCGACTCCGTCCGACCCCATGAAAGTCCACGGATTCCCCTGTCGTTCGATCGGCCTGGTCGTGTTTGTCCTCCTCTCCGCGATCTCCCCAGCCGCGGACCGCCGGCCCAACATCCTCTTCCTTTTCGCCGACGACCAGCGGGCGGATACCATCGGCGCGCACGGCAATCCCCACATCCGCACGCCGTACATCGACAGCCTGGTCACGAGCGGCTTCAGCTTCCGGCGCAACTACGTCTTCGGCGGCAACAGCGGCGCGGTCTGCGTGCCCAGCCGGGCGATGCTGATGTCGGGCAAGACGTGGTTCCACGTCGACACGAACACGCTCAACGGCGAAAAGCTGATGCCCGAGCTTTTCGGCGAGAACGGCTACGCAACCTTCGGCACCGGCAAGTGGCACAACGGCCAGCCGTCGTGGCTGCGGGCGTTCCAGCGGGGAAAATCCATCATGTTCGGCGGCATGTCGGACCACACCAAGGTGCCGATCCGCGATCTCAGGCCGGACGGCACGCTCAGCGAGCAGCGATTCGCGGAGAAGTTCTCGAGCGAGATGTTCGCCGATGCGGCGATCGAGTTCCTCCGGACGCACGACCGCCGGAAGCCGTTCTTCGCCTACGTCGCGTTCACCTCGCCGCATGACCCGAGGCAGCCGCCGGAGAAGTACCGGGAGTACTACTACCAGAACCGCCCGCCGCTCCCGAAAAATTTCCAGCCGCAACTTCCGTTCGACAACGGCGCCATGAACGGCGGCCGCGACGAGAACCTCGCCGGCTGGCCGCGCACGGAAAAGGTCATCAGCGACCAGCTCGCCGAGTATTACGGGATGATGACGCACATGGACGACCAGGTCGGGCGGATCCTGGCGGCCCTGCGCGAGACAGGGCAGGCGGAAAACACCGTGATCGTCTACGCCGCCGACAACGGCCTCGCCATGGGCAGCCACGGTCTGCTCGGCAAACAGAGCGTGTTCGAGCACAGCATGCACACGCCACTGATCTTCTCCGGTCCGGGCATCCCGCGGGGAAAGTCGAGCCAGGCCTTCACGTACCTCTACGACATCTTCCCGACGCTCTGCGACGTGCTGGGGTTGTCCGCCCCGCCGGGGATGGCCGGCGAGAGCCTGCGGCCGGTGTGGGAAGGCCGGAAGGAGAAGATCCGCGACACCGTCTTCCTGCCCTACATCCAGGTGCAGCGTGCCGTCCGCGACGACCGCTGGAAGCTCATCGCGTATCCGAAGCTCGGCTACCTGCAGCTCTTCGACCTGGAGCGCGATCCCTACGAGCAGACGAACCTGGTCGACCGGCCGGAGTCGGCGGCGCAGGTGACCCGCCTGCTGGGGTTGATGCGCCAGTGGCAGCAGCGGGTGGGGGACAAACTCGAGGTGCCGACGACCAGCAAGGCCCCGCCCAGGATCGACCTCACGGGGAAGGCGCGCGTGCCCGACCAGTGGCAGCCCGACTGGATCGTCGACAAGTACTTCGACGGCGTGAAGGCGCCGCCGTCCGGCCCCAAGGCCGGCAAGAAAGGGAAGTGATGGGAGCGCGGACGTCCTCGTCCGCACCTTACTTTCCGCACCGCATGAAGACCCTCTGCATTGCCGACTATCCCGGCGACGGCATCGGCGTCGTTGTCACGAATGGCGTCATCACCGAAACGCATGCCGCCGTTCGCCGCACCCGCCCGGAATCTTCGCCATCGCCTGGCGCTCGCGACCAAGTCGAATGCCCGCCGTTGCGCGTTCGGAACCGACATGTCTCCGGGGCGAATCTTCGTGCCCTGGCCGGCTTGCTCCTCACTGCCGCGAGACGCATGCCGTTGAGGTGGAGCCGCCTTCCCCGAGCGGAGAGCCCGCGCACGCGCGTGGCCCCGTCTGGATTGCGGCGCGCTTCGCCGGTGCTGGTCTCGCCGTCGAAGTTGTCGCCCGCTCCCGTGAAATTGCCCAGGATGCCGCCGACTTCGGTGCCGGTCGTGTATTGGAAGAGCTCCTCCACCCCGGTGACCCCGAGGTCCTCCATGAACTCCTTCGTGACCACCTGGATCGAGGTGCCGGTGTCCTTCAGATCCTGCCGCACGCGCCCGCCGGCGAGCGTCTGCGAAGCATAGTAGCCCTGCTCCTGCTCCTCCTCCACGACGAAGGGGGATAATTTCACCGCGGCTTCGAGCGCGGCCTTGGTGGCGGCCCGTTCTTGGGACGATTGCGCGCGCAGATCGGGCGGGACCGTCGTCAGGCAGGCGAGCGCGGAGAGAGGCCAGAGAGTGCGGCGAGTAGTCATGGCTGATCGTGCTCCGGAAGTGAGCGCACCGCAGGGGGTGGTGCGCCGACGATGCGTCTTGCGGGGGCACAAGGGCATCGCCGGTGCCGGAAATCGCCGGGCGGCTCAGGGGTTCGCAGGCGGGGTAACGGAGGAAGTCCGAGGGTCCCCCCTCGTGAGCTCAACGCCTGCCGGCTGATAAATCTGTCAGCCGTTCGACGTATTCGTGCCGCGCCAAGATCCACGACCGACGATTCCGCCGGTTGATCACGGGTTGGATCGCGCCGGGAGATTGCACTCGCAGCCGGCAGGCCGTTCGGCGCCGGGCACCAGGGCAGCGGTTTCGTTCCGCACCTGCCCGAGCCGCGTGAGACAGTGAGGGTGGGGTTGAGGTCGTTGGGACGAACCACGGCTGCCGTTGCGTGCGGGCGCAGAATCCATGAGCCTTTTTCTCATGAAAGACCGGACTTCCTGGAATCGGCGGGCGATGTCTTGGCGGAGTCGGGGAGGGGCGGCCCTGCTGGCGCTGCTGGGTACGGCGGCGGGCAGCCGTGCGGCGGAGAACCCCGGGGCCGGTACGGAGGCCGGCACCGTGACGGTGGCTCCCATGGCGACCGTGCGCGAGCGGCCCGGCATCACGGGTGCGGGCTGGGGCGCGGCCTACGAGGTGGCGGAAGGCGACCTGCGGCGGCGGAAGATCGTCGCGATCTACCCGAACCATCCCGACGACTGGGGCAAGACGGCGGGCACCGGCCTGAGCTATTCGTGGGACGACGGAAAGACCTGGGCGGCGGGCCCGGACAATTCGCCGATCGAACACATGGTCGACCTGTGGCAGGATCCATTGGCGGACGGCACGCTGGTGGCGCTGGGGGTCCGCGACCTGCCGGATCCCAAGAAACCGGAGCCGCCGGGCGCGGATGGTTTCCACACCCACCGTTACGCGCTGGGCATCTCGCGCGACGGCGGTACCACGTGGAGCCGGGAAACCGCGACGGTGCGTTCGGCGGCTGGAATCGGCCCGATCGCGCGACCCCTGCCGCGGATTCTCACCGGGCGCGACGGAGCGTGGCTCATGCCGGCGTACTCATGGGGTCCGGGCGGTTCCCGCGCGGTGCTGTTGAAGTCGAAGGACCGCGGGCGCACCTGGGACGTCGCCGCGACCATGGCGACGGCGGCCGCGTTCAAGGCCCTGGGCGTGGCGGTGACGACGCCGTGGTTCGAGAACATGGTGGCTCGAACTGCGGATGGATCGCTGCTGGCGGTGGTGCGCACCGCCAGCAATGCGCGGGGCGTGCTGATGACGGTGCGATCGACCGACGAGGGTGCCACGTGGTCCGCGCCCGAACGGTTGCTGGCTGGGACGGACAAGCGGCTGGTGGCGGGAAAGCTGCCCAATGTGGCGCTCCTGCCGAACGGTGCGCTGGTGCTGCTTACGGCGCACACGAAGAACCATTGCCGGATCCACGTGTCGTGGGATGGGCGTGGCCGCGAGTGGAGCGGGGCGTACGTGATCACCAGCCAGAGCGGCGGCAACACCAGCCTCGTGCCGCTCGGCCGCGACCAGGTGATGGTGCTGACGTCGGCGACCGGACGCATCTCGGCCTGGACCGTGACGATCCGGCCCGGCGTTCCTCCGAGCGGCGCGGAGACGGCTGCACCCGTGCCGCCGACGGACGCGCGTGCGAGCGCGACCGGAACGGGCGCCACCCTGACGTGGAACGTCGGGCGGGGCCGGAGCGGCGACCGCGCGCATGCAGGTACCCGTTATGCGGTGACTCCGGTGCTGTTGAAGGCCGCGGAGCCGGAGATGGCGATCGAGCGCTATGCGCCGATCGAGACGGAGGCGGGGGCGACGAGCCTTGCGCTGGCGAAGAACCTGGCGCCGGGCGGGACCTATCGCTTCGAAGTGGCGGCGATCGACGCCGCCGGCCGGTGGTCGACGGCGGCTACGACCGGGGACGTGACCTTGCGGAATCGGACGACGCCGGAGGTGAACGAGTAGGGTGCGATCCAGCCGGCGGACGCAGAGGCGGCGGAGGGCTCCGGCGCCCACCCCCGGCTGTGACCGCTCTTCACTGCGCCTTCGCCAGGGGATAACCGTGCTTCCGCAGCGCCCGGCGCAGCGCCGCGACGTGGGCGTGGTTGCGCGTCTCCACCGTGCAGATGGCGTGGACGGCGAAGACGTCGGGCCCGCTGAACGCCCGTTCGTGCGTGATGTCGCGGATGCTCGCGCCCGTGTCGGCAATCACGCGGGTCAGCGCCGCGAGCCCGCCCGGGCGGTCGTGCACGATGGTGGTGAGGCGCGTCAGCCGGCCGTCGTGCACCAGCCCCTTGTCGATCACCCGCCCGAGCATGGAGGGATCGATGTTGCCGCCGCTGAGGATGAGCGCGACGCGCCGGCCGCGCAGCTCCGGCAGCCGTCCCGCCATGAGCGCGGCGAGCGGCACGGCCGACGCGCCTTCGACGACGGTTTTCTCGAGTTCGAGCAGGCGCAGGATGGCGAGCGCGATGTAGGCCTCGCTCACGCTCACGACCTGGTCGACGTGGGCGCGGGCCAGCGCGAAAGCCGTCGGCCCGACCGTGAGCGGCGCCAGGCCGTCGGCGAGCGTCGGCCGGCGCGGGACCGTGACGGGCCGGCCGGCGCGCAGTGCGGCCGCGAGATTGCCGGTATGAGTGCTCTCCACGCCGATGACCTGCACGCGCGGTCGCACCGCCTTGACCGCGACCGCCACGCCGGCGATCAGCCCGGCGCCGCCCACGGGTACCAGGATCGCGTCCACGTCGGGCACCTGCCGCAGGATCTCGAGCCCGAGCGTGCCCTGGCCGGCGATGATGTCGGGCGCGTCGAAGCCGTGGATGTACGTCAGCCCCTCCCGCGCCACCAGCTCGTCGGCGACTGCGCGGGCAGCGGTGAAGTCGGAGCCGCGGACGATGACGCGCGCGCCGAGTTTCTCGCAGGTGGCGATCTTGATCAGCGGGGCGTAGTCCGGCATCACCACCGTGACCGGAATGCCGAGGAGGTGCCCGTGGTAGGCGAGGCCGAGGGCGTGGTTGCCCGCGCTGGCCGCGACCACGCCGCGCGACCGTTGCGCCGGCTTCAGGCGCAGCAGGGCGTTCCGGGCGCCGCGTTCCTTGAACGAGCCCGTGCGCTGCAGATTGTCGAGTTTGCAGACGATGCGGGCGCCGGTGATCTCGCTCAGCGGAATCGATTCCGGGCAGGGTGAAACATAGATGCCGCCCGCGATCCGGCGTTGCGCGGCGCGGATATCGGCGAGGGTGACGGGCATCCGCGCAGCGTGGCGGGAGCACTCAGGCGCGTGAAGTCAGAACGGGACGAGTTTCGCCGACTCCCGGGAGCGCGGACGTCCCCGTCCGCATTTTCGATCCTTCGGACGGGGACGTCCGCGCTCCCAGCGGGGTTGACCGGCAAGCCGTAGCGTCCAGCGTCGCGAGCACAGGCTCATCCTCCGGCATGAAACGACGCGATTTTCTCCTTACCAGCGCGGCCGCCGCCGTGACCGCCTCGATGCGGGCGGGGGCGGCACCGGTGTCGGCCTCCGGCCCGCGCATCCTCCTGCGCGAGGCGCTGCAGTACGAGAACATCGGCGACGTCGGCCGCGTGCCCGGCACGCTCCGGCTGTTCGAGCGGCATCTGCCGGGCGCGGAGATCACCCTCTGGCCATGGAGCCTGCACGAGCGCGAGCGCGACATGCTTCGGCGCGCCTTTCCCCGGCTCAGGATTGCCGAGGGGGAGATCGACGCGCGCGGCCGGGCGTCGACGCCCGCGCTGGCCGCGGCGTGGGCGAGTGCGGAGATTTTCGTGTCGCCGGCCAAGAACGCCCGCACCTACGTCGAATGGGCGGCGACCGGGCGGCCCTACGGTATGTTCGGCGCGGCCTTCGATCCGATCACGGACCGCTCGAAGCTGCCCGACGGGCTGCCCCTCGACGAACTGCGCGCTCGGATCGATGCGCTGCCGGAGGGCGAGTTCACGCGCAAATTCGGCGACCGCGCGCTCTACGAGCGGGCGGCGTTCATTTACTGCCGCGACACCCTGTCGCTGCGCTTCCTCCAGCGGGAGAAACTCAATCCCGGGGTGCTGGATTTCGGCCCGGAGGGATGCTTCGCCCTCGACTTGCGGGACGAATCGCGCGCCGCCGACTGGTTGAAGCGCAACGGCCTCGCCGGCGAGGACTACCTCTGCGTCATCCCGCGGCTGCGCTACACGCCGTACTACCGCGTGAAGAACGTGCCTCGCTCCAACGGCGATTACGTGGTCGATGCGCTCAACGGCCGCACCACGGCCTCCGACCATGCCCCGCTGCGCGACCTCATCGTCCGCTGGGTGCGCGGCACGGGGTGCCGGGTCGTGGCGTGCCCGGAGATGACCTACCAGATCGAGACGGCGAAGGAGCAGCTGATCGATCCGCTGCCCGCGGACGTGAAGCGCAGCGTCGTCTGGCGCGACACATTCTGGCTCCCGGACGAGGCGGCGTCGATCTACGCCCGCGCCCGGGCGGTCGTGAGCGTCGAGTGCCATTCGCCGATCATCGCACTGGCCGTCGGCACGCCCACGCTGCACACGCGGCAGCCGGTCGACACCGTGAAGGCGCAGATGTACCGGGACATCGGCGTCGGCGACTGGCTCTTCGAAGTCACGCAGACTTCCGGCGAGGAGTTGTGGACGGCGTTGCAGAAAATCCATGCCGACCTGCCGGCGGCGCGGGGTCGCGTGCGGACGGTGATGGCGAAGGTCGCGGAGACCCAGCGGGCGATGACGGAGACGCTCGGGCGCGCCGCGCGGCGGGCTTGATCGGGGGGCGCGGACGTCCTCGTCCGCGTCCGCCTGGCGGACGAGGACGTCCGCGCTCCCGGGGGCTTGCCTAGGAACGGCGAAGGGGGCTTGGTGAGCGTGCTTTCCCGATGACTCGTCCCGCCCTTCGCCTCGCCGCCTGCCTTGCCCTCGGCCTGACCGTGCCCGTTGCGTCCCCCGCCAGCGACGCCTCCCGCCCCAATCTGATCGTCATCAACATCGACGACCTCGGCTACGCCGAGACCGGGCCGTTCGGGGGCGCCAACCGCACGCCGCACCTGGACCGGATGGCTCGCGAGGGCCGCAAGCTCAACAGCCACTACGCCGCCCCGGTGTGCTCCCCGTCCCGCGCCGCGCTGATGACGGGCAGCTACGCCAAGCGCGCGCTGCCGATCCCGCACGTGCTCTTTCCCGTCGCGGAGGTGGGGCTGAATCCGGGCGAGCGCACGATCGCCGAGGTGTTGCGCGACGCGGGGTATGCGACCGCGTGCGTCGGCAAATGGCACCTGGGCGACCAGCGCGACTTCCTGCCGACGCGCCAGGGATTCGACTCCTTCTTCGGCATTCCGTATTCGAACGACATGGGCCTCGCCGCCGAGGGCGCCCGCAGCAACCGGGGCGCGCCGCCGCCCGCGGCGAAACAGAAGGCCAAGGCGGCCGCGGCCCAGGCGGCGGCCGATCCCGCGACCGGCCTGAGGGGCAACGCCCAGCCGCCCCTGCCGCTGCTCGAGAACGAGACCGTGGTCGGGCGCGTGCGCGAGGCGGAGCAGATCGACCTCACGCGCCGGTACACCGAGCGCGCCGTGCAGTTCATCCGCGACCGGCGCGACCGGCCGTTCTTCCTCTATCTCGCGCACAGCGCGGTGCACTTCCCGGTGTATCCGCGGGACGAATTCATGGGGAAGTCGGGCCGCGGCCTGCTCGGTGACTGGGTGCAGGAGGTCGACTGGAGCGTCGGCCAGGTGCTGGATGCGCTGCGCGCCCTCCAGCTCGACGGACGGACGCTCGTGATTTTCACCTCGGACAACGGGGGCCCGGTGAACCAGGGCGCCACGAACGGGCCGCTCCGGGGCAGCAAGGGCACGACGTTCGAAGGCGGCATGCGCGTGTGCACGCTCGCCTGGTGGCCCGGCCGGATCCCGGCGGGCACGGCGACCGAGGCGATCACGTCGATGATGGACGTGCTGCCTACCTTCGCCCGGCTTGGCGGTGCGACGCTGCCGGCCGATCGCAAGCTCGACGGCGTCGACATCTGGCCGGTGCTCGCCGGCGATCCCGCCACCCCGCCGCGTGACCAGATGCTTTACTTCCGCGGCCTCACGCTCGAGGCAGTGCGCTCCGGCCCCTGGAAGCTGCACCTGGCGGGCGGGGAGCTCTATGACGTGGCGAAGGATCTCGGCGAGAGCTGGAATGTGGCCGCGCAGCACGCGGACGTGGTCCGGCGCCTCCGCGCCATCGCCGACGCCACGAAGGGCGACCTCGATCCCGACGGCGTCGGCCCCGGTTGCCGGCCGCTGGGTCGGGTGCCGAACCCGCAGCCGCTGCTCGCGCTGGACGGTACGGTGCGCGCAGACGCGGTGGGGAAGACGAAGCGTTTCCCGTGAGAGCCTGGGAGCGCGGACGTCCTCGTCCGCACTCCGGTTCGACCCGATGCGGACGAGGG
>ERZ761602.1151-NODE-1151-length-50512-cov-5.459758_pt1 | contig 50512 bp, 37 predicted proteins | sample MGYA00512165_ERZ761602 | MGnify/ENA primary metagenome ERZ761602 (study PRJEB28899, sample SAMN02445085) | bioreactor sludge metagenome | biome: EBPR sludge; isolation source: Thorneside wastewater treatment plant | place: Australia: Brisbane, Thorneside...
CGTCGGCTTCCACGACCACGATCACGATCACGCAGGACGCGCGATGCACGAGCTCAACTACCACCACCTCCGCTACTTCTGGGTCGTCGCCAAGGACGGCAACCTCACCCGGGCAGCCCGCGCGCTCCGGGTCTCGCAGTCCGCGCTCTCCGCTCAGATCAAGCAGCTCGAGGCGAGCCTCGACGAGCCGCTCTTCGTGCGCGAGGGGCGCGGGCTCGCGCTGACGGAAGCGGGACGGATCGCGCTGCGCTACGCGGAGGAGATCTTCACCAAGGGGGGCGAGCTGATCGCGACCTTCGAAGCGGGTCGGGCACCGCGCGAGCCGCTCTCGGTCGGCGCAGTGGCTACTCTCTCGCGCAACTTCCAGGAGTCGTTCCTCGAGCCTTTGCTCCGCGCGCCCGACGTCACGCTGCGTCTGCGCTCGGGCGGTCTCGAAGATCTGCTCGTCCGACTCGACGCGCACGAGCTCGATCTTGTGCTCTCCAACCGGCCGCCCTCGCGCACCACCGAGCGTACGACGACGCTGCGCTCGCGTCTGCTCGCGCGCCAAGCGGTGAGCGTGGTCGGACCACGGCGTCGACGCGGGTTTCGGTTCCCCGAGGACGTGCACGGCGCGCGGATGATCCTGCCGGGGGCGGAGAGCGACGTGCGGAGCGAGTTCGACGCGCTCTGCGCGCAGCTCGGGGTGGAGCCACGGGTGCTCGCGGAGGTCGACGACATGGCGACGATGCGCCTCCTCGCGCGCGACGCCGACGCGCTCGCGCTCGTACCGTCGGTCGTCGTGCGCGACGAGCTCTCGAGCCGCGCGCTCTTCGAGCACGGCGTGGTGCCGGGGCTCTACGAGAGCTTCTACGCCATCACCTCGGAGCGGCTCTATCCGCACCCGTGGCTGCGCACCTTGCTCGCGCGGGACGAGCGCGAGCTGCTCGCACGTGGGGAACGGGGGGCGAAGAGACGCGCGTCGAAGTGATCGACGACGAGGACGGCCTCGCGAGCATCTCCGTTTCGGCGCATGCTCCGCGCCCGTGAGCGCTCGTTCAGGCAAGACGCTTCGCGTGGTCGGTCTCGTGCTCCTCGTCGGGGCCGTGCTCGGAGCGCTCGGCACGTGGCTGTATCGACGTGAGAATGGGCCGCGCGTCGACGCGCTCCATCCGGTGCGTGGGCCGCTGGTGCAGACGCTCGTGACCACGGGCCGCGTGGTGCAGCAGCGACGATCGAGCGTGGGTGCGGTGATCCAGAGCACGGTGGCGGAGGTGCTCGTCGACGAAGGCGCGCGGGTGGAGGAGGGACAGCTCCTCGCGCGGCTCGCCGACGCGGAGCCAGCAGCCGCGGTCGCCGAGGCGGAGGCGGCGGTCGAAGAGGCGGAGGCGCGGATGCGCGGCGTGCGCACCTCGGGGCGTCGCATCGCGGCGGAGGCGGTGGACGCGGCGCGCGTCGACGCGGAGCAAGCGGAGGCGGAGTACGAGCGGCAGCGTCGTCTTCACGAGAGCGGCGCGGTGAGCGAAGCCGCGCTCGATCGTGCGCGCCAGACGCGGGATCTCGCCCGAAGCCGTCGGGTGAGCGCGTCACTCCAGCTCGCGCAGTCCGCGCCGAGCGGGAGCGAGACGGCGGCGGTCGCAGCGGCCCTCGCGCGCGCACAGGCGCGGCTGCAACAAGCGCGGGCGGCCTTCGAGCACACGCGGCTGCGTGCGCCCTTCTCGGCGACGGTGCTCGCGCGCGACGTGGAGCCGGGCGAGGTGGTGAGACCGGGCGAGGTGCTCTTCGTGCTCGCGGGCGACGCGCCGCTCGAGGTGACCATCAGCCCCGACGAGTCGAACCTCGCGCGGCTGGCGATCGATCGACCCGCGCTCGTCTCGCCCGACGCGTTCCCGGATCGACGCCTGTCCGCGAAGGTCGCGCGCATCGCGCCTGCGGTCGATCCGCAGCGCGGCACGGTCGAGGTCACGCTCACCCTCGACGAGCCGGCGGAGGAGCTTCGACCCGACATGACGGTGTCGGTGGAGGTCGAGCTCGGCCGCGCGGAGGACGCGCTCGTCTTGCCCACCGACCTCGTCCGCGACCTCGCGACGGACTCGCCCTACGTGCTCGTCGCGCGCGATGGAGTCGTCACGCGTGTCGACGTTCGGCTCGGGCTGCTCGGCGATTCGATCGTGGAGATCGCGGAGGGGCTCGACACCTCGAGCGTGGTGCTCTCGCCCGAGCTCACGCTCGAGGAGGACGATCCGGTGCGCGTGCGGCGCGTGCGTCCGGCCACCGCGTTCGAAGCCTCGTCCGGACCGAGCGGCGATCCGCTGCGTGGCGTCGAAGGCGCGCTCGGCGAGCGATGAGGCGAGGACGATGAGATTGGCGCTCCATCTCGCGTGGCGCTTTCTCCGCGAAGGGCGCGCCCAGTCGATCCTGATCCTCGCGGGCGTCACGATCGGCGTCGCAGCGTACGTCTTCGTGTCCTCGATCATCGCGAGCCTGCAGCGCGATCTCTTGAGCCGAACGCTCGGCACGCAGGCACAGATCGTAGTGTCGCCGCCCGAGCCCGAGGCGCGTGCGCTGCGCGAGGACGACACGCTGATCGCGCGGCGCGTGGAGCCACCGGAGCCGCGGCGTCGACCCTTCGACGGTTGGTTGCGGCACGTACGCGCGCTCGAAACGACCGAGGGCGTGAGCGCGGTCTGTCCGAAGGTGGCGGGGCCCGCGCTCGCGGGGCGGGGCGCCGCGGAGCGCGCCGTGCTCGTGGTCGGCGCGGATCCCTCGCGGCTGCGGGAGATCGTCGATCTCGCGTCGAAGATGAAGGACGGCGCGTACCGCACCGGCGGCGATCAAGCGCTCGTGGGCGACGGGCTCGCGGACGAGCTCGGACTTCGGCTCGGCGCGCCCTTTCGCGTGACCACCGATCGCGGCCCCACGACGCTGCGCGTAGCGGGCATCTTCGACAGCGGCGCGGCGAGCCTCGACGACGGATGGGTGGTCACGTCGCTGCGCACCGCGCAGACGATCACGGGGCGCCCGGGCGACGTGACGGAGCTCGATCTGCGCGTGGACGACGTCTACGAGGCGGAGTCCATCGCGGCGTCGATCGAGGCGCGCACGGGGCTCGAAGCGGTGAGCTGGATGGAGCGCAACCGTGACCTGCTCACGGCGCTGAAGAGCCAAGATCAGTCGAGCACGATGATCCGCGTGTTCGTGATGCTCGCCGTCGCGATGGGCATCGCGAGCGTGCTCGTGGTCAGCGTCGTGCAGCGGCGCGGTCAGATCGGGATCCTGCGCGCGATCGGCGCGTCACAGCGGCTCGTGCTCGGGGTCTTCCTCCTGCAGGGCGCGATCTTCGGGGTGATCGGCGCCTTGTTCGGGGTCGCGCTCGGGGCCGCCTTCGCGAAGGGGCTGGGCAACGTCACGCTCTTCGCGATCGAGCTCGAAGCGTCGATCCTGATCGGCGCGGCGTCGATCTCGCTCGCGACGGGGCTCGTGTCGGCGCTCTTGCCCGCGCGGCGTGCGGCGCGACTCGATCCGGCGGCCGCGATCCGAGGGGACGGATGATGGGCGCGGAGGTGCGGAGCGACGCGATGCTCGAGCTCGAAGCGGTCAAGAAGAGCTTCGGGGAGGGCGAGGCGCGGGTGGAGGTGCTGCACGGGATCGATCTTCGTGTGCGACGCGGTGAGCTGGTCGCGCTCGTGGGGCCGAGCGGCTCGGGCAAGAGCACGTTGCTCAACCTGATCGGGCTCCTCGATCGTGCGACGAGCGGTGTGCTGCGCGTGCAGGGGCGCGACGTGGCGCCGCTCGACGACGTTGCGTTGACGAAGCTGCGGGGCGAAGCGCTCGGGTTCGTCTTCCAGTTCCATCACCTCGTGCCCGCGCTCTCGGTGGTGGAGAACGTGATGATGCCCGCGGCGCTGAAGCGCGGTGGCTTCGACGCGGCGATGAAGGCGCGCGCGAACGCGCTGCTCGAGGCGGTCGGGCTGAAGGGACAAGGCGAGCGGCTGCCGCGCCAGCTCTCGGGCGGGATGCAGCAACGCGTCGCCGTCGCGCGAGCGCTCATGAACGATCCGCCGCTCGTGCTCGCGGACGAGCCGACGGGAAACCTCGACACGCAGAGCTCCGACCAGGTCTTCGAGCTCCTGCGTGAGCGGCACCGCGAGCTCGGCACCGCGTTCGTGATCGTCACCCACGATCCCACGCTCGCCGCGCGCTGCGAGCGGGTGGTGCGCCTCGTGGACGGACGTGTGGTGGCGGATGGAACGCCGGACGAGGTCCTCGAGGACCGGCGCGCGCGGAAGGCGTGAGCATCGCGTCGTACGATCGACGCGCGTCCGACGAGCGACGAGCCTCACGGCTCATGGCGCGACGCGCATCAGGGTCAACGCGGACCCTCCGGCGTCGACCGCGAGGAAGCTCGCGAAGTCGGGGCCGAAGCGGCCTTCGAAGCGGCGACCGGCGACGACTACCGCGGCGTCTCCGTTCGCGCAGCGAAGCTCCGTCGTCGCTTCGCCGACGAGCGCGCCGACGAAGCGGGTCGCGCCTTCCTCGGTCGCGCTCCGCACCGACGCGCCGTCGAGGGTTCCCGTCCACGTGCCCTCGAAGTTGCACCTGGGAGAGTCGCGCAGCGCGAAGGTGGCCTCCCACGCGCCGGTGGCGGTCGAGTCCGCGACGCGGAGCGAGCGCTGCGCGAGCTCGAGCTGCGCGCTCGGATCGCTGTCCTCGCTCGTGACGCCCGTGTCGTTCGCGCGCGGAAAAGCCTGGGCGCCCTCGACGACCGTCTCGCAGCGCATGTAGCCCGAGGTGCCCGCGCCGTAGACGATCGTCTCGCCGCACCGAAGCTGCGCGCGGCAGGTCAGCTGGCTTCGGAGGTCGTCGGGGAAGAGCGCGAGCTCGCAAGCGCGCTCGGCGAACGGGAGGTTGCCCTCGCTCGACTGCAGGTCGGCCGCGAGACGCCACCGCGCGTGCGGCGCTTGGGTCGCGCGGAGCTCACGTGCGCGTGGAGACTGCGCGCCGATCTCGCGGGTGGCGTCCGGCAAGCCGCGCTCGTCGACCGCGAAGCGGAGCTCGAAGGGGCTCGCACCTTCGGCCCAGATTCGCAGGGCGCTTCGCTGCGAGACGAACGCGATCTGCGGTCGTGGCCCCGAGCGCGTCCCGGTGTCGGAGTACTCGACGAGGTAGACGTCTCCCGCGGCGGTGGTGCGCGCGAGCGCGGAGCTCGAGGTCATCGTCACCGCCATGCCGACCTCCCACGACGGGTCGTACACGATCACGTCGAGACACCGCACGCGCAGCGACGCCACGTCGGCCCTGGTCAGCTCGGTCTCGATCACGCAGCCGGCTCCGACGGGGAGCTCCGGGCGGCCTTCGCTGGACGTGATCACCGCCGCGAAGCGCACGGGAGTCGTGGGGGGCGGAGGGAGCGGCGTGAGGTTCGGGGGCGGCTCGGGAGGCGCCACGGCGGAGACGGGAGTCGACGGGTCGGTCTGCACCGCGAGGAAGAACGCAGCGACGCCTCCGAGCATGACCATGCCCACCGCCAAGGCGGCGATCATCGGCGCTCGGTTCGTCGGGACGGGCGGTGGAAGCTCACCGACCGCTTTGCGCAGCCGATCGACCTCGCCGCGCAATCGCGCGAGCTCGCGCTCGTCGTTCGCGTCTTTCTGCTCGTGTCGATCGAGCTCCTGCTTCGCCGACGCGAGGTCTTGCTCGAGCTGCTCCTTGCGCGCTCGCAGCGCGTCACGGTCGTCACGAAACGCCATGTCCCCTCCTCTTCGATCCTTCGGGCGCGCGTTCCTCGAACGTCGGGCGTCGCGGTTGCTCGAACGTTCGTGTCTTCTTCAACGCGACGCGAAGCGCACGATGCGATCGACCACGCCGGGCGCGAGGGCACCGACCTTGTGCAAGAGCTTGCTGTTGGCGTCGACGAGGATCGCGAAGCTCCGTCGGTCGAGACCACGCAGCGCCGCGTCGACGACCTCGTCGGCGGTGTAGAGGCGCGAGAGCTTGTAGATCGGTGGCACCTTCGCGAGCTCGCGCACCATCGGGGTGTCGCCGGGCGGCGGGCAGAGCACACGCACGTCGACGTTCGTGCCGTGCAGCTCGTCGCGCAGCGCTTGGGCGAAGCCGACGACCGCGAACTTGCTCGCGCAATAGCCCGCGAGCTCCGGGAAGCCGCGCAGCCCCGCGACGGAAGCGACGAAGAGGAGCGTGGCGCGACCGCTCGCGCGCTCGAGCTGCGGCAAGAGCGCTTGGGCGACGTGCACGGAGCCGAGGTAGTTCACCTGCATCATGCGCGCGTGCTCTTCCGCGCCGAGCTCCTTCACCGGGCCGACGCGCAGGATGCCCGCGCTGTTGACCACGTGCGCGACGGGGCCGATGGCGTCGCGCGTGGCCTCGGCGGCGTGCCAGACCGCGGCGGCATCCGTGACGTCCACCGCTTGGACGTGCACGCGCGCTGCGCCGAGGAGCGCGCGTGTCGTCTCCAGCCCCTTCGCGTCGCGATCCCAGAGCGCGAGCGTCTCGCCGCGCTCCGCGAGTCGCTGCGCGAACACCCGGCCGAAGCCGCTGCCCGCGCCCGTGATCACCCAAGTGCCCTTCGCACGCTGCATGGGCGGGGAGAGTACGCGGTGCAGGGGACGTGGGCGATGGCGATGTGTCGACGATGCCCGTCGTCGACGAGGTTGCGTCACGAGCGCGTTCAGCTCGCGCGTTCAGCTCGCGCGCGCGGCTTCGCGCCGCTCCAGGTCTGCGAAGCGCTCGCGCGTTCAGCTCGCGCGCGCGGCTTCGCGCCGCTCCAGGTCTGCGAAGAGCTCGCGCAGGGTGCGCGCGAGATCGTGTGCGGTGAAGGGCTTGGAGACCATCGGGATGCCGAGGTGATCGTGCGGGGTGCTGTCCTCGGCGTGGCCAGTCACGTACACGATCGGGAGGTTCGGTTGAGTCTCGCGCAGGCGCAGCGCGAGCTCTGGACCGCCCATCGTCGGCATGACGACGTCGGTGACGACGGCATCGACGTCGTGATCGCTCACGTGCACGAGCGCCTCGGGCGCGGAGCCGACCGCGTGCACGTCGTAGCCGAGGGTAGCGAGGCCCTCCGCGACCGTGCGCCGCACTCCGTCGTCGTCCTCGACCAGCAGCACGCGCTCGCTCCCGCGTACGTCGTCGACCGCGCGCGGTGGCGGCGACGAATGCGGCACGCCTTCGACGCGCGGCAGATACACCACGAACGTCGCGCCTTCGCCGGGTGCGCTGATCACGTCCACGTGGCCGCCCGCTTGGCGCACGAGGCCCCACGTCGTCGCGAGCCCGAGGCCGGTGCCCTTGCCGACCGGCTTGGTGGTGAAGAACGGCTCGAAGATCTTCGGGAGCACCTCGGGGGGGATGCCGCGCCCGTCGTCGCGTACGAGCAGCGTCACGTAGCTGCCGGGGCGCAGATCCGGTCGCGCGCTCGCGGCCTCCGCGTCGAGGTTTCGGAGCCCGAGCTCGATCTCGAGGTGGCCGTCTTCGTCCATCGCGTCGCGCGCTTTCTCCGCGAGGTTCAGCACGACCTGCTCGAGCTGGGTCGGATCCATGCGCACGCAGCCGACGTCGGTGTCGGCGCGCACCTCCACGACCATTCCGTCGCCCACGATGCGCTCGAGCATCGGGCGCATCTGCAAGAGCACGTCGCGCGGATCCAGAACGCGAGGGGCGACCGGCCGTCGACGCGCGAACGCGAGGAGCTGGCTCGTCAGACCGGCGGCGCGACGGGAGCCCGCGATGATGTCGTCGAGCAGCACCTCCACGTCGCTGCCCGGCGCGGGTGCGACGATGCGTTTGACCAACACCGCGCCGTTCAACATCGCGGTCAGCATGTTGTTGAAGTCGTGCGCGACGCCGCCCGCGAGCCGACCGATGCTCTCGAGGCGCTGCGCGCGACGCAGGCGCTCTTCGAGATCCGCGCGCTCCGCCAGGTCGAGCGCGAGGGCGGCGTAATCGGCGAGGGAGGCCACGAACGAAGACTCCTCGGGGCGCCAGGGCCGAGTGCCGCCGACGTGCTCACAGCAGATGATCCCGGCGACGCGTCCGTGCGAATGGATGGGCGCGTCGAGGAGCGCGCCGATGCCGAGCGGCTCGAGGTAGAAGCTCCGGAACTCGCAGGTGCGGGGATCGGTGTGCGCGTCGTCGGCCGCGAGCGCGCGGTCCTCCTCGATCGCCGCGAAGTAGACGGGGGCGTCCGCGCGCGGAAACACCGCGCCGTGGGAGTGCGCGCGACGTGAGCGCTCGAAGAGATCGTGCAGCACGAGCCGCCCGCCGTCCTCGTCGAAGAGCCAGATCCCGACGCGCTCCACGCCCAACGTTCGCGCGGCGGTCTCGGAGAGCTCGCGGAAGGCGCGGTCGCGATCGGTGCTGCGCCACACCGGCGAGCGCGCGAGCTCGGCGAGCGCGCGACCGTGCGCGGCGAGCGCGGCGTGGCTGCGTTCGAGCTCGTCGTGCGAGCGACGGCGCTCCGTGACGTCGGTCGCGGTGCCGAGGAGCGCGATGGGCGTCTCGCCCGCATAGGTCGCGCGGCCTCGCGCCTCGATCCAGCGCTCGCCCTCCGGGTCGTCGACGCGCACCTCGCAGCGAAACGCGCGTCGCGTCGCGATCGCCGCGCGAACCTCGCGGTCGAGGGTGCAGCGATCGTCCTCCGAGACGCGCGCGAGCAAGTCCGCGTTCTCGGTTGGACGCGTGGTGAGACCGAGGAGCTCGACCAGCCCTTCGCTCACCTCGAGCCCTCCCGTGCGCAAGTCCAGACGCCAGGCGCCGAAGCCCACGTCCTTCATCGCGCGTTCGAGCCAGGGCCCCCCCTGCTCGGTACCCAGCTCGGTACCCACGAACCCTCCACTCACGTGACGTTCGTCTCGAGGCCGACGGAAGGACGACGTCACGTGCGTCGACCGACTGATGCGATCCGCCTCCTTCCCCTCGAGGGAGGCGTGAAGCTCGAGGGGCCCCCACCCCGAGCATCTGCCCGCGCTCCTCGGTCGCCCTGAGCTCAGCGGCTCGCGAGGAAGCACGCGCTTCCAGATGCTCTCGGTCTAGCACCACGTCGCGTCGGTTGGGAAGGGTGTGCGTGCACTCCGCGTGCGAAGGCTCTTTCGATCTTCCGCGTGGCGAGTAACGTGCGCGAGCGAGCGCCGACCACGCGCGCTCTTCTGGTGCGTCGAAGCTCGCGAGCACGTCTCGCCTCGTACGCACCGGTTCGTCGGAGCTCGTCGAGCTCGGTTCGAGAGAGAGGAACGACCATGCTGCGATATCGAATGCTCGGGAAGTCCGGTCTGCGCGTCTCCGAGCTCTGCCTCGGAACCATGAGCTTCGGAGACCGTTGGGGCTTCGGTGCCGACGAGACGACGAGCCATCGCGTGCTCGACGCGTATGCCGAAGCGGGCGGAAACTTCCTCGACACCGCCAACAAGTACCACGGCGGTCAAACCGAGGAGATCGTCGGGCGTTGGCTCGAAGGAAAGCGGGATCGAATCGTCGTCGCGACGAAGTACACGCTCTCGATGGACGGAACGGATCCGAACGCGTCGGGCAATCAACGCAAGAACCTCGTGCGCTCCGTCGAGGCGAGCCTGAAGCGGCTCGGCACCGACTACATCGACCTGCTCTGGGTCCACGCGTGGGACGACCAGACGCCCTACGAAGAGACGATGCGTGCGCTCGACGACCTCGTGCGCGCGGGGAAGGTGCTCTACGTCGGCGTGAGCGACACCCCGGCGTGGGTGGTCTCGGCGGCGAACGTCGCGTCGGACCTGCGCGGCTGGTCGCCCTTCGTGGGCCTGCAGATCGAGTACAGCCTGCTCGAGCGCACGCCGGAGCGCGATCTGCTGCCGATGGCGAAGCACTTCGGGCTCTCGGTGCTCGCATGGGGCCCGCTCGGCGCGGGCGTGCTCACGGGCAAGTACACGCGCGGCGGCGAGAACGACACCCTGCGTCGCCAGGCGAACGAGCAGCGCGGCCGCACGAGCGAGCGCGCGCTGACGATCGCCCGCGCGGTGGACGAGGTCGCGGACGCGATCGGCGCCACGAGCGCGCAGGTCGCGACGGCCTGGGTGGCCGCGCAGGGCTACGGCTTCCTGCCGATCGTGGGCGCGCGAAAGGTCGATCAGATCGCGGACACGATGCGTTCGAGCGAGGTGAAGCTCGCGCCGGAGCACCTCGCGAAGCTCGACGAGGTCAGCCGCATCACGCTCGGCTTCCCGCACGACTTCTTGCGCAGCGGCTACGTGAAGGACCTCGTGCACAGCGAGGTGCGCGATCGGGTGGACCGTCGGGATTGAGACGGGCTTCGGTTCGCGCCGCCCGCGACGCTCAGGCTTCGAGCGCCCCCGTCGCTCAGGCTTCGAGCGTCGGGATCACGTCGCGCAGCGTCTTGGCGAGCTGCGTCGGTGCCACGTCGATCAGTCGCTTGCCCACCTTCGCCGTCACCCGCGCCTGGGTCGCCTCGTCGAGCGCGTCGTCGAGCAGCCCGAGGAAACGTGGCTCGGCGACCAGCACCAAGTGATCGAAGCGTCCATCGACGCGCGCTTCGCGGACGAGCGTCGCGAGCTCCTTGGCGAAGCGACGCGCGACCGTCTCGCTCGGCGACTCGTGTGTGGCGAGCGTGTGCGGGTGATGCCCGCTTCGCGCTTGGACTTGCCCGCCGTGGTCGGTCGCGATCTCGGAGTCGTGCAGGCGACCTTCCGGATGTTCGACCGAATGGAGGAGCGCGAGGTGTCGGCCGGGAGTCGAGTAGACGCGCGCGTGAGCGCGGTCGGCACAGAGAACCCACGTGTTCATGGTCGCGGAGAGAGCAGCTCGCGTGCCACGTCGTGCGGTGCCGACTGTCGTGGAGTTGCCCGCGATGCGAGCCGGGATCACGCACCTCTTGCGCGCACGCGGTGCGCGACGCGCGAGGAAGATCGCGACGCGCGAGGCGGCACGCCTCGGCGTCGTCGCAACCGTCTCGCGTCGTTCCGCGTCGCGTCGGAGCGAGGAGAACGTGGGCAGCAGACGAATGCGAATCGTCGAGCCGCGTGCCCTCGTGCCACGCTGCCGCCATGCGACTCGAAACCGAACGGCTCTGGATGCGCGACTACGAGGTCGAGGACGCCGGCCCGACCCTCTACTGGCACCTCGATGCCGAGGTGATGCGCTTCATCCCTCGAATGCATCAGCACGATCTCGAAGGTCATACGAAGCTGCTCGAGTGGGTCGTGGCGAAGTACGCCGCGTACCGCGAGCGTGGCCTCGTGTGGAGCGTGGTCGTGGTCTTCGAGCGCGCGTCGGGGCGTCCGATCGGGACGGGGTTGCTCAAGCCGATCCCCGACCCGGACGGGAAGGATCTCGAAGAGATCGAGATCGGTTGGCACCTCGCGCGCCACGTGTGGGGCCGCGGCTACGCGACCGAGCTCGGCCGCGGGCTCATCGAGGCCGCGTGGAAACACACGGACCTCTCGCATCTGAACGCGATGATCGATCCGGAGAACCCGCGCAGCCTCGCGGTGGCGCGCCGACTCGGCATGGACGACGCGCCCCCGATCGAGTCGCAGTACGGGACGATGAAGCGCTTCGTGATCCGAAGGCCGAGCTGACGGCGCTTGGCGCGCGTCCAGTGTCGAGCCGCGCGCTCACCATGGCCGAACCGCGCGCTGCATGGCCTCGTCCCTCGCGGCGGAGGCACGTGCAGCGCGCGCACGTCCGACCGTTCAGGGCACGAAGCGGAAGCGCTCGACGGCGGCCGCCACGACCTCGGCCTCGGTGAACGGCACCGGGCGCACCTGGTTTCGGCGCCAGAGCTCCATCTCGTTGCGATGGAAGGGGCTGTCGGGATCTTCGCTGTTGCCGCCCGGGAGCGCGTTCACGGCGCGGGGGCCTTCGGGGGTCATCTCCACCACCAGGCGCTGCTGCGGACCGGAGCCGTAGTCGCGCTGGAAGAGGCTGAACATGCCGAAGCCGCTCGCGTCGACGACGTCGCGATCGCCCTGGCGCGGGAAGCCGTTCGGGAAGGTCGGATCGCCTGGCACCGGGATCGAGAGCGGGTCGTCGCCGAGCAGGCCGACCGGCACGAGCGCGTCGAGCTGCACCGTGTGGAGCAGGCCCCAGCGCCAAGTGTCGACGTCGGCGGAGTCGAGCTCGTCCTCCAGCGACGCGAGGGCGGCGGCCACCGCGCGGAGCATGCGATCGCCGCGCGACTCCACGGTCTCCGTGCGCAGATCGTCCCAGTACACGACCTCGCTCGTCTCGGTGTCGTAGCCCACGAGGCTCGTCGGATCCGTGAGCATGAGGATCATCGTGGTGCCCGCGCCGTTGTTGCGGTTCGTCATTCCGTCGAAGGCGCCGTCGCGCGCGAAGTCGTATTCGTCGTCGAACGTGAGCTGCATGAGGTGGCCCATCGTCGCGTTGAAGATCGAGGTCGCGACGGAGTCGGCGATCTCGGGTGCGCTGGGCGAGCCTTCGACCGCGGCGGGGGTGGCGAAGCTGGTCCACGCGGCGAGGCGAGCGCGCGCGTCCTCGATGCGATCCATCACCGACGCGAGCTCGGTCACCGCGGCGCTCAGATCCGGATGCGTGCCGGGGGTCTCGCGCTCCGCGAGCGCGCGATCGAGCTCGGTCACGATCGCGGGCGTGAGGAAGCGACCGAAGGGCGACTGCGCGTCGTTCTGCAGCTCCGACATCTGCTGCACCGTGATGCCGCCCGCTTCGGTGAGCGCTTCGAGGCGCTCGGTGATGCGCGCGAGGCGGTGGCCGCGATCGAAGTCGCAGCCGATGTAGAAGTCGTCCGCGGGATCGGCGGGATCGACGCCGTCGAGCACGTCGCCGTTCTCGGTGACGCCGACCGGATCGGCGTTGGCGGTCGCGATGTAGCCGCGCTCGGGGTTTCGCTCGTGCGGGAGGTAGCGCTCGTCGAGGTCGGCGTCCGTCCACTCCATGCCGCCGGTGCCGTCGAGCGCGTAGCAGGGCAGGGTGCCGGTCAGCGCTTCGTGGTCGTAGGTGAGCGCGCCGTCCTGCCGGACCGGGATGCGCACGCCGCTCGTGTAGTAGATGGAGCCTTCGCGATCGACGACCACGAGGGTCTGCCCGCCGACCTCGAACTTGCGCCACGCGTCGCGCGCTTCGTCGACGTTCGCCGCGCGGTAGAGCTCGAGGAAGGCGCCCGCTTCGTTGCTCGGGGTGTCGCCGGTCCACTTCACGGTGAGCGCCTGCTCTTGGCCGGGCCCGCAGGTGGGCAGGTCGGCTTCGGTGCACGCGCGACGCGTGTCGGGGACGATGAGGCCGTGGTGCGGCACGCGCTGGAAGACCACCGTCGTGCTCCCGCCGGTGTCGTCGAAGATCTCTTCTTCTTCGGCGACGATCGCGATCTGCTCACCGTCGAGCTCGACCGTGCCGAGGCCGGCGTTGGGCGTGATGATCTCGAGGTAGACGTCGGAGACGTCGTAGCCGCTCGTGGTCAGGCCCCACGCGACGCGATCGGTGAAGCCGAGGATGTTCACCGGGGTGCCCGCGATCATCTGACCGGCCGCGTCGACGTCGCCGCCCGCGCGCTTCGTGTTCACGTGCGCCATCCAGAAGAGCGGCGGGCTCGTGAGCGAGAGGTGCGGATCGTTGGCCATCATCGGGTTCCCGCTCGCGGTGTGCTCACCGCTGACGACCCAACTGTTGCTGCCGCGGAAGCTGTCGCCGAAGAGCTCGGTGAAGCGCGCCTCCTGGCGCTCGAAGAAGGCCATGCCCGCGTCGAGCACGTCCGCGCGGATGCCGGGCAGACGCGCGAGCGAAGGACGCGGCGGGCGCAGCGCGCGGGTGCCGGAGTCGGTGCCGACGTTCGGGAAGCCGTCGCGGTTGTAGACCTCGCGCGCGGGGCGGAAGGGGAAGAGGTCGTGGTAGGCGAGGGCGAGGCGCGCGATCCGCGGGTCGTCGGACTCGCCGTCGTAGTTGCGTCGCCACGCGGCGAGGCTCTGGCTGCGCGAGAGATCCCCGAGGCCGTCGTAGCTGAGCGACGCGGCCTGCAGGCGCGCGATCGCGAGGGTGTCCTGCGGGGTCCAGTCGCGGATGCGATCCGCGCGCAGGATGCTGTTCACGCCGCGCACGAGCTCGGCTCGGCCTTCGCGCAGATCGCCGACGTGCTCGTTCACGCCGGCCGCGTAAGCCTCGAGGAGCGCGCGCTCTTCGGCGGAGAGCGTGGCGAGGATCGCCTCGGCGTTGCGGCGGTGTCCTTCGAAACGCGCGTCGCGATCCACGTTGATGAGGTCGGGGCTCAAGCTGCCACCGAACTCCGCGAGCGTGCCCGTCGCTTGGCGCCGCACGAAGTCCATCTGGCCCATGCGGTCGCGCGCTTGGAGGTAGCCTTGCACGCGAATCACGTCGTTCAGCTCGGCGCCGTAGACGTGCCACATGCCGTGCTCGTCGCGCACCGCGTCGACCGGGCCCGAGAGCTCCTCGATCGTGCGCTGCTCGGTGACCGGTAGGTCCTCGATCGTCTCCGGCGGACCGGCGTCCTCCACGGTCGCGTCGGTGCCCGCATCCATCGCGGGGGCGTCGTCGTCTCCGCACGCCACGCCCAGGAGCGCGGCTGCGATCAGCAGTCGTCGAAGAAGCATTCCAAACCCTCGTTCGTCGTCGTGCGACGTCCGCGAGCGCACCCCTGCGACCGCGGAACCTCGGGCTCGCACGCGCTCGGCGACGAAACCCGAACCGGATTCATCGCACGGCGCGGCGAACGAAGCGAGCTTCGCGAGCGGACCGTAAGGAGTGATCGATGCGTCCGGTCGACGCGTGCGGTCGCGAGGCGTGCGGTCGATGCGTGCGGTCGATGCGTGCGGTCGATGCGTGCGACCGATGCGTGCGACCGATGCGTGCGGTCGAGATGGCTCGCTCAATGCGGGCGCAGGAAGAGCTCGTAGAGCGTCAGCCCGATCTCCGCGACGATCAGCAACACGATGTACCACTCGACGCGGAGGCTCCGCTCGTGGTTGCGCAGATCGAGCAGGGTCTGCGCGGTGCTCGCGACCAGCACGAGCTTGCGATCGAGCGCGGCGTGTCGCTCGCGCAGCTCGTACTCGTCCGCGAGTCGCTGGTGCAGGCGCTCGAGCTGCGGCGCGTCCCAGAGCGCGTCCGGCTTTTCGCTCACCTCCACGCGCCCGACCGTCTTGGTCTGCACGAGCAGCGCGCGGCCGATGTGCGTCGAGAGCTCGCCGCCCGGCAGCTTCTTCTCCGTCCCGCGCGCGAGGTTCTCCGCGAGCGGCTCCACCGTCTCGAAGGCCTCGCGCACCGCGCGCTCGAAGTCTTCGAGCACCACGCTCTTGGCGAGCACGTCGGCCACGATCTGCACGCGCGGCAGATCGATCGTCGCGAGCGAGAGGCCGCCTTCGGGCAACACGCGGTCGCCGTTCTCCGCGTCGACGACGATCGACAGCTCCTCGATCGCGGGCTTCGCGAGCGGGTCGTGCACGAAGCTCGCGAGGTGGCGGAGGAAGCTCGCCTCTTCGACGGTGGAGACCCCGAAGAAGACGACCACGCCGTAACGAAAGAGCACCGCGGCGCCCTCCGCACCGGCTTCGATCACGAGCGGCTGCGTCGCGAGGCGACGACCTTCGAGCGAGCGCGTGTCGAGGCGCTCGCCGAGGTAGAGGGCGCGGGCGGTGGTGCGAGACTGAGCGAAGAGCGGCAGCACGAGCGCATCATGGACGGGGCGACGCGCCGACGTCGACGGCTCCTTCGCTTCGTCACGGGTTCGGTGCACCGTGCGCGCCGTCGTCCGCTCCACGGCGCCTTCACCCCTTCCTTCCGCCCGGTGTGCTTCCTTTCGCTCACGCGGCTCCCCGCCGCTATGCTCGCGCGCCCTCATGAGCCCCGCGACCGAAGCATCGTCCTCTTCGTCGACGAGCGCGTCGACCCCGAACGAGTCGACCCCGAGCGCATCCTCGCCCCCCCACGAGAAGCCGCGCTGGATCGATCGCCGCTGGGCGCTCCCGCTCCTCGTCTACCTCGTCTGCGCGAGCGTCTACGTCGCGCTCCTCGGCTCACGGCGCTTCGAGACCAGCCCCGACAACCACTACGCGCACCTCGCGCACTCGTGGCTGCAGGGGCAGCTCCATCTCCCCTACGACCCACCCGGCACCAACGACTGGGCCTGCTACGACACCGAGACGCGCGACCTCTGTCCGAACGGGGTCTACCGCTTCGGCGACTCCGATCGCTACCGCTGGTACGTCTCGTTTCCGCCCTTTCCGGGCGTGGTGATGCTCCCCGCGGTCGCGATCTTCGGCGTCGATCTCCCAGACCGCTTCTTCTTCGCGCTCCTCGCGGGGCTCGGCCCGATGCTGCTCTTCCTCGTGCTGCGCCGCCTGCGCGAGACCGGTCGCAGCGCCCGCACGCTGCGCGACGAGCTCCTGCTCACGGCGCTCTTCGCGTTCGGCACGGTCTTCTTCTTCGTCGCCGTCCAAGGCACGGTCTGGTTCTCTGCCCACGTGGTCGCGGTCGCGTGTTTGGGCTTTTACCTGCTCTTCGGCCTCGACGCGCGCCGCCCGATCCTCGCGGGGCTCGCGCTCGGCTGCTGCTTCCTCACGCGCCCCACCACCGCGATGCTCGCGCTCTTCTTCGCGGTGGAGGCGCTCCGCAGTTCGCGCAAAGCGAGCTCGCCAGAAGACGAGCCCGACGCGTATTGGATGCGTCGTCTGCGGATCTTCCTGCGCGGCGTCGACTGGAAGCTCGCGATCCGAAAGAGCGCGCTCTTCGCCGCGCCCATCCTCGTCGTGGGCGCGCTCGCGATGTGGCACAACGCCGCCCGCTTCGACGATCCCTTCGAGTGGGGCCACTCGTACTTGCAGATCCGCTGGCGCCCACGCATCGAGACGTGGGGCCTCTTCAACTACCACTACGCGGCCAAGAACCTCGCGGTGTTCGCGGGCTCGTTGCCCTGGCTCTCCGCCGAGCCGCCGCACGTGCAGATCAGCGGCCATGGCCTCGCGCTCTGGTTCACCACGCCCGCGCTCTTCTTCGTGCTCGCGCCGAGGCGCACGAGCGGCCTGCACGTCGCGCTCTGGCTCGCGATCGTGCCGGTGATGCTCCTGAACCTCGGCTACCAGAACAGCGGTTGGGTCCAGTTCGGCTACCGCTTCGCGCTCGACTACCTGCCGCTCGTCTTCGTGCTCCTCGCGATCGGCGCGCGGCGCTTCGGCGTCGGCTTCGCGCTCTTGCTGCTTTGGAGCGTCGCGGTGAACGGCTTCGGCGCGGCGACCTTCGATCGTGCGGGTCAGTACTACGTGATCGGCGATCAATCGAACGATCTCTTCCAACCGGATTGACGCATTCTCTTCGGCGTTTCCTGTTTGTGAACCCGGCGTGAGCGCGGTGTGCGCAGGGCGTGAGCGCGGTGTGAGCGCGTTTCTTCTTTCCTACGGCGCGCGCGCTTTGCGATGCTTCGCCCGCCGCGTTCTCGCGGCGAGGGGGAGAGCTTCGATGCCGCGACACGTGACGGATCTTCGGGCCGAGCGCGCCACGCTCTCGCCGCCCATGCCGAAGCTCTTGCTTCGCACCTTCGAGACCTACTTGCCGCACGTGCTCGGCGTGACGGATCCGAGCTACGCGGATCTCGTGGCCGCCGCGACGAAGCGCTTCGACGCGTACATCCGGGCCATCCCGCCCGACGAGAAGGTTCGCGAAGAGATCGTGCAGCTCTTGTTCCTCACGTACTTGTTCGGCACCTTCAGCGGAGGGGTCCCGCGCGCGCCGTGGCGTCAAGACTTCGCGCGCCGCGAGGCGTTCGTGCGGAGGCTCTACACGTCGGACGACACGGGCATGGATCGTTTCGCCGACGCGATCCGCGCGCTCTCGAAGATCTCGAAGACGGCAGCGCGCGCGTCGATCCGCGACCTCGCCAAGAGCCTGCGCGAGCTCGCGGGCCTCGCCTTCTACTCGAACCCTGGCACCGATCCGCGCGTCACCGGCTACGACGCGATCTGGAAGCGCAGCTATCCGTCGCGACCGGACGTGGACGTGGTGCGTCTGCGTCAGACCGGGCAGCCCGACCTCTTCGATCCCGGCGAGGTCGCGTCGATCTTCCAGGAGCACCACCCCTACGATCGCGGGCGCCTCTTCGCGAACGACGGACGGCCGAAGGTCGCGGTGATCGGCTCGGGCGCGGGCGGCGCGGTGGTCGCGGCGCGCCTGGCGGAGAGCGGCCAATACGACGTCGCGATCTTCGAGTCCGGTCCGCGCATGACGCCCGCCGAGTATCCGCTCGACACCTTGGTCGGCATGGCGCGGCTCTTCGAGGGCGGGTTGATGACGCTCAGCCGCAACCTCGACATCCACCTCCTGCGAGGACGCGTGGTCGGTGGCGGCACCGTGATGACTTCCGGGCTCTCGGTGAAGATGCGCACCGAGACGATGAGCCGCTGGTGCAGCACGAGCGGCGAGCTCGCGATCGGCGTGACGGAGGCGGAGCTCGAGGCTGGGTTCGCGAAGGTGCACGCGATGCAGCGCATGGGGCGGCTCGACGATCTTCCCGACTCGCTGAAGACGAGCGTGAGCGAGCTGCTGAAGGACGGCGCGGACGCCATGACCGCGGCGGGTGAGCCCTCCTACGTGTTCAATGCGGACAATCCGCAGAACAACGTGATGATGCACGCGGGGCAGGCGCCCGCGGGGCGACCCGATCAGAACGGCGACTACTGCTTCGGTTGCGGCCTCTGCAACTACGGGTGCCACTTCGGCCACAAGCTCTCGATGGATCTCTCGTACCTGCCCTACGCGGAGTCGCACGGCGCGAAGATCCATCCGAACCTGCCAATCGAACGACTGGTCGGCGACGTGGTGGGCGGGCGCTTGAAGATCACGCACCTCCAGCTCGGACGCGGGCTCGGACGCGTCGCGGTCGATCACGTGGTGCTCGCGGCGGGCGCGGTGGGGACGCCGGCGCTCTTGCTGCGCAGCGTGAAGGCGGACGGCTCGTGGCGTGCTCTGCGCGTCTTCGACGAGGACGACGGACACGTCGGCAAGGGGCTCGGCTTCAACTACGGCTCGGGCGTGGTCGCCCGTTGGAAACCCACCGACGCGGCGAAGCTCCTCGCGCGCGCGCAGCTCCGTCAGGACCCGACGGGCGGACCGTTCCCGGACACCTTCCCCAAGCCCGGTCACCTCGGCTTCCAGATTCGCTACGTGGGCACCAAGGCCGGCGATCCCGACTTTCGGATCGCGATCGATCCGAAGAAGGATCCGCTCGGGCGCGGCGAGCATTTCGCGCGCTACGTGCTCGAGAACGCGTTCGTGCCGCCGAGCTTGCTCTCGAACGTGGTGCCCGGCGTCGGCAAGGCGCACCTCGACTGGATGCGCGACTACCGAAACCTCGCGATGTGCGCGACCACGATCGGCTCGCCGCAGACGGGCCGCGTGCTCGGCGACCGAACGGTGGTCTACAAGCTCAGCGATGACGAGATGACGCTCAACCGCGACGCGCTCGCGTCGATCGTACGGCTCTACTTCGCGGCGGGCGCGGAAGAGGTCGGGCTCGCGGGCGTGCGGGAAGATCCGAAGGACGACGCGGCGCCGCCCGGTGAAGGTCTGCGGCTCCTGCGAAGCGAGTTCGGACACCTCACCGAGACGCAGATCGCGAGCAAGCTGAAGCCGGTGTTGAGCTTGCCGGAGCACATCATGTTGAGCTCCGCGCATCCGCAGGGCGGTTGCCGAATGAGCGTCGATCCGGATCGTGGCGCGGTGGGTCCGGATTTCCGTTTGTTCGGCGCGGACAACGTCTTCGTGAGCGACGGGAGCCTGTTCCCTTCGACGATCGTCGTGAACCCGCAGTGGTCGATCGCGGCCCTCGCGGAGGTCGCGAGCACGCGCATCCAGGCCACGATCGGGGCTTGAGCGCGTCGGCAACTCGAGACCACGAACGCGCGAACGGCGCCCTCCGAGTGGAAGGCGCCGTTCACGTCGCGCAATCGCCGAGCCAGAACCGTGAATCGAAACCGGTGACTCAGAAGCGGTGGATCGCACCGACGCCCACGCGGTCCGGTCCGATCATCGGCGCGACCGCCGTCGCACGATCCTCGTCGCCGCCGAGCACGAACATCAGCACCACGCCGGTCACCGCCGCCGCCGCGCCCACGCCGAGCAGGATGTCGGTCACGAGGCCGAGCGTGCGGGCGCGATCCGCGTCGGAGTCGTCGCTCGTCGTCGCATCGCCCGCCGCGCCGAGCGCGAGGATGCCCGTCACCGCGCCGCCCACGAGGAGCGCACCGCCGCCGGCCGCGACTGCGATGCCGATCGTCGAGACGCCGCCGCCCTCCTGGGGCGTCGTCGGATCGGGCACCACCTGGTCGCTCATCTGGACCGTGACCTCGACCTGCGCTCCCGCGGTGACCGCGACCACCGACTCGAAGGGCTGGTAGCCCTCGGCTTGCACCAGCACGCGGTACGAGCCGGGCGGCACCGCGATCGGATCGGGACGCGGAAGCCGCGCGCGCTCCGTGCCGTCGATGAGCACCACCGCGCCGTCGGGACCACCACGCAGCACGATGCCGGTGCGCGCCAAGCGTTGCTGGATGGCCGCCGCACGAATCCGCGCCGCGGGGACGTCCTCCGCGTCGCTCGGCGCGGCCGCGAGGAATCGCTCGTAGGCATCGAGCGATTCCTGCAGTCGCCCCAGGCGCTCGTACGCCTGCGCGAGGTTGAACTGGAGCAGCGGCCGCGGGTCGAGCTCGTAGGCGGCCTGCCACGCCTCGACCGCGCCTTCGAAGTCGCCCGTCTCGTAGGCGCCGCGCCCGCGCTGGAAGAGCTCGCGCGCGTCTTGGGCCGACGCGGTCGAGACGAAGGGAGAAGCGAACGCTCCGAGCAGGAGCGCCGCGACCAGGAGCATCACGTTGCGCATCAGCGGCACCCCATGCGGCGCGACTCGTTGGTGCGCGCTCCACAGCGGTAGTAGCCCCACGCGCAGCCGCGCGAGCCCGGCGTGCAATCCGGGGTGCACGTGGTGCGGGGCGGGCAGTAGCACGGGTCGGTCGTGCGCGAGCTCGGTCCCGCGCAGAGCAGCGTGTGGAAGAGACACATGGTCGAGGTGCTGCCCGAGCACTTCGTCGGCTCGCTCGGGCACTCCGTCCACGTGCTCGTTGCGCCGCACGCGGGCGCGGTCGCCGACGTCCAGCCGCGATCGCCCGAGCAGCGGAGGAAGCCACGCGAGTCCCACACCGGCGTGCAGGAACCCGTGCTGCTCTGGCCCACGAAGGACGAGCTCGTCGAGTACTGATAGTTCGCGACGCCGTTGCAGTCGTAGCTGCCGTAGCGCGCGTCGTCGGTGGAGGCGCCGCTCGGGATCGCGGGGTGCGCGCTCGTCTGATACGCGGTCTGTCCGGGGAACATCGTCGCGTTCATGTCGTTGCAGTCGGACGTCGCGGGAGTGGTCGGCGGGGTGAGTGTCCACGCCGTGCAGCCCGCCTGCGGTGCGGGGGCGGGACACGCCGAGGTGCCACCCACGCCGCTCGCCGCGAAGCCGTCGCCGTCGCAGTCGGGGTACCAGATGGCGTTGCCGGAGGTCGCGGTGCCGTCGCAGTCCCAGTCGCGCGCCTCGCCGCATCCCTCGGGCGCGTCGGGGTAGACGTCGGCGCGCTCGTCGTCGCAGTCGTCGCCGCACTCGCCGAGCTCCGTCGAGGCGAAGCCGTCGCCGTCCTCGTCGATCAGGGTCTCGACGCATCCGTCGGCCTCTTCGTCGCACACGCTCGTGCGACACGCGTCGGCCGGCGTGCATTCGATCGGTGTGCCCGCCACGCAGACGTGCGCTTCGGTGTCGCAGGTCTCGACGCCGTTGCAGGCGAGCGCGTCGTCGCAGTCGCCGTTCGTGGTGCAGGAGAAGGTGCAGTCTCCGTCGCAGCCGTCGCCGTCGACGTCGTTCTCGTCGTCGCACTCTTCGCCGCTCGACACCTCGCCGTCGCCGCACCCAGAGGCGGCGCAACGAAGTGCGTCGCCCGACACGCGGCAGACGCCGTCGTCGATGGTGTCGGTGGTGCACGCCGCGTCGACCTCGAGCGGCGTCCCCGGGGCGCAGACGTCGTCGTCGCCACAGGCCTCGACGCCGTTGCAGGGCTCGCCGTCGTCGCAGTCCGCGTCGCGACACGTCTCGCCGCCGCCGTCGGAGCCGCCGTCGGGATCGGGACCGCCGTCGTCCCCCATGCCCGCATCCGTCTCCGGATCCTTGTCGTCGAGCTTTCCGTCGATGACGACGGAGCAGCCCGTGATGGCCCACGCCACGACCAGCGTGGCGGCGATCCTCGTATGCAAGACGTCCCTCCCTCGCGCGCGTGGCGCGCTCGTGATCGAAGCACGGTACAGGGGTGGGCGCCACCGCGCGATTCGCGTTCGAGCCCCGAGGCGTGAGCCGTCCGTGGGGATGGAGTCGAGTCGGTCGCGCGGCACCTGCGCGGTTACGGAGCGTTCGCGCGTGACTGCGCAGCATCTGCGCGAACGCCTACGCGCACGATCGCGTGCGCAGCGATCGCGTGCGCACGACGCGCACGATGGCGATCGCAGACCGAAAGCGTCGTCAGCGAACGACCGCTTGGATCTTCGCGATCAACACGTCGAGCGCGACGCGGTTGTCGCCGCCCTCCGGGATGATCAGGTCCGCCCAGCGCTTCGAAGGCTCGACGAACTGCAAGTGCATGGGCCGCACGGTCGCGTAGTACTGCTCGCGAATCGAGTCGAAGGTCCGCCCGCGCTGCTCGATGTCGCGGCGGATGCGGCGGAACGCGCGGATGTCCGCGTCGGTGTCGACGAAGATCTTGATGTCCATCTGCTCGCGGAGCGCGGGCTCGGCGAGCACGAGGATGCCCTCGACGATGATCACCTCACGCGGCTCCACTCGGCGCGACTCGCGCGCACGGGTGTGGGTCGTGAAGTCGTAGAGGGGCGAAGCGACCGCCTCACCCGAGCGCAGCGCCTTGAGGTGCTCGGCGAGCAGCGAGGTCTCGAGCGAGGACGGATGGTCGAAGTTGAGCAGGCAGCGCTCGTCGTACGTGAGGTCCTGACGGTCTCGGTAGTACGAGTCGTGCTCGAGCCGGTCGACCTTCTCGACCGGGAGCGCGGCCTGGATCTTCCGGGCGATGGTGGTCTTTCCGGAGCCGGTGCCCCCAGCGATGCCGATCACGAGCGTCATGCGACGGCGTCGATAACACGGACGAAGCCCGAAGCGCAGCCCCATCGGCGCGAGTTGCGCTCGGCTCGGTCGGGCCGGTGAACGCAGGAATTTTGCCCTCGCAGGCGTTCGCTCTTTAGCGTCGGGCCATGCGCGCGCTGCCGATCCTCGCTCTGGCCCTCTTCTCCGGGTGCGTCTTCAACAACGTGAGCGCCGAAGAGAAGCTGCGCGACAGCGTGGTGGGGCTCAACGAAGAGATCCGGTGGAACCGCCTCGATCTGGCGACCGCGCGCGTGGCTCCCGAGTTTCGCGGGGAGTTTCGGCGCACGCACGCGGACTGGCATCGCGGCTTCGAGCTCGCGGATCACGAGATCATCGACGTGCAGACCGCCGGCGAGGATCGCGAGCGCGCGACGAGCTTCGTGACCTTCCGCTGGTACGACATGCGCACGATGCTGCTCGCCGAGACGACGGTGAAGCAGGAGTGGCGCCGCACCATCAACGGCTACTGGCTGATCTCCGAGGCGGTGACGGACGGCAACTCGCGCCTGCTCGAGATCCCCGAGCGCCTTCGCGCGGACGAGCCCGAGGAGGGCGAGCCGACCGAGGAGACGTCGTCCGAAGAGGATGCCGCGAGCGCGCGCCGCGCGATCGAGACGTCGACCACCGTCGCGTCGCTCGACTGAGCTCGATCGGCTCGTCAGGCTCCGCTTCCCGAGCGTCCGTCGCCAGGCTCTCGCACGCTGCCGGAAGCCCCGACGAGCCGAGTCTCGCCTTCGCACGTCGGCTCGGTGGCGCGTTCAACGCCGCGTGCCGTCGAGCCCGCCGTAGCTCGCGAAGAGCGGAAGGATCCACCCCGCCGCGAGCCCGATCAACGCGCCCACGATCACGTCGCTCACGTGGTGTCGCCGCGCGAAGAGGCGCAGGAGCGACGTCGTGGTCGCGATCGTGGTCAGGGTCGCGCACGCGATCGCGCCGCCGATTCGGCGCTCGCCGTAGATCGGTGCGTGGCGATGCGCGGTGCACGAGAGCGCGGCCGCGGTGAACGTCGTCGAGGCGTGGCCGCTCGGGAAGCTGCGGTTGGCGTCGCTCTCGCGGCACGGCTCGGGTGGTCCTTCGTGATCGCAGGGCGGACGGCGCCGACGAAGGCCGTACTTGAGGGTCGTGAGCAGCAAGCTCGCGACCGCGAAGCTGCGCACCGTCACGACGGCGAGCTGACCGGCGAAGCCTTCGTGGTCGCGCCACGCGACGAAGGGCTCGACGAAGACCGGCCCGAGCGCGGCGGCGCCGATCATCAAGAAGTCGCTGGTGAGCGAGAGCCGCCGACGTCGCTCCGCAGGCGGCGTCATGGTCGCGAGCATCGCGCGGTCGACGGGACCCATCGCGGTCCATCCAGGCTCCTCGTCGTTCACGGCGAGCGCGATCGTGAGCGCGCCCGCGAAGCCGACCGCCGACACGCCGGCGTCCCAACCGTTCGCGCGGCGCCAGTCCTCGTGCCACTCGAGGCGCTGTGCGTGCACGGACGGCGCGAAGACGAACGCGAGAGCGAACGCGACCAGCCCCGTGCGCACGGCGCCGACGGTAGCAGAACCGCGCGTGTGTGCAGTTCCGGTCGAGTCGCTCGCCCGCCGTTCGGTCACGCCGCGACGGTGCCCAGCGCGTCCGCGAACGTGCGCGCGTCGGGCGGACGTGCGTCAGGATCCTTCGCGAGCGCGGCGCCGAGCAGCGCGTCGAGCTCGCGCGGCAGCGGTCGCGGGGCGAGCTGGCTCGCGGGGAGGGCAGGTTCGCTGAGCAGACGGTGGTACGCGCGCGCCACGGTGGGCTCGAGGAAGGGCGGCGCGCCAGTCACCATCTCGTAGAGGGTCGCCGCGAGCCCGTACACGTCGGTGCGCACGTCGAGCGCTTCGCCGCGCGCTTGTTCGGGCGACATGTAGAGCGGCGTGCCCACCGCGGCGCCCGTCACCGTGATGCGCGACGAGAGCGCGTCGTCGATCGGCTTGGCGAGACCGAAGTCGAGGAGCACCGCGCGCTCGCCCCGCGCGTCGCGGGCGAGGAAGACGTTGGCGGGCTTCACGTCGCGATGGAGCAGGCCAGCATCGTGCGCGGCGGCGAGCGCGTCCGCGATCTCGCGCGCGATCGTGCTCGCCTCCATCCACTCGAGGCTCCCGCGCTTGCGGAGGCGATCTTCGAGCGTCTCGCCTTCGAGCCGATCCATCACGAGGAAGTCGAGGCTGCCGTGCTCGAAGGTGTGTCGATCGAAGTCGTGCACCGCGACGATGCCCGGATGACCGAGCGCGCTCGCCGCCCGCGCCTCGCGCTCGAAGCGTTTGAGCGCGTCGACCGAGAGGCGCGCGTCGGGGAGCATGGTCTTGAGCGCGTAGCGGCGCCCGGTGCGGACGTGGCGCACCTCGTAGACGTGCCCCATCCCGCCCGCACCGAGGAAACCTTCGACGCTCCAAGTTCCGGCGAGCACCAGACCGAGGGGCAGCGTGCCGGAGGGGAGGGCGCCGACCTGCGCGGGTCGAGCGATCGGTGACACCGCGCTCGCGACTCGGGTGTCGGCCATCGCACGCGCGGATCGATCCGCGTCCGCGCTCGCCTCCGCCCGGCTCGTGCGCGGGTCGTCGACGAGCACGCCCCGTGACGCTGCGTCGAGCACGAGCAGCTCGGCCGCGTGACGTGAGATCGAGAGCGCCTCCGCGACCGCCTCGGAGCTCACGTGCGGATGCTGCCGCGCGAACGCCGCGAGCTCGCGGAGCTTGGCGAGCCGTCGCTGCGTGCGGATGCCTTGCGCGAGCAGGAGCAGTCCGACGAGGAAGGGCGCCGCGCCGCCCGCGAGCGCGCACGTGAAGCCCGCGCGGCGATCGGGCGCGGTCTCCCCGACGGTGGTGAGCACGCCTCCGATCACCGCCCAGAAGCCTCCGAAGAGGATCAGCGCGATGCCCGCCACGAGCAGCGCGACCCAACGGAAGCCGAGCTTCTTGTCGGTCGCGGCCCACGCGGTGAGGGAGACGTGCACGCGCGCAGGATACGTCGACCTTCGCTTCGCGTTCCCTCTCGCGTGAGCGCTGCGGCGTGACGCGCGTCACGGGCGGCCTCACCCGAGAGGGGCGAGGCCGACCCGACGCGCGTGACGATGCCCGCCCTTCAGCCGTCGCACGCGCGGAGCGTCGCGAGGTCGGGGGCGTCGCGCATGCACTTCAGCTCCTTCACCCACGGGATGAGCCCGAAGCGAGGCCTCCTCGCGGCGTCGACGAGGCACTCCGCGCGCGCTTGCGCGGGATACTCGCGCCCCGTCGCGGCTGAGGTGACCGCCGCGACGTTGTCGCAGACGGACTCGGGCGAGGGTGGCGAGAGCCAGCCGAACCAGAAGATGCCGCCAGCGAGCAGCACGAGGCCGACGAGCGATCCCAACACGATTCCGATGATCTTCAAGGTCTTCATGACGTCTCTCCTGGGAGCGCAGGGCCTGTCGACGCCGAATCGCCCGAACGCTGGGGGATCGACGACGACGCGTGCGATGCGTGGCTCCGACCGCGTCGCACGAGGGGGAGCGCGGCGGTGGCGCTCGCGAGCGATCACGCGCTCGGGCGAAGCGATCCGCAGATCTCGCGCAGCAGCTCGAGGCGATCGCGTGGGCCGGTGCACTTCACGCTCTTGCCGGCCGCGAAGGTGTGCACGGTCTGCAGGACGCCTTGCGGTGAGAGCACGATCTCGAACTTGCCGTCGCGTTCGGTCGCCTCGGCGACCGTGCCGCCGAACATCGTGGCGGTGCGCTGTGCGCCGTCGAGGCTCGACTCCGAGATGCCTGTCACCTGGACGTTGATCTCGTGGAGACGGCCGAGCGCCAGCGAGTACGTCGTTCCCGTCGCGCCCGCTTGGAGCGTTCGCGCGCCCTCCGGGATCTTCAGCGCCACGCCCATGTCGGCCACCGTCACCTCGGTGAGGGTGATCGCCGCGGGCGCCGTCGGCGTGCGCACCGCGGCCTCGGCCGTGCGTTCGGCCGCCTCCGCGCCTTCGCGCATCGCGCGCTCGAAGGCCAGACGGTCCTCCTCCGACGGGCCACAGCCGATCGCGAGCGCCATCAGGATCCCCAACTTCACGAGCTTGTCAGCTTCCTTGAGGGTCTGTCGCCAGACCCTCCCCCACGGGGCGTGGTTCGAAGCGGAATCGTGCACAACGGAGCGGACGCAGTCCGCGGAGGTGCACGATTCCGCGAGACGGTCGCGACCGCGCGCAAGCGCGGTGCGACAAAGCCCCGAGGGGCCCCCTCCCACGAGCCTTCGCTCGCTCCGCTCGCTGCGCGCCGTCCGGTAGGGCGGCTTGCGGTGATCGGCCATCAGCTTCTTTTCAGTCATGCGTGCTCTCCTCGTTCGCCTGCGGTGCTCCGCAGCGCGAGGAGGTCTACGCGGGGCCTCACGTTCGCCCCCGTGAAACGGGATCAAACGCGATCAAACGGGATCAAACGCGAGCGGCGCGTGCGCATCACGAACCTCCGGTCCGCGATCCGAACACCGTCACGACGTGTGGATCAGAACGCTTCGACCGCCGCGCGCGGGTCGAGCCGGTAGCCGCCTTCGACCGTCTCGATCACCGCGCCGAGCCCGAGCTTGCGCAACGTCGACACCGCGACGCGCACGCGCTGCATGCCCGCTTCGGCGCTCACGCGTTCCCCCGGCCAGCCGGCGGCGAGGAGCGCGTCCCACGGCAGCGTGGCGCTCCCGTGCGCGTCCACGAGCGCGCGCATCACGCCGCGCAGAGACTTTCGGGTCCCGAGATCCAGGCGCTCTCCGTCGACCTCGATCACGCTCGCGTCGTTCGCGACTCGCAGCGACACACGCTCGTCTCGCGGGGTCAGCTCCGCCAGCAAGCGTGCGTCGCCGATGCGCTCGGCGAGCCGACGCGCGCGCATCGTTCCCGTCGCCCCGTCGCGCACCACGTGCAGGCGCGCGAGCGACGCGAGATCGCCGAGCGCCTCCGCCTCCTCGACGAGCTCCCCGACCACGCGGAGCGTCGCGTCCTCGCCGAGCTGGGCGAGCACCACGCGCGCCGCGAGCCGGACGAGGCGATCTCCCGAGAGCGCGCGTCGGGCGGCCTCGCGCGCGCCCTCGGCGTCGCGTGTTCGAAGCGCCTCCGCGCGCACGAGCGCGCCCGAGGGATCGTCCGGCAACGCGTCGAGCCACTCGCTCGGATCTTCGCCGCGCGCGACGGCGAGCTCGACCCCGGCACGCGCGACCGATCCGCGCGGGTCGCCCTTCGACTCTCGCGCGTGCGGCGCGCGCTTCGCGAGCAGCAGCCGTGCTCGAGCCAGCGCGCGCTCCGCGCGTGGGAGGTCACCGAGTCGCAGGTGCACGCGCGCCGCGATCGCGCTCGCGTCCGCGAGGAGCGCGAGGTCGGCGCCCGAGCGCGCGGAGCGATCGAGGGTGGGCTCGAGACGCGCGGCGAGCGCGTGCAGGGGACCTCGCACGAGCAGCAGCGGCGCGAGCCCGATCAAGCCGCGCAACGCGGTCTCCGCTTCGTGCGAGCCGGGCGCGTGTCGTGCGCGGAGTCGGTCGAGCGCGACGAGCAGGTTCTCGCGCTCGGCGAGGCGCCCCTCCAGCGTCGTCGTGTCGTCCCAGCCGGTCTCGAAGAGCCGCGCGAAGTGCTCGGCGTGACGTGTCTCCGCCGCGCGCAGGCGCGCTTCGTCGCTGCGGGCGCGCACGAACGCCGCGAAGGTGCGCAGCAGATCGAGGCGGCTGTCGGCGGCCTGCAACAACGAACGATCGCGGAGCTCTTGCAGCACGTCGAGCAGCGGCGGCGCCTGCGGCGGCAGGCGCACCACGGCCTCCGCGGTGTCCACGTCGAAGCCGCCCGCGAACACCGTGAGCTGCGCGAGCGCCTCGCGTTCGAAGAGATCCAGCGAAGCCCACGACGCCTCGAACGCCGCGTCGAGGCCACGCGTGCGTTCACCTCGCTCGCGCACCGCGAGCGCGCTCGGCGTCTCGTCGAGGCGACGAGAGAGCGCGGCGAGGCCGAGCACGCGCGTGCGGGCCGCCGCGAGCTCGATCGCGAGCGGCAGACCGTCGAGCTGCTTCGCGATCGTGTGGAGCCACGGCCGCTCCGCGTCGTTCGCGCCTCGCCCCCGCACACGCACGAGCCACGCGTCGAGCAGCTCCGCCGCCTCGTCGTCGGACAGCGGATCGAGCTCCACGAGCAGCTCTTCGACCAGGCCGAGCCGGCGCCGCGAGGTCACGAGGAGCGGCACGTCCACGAGCTGCGCGAGCTCCGCGACGAAGCTCGGCGGGACGTCGTCCGCGTCGTCGAGCACGAGCCCACGCGGCGAGCGGACGAGCGTGCTCGCGACCGCGCTGCGGACCTCGGCGCTCGCGGAGACTCCGAGCGCGATCGCGAGCGCGTCCCACGCGCGGTCCGCGTCGTCGATCGCACGCAGCGGCACGGTGGTGGAAGGCTCGTCGAGACGCGTGGCGAGCCGGCTCTTCCCCACGCCCGCCGGACCGAGGAGCGTGATCAGCGCGCCGGGCATCCACCGCTGCGAGAGCTCGACGCGCTCGCGCGCACGTCCGACGAAGGGTGCCTCGGCCACGCGCGGAGCATACCGTCGCGCGGCGAGGTGGTGGTGCGATCGCGTCGTGATCGCGTCGCGTGATTCTACGACGCGTGATCGATCGCGAGACGACGCTGCACACGGTGGCGACGATTGGACACGACGCATGTCGTCCCAATCGTCGTCACCGCGCGCGACCGTCTACGCTCGCAGCGCCTCCAGATCGCGGAGCAGCTCGCTCAGGGCGATCGCCGGCAGGTCCCCGAGAACTTGCACACGCTCCCGCTGCCACACGTAGCCGCTCTTGCTCACGTAGACCGCGTGCAGCGTCTGCTCCGGAAACTCCGTCACGGCGCCCACGATGATCCCGGGCTCCAGGTCGAGCACCGCGGTCAACGGAAGCCCCGGCAGCTTGCGCTCCATCCACCAGATCCCGCCGCCGTCCTGCGGGTCGCCCCGCCGCCAGCCGCGCGACTCGAGCCCGAGCACGCGCCCGGTCGGCACCTTCACGCCGTCGAAGCGTTTGAGCTCCTTCGCGCTCGCCTCGTCTGGCGTCAGCTTGAACGTCTCACGCGCCAACTGCGCGAAAGGTTGAAGGATCTCGTAGTCCGCGAGCACCTGCCCGAACGCTGCGGCGTCAGTCGCGGGCAGCTCCATCACGTGCACCACGCCGATCTTCGCATCGGGCGCGAGCTCGAGCGGCTCGTCGTTCGCGTCGGCGAAGCTCCGATCTTCGGCCACGCGGAAGGTGCGCCCGAGCGTCCCGCCGCTGGCGTTCTCGACGCCTTCGTACACGCCCCAAATCAAACGACGAACCAGGTGCGAGACGAGCGGGTGATCCACCAAGAATGTCTGGAAGGTCGCGAGGTCCCACCGTCGTCGATCCACCATCGCCAGCTCGAGCCGCGAGACCTGCTGGCTCGCGATGGTCTTGGCGTCTTTCTTCAGCGCCTTCCAGATGTCCGTCGCGGCCTTCGACTTCTCCGCGTCGTCCGTCTTCTTCGGCTTCGGCAGATCGGTCAGCGGCTTTCCGTCCGCCTCCCGCACGAAGGGCCGCAGCGCCTCGTCGAAGCCCACCCGGAACGAACGCTCCCCGAAGTCGAGGGTTCGCGAGCCGTCGTCGTCGAGCCCGAGATCCGGCACCAGACGATCGGCGAGCTCCACCGCGGAGAGCCCACGCGCCTCCGCGATCGCGGCGATCTTCTCGCGCGCCTTCTTCTGCAACCCCTTGAACTTCAGCTTCTCCGCGATGCCGTTGAGGTGCATCAGCGCGACGTCGGTCCCGATCGCGGCGAGCACGTCGAGGCCCGTGACCGCTCGCGCATGTGCGCTCTCGCCCGGCCAGGCACGCACGAGCGGCACGAGCTTGCGCACGCACGCGTCGTCGCCGAGCCAACCGAGCTGCAAGAACGCCCAGCCCTCCTTGCTCGGCCAACCGGCGAGGCTCCACGCTTGGAAGAGATCCCACGCGAAGTCCGCGAGCGACTCCGCGGTGCACGCGTCCTTCACCCGAGCGACGCCCGCGTAGGGCTCGGCGAGCTCCTTGCCGATCGCGAGCATCGAACCGAGGTGCTCCACCGCCGAGAGCGGCAGCGCCTTGCCGTTCTTCAGGACGGGCCGAGCGAACGCGCCCGCGGACCAGAACGAGGGCATCGCCGGCATCTTGCTCGGCAAGAGATCGAGCTCGTCGAAGTCGAAGACCGAAGCGAGCGCGCGACCGACCTCCGCGCCGAGCGCGTCGGCTTCTTCTTGGATCACCGCGCGATGCCCGTGGGCATCGAGCAGCCGCAGCACGGCCAACGCGGCGTCGCGTGCTTTGCCCGCTTTGCCGAACACGATCGGCAGCACGCCCGCTGCGGCGTAGCGCGGGTGCGCGAGCAGCCACTGCTCGGCGTCGGCACGGAGGGTCTTCTTGCCGAGCGAGTTGGCCGCCACGACCGCGAGCTCGACGTCCCCGAAGGGCCGCAAGAGCTCGAGCGCCTGCCCCGGATCGTTGCCCGCCCACAGGCGCAGAACGGGCAGCGCGTCGGCTCGGTGGACGGCCGCGAACGCTTTCATCCACGACCCGCTCGAGGTCCACTGATCGATCGACCGCAGATCGAGGAGCCGTATCACCGTCGTCATCGGAAGCCGCGCGAACGGCTCGGTGTACGGCCGCCTCCAGTACTGCTGGGCCAGGAGCGTTTGCAGGGCAGCTGCGGCTTCCGGTCGTGCCGAGTCTTCTCCATCGATATAACGCTCGATCGCCGTCCGCTGCGCTGGAGTGCCCTTCTCCCGGTACGAGCCCAAAAGCTGGTCGACGAAGTCGCGTGTCGTCATCGCCGTGCGATCACGAGGCAACCACTCGTCGTACTGCCCTGGTGCCCACGCGAGCTCGGGCGCGAGCGCGCGCGCCGCGAGCCCCTTGATGGTCGGCGGGCCCGCCTTGCGCGTGCCGAGCCAACGCGGCGCGCGCAGCACCTCCGGCAGCTCGTCGACGCTTGCTTCTTCCTTCGGCGCGTTCGCGGCGAGGAGCTGCTCGACGAGCTTGCGCGGCGCGTCCGGAAGCGCCTCGATCGCGGGCTGCAATGCGTCGCCTTCGCGGCGCACCAGCCCCTTCAGCAGGCCCACGATCGGCTCCACCGCCTTGCCGCGTCCGAGCGCGAGCGGAGCGAGCGCCTTGAGCCCGACGCTCGGAGAACGCGCGAGCGCCTCGCCCACTGCGGACACGTACTCCTTTTGGTCCGCGCGCTTCGCGAGCGCGGCGAGCGCAGCAGCCGTTCCGATGCGCGCGAGCGCCGACGCCAAGGAGCGCGCATCATCGGAGCCTGCCGCCCTCTCCGCGAGCCCGTCGAGCACCGGTACCGCGTCGGCGCCTTGAAGCGCGAGCGCAGTGAGCACCACCCGCTCGAATGCCGCGGAACCGTAGTGGTGGAGTCGGAACGAGTACGTGTTGCTCGCCGACTCCACGAGCTCTCGCGCGATGGCGGCGTCGCGCAGCGATGCCAGCAGCGCTGGGCGACCTTCGCCGTGGCGGCTCCCGCTCGTGAGCACGCTCCGCGCGCGCTCCTCCGCCCAGCCGCGCTGGTCTGGGAAGGTGAACGCGAGCCCGACCTTCGCTTCGTCGGAGGCGCTCGCGTAGAGCTCGGCCGCGATCTTCACGATGTTCGCGTAGGCCGTGTCGTCGAGCGCGGCGACGTGCTCCCGCAGCCGCTCCCACGGGCCGAGCAGCCCGACGAGGATCCCCTGACGGTTCCCTTGTCCACGCTGGGCGAAGACGTGGATCTGCTTGTTCGCGACGGTGCCTGCGCTCCAGGTCGCCGAGTGCACAGCACATCGCATCGCATGCTCGACGCCTCCCGTCGCGACCCACACGTCCACGACCTCGCTTTCGAGGTGATTCTGCAACATCGTTCCGGTCCAGTCCGAGAGCGCGAGCAGCGCGCCTTCGACGTCGAGCTCCGCGGGCGCGCTCGGTGGTGTCGCGCTCTTCAGCCGCTCGACCGCCGCCACCACCGCGGGCTTCGGAACGAGGGTGCTCACGTCGTGCGGTCCGAGGTCGGCGAGCTTCTTTCCTTGCGCGGAGAGCCTCGCCCAGCTCTTCGCGAGCTCGATCTTCGGCGCGGCCGACGAGAAACCGCGCACCGCGAGCACGAGCTTGCGCGCCGCGTCGTCCCACACGACCTCGCCGACGTTCGCGGCGGGCTCCTTCGCGCCCACGCTCGACGAGGACGAGGTCGGACTGGACGAGGCGGCCGACGACGGCGCCGTCTTCGCGCTCGCCGCGCTCGCCGCGCTCGTCGTCGCGCTCGAGGTCGCCGCGCTCGTCGCGCTCGAGGTCGCCGCGCTCTTCGTCGTCGCGCTCGTGGGGCTGGCGGCCTTCGCGGTGGACGCCGCGCTCTTCGTCGCGCTCGTCGGCGCCGCAGGAGCGCTCGCGCTCGTCGCTTCCCCGCCTACCTCCGAGTAGCCCTTCTTCACCTTCTCGGTGACGAGCTTGTCGTGCTCGGTCTGCGCCTTGGCGGCGGTCGGGAACGACTTCGTCTGGCTCTGTCCGCTCGTGCCGATGCGCCCCCAGCGCACCTCGAACGAATCCCCCGACAGCTCGATCTCCCAGAACTTGCTCGACTTGCCCTCGACGAGCTCGAAACGCCGCATCACGCACCCTCCCTCGCGCGACGGGCACGCGCCGCGCGCGCGAGACTCTACGTCGAAGCGCGCCCGAAGATCCCCGACGTTCTCGGCTCACATCGTCGTCGGACGTGGCGACGAGGGGCGCCACAACGCAGCGGCGCCTCCCCAACCCGCGAGCGCGAACGGCCCGAGGAGGAGCGCGGCGTCGGGCCACGACGTCTGGTCGGCCGCGCCGTAGAGCCCGCCCGCGCCGAACCCGAGGCAGAGCAACGTCGCGAAGCCGAAGAACGACGTGCGGGTCCACACCGATCCCACGATCCCGCCTGCCGCGAACGCGTGCAGGCCGACGAACGCGCCGAGCAGCGAGACCTCGGGAGAGACCGTCGTCTCCAGGAACCAGCCCACGCCCGCGAGCGGGAGGCCGAGGCCGATGGCGAGGATGAACGCGCCGAAGCCGCGCATCGCGATCGGGATCACCACGAACGCGACCGCGGCGAGGAAGAGCCCCGCGAGGTCGAGCATCGCGAGCGCGAAGAGCGATCCGGTGCCGTGCCACGCCGTGAACGCGAGGGTGCGCGCGCCGAGCAATCCGATCCACACGGAGAGCAAGGCGACGAGCGCGCGAGCGTGGGGCGTCGGGGAGGGAGCGGACACGTCGTGTGGCTCAGCGATCAAGAGTACGAAGTGCGCATCCGCGTCGGCTCTTCGAAGCGCCGCAGAGTGAGCGAGCGTATCCGAACGGGAGCGCATGCGTCCCGACGCCGGGTCCATTCGAGGTCGATGCCTCCGAGGCGTGTAATGCTCGAAGTCCTAGCGCGTCGGCCCTGCATGACCGCCACGCACGTGACCGCCATGCACTCCACCCACACCGATCCCGCCGCCCAGCTCCTCGTCGACCAACACCGCGCGCTCCTCGCGTTCGTGCAGTCGCGCGTCGGCGATCGCGCCCTCGCGGAAGAGATCCTCCAGGACGCGTTCGTGCGCGCCCTCCCGAAGCTCGACACCATCCGGGAGCAGGAGTCGACGCTCGCGTGGTTCTACCGCGTGCTGCGCAACGCGGTCGTCGATCACCACCGCCGACGCGCGCGGACCACCGCGGCGCTCGAGGCCTTCGCGAGCGAGATCGAGGCGCACGTGGAGCCGACCCCGGAGGTCGCGGCGGTGATCTGCCAGTGCGTCACGGAGCTCGCGGGCTCGCTCGAGCCGAAGTACGCGGAGGCGCTGCGTCGCATCGACGTGGAAGGCGTCGCGGTGAAGGACTTCGCGACCGAGATCGGCATCACCGCGAACAACGCGGGGGTCCGCGTCCACCGCGCGCGGCGTGCGCTCGCGGAGCGGGTCGCTCGCTCGTGCGGCACCTGCGCGGAGCACGGCTGCGTCGACTGCTCCTGCGGTCGCCGCGACTCCGCGTGACACGCATCACACTGTGCGACACGAGAACGTCACACGAAACGGGGCCGAAACGCTGGGTTCGGGCGTGCAACTCGTCTTCGTTCCGTCACATTCGGCCCGCCATGCGTGTCTCGCTCTCGCTCGTCACGTTCGTCGCGGTCCTCCGCTCGAGCGCCTTCGCACAAGCGCCCGAGCCCGTTCCCGCGAGCGATGCCTCGGACGGGGTCGAGTCGGGAGCCGAGCTCGAAGCCGCAGTCGAGGCGACGCCCGAGGCGCCGCTCGCCGAGCCCGACGAACCGCCGCCTGCTCCGGCGGCCTACGCCACGGCCGCGAGCGACACGATCGCGACCGAGCCCACGGCGTCGTCGGACGCCGTCGCGAGCGACGCGGCATCGCAAGCGCCCATCGGCGCCTCGCCGATCGCGGAAGGTCTCGACGCGGAGTTCGGACAGGGCATCACGCTGCGCAGCGACGACGGCGACTTCTCGCTCACGATCCGCGGCCGCATCCAAGCGCGCGCGCAGCTCCTCCACACGCCCGAAGACGACGACAGCGAAGAAGACACCGACATCGGCTTCCTCATCCGCCGCATGCGCCTCGTCTTCCTCGGCCACCTCGGGAGCCCGAGCCTCCAGTTCTACATCCAGCTCGGCTTCGCGCCGGGCGATCTCGAGAACCCGCCGAACCCGATCCGCGACGCGGTCATCACGTGGCTCCCCACGCCCGCCTTCGGTCTGCGCGTCGGTCAGACCAAGGTGCCCTTCAACCGCGAGCGCGTGATCAGCTCCTCCGCCCTGCAGCTCGTCGATCGTTCGATCGTCAACGCGGAGCTCAACCTCGATCGTGACGTCGGCATCCAGATCTTCCACAACGACGTCTTCGGGCTCGGCGGTCACTTCGGCTTCCAAGCGGGCGTCTTCGGCGGCGACGGCCGCAACCGCCTCAACCAGGACTCGGGCCTGCTCTACGTCGCGCGCGTGCAGGTGCAGCCGACGGGGCGCTTCGACGACGCCTACTCGGAGGCCGATCTCCTCCGCACGAGCACCCCGCGCCTCTCGTTCGGCGCCGGCTTCGCCTACAACCAAGACACCCACCGCCGCCGCGGCACCCACGGCGCGTTCTTCCAGCTCGACGAGGGCTTCGACGTGCTCCACGCGGAGGTCGATCTCGCGTTCAAGTGGGCTGGCTTCTCGCTCCTCGCCGAGCTGCTCTGGCGTCGCGCGATCGACGACGACGTGAACGTCGGCATCGTCGACGGTGAGACGATCGAAGAGCGTTTCGGCTCCGCGCTCGGGGTGATGGTGCAGGCGGGCTACCTCTTCCGCGGCGGTTGGGAGATCGCGGCGCGCTTCGCCGACATCCGCCCGACCCACGACGCGAGCGGACAGCCCGAGCAACGCGAGCTCCTCGGCGGCCTCGGCTGGTACATCCTCGATCACAACCTGAAGCTGCAAGGCGACTACGGCGTGCAGTTCGCGGGCCCCTTCGACGACCTCACCCACCAGCTCCGCGTCCAGCTCCAGCTCTTCTACTGATCCGCCAGAAGAGCGGAGCGACGAGCACGCGCGACGAACACCTTCATGGTGGTCGTAGACGTTGTCGTTGTCGTGGTCGTCGTCGTGAACGGCGACGGCGACGAAGACGAAGACCCGGCGGCGCGACGCGCACGTCCCGCGTACTTTCCCGACGAGCCTTGCCCGCTGCCCGTCCGCTGATAGGGTTCGCGCGCTCGCGATGCCGGCCCTGCTCGACCACCGCTTCCTCTTCGTCGTCGGCAAGGGCGGCGTGGGAAAGACCACCGTCGCCGCATCGCTCGGGCTCGCCGCCGCCCGCAAAGGCAAACGCACGCTGGTCGCGCTCGCCAACGCCAAGGAGCGCCTCTCCTCGCTCTACGAGTGCCCGCCCATCGGCGACAAGATCGTCCACGTCGCGCCGAACCTCGACGCGGTGAACATGACGCCCGCCTCGGCGCTCGAAGAGTACGGGATGATGGTCCTGAAGATCCGCGCGCTCTACGAGGCGGTCTTCGAGAACCGCTTCGTGCGCGCGTTCCTCCGCGGCACCCCCGGCATCGAGGCCTGGGCGATGCTCGGCAAGGCGTACTTCCACGCGGTCGGCCACGGTCCCGAAGGACGCGGCGACTACGACCTCGTGATCCTCGACGCGCCGGCCACCGGTCACGGCCTCGACATGCTCCGCGTGCCGCAGGTGATCGTGGACGTCGCGCCGCCGGGCCTGCTCCGTCGCGAGGCCGAGCGTGCGCTCGAGCTCTTCCGCGATCCGAAGCGCGCGGGCTGCGTGGTCGTCACGTTGCCCGAGGACATGCCGGCCAACGAGACGCTCGAGCTGCACGCGGCGCTCGTGAACGATCTGCGCCTGCCCGTGCCCGCGCTGGTGGTGAACCAGCTCCTGCCGAAGCTCTTCTCGACCGAGGAGCGCCCGCTCGTGACCGGCTTGCCCGCCAAGCTCGCCGAAGGATCGCCGATCGCGAGCCTCGCGACCGCGGGTCGCACACGCGCGCTTCGAGAGGCGGTCCAAGAGGCGAGCCTCCAGCGCCTCGCGTCGCTGCCGATGCCGCGGGTGTCGCTGCCGCGCATCTTCGAGCCCGAGCTCGGCCGCTCGCACGTCGAGTCGCTGAGCCGCGCCTTCGACTGAGCGCCGCGCCGCCGTTGCCCTCGAGCAGGGACGCCTGGGCGCTTCCAGTCCACCTGAAAAACCGGTGGAGACTCGCGACTCCGCTCGCCAGCGGATCGGCCACCCGACTTGCCAGGGGCTCGTCGGCTCGGTCGAATTGATCAAGAGTTTCGTGGTGGTACGGCGCGTGCTCTTCCGGACGGGAGATGCGAACCCACATCACCACACCTCTCCTCTCCCGCGCCTTCCTCTTCGCGCTCGCGCTCGGGGGCTGCGATTGCGCGGCCTCCGGCAAGCCGGGCGCGGGCGATCGCGACGGCGGGTCGCCGGTCGACGACGACGCGGGCCCCGGTCTGCGCGACGACGGCGGCGAAGGCGATCTCTGCGGCGACGGGTTCGACGGCGACTCCGACGGCTTCGTCGACGAGGGCTGCACCTGCTTGCCGGGCGACACCCAGCGCTGCTTCGTCGGCGACCCCGCGATGGCCGACATGGGCGCGTGCTCGTGGGGCCGGCAGAACTGCGCGGCGGGCGAAGAGTTCGGCACCTGGGACGTGTGCGTCGGCCAGGGCGAGCCGAGCGAAGAGCGCTGCGACGGCGTCGACAACGACTGCGACGGCGAGCTCGACGAAGGCTGCGAATGTCTCGAGGACGAAGAGCGCGCGTGTTACTCGGGCCCGGCGGGCACCGCGGGCGTGGGCGCGTGTCGCTCGGGCCGTGAGCTCTGCGTCGCGACCGACGGCGGCTCCGCGTGGGGTGCGTGCGCGGGCGAGGTCGTGCCGAGCGAAGAGCTCTGCGACGGTGGCTCCGACGAAGACTGCGACGGCCGCATCGACGAGGGCTGCGACTGCACGCCCGGCGAGTCGCGGAGCTGCTTCGGCGGTCCGGCCGACACGCGCGACGTCGGCATCTGCCGCGCGGGCACCCAGAGCTGCACGCTCGTCGGCGGCGTCGCGATGTGGGGCGCGTGCGTCGGCGAGGTCGGCCCGAGCGCGGAGAGCTGCACGGGCGGCCGCGACGAAGACTGCGACGGCGCGATCGACTGCGCCGATCTCGACTGCGACACGCACCCCGCGTGCTGCACGCCCTTCGATCGTTCCGTGCCGATCGTTCCGCCCGACGCGGAGCTCCTCTTCGTCGTCGATCGCTCGGGCTCGATGGACTGGCCCGCGGTCGGCACCACGCGCACGCGTTGGGAAGAGCTGCGCACCGCGATGGACACCGTGCTCCCGATGGTCTCGGATCTTCCGCTCGGTCTGCTGACCTTCCCCTACCTCGACGGCACCGTGGAGCGCCTCAACTGCGAGGTCTCGACCACCCTCGACGTGCCCATCGCGATCGGCACCGGCGGCACCATCCAGGCGCGCCTCCTCGCCGCCGACCCGCGCGCGGGCGACACCCCGACCCCCGACGCGATCGCGACGGTGCGCGACTACATCACGCGCAACCCGACCACGCGCCCGCGCTTCGTGGTGCTCGCGACGGACGGTCTGCCGGAGCCGAACTGCGGCGCGACCGTCTCGGCCACCGTGGACGCCATCCGCGCGCTGCGCGCCGACCTCGGCGTCGACACCTTCGTGCTCGGCATCGTCGGCCCGACTTCGAGCGGCGACACCTCGGGCATCCCCGCGCTGCGCGACGCGCTGAACCTCTTCGCGGTGGCGGGCGGTCGTCCGCAGGCCGGCGCGATCCGCTACTACGAAGCGGTCGACGGCCCGGCGCTCGATCGCTCGCTCCGCGCGATCCTCGCGGCCGCCACCGACTGCGTCGTCACCCTCGACTCCGCGCCCGCGCGCCCCTCGCGCGTCGAGGTCCGGCAGAACGGCACGCTGGTCCCGGCGGCGGGCTACACGCTCACCGGCACGCGGCTCGAGTTCCACGGCGCGTACTGCTCGTCGATCCGCAGCGGCGCGGTGACCACGATCACCGTGCGCGACGCCTGCGGCGGCTGAGCTTCGGTTCCTCGGGGCCCTCGTCGGCTCCTCCCGAGGATCGTACGGCGCGGCGTTCGGTCGCGTGATCGCTCGGCGCGTTCCCTTCGGAGCGCGCCGTTCGGCTTCCGTCCCGTGGAAACCTCGTAGTAGAACCGCGCCCGATGCGGACGTTCTCGTTCTTCTCGCTCCTCCTCCTCGCGTGCGGCGGCGGTGGTGCTTACGGCTACGCGCCCACCTACGTGCCACTCTCGGCCGAGGAGGATCACCTCGAGGCCGCCGTCGATCTCTCGTACGAAGAGGTGCGACGCGACGCGGACGGGCACCGCAGCACGACGCTCGGCTGGTTCGGCACCGTCGAGCGGCTGCAGGTCGAAGGCGATCGCGCGACCGTACGCCTCTCGCTTCGCACCCTCGCGGCGCGGAACCTCTGCGCCGACGAGACGGACAGCTCGTGTCGCGTGACGGTGAGCGATCGCGAAGGCGGCACCTTCACCACCACGCTCACGCTCCGCCCCGAAGATCGCGAGGGCGAGGACAAGCTCTGGCAAGGCTCGCTCGTGCGCGTCTACGGGCGCCCGACGGGCGACGTGAACGACGAGGACGGCGTGTTCCTCGAGACCACGTGGTACCGGCATTGGCCGCGCGGCACCTACGTCACGACCGCCGCGCGCGGATCGATGCGCCGGTGAGGCACCGCGATCGCGCGAGGGCGTCGCTCTCTTCGCTCGTTCCGTCCGCGCTCGTTTCGTCGGCGCGCCTCGTGCGCGTCGCCTCCGTGCGCCTCGCGTGCGCGGCGATCGTGCTCGTCGGCTGCGGCGGCGACGTGCCGACCTACGGCCCGTGCGACGACGCGCGCGACTGTGCAGGCGACGATCGCTGCTACCGCCTCCGATTCGATCGCAGCGACGGAAGCGAAGGCGACGGAAAGCTCTGCTCGAGACCGTGCGCGAACGACGACGACTGTCCGGGGGAGGGCGCCTGCCTCGCGCTCGCGGGCGACGTCGGCGAGACCTTCCTCTGCCTCGAACGCTGCCCGGAGCTCGGCTGCTTCGAGGGCCTCGCCTGCACGCCGGTGACGGGTGCAGACGTCGGCCCGCTCTGTCTGCCGGATTGACCTCGCCGGTCGCCCGAGTCGACCCCACGACGCTTCCGCGCACGAGCGTTGGATCCCCGGTTCGGGGCTGCTAGGTTCGCGCGCGTCGTCCGGCGGGCTCACCGCTGGAGCATCGGAGGTTTCGGTGGCCGGTTCCGCGCAGCAGGGTCTCGAGCACAGCACGCCTCTCCTCTTCGAGCAGGGCGCTCCCGGTCGGAGCGGCGCCTCGAAGTCGCCGATCGACGTCCCGCGCGTCGACGCGGCGAAGGTCCTCGGCAAGCACGCCCGCAAGTCGCCCGCGCCGCTGCCGGAGCTCTCGGAGCCGGAGGCGTTCCGGCACTACGTGCGGCTCTCCCAGCAGAACTTCGCGATCGACAAGGGCATGTACCCGCTCGGGTCGTGCACGATGAAGTACAACCCGAAGGTCAACGAGTGGGCCGCGCGCCTGCCGGGCTTCGCGCGTCTTCACCCGCTCGCGCCGCAGCACACGATCCAAGGCGCGCTCGAGCTGATGTGGCGCCTCGAGCGTGGGCTCGCGGAGGTGTGCGGCATGGACCGCGTCTCGCTGCACCCCGCCGCCGGCGCGCAGGGTGAGTACGCCGGCCTCGCGATGATCCGCGCGTACCACAAGGACCAGGGCCGCAGCCCGCGCAAGGTGCTCATCCCCGTCACCGCGCACGGCACGAACCCCGCGAGCTGCGCGGCCAACGGCCTCGACGCGGTGCCTTTCCCGGCGGGCGACGACGGCGTCGTGCACGCGGAGCAGGTCGCGCCGTACATCGACGACGACGTCGCCGCGATCATGATCACGAACCCGAACACGGTCGGGCTCTTCGAGCGCGAGCTCAAGACGATCGCGGACATGATCCACGCCAAGGGCGGGCTCGTGTACGGCGACGGTGCGAACCTCAACGCGCTCATGGGTTGGGCGCGCCCCGGCGACCTCGGCGTCGACGTGATGCAGTTCAACCTGCACAAGACCTTCACGACGCCGCACGGCGGCGGCGGCCCGGGCTGCGGTCCGGTCGGCTACAAGCAGATCCTCGATCCCTTCGCGCCCGTGCCGGTGGTGGAGAAGCGCGAGGACGGAACCTTCGCGCTCGACTACGCGAGCCGCCCCAAGAGCGTGGGCCGGCTGCGCAGCTTCCACGGCAACTTCGGCATGATGGTCCGCGCGTACACCTACCTGCGCGAGATGGGCGCCGAGGGCCTCAAGCGCGCGACCGAGCTCGCGGTGCTCAACGCCAACTACCTGCGCGCGACGCTCGGCGAGACCTGGCACGTCGCGTACGACACGACCTGCATGCACGAGGTCGTGATCAGCGACAAGCACCTCAAGGACGCGCACGTCACGACGATGGACGTCGCCAAGCGCCTCATCGACTTCGGCTTCCACCCGCCCACGGTGTATTTCCCGCTCGTGGTGAAGGGCGCGATGCTCATCGAGCCGACCGAGAACGAGACCAAGGCGACCCTCGACGAGTTCGTGGACGCGATGGCGCAGATCTCCCGCGAAGCCTTCGCGGAGCCCGACAAGGTGAAGGGCGCGCCGCACCTCACGCGCCTGCGCCGCCTCGACGAGACGAAGGCCGCGCGCAACCCGGTGCTGCGCTGGCAGCCGGAGACCGAGCCGACCCGCGAAGCGGCGGAGTGAGCTCGAGCGGAGCGGACTTCAGGTCTGCTGCGGCCACCGACGCGACAGAGATGGCCGAGACGGAGACGGTGTCCGAGACGGGGACGGTGTCCGAGACGGGGACCGTGTCCGAGACGGGGACCGTGTCCGAGACAAGGACGGTTTCCGACGCAGCCCACTCGAAACGCCCACGAAACACGGGCCGCCACGCGTGAGAAAACGCGGGCGGCCCGACGTGCTCGACGGGCGCATGAAGTGACAGTCTCGTCTCGATCCACTACCGTGCGCGCGCGTGGGCGTCGCGATCGGCGACGCAGTGGAACGGGAGGGCTCGCCGTGCGTACTTGGCTTTTGGGTTTGATGGTGGCCGTGGCCGCCGTCGGTTGTGGCGACGACGATCGGCCGCCGCTCGTGCGCGACGGAGGCGGCGCGGACACGTCGATCCCCGGCGTCGACTCCGGCCCGCCGGGCTGTACTCCGGGCCAATACGCATGCGCCGGCAGCACCCGCTACCTCTGCGGCGAAGACGGCGTGACGCGTTTGAACGAAGAGGTCTGCCCGGCCGCCTGCAGCCCGACCGAAGGCTGCGTCGCCTGCATGCCCGGCCAGCGTCAGTGCAACGGCACCGTCTCGATGGTCTGCGCGCCCGACGGCAGCGGCTTCGTGAGCGGCCGCGACTGCGCGGAGTTCGGCTCGACGTGCGGCAGCTCGGGGTTCTGCACGGACGCGTGTGCGGTCGCGGAGTCGACGCGCTCGAACATCGGCTGCGAATACTGGCCGGTGCCGCTCCCGAATCTTCCGAACATCGAAGCGGACTACGACTTCCGCGTCGTGGTGGCCAACCCGAATGATACGGCCGCGAACGTACGGGTGTTTCGCGGAACATCCATGGTGACTACGGCGAGTGTCCCGGCTGGGGGCCTTCAAGAACTGCTCCTCCCGTGGATCGATGGACTGAGCTTCGAGATTGGGAGCGCGGAGACATGGACGAGTCTGAGCGTGTCGAATGGCGCTTATCGGCTCCTCAGCGACCTCCCCGTCACCGCGGTGCAGTTCAACCCCTTCGAGTACGATGCTGGTGGCGCGTCCGATTTCTCGTTCACCAACGACGCTTCACTGCTTCTTCCCGCGCATAGCTTCACCGGCAACTACTACGTTTCGAGCTTCGTCCCGCTCTCAATCGCCGATCCCGGCCTTCTCCCTCCGATCACGCCTGACACCTACGGCAAGATTCCGGGCTACGTCGCCGTAGTGGGCGTGACGCAAGAGCCTACGACCGTGTCGGTCGCCCTCTCGGCTGCGATCGTCGCGGATGCTGGTGGTCGCTTCCCCGCCACCGGACGAGGAGGAGTGGTTTCCTTCACGCTCGCTCGCGGCGAGGTTGCGATCCTGGCCGCCGCTCCTCCGCCGGACTGCATGGAAGGACGACCGGGCCGTCGAAGTGATGCGAGCGGGCGCTTCTTCTGCAACGAAGCAGATTTCGATCTGACTGGCTCGCGTGTCACAGCGAACCGTCCAGTGGCAGTGTTCGGGGGACACACCTGTGCATACGTCCCGTACTGGGCGCAGGCGTGTGACCATTTGGAGTCTCAGATGCCTCCGCTCGAAACATGGGGACGCAACTACGTTTCCGGTCCAATGCGCGACACCGGGGTCAACTCCGTCAACATCCTTCGAGTCATGGCGGCTCAAGACGGTACGAACATCACGGTTGACCCGCCACAAGGTGGCACATCGACCTTCACGTTGGGTGCCGGTCAGTGGCGAGAGATCGAGGTGAGTTCTCCATTCCGACTGACCGGGGACCGCGGCATCCTCGCGACCCAATACCTCGTGGGTCAGCTCGCCACGATGCCAGAGCCAGAGCGGGGTGATCCGTCGATGGTCGCGCTCCCGCCTGTCGAGCAGTACCGCTCGGACTACACGTTCGTCACGCCGAACTCGTACAACACGAGCGTCGACGGACAGAGCTACTTGCTCGTCGTTCGCCCCGTCGGTCTGGCGATTACGCTTGACGGAAGCGCAGTGACGACGACGTGGACCACGGTCGGTGACCGTGAGGTTGGCATCATTCCGCTCTCCGGGGGCACACACCGGATGGAGGCCGCCATGCCCTTCGGCGTCATGGTCTACGGTATGGGGATCACGACCAGCTATGCGTACCCGGCCGGGCTGAATCTGGAAGAGATCTTCCTCATCTGATTCGACCTGTCGAACCTGGACAAAAGGCCAACTCCAGCGAGTTGGCCTTTTCATTATCGACAGCCACGTGTGACGTCGGTGTTGACGGCCTGACAACTGATCGTGCCATTGACGCACTGTCGAATGGAGCCCGGCACGCCGCACGCCGGCAGCGAAAGCCATCCGGGCATGGAAGGCGCACAGACTCCCTGCATCGTTCCGTTCCAACGACAGGTGGGCGCCAACCGGTTGTCGACGAGATCCGTCTCCACCCCGTCGCAGTTCCAGTCGAAGCTCACGCTGCCGCCCCGCATGTAGCCGACCGTGCGGTACTCCGTTTGTCCCGGGTTGGCTTCGGGAACGGTGTCCGCACAGTCGGTGAGCCCGTCCGCGCGTGCGACGATGTAGCCGGTGGGGCAGGTGCAGCCGAGGACGCGGATGGCGGGGTTCGGGTATCCGTCGCCGTCAGCGTCGCGGAAACACTCCAGGTCGGTGCCCGACTCGTCGATGGCTTCGTCGCAGTCTTCATCGCGGCCATTGCAGAGCTCGGCGGCGCCTGGATACCGCGACTCGTCCTCGTCGTCGCAGTCACGGCTGGCGCTCGGACGGGTGGTGCAGGTGCCGAGCGACGCGGGCGCGAACCCGTCGCCGTCGGCGTCGATCAGTGCGTTGCGACATCCCGTTGCTGCGTCGCACGTGTCGGTGGTGCAGTTGTCACCGTCGTCGCAGGTGAGCGCGGTGCCGGACTGGCAGGTGTGGGTCGCGAGCTCGCAGCGCTCGACTCCGTTGCATGCATCGCCGTCGCCGCAGGCCGCGTCGTCGCTGCACGTCCACCGACAGTCGTCGCGGCAGCCGTCGAGGTCGTCCCCGTCGCGCTCGTCGTCACAGTCTTCTCCCGCACCCACGACACCGTCCCCGCAGCCGGCTGGAACGCAGACACCATCCATGCAGGTTCCGGCGCTTCCCTCGATCTCGCACTCGGAGCCCTCGGGGCAGACCGGTGGTGCGTCGGGCCCACCCGCGTCGGTGGCGCCGGAGTCGATGTGCCCTGCATCGGTCGGGAAGGACGTCGAAGCATCCCCCGGCGCGTTCGGATCGCTGACGATGCCACCGTCGGGCAACAAGCAGCTCCAACCGTCCTCCGACGTGATGGTGTCCGGAGGACAGATGCAGCGGCCGAGCTCCGTGTCCTCGATCAGATCGCCACAAGGATCGTCGGGAGCGGTGCTGCACGCACCGAGCAGAAAGCAGAGCGTTCCGAAGATTCGATGAGCACGCATCGGGCAAGAGTGACGTGCCCTCGGCGGGAGCGCGAGTCGGTGGGATGGTCAGGATCCGGTGGCCTGAATCCCGATAGTGCGCGTGTGGGGGCGTGAGAGAAGGCCTCGCTCACAAGTCGCGCTCGGGGTTAGCTCCGCGCATGAGCCTCGAACTCTTCCTCGAACGACTGACCCCGGTGCTCGCGTTCGCGCGCACGCTCGACGTGAACGATCCCTCGGCCGCGAAGGCGGCGCTCGACGTCGCGTTCCCGATGGACGGGGACGCGATGAAGGAGCTGCGTGCGCTGGTGCGGCGCGGGGTGGAGGAGCGTTGGCTCGCGGAGCGCGAAGCCGGCGGCGTTCGGTTCTCGCGGCCGCGCAAGGCGCAGGACACGAGCGACGTCTCGACCGGGTCGGCGGGGTCAGCCGCCGACTTGTCGGTCGACGTGGTGCACATGGATCGGCCGGGGCCGGGGCACACACACCCGAACGGGGAGATCGACCTCTGCTTCGCGGTGTCGGGGGAGCCGCGCTTCGATGGCGCGCCCGAAGGTTGGACCGTGTATCCGCCGAGGAGCTGGCACGTGCCGACCGTCGAAGGCGGCGTGATGGACATCGTGTACTTCCTGCCCGCGGGTGCGATTCGGTTCGAGCCCAAGCCGGAGTGACGCGAAGTCGGTGGCGTCGCGCGCCCCGCGCCGCCGACGTGCGCGGAGCATGACATGGTGCGTGATCGCCGCGTGTGAACGGAGCCGTCGAGCTGCTACACCCGCGCCGTGACCGAAGCGGAAGAGGAACGGAACGAAGCGGCGGTGGCGGCCGCGCTGGGGCACGAGTTCGCGCGGCCGGAGCTGCTGCGCGAGGCGTTGACCCATCGCTCGTACCGCAACGAGCGGCCGCAGCTCGCGCCGAGCGACAACGAGCGGCTCGAGTTCCTCGGCGACGCGTTCCTCGGCATGTGTGTCGGCAAGCTGCTCTTCGACGCCGATCCGGTGGCGCGCGAAGGCGAGCTCACGCGAAAACGCGCGGACCTCGTGTGCGAGGCGTCGCTCGCGTCGATCGCGTCGGAGCTCGGGCTTGGTCCCGCGCTGCGGCTCGGCAAGGGCGAGGATCGTTCGGGCGGTCGGGACAAGCCGCGCCTGCTCGCGAGCGCGTTCGAGGCGTTGGTCGGCGCGGTGATCGCGGATGCAGGCGTGGCGCGCGCGTGGGAGGTCGTCGCGCGTCTGTTCGAGCCGCGGCTCGAGCGCGCGACCGCGGAGCGCGACCACAAGTCGCGCGTGCAGGAGCTGCTGCAGGCCGCGCACGGAAAGACGCCGAGCTACCGCCTCGTGCGCACCGACGGTCCGGACCACGAGCGCACGTTCTTCGTGGAGCTCGTGCTCGGTGACGACGTGCTCTCGACGGGCTCGGGACGTTCGAAGGCGGAAGCGGAGCAAGAGGCCGCGCAGCGCGCGCTCGCGCACCTCGAGCCGTCCGACTGAGATCACGATCACGATCTCGATCGTGCGGTCGCGATCACTGCGGCGCGTGGACCCAGAGGTAGTCCGCGATCGGAGGGCGTTCGGCCACGATCGCTTCGACGTCCGCGTCGTGGTCCGCGCAGAGCACGATCTTGTACGGCTCCGCGCCTCGGCGCGCGGCGCGGCGCGGGATGCCGAGGCCGGCGCGCACGTGCATCGCGCCGGCGAGCACGACCATGCGCGGCGAGCCCGCGCGCAGGGTGCCGGCGACGTTCGCAGCCATCGTCTCGTCCCAGATCACCTGAGCGGCGTAGAGGTCGTCGGGGTTTCCGTGGTGCGCGCCCGCGCCCATCGCCGCCAGGACCATCTCGCGGTGGGCGGTGTTCTGCAGGTCGAGCTCCGGCAGCGTGGCGCGATCGGCCTCGCTCAGGCTCGCGAGCCCGCCGCGACTGACCGCGCGCGTGACCTCCGCGCGCGCGTTGAGCGCGACCATCGGGAGCTGTCGCGCGCGCGCGAGCTCGAAGATCGGACGGTAGAGCGCGAAGTCGTGGCCCCAGCGCGAGTCCCACTCGACGCGCACCTTGAGCGCGTTCTCGTCGAGGTTGCCCGCGACCCAATCGTCGAGGTGCCGCTGAAACGGGTGCTGCACCATCTCGAGGCCGATCACGAGGCTCGGCTCGTGCGAGAGCAGGCCGCGCAGCACGCGCTGTTGCATCGAGTGATCGAGGGCTTGGTCGTGGCGCTCGCCGAGGTAGACGACCGAGGCGGTGCGGAGCGCGGCGAAGACGGTGTCTTCGTCGACCTCGGCGCCGTTCGCGCGGAGATCGAGGATGCGATCGGCCTCGCGCATCTCACGCACCACGCCTTCGGGGGTGCGTGGCGGCTCCTGGCGGAGGTTGTTGCAGGCGAAGAGGAAGCAGAACGAGATCGTGAGGGCGCGTCGCACGGCGGGAGGATGCCTTCAATGCGGTGCGATGGGCAGCCCGAAGCGATCGAGCGTCGTGGGAGACGACGCTTCATTGAGGTGCGAAGGGCGTCAGCCGAAGCGCTCGTCGTGGGGCGCGGCTTCCTCGCGCCGATCCCAAAACGCTCGTCGTGCGACGAGGCCGCACTCGCTCGAGCGTCGTGGGTACGACGCTCGACACGACTTCAGGGGCAGCCGGCGTTGAGCGCGCCCGGAGTGGGCGGCGTGCGAACGGAGAAAGCGCGACCGTCGCGGCGCTCGGGGGTGCAGCGGATGATGGAGTGGGTGGTGGGACTGCCGCCTTGTGACTCGTCGACCTGCACGCGCGTGAGCGAGGGCGCCGGAGCGAGCAGCGTGTCCAAGAGGGCCGTCGCGTCGGGGTCTGCCGTTTCGTAGACGAGTGCGTCGATCAAGGCTGCGGCGGTCAGAGGCGTCCCGGTCGGGAAGGTCGTCGCGGCGCGCTGGTGGATGGCGACCGCGTCCTCGCCGTTCTGGAGGTTCCCGTTGGGGAACGAGATCGTCGGGCCGACCGCCGAGTTGCCGAGAAGCAGCAAGCCGTTGGCGTCGGTCAACGCATTCAGGTCGATTGCGCGATACGAGGTGTTGCCGCTTCCGTTCCAGAAGACGAGCGAGTAACCGGTGAGGCTCACGCCAGGCACACCGGCCGCGATCTCGACGAACTCGAGAAGGTCGGTCGAACCCTCGGTGTCCGCGTCGAGCTCCGAGATCACCAAGTGGATCACCGTGACCGCCGCGGTCGCGCTTCCACCCGGCGTCGTGAGCGTCAGCGTCTGCGCGCCGATCGTCGTCGCGTCGGGCACCACCACGACCACCGTCGTGTCGGTCGCGCTCTCGAGCATCTGCATCGTGCCCGCGATCGACACGTCGGTGACGGCCGCGAGGTCGGTGCCGGTGATCGTCACGCGCGCGCCGTGCGCGAGCACCGTATAGTCGAGGCTCGTGATCGTCGGAGCGACCGCGCCGCCGGTCACCGTGAGCTGGCCCGCGTTCGCCGGATCGTAGCCGTTGGTGTTGCCGGGCAAGTCCGCGTCGCAGTACGTCCACGTCGTGCCGCCGTCGCCGCTGAAGCGATACGCGTAGTCGTAGGCGCTGCCGGCGGCCGGCGCGACGAGGGAGGCTTGGTACTCGTCGTTGTTCGGCTCTCCCACGTCGTTGCCGTTCCAGCCGGGGTTCGGGACCGCGGCCGTCCACGTCCACGTGCCGTCGGGCGTCGAGCCGTCGGCGCCGTAGCCGAGCTGGCCGATCACACGCGCGTTCGGGTCGTTCTGCGGGCTGCGATCCGTGAGGCCTGCGATGTAGAGGCGCCCGTACACCGTGGTGTCCGCGCCCGCTTCGAGCGTCACGCTCGTCGGGAACTGAAGGCGGCAGAAGCCGATCGTGAACACGCAGTCTTCGTCGACCGAACCGTCGCAGTCGTCGTCGATGCCGTCGCAGGTCGCGTCGTTCGCGGCGGGCATGCCCGGCATGCACGAGTCGGTCTCGACACCGCCGCTGCACGAGGTCGCGCCCGCTGCCGCGCACGCGCCCACGCCGCACGCGGTGCTCGTCGGGCCGTAGTCTTCGTCGGCCGTCGCATCGCAATCGTCGTCGATGCCGTCGCACGTCGCGTCACCGCTCGCGGGGGTGCCGGGGGTGCAGACGTCGACGAGCGCGCCGCTCGAGCACACACGCAAACCCGACGCGCCGCACGCGCCGACGCCACACGTGATCGGGATCGGCGCGAAGCTCTCGTCCGCCCCGCCGTCGCAGTCGTCGTCGAGTCCGTCGCAGTCGTCGTCGGCGCCCGTGGTGGGGCCCGCAGTGCAGGAATCGACGACCGCTCCGCTCACGCACGAGCGCGTGCCGGTGCTCGCGCACACCCCCGCGCCACACGAGGTCGCGCTGGTGACGAAGTCTTCGTCGATCGCGCCGTTGCAGTCGTCGTCGACGCCGTCGCAGGTCGCGTCGCTCGCGGCGGGGGTGCCCGCTTCGCACGAGTCGACGACCGCGCCGCTGACGCAGGAGGTCGCGCCGGTGGCCGCGCAGGCGCCGGTGCCGCAGGAGGTGGCGCTGGTGACGAAGTCTTCGTCGACCGCGCCGTTGCAGTCGTCGTCGACGCCGTTGCAGGTCGTGTCGCTCGCGGCGGGCGCACCGGCTTCGCAGGAGTCGACGACCGCGCCGCTGACGCAGGAGGTCGCGCCGGTGGCCGCGCA